>ERZ772875.2866-NODE-2866-length-11752-cov-3.619732_pt1 | contig 11752 bp, 13 predicted proteins | sample MGYA00580585_ERZ772875 | MGnify/ENA primary metagenome ERZ772875 (study PRJEB29015, sample SAMEA2737736) | human gut metagenome | biome: human gut; feature: human-associated habitat; material: faeces | place: China | collected 2012 ... | reverse complement strand
AGACCTCGGAGCCATACAGCGCGGTATAGACGTTCCCCTCTGCGGAGGCGGGCAGGAGCATTGCGCCGAGCGCAAGCGTCAGGGTGAGCAGACAAGCAAGCAGCTTTTTCATGGGGAATCCTCCTTTTTATTGACCGCTTGAGCGGTGTTGTTATGCATATCATAATCGGAGGCCCCCTTTGCTTCAATAGAATTGACACAAACTAAAAAAAACGTCATGAACTAAAGATGCCGTCGATTGACGTGCAGGCAAGCAAAGGATTATAATATAGGTAACGTAAAAACAGGAGGGCTCAGGGTATGCTGCGTGCTGCAATCGTTGAAGACGAACCTGTTTATGCTCAGCTGCTGGAATCCTACTTTACCCGCTGGTGCGCGGACAAAGGGATTACGGGAAGTGTGAGCGTGTTTACCAACCCCATATTGTTCCTCGATCCCTACCGGGCAGAATACCAGGTCGTCTTTATGGACATTCAGATGCCACACATGAACGGCATGGAGGTCGCACGAAAGCTGCGTGCCTTGGATGCCAATGTGCTGCTGATCTTCGTGACCTCCCTGGCCCAATATGCGATCCAGGGATATGAAGTCCGTGCATTCGATTATGTGCTCAAGCCGCTTTCCTATCCGGATTTTATGATGAAGATGTCTCGCGTGGAGCATCAGATGCAGATGAACCGGAGACTATCATTTCCGATGCCAACGGTAAGGTTAAGCTCGTACTGAAGGATATCCTTTATATTGAATCCGAAGGCCATCATTTGATCTATCACACGCTTGGCAACAAAACCTACTCTGTTTACGCACGCATGAACGATGCTGAAAAGCAATATGCCTCCCATCACTTTGCCCGTTGCAACAGCTGCTATCTGGTCAATCTGCGTTATGTACGTCGCGTGAAAGGCTACACAGTCTCCCTAGAAGGCGTTGATCTGCAGATCAGCCAGCCAAGGAAAAAGGAATTTATGCAATCATTTTTAAGCTATACGGAGGAGCGCATAAGATGAGTATTGAATATGCCTTGTTTGTCAGAACCACCAACGCGTGGGAATTTGCCCTCTGTGCATTGATGTTCGCATTTATCTTCCCCAGGAAAAAGAAGTTTCTTATGCGCCTTGGCCTTGGCTTCGTAGGATACACTCTATTGGCCGCTGCCACTGCGCCACTTCAAATGATCTTCAACGGTTTCTGGATGCATTTGCTCATCACCGCACTGGTCTATACCGGCACAGCGCAATGGATCGTCATGTGCTGGAACATTTCTCTGGCTGACTGGAGCATGTGTCTTTGCGCTGGCACAGCCGTGCAGGCCATAACCGGTCGGCTTGCAGAGTTATTCTATCTGGTGCAGGGAGTCGATCCCTACCGCAGCATTTCGCTTATGGGCTGGCAGTCCTACAGTCCGGAAATTGCTTGGCTGGTTTATCTGTTGCTGCACCTGATATTGATTATCACGTTGGGTATTGTCTTCCGCGGAAAGAAAGGCGTTGTTCAGAATGAACACTATTCCCGCATTGTTGTGTTGTTTTCCATCTCCGTCATGGCGATAACAACAGTACTGCAAAACTACAGTCGCCCGCTGGAAGCAAACAACCCGGAGATGGCCTCAGTAGTGCGTGCTCTGGCACTGATCTGGTCACTTCTGGTGCTCATCTTCCGCACTGTGTTGCTTGCCCATGGCCATGTCAACAAGGAGCTGGAGATCACTCAGCGCCTGCTTCAAAATGAGCGCAAACAGTTTGATGCCATACGCGACGATATGGAAATGATCAACATCAAGTGTCACGATATGCGCCATATGCTGGACCAATATGCCGATCGTCTGACAGAAAACGAGATGAAAAAGCTGCGCAGCGCCATTCGGATTTACGACAGTCACCTGAAGACCGGCAACGACATTCTGAACATGGTTCTCTACAAGAAGCAGGCGATCATGGAGCAGCGACATATTACGCTCTCCTGCATGGCTGATGCCCGGTGTCTATCCTTTATGGAGGCATCCGATGTGTTTTCAATGATGAACAACGCCATCGACAACGCCATTGAGGCTGTCAGCCAACTGACAGATGAGGCTATGCGTCTGATTTCCCTGAACATACGGGAAGAAAACGGCGTCGCCGTGATCCAACTGACGAACTATTTCGTGCCGGGCAGTCCTGCCGGTTCAGGACTGCCGCAAACCACAAAGGATGATTATCTGAAGCATGGCTACGGCATGCGATCCATTGACTTTGTTGCACAAAAATATGACGGACTGATGCGATACCAGACAGAGGATAACCTGTTCCATCTGAACGTGTGTATTCCGATTGTGGAAAAAGGATGAGGCAATGGCAAATGATAGTAGAATATTGGTCATGGATCTATTTGCTTTCATAATATTTGATCACGCATGTGGATGGCTCCTTTATAAACTCCCGCTTCACCACCTCCAGCCTGCACACGTCCTCCTTCATTTCTCTCTGATTGATATCCGGCACCATGCGCTTCGTGTTCAGATACTTCCATGCCTTCTGGCAGCCTTTGTCATCGATGTGTTCGCCGTCATCCTGCCAGCGCTGCAAGGATTCCTCCACCTCACGGTACTTGCTCAGTTCAAACTCATACTGCCTTCAACGCCAGGTCGCTTCTGCTCTGGAAGCTTCCCCCACGCCTTGTAGTAACGCTGACTTTTTTTCGTTCTTCATAGCGTGAAACGCCGATTCAGGTCGGACACGTCTTTACCCTGGGCTATCAGCTCCTCGTCCAGCTTCTTTGGTTCTTCACGAAAAATAGTGGAGAACCTTTTGCATGCTTGCCCGTTACTTATTGTATTCACCTCATCAAACGGTCAGTCAACCAAGCCGCAGATACTTTTCCCCAATCGAATCGAATACGCCTTATACAGTCGATACGCCTCCTCTCCTGCTGTCCGCCGGGCTGACGGGCCAGAACGCCGTCGCGGAAGGCACGCAGCGTTTGAAGCTCGGTGCATGTATCCGGCAATCCACGCGCCGCAACGCACGCGGTGGTCAGATAGCAGCCGCCATTGTCGCTTTCCTTTGAGCCAGACGGAGAGCACTTTCCATCCGGCTTGTAGTATTTGTCAGGATTCAGTCCGTGCTCCTTCATGTAGCTGCGAACGGCTTTCTCGGAATGGTAGGAGTGGATTTCGTCCGGGTGATACGCGCCGACGCCGTCCAGATCGGCTTCGGCCTTCTTGTAATCAAACCCCTTGAGCCTTGCCATGACGAATGCTCCTTTCTTATCCCAGTGCGCCGGTGAGCAGTAGCTTCGCATTTTCGTAGCAGACCGCGTTGGCATAATCGACGTCGCAGTGGTCGTAGACATACCGGATGCCGTTTTTCACACACGGCGGACGATGATCCGTGCGGTGTGCATCTGAGCCAAGAAAGGATACCTTCCTCTCATCAAGCAACCTGCGCGCAAAGGCTTTCGTGGAAGGCTTTTGTTCCTCCGCGAGGCTGTACGCGTTGATCTGGATGCGGCAGCCCCACGCAAGCAGTGTGTTCAGTGCCTCGTCGTCATTTGCAAGGTTACTGTATCGTTCCACATGCGCGAGAACAACGTGCTTTGCCTTGGCATCCGATGCGGCGGTCATTTCCAGAATACTCCGGACGAAATCCAGCATATATCGGCTTCTGCTGCCTGGATCAAACTCCAGCAGCATGTAGCCGGAGTTGCCAAGCAGTGCGTATTCCTTGCTTTGCACCTTACGCAGAACCGATTGGGGCGTTTCTTGCGGGCAGTAAATTTCGCATCCGGGATACAGAGAGAGTCCGCGCTCCTGCTTTGCCTATTCCTGTTGAAGCAGTTTCAGGCGATGCCGGTATCCATCGTGACGTCCGTCAAAGCTGTGCGACGTGCAGGCGATGTGCCGGACGCCCTGAGCGGCTTCCATTTGTAGCATCTGCAGCGCCATCGTCATGTCCCGTGCGCCGTCATCGACGCCCGGAACGATATGGCAGTGCAGATCGACGGCTTTCAGAACGGCCTCGTGCCCCATCCATTGGATCAGAAGCTGAACCAGCGTCTCGCGCGGAGGCATGTTCTTGAACGTATCTTCGAGGCTGTCGATCCCATCATGGATATAGAAGAACACGCGATGACGATCTGTTTCGGGACGAATTTGCAGGCGATAAACGCAGCGAAGCCCACGAAAAATGCACAGCTTTCCCCCGAACCGACCCGCCACTGGAAGCCTGCGTCTGCGTTTGCATGACCGCTGCGGAACCTTTCCATGTCCTTCGCTGTAATGGGAAAGTCCAGCATGAAGCTCACATACTCCTCGGGCAGAGGCTCCATACTGTCCAGTTCCTCCGCCATGCCGAGCATTTTTGTATCTTTCAGCCATTCATCCGGCAGTTCATGCACGGTATTCAGCGAATCCACAAATGCCCTGCACAGCGCTTCGATGTCCTCTGCCTTCCGCAGACCGGCGAGCCAGTCGCATGGAATCCCCTCCATTCCGTACAGACAGCCTGCCAGACCGCCTGCTACCGCCGCAACGGTGTCGGTGTCGTCGCCCAAATTGACAGCCTTCAGCACACAGTCGCGGTAATTGTCCGTATTCAGCACGCACCACAGCGCGGCTTCCAGCGTATCCACCACATAGCCGCCGCTCCTGATTTCATTCTCCGGCGTTCGGGCAAAATCCATGATGGAGGTGCAGTTCAGAATCCGCGCATAGCTGCCCAGTTCCTTGGAAAACGCCGGGGTTGCTTCGTAATACTGCTTCGCCCTGTCGATGCCCGCCTGAATGCCCGAGATGCCCCTGCCGTCGCACAGCTCCATCAAAATCAGCGCATAGATGCCGCAGCCCATCTGCGACCGGGGATGGCGGTGCGTCAGCGAGGAAACGTCGTGAATGATCGCCAGTTGCTCATCCGGGGACAGATCGGCAGTAGCAAATTTGCAGAATAGCACTGCTGGAATGATCCGCATCAGCGAGCCGTTACCGTTGTCAAACTCGCCGTCCAGGCCGCAGGAAAGCGCGGGCACACCCTTCTTGAACTGCGACAGCGCCTTGCTCGTGGTGATGCCCATGTCGAACACCACGCCCGTCGCCGTGTAGGCGGCGTGGAGCTTCCAGTCGCAAAAGCGCTCCATCATGTCCGTGGTATCAAGGCCATGCGCCAGACTGTCGATCGTCGCCAGCGCCATACTGGTATCGTCCGACCAGGTTCCAGCCGGAACATCGTGTGCGCCATACCCGCGGTACCCGGTGACAGGATCGCACCGGCGCTGGCTTCGAGTCGAAAACTCGACGGGCACGCCCATCGCGTCGGCAATCGCGTGGCCGAACATGGCGGAGCGGACAATTGGCAGGCGGGCAGTTCTGCTTGGTTCAGCGGGACGATTCGTCATTGGAAACACCTCCTGAACAGAAAGCTTCTTTTCTTTGTCATAGCAAAAGCTGGGAAAATGCAAGAGGAACAGCGCGGCATGATATTAATGAAATTGCAGGAGTGTCACGCATTCTTTCATAGGCCGATCATTGGCTATTGACGGTAGGAGAACATACGCGTATTCTTTTCCTGTTCATCGGAGGGGAAGCTGTTCTCTGGAAACCGTGAGCTGGATACCACCAGTACCAGTGCCCGAAATGCGGAATGACTTTCAAAAATAAGGTTTCCTTTGCATACCCTGGAACATGTATCACCCGACGTGCAGCCGGCTGGGTTCAGATGCTCCTGGCGAATCGGATGTCTATGCGGACGGTTCAAAAGATGGTTTTGTGATTTCCTTTCTCTTATTCTGGACATATTATAATGGATTTTCCACTTACGCCATTGACGATTCCCTTACATTTGATTATAATATAAGGGAATCGAGAGGAGGAAAGTGAATGCGCCAGTTTCATTACTCAACAATCAAAGAGCAGAAATGGGACTCTGAGATACTCGGCCTGATTGCTGCAATCTATAAAGAAGCAGGAAAGCAAGAGCTTTCCCTCAGGCAAAAGCCGGAAGAACTTGAAAAGCTGGTAGAGATTGCAAAGATTCAGAGTACAGAAGCATCCAACGCTATTGAGGGAATTGTCACAACCAGTACCCGTATTCGGCAGCTCGTCACAGAAAAAACCACGCCAAAGAACCGCAATGAGCAAGAGATTGCCGGGTACCGTGATGCGCTGAACATCATTCACGAGAACTTCGATGCGATTCCCATTACAAAGAACTATATCTTGCAGCTACACAAGGTGATGTACAACCATATGAACAACCCACTGGCAGGCCGTACAAAGAGTGTTCAGAATTATATCAGCGCCACGTATCCTGATGGACATGTTGAGACACTGTTCACACCTCTGGCACCATTCGAAACAGCGGATGCTCTTGATCGAATCTGTGAAGAATACAACCGTGTGATTGGTAATATGGAAATCGAACCGCTGATTGCCATACCAATCTTCATCCACGATTTTCTGTGCATTCATCCCTTTAATGATGGCAATGGTAGAATGAGCCGTCTTCTTACAACACTTCTGTTATATAGAAGCGGTTTCTATGTGGGGAAGTATATATCGCTTGAAGCAAAGATAGCGAGGAACAAGGATTTGTACTATGATGCTCTTGGTAAGGCTCAAATCGGCTGGCACGAAGAGACGGAAGACAAGGTTCCTTTTATCAAGTATCTTCTGGGTACGATTCTTTCTGCCTACAGGGATTTTGAAGATCGTTTTGCCCTCGTAGAAAAGAAGCAGCCAGCCATTGAAATAGTCAGGCAGGCCTCCATGAACAAGCTTGGCAGGTTTAGCAAGCAGGACATTCGCGAACTCTGTCCTTCGTTAAGTGTCAGCGCCATCGAGGGAGCACTGCGTAAAATGGTTGATACCGGGGAGATTAAACGAGAAGGAAATGGCAAAAATACCCGTTATCGCAGACTTGGATGACCAAGCAAGGAGGATGAATATCATGAACGTCGAGTATATTCCCCCGAAGCCTCACTATAAGATTACCTTTCAAGCTCTTGAGTTCTGCGTTTCTCAGATTCCTTCCGGTCAGGTAGAAACAAACGATGAATAGAAGCAAAAGCTGCTGATCCTAGGTTCATTGCCTCGCTTCTGCTGAGGAATGGTCGTTGAAGTATCGGCTATTTTACAGAATTCCCGGAAAATAACCGAACAGGCGTTGACTTTGGGTAAAAATCGGCTATAATACAAATAGAGTGTAAAACGCCCGAAAGGATGTGACGATATGGGGTATATGAAGCGGTCTTTGGAGAAGGTCATCATGGAAGCCTGCCATGAGTATCAGGCGATCATCGTGACCGGCCCGCGGCAGGTTGGCAAGACGACCATGCTTCAGAAACTGATGGAAGGGACGAATCGCACTTATGTGACGCTCGACGATTTGAACGAGCGTGCGCTTGCGCAGAGCGATCCCGAGATGTTTTTTCAGATGCATAAGCCGCCCATCCTCATCGATGAGGTACAATACGCGCCGCAGCTGTTTCCCTATATCAAGATCCATGCTGACCGTGATCAGCGATACGGTGATTTCTGGCTGACCGGCTCACAGGCATTCAAGCTCATGAAGCTGGCGGGAGAATCCCTGGCAGGAAGGGCCTGCATCCTGCACATGTCCACCATGTCCCAGGGCGAAATATATGGGCAGGATGAAAACAAGCCCTTTACGCTCGATCTGAACGAACTTCAGAGAAATGTCTCCTGCAGGAATGCCGCGGACACGCCTGAGATGTTTGAAAGAATCTTCAAGGGTTCCATGCCGGCGATCGTCAGCGGACGCATCACCAACCGCAACCTGTTTTACTCCAGCTATCTGCAGACCTACATTCAGCGTGATATTCGCGAACTGGACGGCACCATCGAGGCAGTGGAGTTCCTGCGGTTCATCACAGCCGTTGCCTGCCGTACAGGGCAGATGGTGAACTATGCCGATATTGGCAATGACATGGACGGCATGCGGTCTGAGAAGGTACAGGAGTGGCTCGGACTTCTGGAAAAATCGGACATCATTTTCTATCTGCACCCGTACTCCAACAATCTTCTGAAGCGCACTGTGAGCAAGCCCAAGCTGTATTTCTATGATACAGGCCTTGTCGCATATCTGACGAAGTGGTCGAGTCCCGAAACGCTGGAGGCAGGTGCCATCAACGGCGCGATCCTTGAAAACTTCACGGTGGCTGAGATTGTCAAGACCTATTTCAACGCAGGCGAAGAACCGCATCTGTATTACTACAGGGACAATGACGCCAAGGAAATCGATATCGTTCTCGAGACCGACGGTCAGCTTCACCCGATGGAGATCAAAAAGACCTCGAATCCCGGAACGCAGCTGACCCGTCCGTTCAAGCTGCTGGACAAAGGCTCCGTTCCCCGCGGAAAGGGCGCCATCCTCTGCATGAAGAACGAGCTGACGGCCATCGACAGTGAGAACTTCATTGTTCCCATCTGGGCCATCTGACCCCTGTAAAGGATGCGGATTCGTACACTCATCTCATAGCTTCAAATTCCCCCAAACCTCGTCGATATACGCTCGGCGGGGTTCTTTCTTTTTGGTTCATCACGGAAAGTAGTGGAATGTCTATAAGGAAATCAGCCGCTGGCTGAAAGGTTGGCAGAGAAGGAAGCACACAATGCCGCACAACGACTTCTTCGTTGCCCGCCCTCTCTCAACGATGGCTTGACCATCGTTGCTATTCCGAGCTTCTCTTTCCACTATAAAACGTGAAGAACCTTTTTCCTGTCCGCTTTTCCATGATGAGCACCGCTTCCTGCTCATCCGGCGATACTTGGACTCCTCTCCCTTCGTATCTTTGACTTTTGACTTCAATTCCGATACAATCTAAATGGAGCATGACCTGTTCCCCCTTACTTTTGTCTGAGCAACTCAAGTATGGATTGGCTATCGTGATGAGGCTTTCTTCTTTGCGCTCGTCAGGTTCTTCTCGCTTCATTCTTCACTCCATCACTTTTCGTGAAGAACCTTTTTCTTCCAGGTGCTTCTTTTCGCCTGTCTTTGTGCTATAATTCTTCTGGCTCATCTTGTCCCTCCTGGCGAGTGTTGGTTTGGTCGCTACCATTCTACCAGGTTTGACTCGAAGAGTCTTTCTTTTGCGTTATTTTATTTTACAACTATGAATGAGCAAATTTCAAAAAACATCCAAACTTTTCTTTGAGCATAGCGCTGAAGCTCACCCTATGCCTGCAACAGACACTCTCGAAAATAGGCAAAGCCTTTTTCAAAAGCGCCCCTATAATCCGGAAGCGTGCAGCAAAGGAAATGCACAAGCGAAAGAATCAGCCACATTCTTTCGATGCCTTGCTGCTTCCGAAGCTGGCATTTATCAAAGGCGAGTTTCTGCTTGCAGTTTCTGAAAAACACCTCAATGCTCCAGCGCTTTGCATACATTTCGAGGATTTCCTGCGTGGAAAGATTCGTCTGCGTCGAGATAAACACTCGCAGTGCATCGGGATTCCCCAAGGACTTTTCCGAATAGCACAGCAAAACAACCGCTTTTGCGCAGTCGCTCACTTTGCCCTCATACCGATACGCATAGAAGCGCCGATTGCCAACGGTCACGAGGCTGACATTCGGATCATCTTTGCGGATGGCAGGGGCAAATGCTTTTGCCTGCTGTCGGATTTGGTTGGGGTAGATGATGCGGTTGGTGCGCAATGCGCCAATGGTCTGGAAACCTTTCTGCGCAAAAGCGGCTATCAGTTCACTCGATGTGTACCAGCTGTCGCAGAGAAAATACGCAGCATTCGGCGGCACAGGCAGCTCTTGCGCAATGCGCCGGACAATCTCAATCTTGGAACGCGACTTGTCATACAGCACCATCGCGTAGTTCAAAGAAAGTCCATTGCAGGACAGCATCACACCAACCGCCTGATGCCCGTAATCGTGGCACTTTTTCAAGTGCGACATGTGGTAATACGCCGCTTCAATGGGGTGCAGCGCCTGTGACGAAGGCGCTGTATGCGAGGCAATCGTATCGTCCACGATGCAGAAAACGGGCTGTCCGCTTTTGCGGGATTCGTGGTAAACCGTATCAACAACCTGCTTTCTGAATGACCGCTCGACTTCGAGGCTATCCCACTTCCCGTCATTCAGAAAATGGGCGACGGAAGTTCTGTGCTTTTCGCTGAAATACTTCGTATTGGCTATTTTCCCATGATAGCCGGGCATGAAAACCGAATGGATGATTGCCATTATGTGTTCCATGTATACATCGGACAGAATTTTTCTGAACCGCAGCTGGTTCAAACACTTGCAAATTTCTTCCGATTGCTTTACAATGTACTCATGAGACATCTCCTTTCGTGGTGGGCGTTGAGTGGTGTTGGTATCTTCATTCTACCACTATAGAGAGGAAATGTCTCTATCCTTTTGGTTCCCTTTTGGAATTTGCTCGTTTATAGTCATATTCTAAAAGTTCTTTGCTGATGTCAGGTGCAATAGTTTTTGCAATATTACCAATTTTCCAATCGGGTTTTCTGCTTGCATTTTTATTTTCTGAAGAGTATTTCTATACTATTCCTATTAGTAATATATTTGGAGATTTATTTTCTTTTGGTTGCCCGATAATATATGCTTTTTCTGTTTATGTGTACATGAGAACTGCTCTAAATGCACCGCTATACCCAAGACGGAGGAAAATAGTGCTTTATTTTATGATTTTTGATGTTCCTGTTGTGTTGCTTTCATTAATAATGCTTGGGTATAGACTGCTGCTTGCTGTTTAATTATTAAAAACAATGCTGGATGTATTGAAAATAAAAAATAGTTTAGCATATCTGATATTAATGTACGAGCAAGTCAACAAGCATTGAGATTTTCTGAACTGCAATAATATTGAAATGCTGAATTTCCCGGCCCGTCGCGTCCTGTGCCCCTCGCACAAGCCGCCGACGGGCTGGCTTTCATTCCCCCCTTCTTTACCTACTACGCTTTTTTCTAACACACTACTAACAGGAGGCATTAACCATGAACGAACTTTTCCTTTCTGGCATGATTCTCACTCTCGTCAAGACACCCACGACGGGCGACACCTCGCACGTTGTCTGTCAGCTGCGGCATTCGCACCGCAACCGTCAGCAGCAGGTGATTCACGAAACCTACACGGTTCATGCGTGGAATCGCCTTGCGGACTGGGCGGCGCAGACGCTGAAACCCGGTGCGCGGGTGTATGTCAAGGGGTATTTGACGCAGAAGCTGCGCGGCGATGTCACTATGACGGAAGTCACCGCCGCGCAGTTTTTTGTCCAGAACCCTGTTGGGATGGAGGTGGAGAATCAGCTGGCAAGCTGATGGAGGATATTAGGGCTTTGTGGTGAGCTGATGAAGCAAAGGCAAGAAATCAACGAGAAATTTCCTCTCAGCAGTCGAACATGCAGACAGGGCTTTTAGCAGGTCAGTGGGCAAGGAAAATTCTTCCTGCGAGTCCTCGCCCTTTAAGGATACAAGCCTTGGCGTACAGTCTGAGTAAATGATATAGCATTGGATTCGCGAAAATTTTTTCAGCAAAAATCGGTAAGACGCCACTGCTTGCAATATAAAAAGGTCTTAAGACGCTTCAAATAGTACCGAAATACTACTTATAGTGTAGATTACGAAGCAAATAGAAACAAGTAGACAGTGTGCGAGAAAGATACAGAGAAAAATTTTGTCAGGAACTGCGCGGATGTCGAGTCATTCGCCCTGTCTAAAAACGCGGATGCACACTTTACAAAAGTGTGATAGAATCATACCGTCGAAAGATACAGAGAGGCTCCCGCGCACGG
>ERZ772875.2863-NODE-2863-length-11759-cov-18.259398_pt1 | contig 11759 bp, 15 predicted proteins | sample MGYA00580585_ERZ772875 | MGnify/ENA primary metagenome ERZ772875 (study PRJEB29015, sample SAMEA2737736) | human gut metagenome | biome: human gut; feature: human-associated habitat; material: faeces | place: China | collected 2012 ... | reverse complement strand
GCAGTTGTTCCTTTGCATTCGGAAATTCCGTATTTAATCATGTCTAAACAGGAAGATGCCTCTTTCGGGGCATCTTTCTTTTCATATAACAGGTACGCAAATGGAATCCACTCAGCTGCAAGAAATAGCAGTAATATATAAATAGTGGAAAATGCCCCGAAAACTTTTCCCAAAGTATAGCACTTGGGGATCACCGGATGATTTGCTCCGTAATTTCAGGGGCCTTCGGCGCACAGGCGCAGTATGCCATCTGCAGCCCGATCGTGGATGAAAACGGCACGATCTACTTCAAAAACGAATCCTGCTTTCTGATGGCCTATGGCAGCACGATCAAGGCGCTGGAAGCAAAAACGACGGTGGATACCTACGAGGCTGGGAAGGCGTTTTCCATGGAGGACGTGACGGTGACGGTGACGCTGGCCAATGGCGAGACACGCAACGTCACGGCGATGATGTTCGCACCCACCACGCCGCTGACTGTGGGGCAGACCGCAGTGACGCTGAGCCTTGGAAAAGACCAGACTATGTACCAAAATGTGTCGGATGGCAGTGCAATGGGGACGAGAAAGATTGAACCGATGTACATTGACCTTACGATCCGAGTAAAGGATTCCACTGAGCCGATTTGGGGAACGCTCCGGTATCAATATGACGCGGCCAGCGGAAAGCTGATCGTGACCGGTACTTTCGAATCCGGGCAGACGCTGATCGCGGCGTGCTATGACACGAACGGCCAAATGATGCAGGTACAGACGCTGGACAAGGCGGGCAGCCTGACGCTGAACACGAATAGCGCGAAAATCAGACTTTTCCTGCTGGACAAGGATCACAAGCCTGTCTGCGCCGCCGCGACGGTGAAGGGGTAAGGGATGAAGAAAATACGGTTTTTGGCCCTGCTCCTCGCCCTCACGCTGCTGCTCTGCGCATGCGGCGCGAAAAAAAACGCCGCTGGAACAGACAGCGGCGTATCTCAGGAAGTCCACACCGGAACCGACGTTCGGCTCCCTGATTGGCGACTGGACCGTGTTCGGCCTTGCGCGCTCCGGCGTGAAGGTTCCGGCGAACTACTATGAAACCTATTACAAAAACGTCACAGCGGCAGTCACGGAAGCGGGCGGCAGGCTCAGCGAGACGAAGTACACCGAGTATTCCCGCCTCGTGCTGGCCCTGACCGCCATTGGTCGTGACCCGCGCGATGTGGGCGGCTATGACCTGCTCATGCCGCTGGCCGATTTCGACCGGACGCCGCTGTGCAGGCGACGCGCGATGGATATGTGGCAGATATTCTGCCCCGGCAGAACGAGGACGGCGGCTGGAGCCTCGCGGGCGGAGCGTCCGATGTTGACCTGACCGCGATGGCCTTGCAGGCTCTCGCAAAATACCGCGGCGACGCGGCAGTCTCCGGTGCGGTGGAGCGTGGCCTTTCGTGGCTGGAATGGGCGCAGGAGCCGAACGGCGCATATCTTTCGTGGGACGAAGGAAACAGCGAGTCAGTCTGTCAGGTGATCGTCGCGCTCACGGAGCTTGGCATTTCGCTGGACGATGAGCGCTTCGTCAAAAACGGGCAGACGCTGCCGCAGGTGCTGGAGCGCTTCGCCTGCGAGGACGGAAGCTACCGCCACAGCTTAAACGGCAGCAGTGACGAAATGGCAACCGAACAGGCCCTTTACGCGCTGGCCGCCATCCACCGTGCCGAAGCGGGTGAAGCTACGCTCTATGACATAACGGATGTGATTCAATGAAGCAGCTTTACAGACTGGCTGCGCTCCTTCCGGCGCTTCTGCTCCTCTACGGTTGTGCAGCCGATCAGCAATATGGAGCATATCTGCGCGATTTCTATCTCCCTCCTGCGTGTCAAATTTGGAACAGATGGGTCTGTGTGACAAGAAAAAGGCGGAACTGATGCTGGAGGACAGCTGGCTATTAGAGTCCGTGGAGGTCACCTTCAAGCAGGGCCAGAGCGTCTTTGACGTGCTCAAAACGCCTGATATTCAAAGAATATCAGGCGTTTTGTCAAGCAGGTACGAAAAAGATGGATTTGCACCTCAGGAAAAGATTGAATGGCTTGTATTTTCCTGTATAAGCTTAAAATAATTATTAGCAAAGATTTTTGGTTAAAAGCACCCATTGGTTCTTCTCCTGAATATGTTCAACGATATAAGGTTCAACAAAACTAATGCCTCCTAAAAAAGGCCCTAGATACGGTATAAGCCCACCAACCAAATTAAACACCCTTGTATAGGGAGATTGAGAGAACCGTTTGTACCGATCGCGATGATCTAATGCTTTATTAGCTTTTACCAAATCTTTGTAGATCTTATCTGCAAGTCGATACTCACCCATTTTCACATAACCGCACCACTCATTCATTATTTTTCTAAATGAATGAATGTATGGGCTTTGTCTCATCTTAAGGACTTCATCTAAGCATTGTGGCATTGGAAGAACATTTACCTCATTTGACAGCCTTGCTTGGATGGTATAGTAGACTGAATCAATACATTTGATTGTATTTGTAGAACGGATATCAGAAAAGACTCCACTAGCAAAGGATGCACCATGCTTTTTCGAATAGAAAAGGCCTTCAATTAGGTTATCTCTTATTGAGCCTATATCTAATTCGATTGATCGATTTTTAGTAACACAAAATGCAAATCCCTCTTCCGGACTCGTAAAATAATTCCCACTTGAATAGAGGATATCAGGATTAGCAATAATAGTGCGGTAATCCCTATCCAACTCTAAAGGATTTCCATTTGCATCTGTGCAAGTATAATATCGATCATTCTTGTCTATTGTTTTCCAAAACTCTTTTGCTTCTGATCTTGTCCGTAAATACTCGAGTTGCTATCTATCCTTTCTTTTAATAAACCCCAATATATCTCTTTTATATATACTCATCAATCGTGTTGCTTCTGAAATATTCTCATCACTATAAGCTATATTGTTTTCACTTATTTCTAGCACCGACTTTTCTTTTACTAAACCCAAATCGATTAATCGACTAAAATCATATATCGACGAATCGGAGTCAACATTTTCAAATAACGTTAATAGAACAAGCAATTTTTTAAGTCCAGCAAGTGGTAGTTTTAATGGCTCTAAATCATTTGACCTCTCCTCATTAGTATCTAGCATAGTTTTTGTTATTAGTTTTTTTCGGATTAAATATCTTTCGAAAGTATCCTTGTACAATGTATCAAGATAAACTGTTTTAAGCTCAAAACTATTCATTGCTTTTTCCTCTCTTGTACAGATACCGTGCAAAGACTGCATCGTATTTTCTTGGAAGCTGCTCTATTTCTTCTTTATGCCGCGGGTGGTTTGCAAGGGCGCATCTGTAAGGTTTATCCGGCGTTCTCCTCTCCATTTTGCAGCGTCTCCGCAGAGCTCTCCACTAAAAATCACCGGGAACGGAATCCTGTTCTCTTTGAGGATTTTCACTGCATTCGGGATTGTCTTTCTGCCGCTCTTCGGGAATGTGACACTGCTTTCGCTTTCTGCAGCAGCGATCTGGATGGCCGTACAATCTTTGTTGAATCGGATCTGGACTGGGATCTTTACCAATTTTTCTGCCACTTTACTGCTGAGAGCTACGTTTCCGGTTTCCTCTACCTTGACATACATGGCTGCCTGTGGAGCGGACGGGGTGACAAGAATACTGAATTCCTCGTCTGACATACTTTTCAGATCCAACATGGTATTTCTCCTTTTTCTTTATTTTGGAGCAGAACTTCTGCATTCCAACGGAGCATTCTCCGGCAGCAGCGCGGCAAGCACGTCCGGCTTGGACAGATCCGCCTGAACTGCCCTGTGAAAAACGTGAGAAAGGTATTTGTAGGGATCCAATCCATATTCCATGGAGGTTCGTATAAGGCTGAAGATGACTGCGCTTCCCGCAGCACCCCGGGGTGTATTGGCAAACAGGAAATTCTTCCGGTCAATGCTCGATCCCTCCATGAGCCAGCGGTACTGCTGCATCGTGGGCGCTCTGGCTTCGCTTTCCTTCCGTGGCCATTGGAAGCGGCCGGACTCCAGACGCTTGTAAAGGAGAAAAAAGCCGTTGCTCTCCCAGTACAGCGCCTTGATCCGGTCACGTTTCCTGCCGCAGAAAAGAAACAGGCAGTTCTCAAAGGAATCCCATGCAAATTGCCGTTTGACCAAAGCGGTCAGTCCGTCAATCCCAAGCCGAAACTCCGTGTAGCCGCAGGCGATAAACACCCGTTCCGCTTCTCGGGGATACCGTTTTCCCGGCACCGTGCCCGGACCGTCATCCCCCTGCCGGGGCAGGCTGCAGTTTTTCCGCTCCACTGCTCCAGCCGCACTTGCCTGGACAGTACCTAGCCTTTTATAACTTTTTCTTATAATTATACTACACTTCAATGAAGTTTTCCACCTCTCGGTAATGTGAAAAATATCAACTTTTTCCAATTCCGCCGTTCTCAGTTATAAAATTTCTGTTTTTCAGATGTCCTAAGTTGTCATAACGGAATTGGAAAAAATCGCTTCCTGTTGCATATCACAGAGCCTCACCTGAAGTTCTAGAATCTCTTTCAGCGCCAGCCATTCCTGCAAGGCTGGCTGTTTGCGCAATAAGTCAGTGATTATTTTGAAGTATCAACTTTAACGGCCGTACCATCACGCTGGTTGGCGGCACAGTCTTGCGCTGATGTTCTGTGCTCTTTTAAGATGTGACAATTCCAAAATGAGGATTCCCCATTTTTGCATATAAAACGCCGGAAGAAATCTTCCGGCGGCAGTATGGAACACAGATATGGTCAGCGGCAGGAACTAAGCAGCGCCGTTGTCTTCAGGCTGGCACCCATCAGGTCGCGCTGGGCCTCTCTGGACAGCTGACAGGTCGGCATCAGGAACGTCAGAGCCTTTTGGATCTGCTTGAGATCGGCAGCGGAAACCCGGCCCGTATGCAGATGCTCCAGCACATGAATATAGGAATTCTTCAGCGCGGCGGATACTGCCGGACGAAGAAAGTAGTTGGAAATCAGACCGCCGATCAAAGCGGCTTCGTTATCGGTGTATTGCATGATACTCCTCCTTTGAATGTTGGCGTCAAACAAACGGGAGTATGATACCACAAGATGCTGTGGCTGACTATGCGCGAAGTGACGAAATATACGATGAAAATTTGGTGCAATTCAGACTTGACATCTGCGGCTTTTGTAGTATTTCAGAAAGGTCAGAAACTCATTCCGCGCCGCATTTAACCACTCAACTCTCACGAAGGACATCCTCCACATCGGCGCGCAGCGCGCTTGCAGAATATGTTCTTGCACCGGAGAGTTTGTTTTGCTCCCTGCGCAGCATTTCCGCAAAAAGCTCCAGCTCTGCCTGACGTTTTTCCCAAAGCGCGATCGGCAGGAATACCATTTCACCGTCACCGCTGCGCGTCAGATAGATCGGCTCCTGCTTTTCGGTCGAGAGCTTCACCAGGCCATCGTAGTCATTCCGAAGGGCCGTTGCAGATCGAATCATCATATAGCACCCCTCCAAGGATTTATTCTGACTTTATGATAGACAAATTATGTACTTCCGTCAAGACGTCGCAAGACCGAGCGTTGCTTTCACCACCTCTTTTGGCCGTACACATTCGACAGAAAAGGGAACATGGGAAATGGTCGGGGGTCATAAGAAAGTAATATCGCATTTTCTCAGGAACGGCGTGGCTTCGGTCACGCCGTTTCCTGTTTCAGCAGTTCTTCCACGGGGATAAATCCCACAAGGTCATAGGAAATGCGGATGCCCTGATGCCGCTTGCCGTTGGACTTGTACGGGGCTTCAATGTAGATCGCCTTGACAAGTTCCCGCAGCGCATAGGGGGTAAGCTCGTCCAAGTCCTCATATTTGCGTACCCGCTGGATAAACTGCTCCAAATTTTCAATCTGTCGTTCCTGTACTTCGATTTCCTGTTGCAAAGTCTGGATTTCCTCTTTAAGCTGTGCCTGTTCGTCCTCATAGGTCTTGCTCATCATAGAGAACTTTTCATCTGTGATGCGCCCCGCCACAATGGACTTGCCCGTAACTTCCTCCTGCATTTACCCTCCTTCCGCCAGATCATGCTGCACCAGGGCCGAATAGTAGCTGCCCATGGTGACGCTGGCGTTGTATAGCGCCGCCAGCAGATATTTCTTGATGTTCCTAATCCGAGTGGTATTCTCCTTCATGCAGGCAAGCACATACTGGATGTGGCTGCCTGTCAGTTTCAGAAACCGGGAGCGGACCACCTCCGCCGGGAAATCATCGCTGGCAATGCGGATGGTTTTGCGGGAGGTACAGACCGTATCCACCAGGATCTCCACAATCTCGTCCAGCTGCTCCTGGTCGATCTGGGGGTTCTGAACGAGAACGTCATAGTCGATGTTTTCCAGAAGAATATCCCGATACCGCTCTCTGACTTCCATCCCATCCGTTCCCATCCTTGTTTCCTGGGAAGGGCGATACGATGGGATAGGATGGATTTCATCCGTAATTTCTAAATCTTTCTTTGATCTATCTTTCTTTTCTTTATCTTTGGCAACACCGCACAATTGCGTCTGCGAGTCTCAGCCGTCTTTTTGCTCCACTTCCGCAGTTCCGAAAATGGGAAATACATACAGTATTCCTCCATTTTCGGAACTTTGAATTGGAACAAAAATCCTGCCTGAGACTTCTTGCCGAATTGTGCGGTGCTGCCCTTTATTTAATTGCGCGGTCATTTCCGGACACGGGGTATCCATATCCGGGTTTTCCGTATCTGGACGCTCCGGCTCCGGCGGTGCCGACTGTGGCTGTGGCTTGTGGGGCGTTTCGTAGATGATGTACTCCACATCCACGATTTTCCCCTTGCTGTCTCGAATCCGGCTGCGGACAATGTACCCCGCCTGCTCCAACTCCCGAAGGGCAGAGCCGATACAGTCGGCCCCCTCCTTGCAGATGGCCGCCAGCCCTCTTGTGGTATAGTTCCACTCCTCCGGGAGGGACAGCATCATGGAAAGCAGCCCCTTGGATTTCAGGGACAGCTCTGTGTCCCGCAGATGATGGTTGGACATGACCGTATAATCCCGGTTTCGCTCAATGCGGAAAACTGCCACTTTGATGACCTCCTTCGTTGAAAAATAAGTGTTGATTTTCGTGGTTTCGTCGGCCTGTATTCCATTAAAAAGTCCCCCGTGTGAAAACACACAGGCGACGTTTTATTCGCCGCTTCTAGGGAAAACAAAGGCCAATTTTCCACCCTATTTGCTACACAAAAAGGCGACTGCCGGGAAGCAATCGCCTTTTTGAGAGGGAATATGAAGCAAGAAAAACACGAAATTCGCTGCTCCGAAATCGAAAAACGTCTAGGGAAATAATGCTTTTTTGAAAAATCCTATAAGAACACCCGTACCAAAGGGGAGTTCTTATAGGACTCCCCTTTGAACTTTTTGTGAACATTTTTCAGAAGCTGCACGTTGGTGTGCAACTTTTCTCTGTTTTGAAACTATGGATAGAAGGACTTTTTCCTTACTACAACATTCGGAGGTTTCTATGACAGAGAAAAACTACAATTACCGTACAAGTCAAACTCTCTTGCGTAACCAGTTCCCAGGGAAAGGGAAATGGAAAATTCCGGTAATACCAAAATTCCAACCGAAAGATGGTGATTTTAACGACCTTCTGCTGATCGGCTTTGACAAAACAAATCTGGAAGATCAGAATCATCTTGACCGGATGGTGCATTTTTTCCTGTATGATTACCGCTTTGAGCGGGTATGGAAAAATCCCGAGGCTGACATTGAAAAGCTGTCCCGATACCGGGCTGTGCTTTCTCCCGATTTCAGCATGTATTTGGAAATGGCACCTGTGATGCAGATGTATAATGTGTTTCGTAACCGCTGGTGCGGTGCTTACTGGGCATCCAAGGGTATACGGGTGATCCCAACCGTCAATTGGGGTGATGAATCCACCTTTGATTTCTGCTTTGACGGCATTGAAAAGGGCAGCATTGTGGCAGTTTCAACCTACATGGCTTCCGAGCATGATCATCGAAAGGATCAGAAGGAATGGTTCATGGCTGGTTACAATGAGATGCTGCGGCGTATAGAGCCAGAGAGAATCATTTGCTACAACACCCCGTTTCCGGAGATGCAGGGAGACATCGTGTATGTGGATTATGAACGCAGTTCCTGGCGGTACATGGACTATGCCCAGAAGGCAATGCCCCATGAAGATTTGGACTGCTATAAAATTGGTGGCGCAAATCACACGTTTTGTGATACAATGGACGCATACATGATCGGTAAAGGCGGCGGAAGCGCTTATGGTGGAAAATGGAGACCAAATCCCAATAAGCCGCAAGACCAGCGCTATCTGGGAAATCCCGGAGAAATCAAAAGAACGATAATGAATAACGGTGATGTTTACAAGACAAAAATGGGGCCTGATGGGCGGGCGGAAATGGAACGGCATGAGACAAATCACAACCGTGGAGATAAACATACGAACCCACATGACCACAGAATTAGCTGGGATAATCCAGATGAACATCCGGTTCCAGGTCCGCCGATCAATTATCCGAATGGTGCACCAGAATTTAAGAACTTCAGCGAGGTGTTTTGCATGAAGGAAATAATTGTTCCATATGGCAGTATGAATTTTGAAACCATCAGTGAATTTAAGCGCAGCATCAACTGGGGTGCTGAGATTGAATTTGAGTGGAATGGGGCTGTGTTTAATATCATCAGATATGGTACCGATGGGAAAATAACAATCTACGCAGCAAATAAACCAGAAACTGAGAAAGTATGTGAGACGGCGGATGAGGCGCTGGAATACATGGTTGGCGATGATAGATTGCGGGACATCATTACCAAGGTTCATGTTGTATCCCGGTCGATTTGAAAAAGATGCCTATGTGAAGTGAAAAAATAGGAAATTTGATGCTCTGAAATCCAAAAAAACGTTGGCTTAACAGTGATAAGGAACTAATTTACTTATCAACTGTTAGCTGACGGTTTCCGGGGTGCATACGGACAAATCCCGTCTGATTTCTAACAGGAAGTCAGACGGGATTTTCGCTTTATATTTCGAATTATGGAGGACATACCATGAAAACCTTAATATCTTGTGCCTACAATATGGATAATTGCTGTGTGGAAGTGAAATTCAGCGACGGCAGTATGATTGCGATTGACACTATCGTCGTTGAGAACGAGATTGCTGACAATATGTATCAGCGGTCAGAGCTGGATTATTTGATCTACAACGCTCCTTTGGAGTATGCAGACCTTATCTTGAACGGCGATCCCGAAACCTATTTGAAAACTGTAACAGAATACAAGCCTTTGGATAGCTGACAACACGCTGCCCGCAGGAGAAAATCCTGCGGGCGTTTTTCTGTTTATATTATTTCCCTCCGTTGGATCTCAATTTAGGAAAGAAGATGACAATCTTGAAGCCCTTTCCCCACTGGGAAGTAGCTTCCAGATGAAGATTTAGATCGTCGGCCATCTTCTTAACCAGGTAAAGTCCCATACCGGTAGCCTTCTTTCTGCTGTCAGTAGAATCCCCGGTAAAGCCCTTTTGAAAAATGTACGGCAGATTATATTTTTTTACGCCAATGCCGTTATCTTCAACAGAAAGGATATCTGCGGTCTCCGAATGTATCATGGAAATCGTAAGCATGGGACTATCGCTGCTATATTTGATGGCATTGCTAACGATCTGTCCCAACATAAACTGAAGTCCTCTACGGTCTGTATAGACTGTTTCAGATTGCAGTTTGTTGAGAATGACAAAATGCTTCTCTTCAAGAAGTGGGGCATAGTCCTCCAGAACTTCACCCAAGCAGTCATTCAAATTGACATCCTCAAATCGGTAATCCTTTGTACTGCTCTTCAACCGGGCATAGTACAGCATCTGCGTGACATCCTCCTGAAGCTGACTGCGGACATAATCCAGCTTTGCTTGCAGGGAAGGAGAGATTTCATCGTTCCGGTTATCCAAGAGCATGGTCAGCAACGATAGGGGCGTTTTCGCTTCATGTGCCCAGCCCTCCACGTATTCTTCATAGTCCCGTAGGGCATCCGCCATATTGTTACTCTCGTTTTTGTATTCCCGTAAAACCGAAGCCAAAAATCGGACAGATTCTCCTTCTTTCTGACTAATGGCACTGAGCAGCCGTTCTTCATTGCAGATGGTAGGATCACTGAGGAAATCCCGGAACAGTTCCATGTGGGTGTTCTCCCTCTTGTTTAGTACAAACAGAATCGCTGAAAACAAAAGGATGCTCGTCAGAACTACTAACCCGATCAAGGTTTGAAATGCCTGAATGTCAGAAATCCAAAGAATGACAGCGCAAAAGCAATCCACGCCCAGCAGCAACAGAAGCCAGGGGTAGTACCGTTCTATCATGTGCCAAAGCTGCTTCATAGAGACACCTCCGCTTCCAAACGGTAGCCCATTCCTCGAACTGCAACGATTCGCTGCTTCATTTCAAGGGCGGACATCGTTTTTTTCAGCCGGGTTAGGTTAACCTGCAAGGCATTTTCATCTATGTATTCCGTAGTTCCCCACAGTGCCATGCAAAGCTGCTCCGTTGTAACCAGTGCATCACCACTTGCCAAAAGAGCAACCAACAGTTTTCCCTGATTTTTTGGAAGCACCACAGAGGTGTTATGAATATAAAGTGTGTAGGTCTGCTGGTCCAACAAGAAGTCCAATCCCTCTATGAGGTTGGTACGACCTTCATACCTTTTGAGAATATTGGATACCCTGGCGAGAAGTCGGTCTTTTCTGCACGGCTTCGTCAAATATTCATCTGCACCCAACTGGAACGCTTGCAGTTCATCCTTTACCTGATCTCTGGAAGTCAGCACCAGGACGGGGATAGCAGTTTTATTCTTTAGCTCCTGGCAGATTTGAAAGCCACTGATCTCCGGCAAGTTCAGGTCTAAGATCACAAGGTCAGGGCGGAGGGCTGCCAAGAGCCGAGCGGCATCTTCAAACTCGGTGATTGCCTCCACAAGATACCCGTCCTTTTGGAGCATATTGCAGAGTTCTTCCCGCATATAGACTTCATCTTCCACAACAGCAATTCTTTTCACGACAGCACCTCCTTCCAAATTATTCTTCTCTCTGCGGCTGCATCAGTGTCAGCAAATACCGATCACTGGAGCGCTTGACCACTCTCATATAAATATATTCTATCACGCAAAGCAGCAAAATCATAGCAGCAGATACAAACATCATTTCAGCCACTGTCCCACGGGTTCGGGACGAGAGTATCCCTGTAAATAACGCCCTGACTCCAAACAGACTGCTGACAGCCGCAACCAATACAGGAAGTCCCATAAACCAGGTAATTTGCTTTCCAGCAGACTGGCAAAGGGTTTCGTAAGTAGCTCCCAGGCGGATCAGAGTCTGGTATCTGCGCCCGGTTTTCTGCTGACTCATCAGGAACTGAACACCCACGATGGTGTTGGCAACTACCAGGAAAACAATCGCAAGATAGAGGGTAATATAACTGGATGCTATGGTGTAGAAAAGCTGACGACCTATATTCTGAAGATAGCTTTCATATTCAATGCCAGTTTCGTCCAGCTTCTCGTTCAAATCCAAATATGCAGTCATAAGGCTATTTCCATCCAGAGCCTGCTCACTGAGCACCGCATTGACATAGGTATCATACATTCCCTGGCTATAATATAGGAATGCTTCATCCGGAAGAATCAATGCAAAGGACAAGGTTATAGAACGGTCCGTGACCAAATTCACAGACTGAA
>ERZ772875.2857-NODE-2857-length-11796-cov-13.277489_pt1 | contig 11796 bp, 10 predicted proteins | sample MGYA00580585_ERZ772875 | MGnify/ENA primary metagenome ERZ772875 (study PRJEB29015, sample SAMEA2737736) | human gut metagenome | biome: human gut; feature: human-associated habitat; material: faeces | place: China | collected 2012 ... | reverse complement strand
CAATTTCAAGTGAATGCTGTTCAATTTTCAAGGTGCATCTCCGCTGCCTCCCCGTGGGTGACAGCTTTGTTATATTACCATTTCCCCCGCATAAAGTCAACTCCTTTTTTGCATTTTTCGAGAAAAAGGTGCAAAAAATTTGTACTCCCCCGGAAAGGAGAGCACAAAGTACAATTTCTTGCTTTAATCTGCCTGCAAGGCTGCAAAACGGGCGCTGCCGCCGTGGCCCAAATACCGCCACATCAACACGCACACAATAACCAAAAGCACCAGACATACAGCAAGGAACAAAGTAGGCGCAACACTTGCGGAGAGCAGCAGCGCATACAGCAGTGCCAATACCAACACCACGGCCATGGAGCCGAACATGCAGATCATGGTGCTCATGCTCTGCTTGATAACGACTGTTTCATTGATGTAATCGAACTTGGGAAAATGCAGGTTGACCACCACGCCCAGCAGGGCCGTGAACAGATTGAAGGCCGCAGGCACCAGCACAGCCAGCACCAATGTGAGCAGCTCCAGCTTTAGCACAATTCCCATCAGCAGGGCACTAAGCGCCGTAATAGGAATACAGAGCAGCATTTGCAGCTTGACCTTGGCGCGAAGGACCACACCGGCAGGTACCGGGATGGACTGCGCGATCCAAAGGTTCTTTCCCTCCAGCGAGATGGATGGAGCCGTGATAAGATTGGTGCAGCTAAGACCGCAAAGGATCACACAGAGAATCAGCCCCATGATCTCCCCTTCCCCATTCAGGATCGGCAGAAACTCGGTAAGAATATCCTTTTTTACGAGCATGGCGACACAGGCAACAACAAGCAGGATCTCCCCCATCCATGCATTGAGCACATACATGGGATTGCCAATGAAGTGCCGGAAGTCCTTGCGCAGCAGCGCGGCGGCCGGGCTGCTGACATGCATCGACCTTTCCTTGTATTTAATGCGTGCGGTGCCTTTCTTTGCTGTGGTGATCTGCCGGAAACTGCGGGAAAGGATGGCGTATACCAGTTCGAACACTGCCAGGGTGCAAACGGTATACAGCAGCAGATAGGTCAGGTTATGCTCCGCGATGCCAACGCCGAAGTAATACGCGGGGAAAGCGTACTTTTTGAACGCCACCGCGATGGCAGTGCCATTGGCGATGAGGCCGGAGATAATATCGCCCATCTTGCTATAAAGATAGAAATACGCTGCCAAAAAGAGCAGTGACACCACCATGGTGATGATATTCTTATTGCGCATTTTGCTGCTGATAAGAGAGATGACCCATGCGACAAGGCAGGAGAACGCCTGTACCATCAGCGGCAGCAGCAGCGTACTGATGATAAAATACGCCACACTTAGCGCGGTAACGGGATAATTCATGCAATATACCACACCGGCCGGTCCCATTACCAGCAGCACATAGCCCAGATCCAGCGCCAGCAACAGCAGCATACGGCTGCCCAGGATGAACTTGGGCGCAATGGGCATGGAAAGCAGCAGCTCGTTATCCTTGGCATCGAAAAGCTGCGTTTGGGTGGCAAATACATTGCCTATAAAGGTGAGCATAAAAGCCATCAAACCGGCGATGGCAAAATACAACCATCCCAGACCAAGCTCATGCAGCGGCATGCAGATAGAAGAAAACATGCTGCCGAACATGATAAAAAAGCAGATGATGACATAAAGGAACAGCACCGCAAACCCGATGGTGCGGCCCGTGCCGCCTTTGGTCTGCTTGCGGCGGCTGCGGAGCAGGGAAGCCTTGAGCGCGGCAAACTGGACTTTTAGCAGCGTTTTAAGCATTGTCATCCTCCAGTTCCAGGAACACATCCTCCAGGGAATCCTGTCCCTTGACCTCCTCCATCGTCCCGGAGACGATCAGCCGGCCGCCCTTGATGATGGCAACCTTATCGCAAAGCTTTTCTGCTACCTCCAGCACATGGGTGGAAAAGAAGATGGCGGAGCCGTTATCACACAGCCGCCGCATGATCTGCTTGAGCTCGTGGGCGGCTTTGGGATCAAGGCCGACAAACGGCTCGTCCATGATAAGGAGCTTTGGCTGATGGATGAGGGCGGAAATGATGGCCAGCTTCTGCTTCATACCATGGGAATAGGCACTGATGGGCTGGGCCAGGTCTTCGGTAAGGCCGAAGAGATCGGCGTAATCCTTGATGCGCCGATCTCTGTCCTCCTTGGAAACGCCATATACATCGGCAACAAAATTGAGATACTGCACCCCGCTGAGAAATTCGTACAGGTCGGGATTATCCGGCAGATAGGCGATCTTGCGCTTACAGCCGATGGGATCTTCCCGGATGGACACGCCATCCACATAGATCTCCCCTTCTTCAAACTGCAGGATACCACAGCAGGATTTAATGGTCGTGGTTTTACCGGCGCCATTGTGGCCGATAAAGCCATAGATCTCTCCCGCACGGATATGTAACGAAAGATCATCCACGGCCTTTTTGCCGCCGTAGGTTTTGGTCAGGTGTTCGATTCTGAGCATTTTGCTCCCTCCGATCGAATGTTTAATGTCAAGTATATTTTACAACTTCGTTATCGCATTGTCAATGCCCCCGCCGCATTATTCAAACAATCTTAATAAAAACCGTGAACCACTAAAAGTCCCTGCCGCTATGGGCAGGGACTTTGCAGTGAATTTGGCAGTTACGCCGCTTCAGCGGGGCCCTCGGGCAACTCGGACTCCTCCGCTGGCTCGGTCGGCTCCTCAGCAACCGTCCATTCAAAAGCATTGGCCGTGCAGATAAGATCATCCCGCACAGAATCCGGCTCATAGGTGATGGTGATCCGATCACCCACATTCAGCAGGATGACCTTTTCCACCTCACCGGCGGAAATGCAGTAGACGGTATTGCCCGCATCCAGCGTCACATAGTACATGGTCGTACCATCAATGACCGCGGAGCGCAGCACCGTTACGATGCCGGTCACGGTATCCTCATCCGCCGGCAGAATGGGGGCTTCCCCGGTATCCAGCTTGTTCTGCCGCAGCAGCTTATAATAGTTGCTCTGGCATTCCTCTACCGAGGCTCCGGTGGCAACGATCTGGTACTGCTGAACATTAACCATGGCGTACATCTTCACCAGGCCGGCATAGTCCTTCAGCGCCATAAAGTAAGTGGGCTGATTGCTGATATTAAGCAGCAGCGGGAAGGTAGCGCTGTAATTAAGGTGCTGTACCACACCCTCGGCGCTGTTCATTGCACTGAATTCTTCGGCGCCCGCAATGGAATAGAAGGTGGTTTGCTTGGTACGCTGGTTAGTTAGAATAAAGCCGATATTGGATTCATCGCTGCCGGCCGAAGTCACGCCGGTGTAGACATACACATCGTCATTGGCGGCAATGTAGTTATAGCCCTCAGTGGTCACAGTCACATTCTTCTGGCCAAACAGTGAATTGATGAAACCGCCCTGGTAGGTGCCATAGTAATCGTACTGATCCATAATGATCTCCGCCGAGTAGACGCCGTCCACCCAGGTGGGGATATCGGTATAGTACTGGCTTTCACCGGTAATGGCATTCACCAGCACCGCACCCTGGATATCGGTACCGCCAAAGAGCCCGATGCGCTTGACGATGCGGGGACAAACCCAGTAAGGCGTGCCTTCTTCGTCGATCTCAAAGGTCGGTTCATTGAAGATATAGGTGGGATACTGGAACCGCAGATGGCGGTACAGATTGCGGCTGAAGTGCTCAGCCGTAGTATAGTGCATCCCTTCCGGCAGACGAACCACATCTACCTCCTGCGTCACCATATCAATGATGAGATAGGCAGGCAGGCCGGCGCTGCGGTTATTGAGCCACTTGAAGATATCGCCATAGCGCAGCGGGGTGACCCGAACGGGACGACCCTTGTAATTGATCTGGGTATAGTTATCCGCTACCTCAAACTGGCTTACCATATCGGCCAGCTCGCCCAGTTTGCGGTCACCCAGCTTTTCGGCCGAATCCCGGTCCAGCATGGGGATCTGATCAAAGGAGATCTCCTCGATATCCTGGGTAAAGTCACCGGTCTCCACAGTTATCAGCTTGGCATAGGCGCCGCTGCGGATGACAACGCTGGAAAGCAGCCCGCCAACCACATAGATGACAAATACCGCTCCGATAACGATAAGCGGCACGATGCAGCTGCCCTTCAGCAGTTTCCAAAAGGTCTTGCCGTTTTCCGCCTGGCGATAGATGCCGGAAGTGATAACCGCCGTGATGCAGTATACTACCGAGAGGAACAGGAAAAAGCTATAAAATGCTGCCGAGTGCAGATTGATGGGCGGCAGCTCCACATAAAAGTAAATGAAACCCGCCACAATGGTGACGATCAGATTGATGAGAATGTTTTTGCCGGAAAAGCCGGATTTAGCCATAAAAGGCGCTCCTTTCGGACATTACATTAATAATAAGATCAGTGGGTACGCTCATCGCCCCAGAAGAACAGTGCCACGGTACCGGGGCCGGTATGGCTGCCAATGGTGGTACCGATATTATTGATCACAACCTTACCATTGAGGTGTGGGAACTTCTCCTCAACCAGATCAGCAACTGCACGGGCATCATCATAGCAGGCGGACATGGAGATAAAGCACTTGCCATTGTAATCATGGCCGCCCTGGGCGTGGTTCTCCATCTCCTTTACGATCTGCTGGATGACAGCCTTTTTACCACGGATCTTCTGGCGGGGAATGAGGTGGCCCTCATCGTCCATATTCAGCAGCGGGCAGATCTTCAGCGCGGTGCCGAACCAACCGGCAGCCTTGGAAACACGGCCGCCGCGGACATAGAAGGTCAGATCGGTGGAGAAGAACCAGTGGTGCAGCTTCAAGCGGTTTTCCTCGGCGAAGTCACGCACTTTCTCCAGAGTCTTTCCCTCATCACGCAGGTCCGCCAGCTTATCCATAAAGAGACCGTAACCGGAGGAGGCCCCCAGGGAATCCACCACATAGATCTTGCGGTCTGGATATTTCTCCGCCAGCTCCTCCGCCGCGATGCGGGCGGAATTGACCGAGCCGGAAAGGCCGGAAGACAGGCTGACATGCAGGATATCCTTGCCCTCCTTGAGGAAGCCCTCGAAGTAGGCCACGAATTCATCCACATTCACCTGAGAAGTCTTGGTCATTTCACCGGCCGCCATGCGGGCGTAAAACTCATCGAACGGCACGCTCTGGCCCAGGTCATCAGGGTAGCTCTTATCCCCTAGCGTATAGTGGAAACAGATATAGTGAATATTACGGCTTTCAAAGTACTCCTTGGAAAGATCCGCGGTGGAGCAGCAGCTCAGAATGTATTCGGACATCAGTTTACCTCCTTTATTTTCGGGCATTGCCCGCAAATGTGATTAAATTATATACAAAGCCCCCGGGAATTGCAACCAGTTCTTCCGGATATTGCCCGGTATTCACACAATGTTCATACGGTCAGCATGGCATTTTCTTTGATATGGTACTCTGCCAGGTACTTTTCCTCCAGCGGAATCCATTGCTCCCGAAATACCATCCAGTGCTCTTCCCCATTGCGGGCGGTAATGCGCCGCTTTTGTTCTTCCGGAGCGATATCACAGAACACCGTCAGATCGGCATAACCTCCAAACCGCGGGTGTTGGCTGTATGCCCCCTCCACGATGATGACCGGAACCGGCGGAATTTCCGTCCAGCCGTTATAGTCCATTCTGTGGCAGTCAAACCGCCGGTAGCGGAAAGCCGCTCCCCGCCGAAGAAAGGGCAGCACTTCCTCCGCAAAGCGCTCGGCATGGACATTTCCGCCCGGAGCTGCCAGCCGTTCCGGCGTTCTCAGCTCTCCTGGCAGGAAGAAATCATCCATGTGTACCACGGCGCCGCCCAGAGTCACAGCCAGTTCCTCTGCCAAGGTAGTTTTTCCTGCCGCCGCTCTGCCATCCATGGCAATGGCACCACAGCCAGCCGGTTTTACTTTTTGATAGGCTTCTATGATCCGTTCCGCCTTCTGTATCATGAGATCCACTCTCCTTCCTTGTTATCATACCACATTCCGTCCCCAGCGACAAATCCTTTGTGGCTTCTTTGCCTTTGCATTGATTGTTTGGCGCTACTGTGCTATAATAAATTGCGATTTCCAAAACCATCTTAAAAAGGAAGCGGAAAATGAATCACAGAATCGTACTTTCCACCACCGGAACGGTGCTGTATATCGAAGCCGTCATGATGCTTATTCCCCTGCTCATTGCCATGGGCTTCAAAGAGCACAAGCAGGCGCTGGCCTTTTTGGCGGCCATACTCATTGCCACGGGCGTGGGCTTCCTGCTGCGGCGGGTCGCACCCCCTCAGCGCCAGGATATCTTCTCCAAGGAAGGCTTTGTTATAGTGGCCATGGCCTGGCTGGCGCTTTCCCTGGTGGGGGCGCTGCCTTTTACCATCAGCGGCGCCATTCCCCATTATATCGATGCACTGTTCGAAACGGTGAGTGGCTTTACCACCACCGGTGCCACCCTGCTGCAGGATGTCGAGGCTCTTAGCTACTCCATGCAGTTCTGGCGCTGCTTCACCCACTGGATCGGCGGCATGGGTATCCTGGTGTTCGTCACCATCATCTCGGCCAAGGCCCCCGACCGTACCATGCACATCCTGCGGGCGGAAATGCCCGGCCCCACCATGGATAAGATCGTCCCCAAGGCCCGGGACGGTGTCAAAATCCTGTATCTCATCTATATCGTACTTACCCTGTTGGAATTTGCGGCGTTCCTGCTGGCGGACATGCCTATCTATGATGCTATCATCCACGCCATGAGCACCGCCGGCACCGGCGGCTTTGGCATGCTAAACAGCAGCATGGCTGGCTACGCCCCTGTCTGTCAGTGGATTGTCGCCTTCTTCATGGTGCTCTTTGCCATCAATTTCAATCTGTTTTTCCTTATTATCATGGGACAGTGGCGCACCGCGCTGCGCAGCCATGAGCTTATTTGCTTCCTTTCCATCATTGTGGTGGCTTCCGGTATCATCGCCTTCAATATCGCCCCTATGTACGGCGCGGGTGATGCTGTCCGTCACTCCTTTTTTCAGGTAGCCGCCATCATTTCCACTACCGGTTTCGCTACCGCGGATTACACCACATGGCCAGGTCTCAGTCAGGGAATCATCTTTGTGCTCCTGTTCCTTGGCGGCTGCTCCGGTTCCACGGCCGGCGGTTTGAAAATCAGCCGCGTCATGCTGTTGGCACAGTCCATCCGCCGGGAGATGCAGCATGTGCTGCACCCCCGTTCCACCCGGGTCGTCCGCTTTGAGAATAAAAAGGTGGATGAAGCGGTTATCAACAGCTGCAATACCTACTTTACCCTATATATTGTCTGTATTGCGGTCATTTTCCTGCTCATCTGCTGGGAACCCTTCGGCCTGACCACCAATCTCTCGGCTGCCATCACCTGCTTTAATAATGTCGGCCCTGGCTTTGGCATCATCTCCCCCAGCGGCAATTATTCCGCCTTCTCCCCTTTCTCCAAGCTGGTTCTTTCCGGTGCCATGCTGCTGGGCCGTCTGGAGATCTATCCCCTGCTGGTCGCCATTACTCCCACCGCATGGGCCAAGCGCCGCTGATTCCCTCATTTTCTTGACAAAAGTGTATTTTTCGGTTATTCTTTATTGGATTAAAGCGTAAATACGAAAATGTGACAAGGAAGCCCACACTCTCGTCCTTATGCATAAGGGGCGAGAGTGTTTTTCCATTCACTGTGCTTTGGAGGAGGAACCCACATGAAAAAAAGCAATCCCATTGCCCTGCTGCCCATTGGGGTGTTTCTGGTCATTTATTTAGGTCTAGGCCTGTTATTTAAGTACGGCCTTAAGATCAACATGGGCTTTTACAATATTCCCATCGTCGTGGCGTTTCTCATCGCCCTGCTGGTGGCCTGCCTGCAGAACCGCGAGCTCTCCTTTGACGCCAAGCTGGAGCTGATGGGCCACGGCATCGGGGATAAAAACATTGTTACCATGATCCTCATTTTCATGGCGGCGGGCATCTTTGTGGGCGTAGTTGGCCGCAGCAGTGCCGAAAGCGTTGCCTACCTGCTGCTTTCTCATGTTCCCTCGCAGTATTCTGTTGTCATTCTCTTTGTCGTCAGCTGCTTTGTCTCGCTGGCCATGGGCACCTCGGTGGGTACCATTACCCTTATCACTCCTATCGCTGCGCCATTGGCAGTCGCCACCGGCTTTTCCCTGCCCTTCTGCGTGGCATCGGTCATCGGCGGTGCTATGTTCGGGGACAACCTCTCCTTCATCAGCGATACCACCATTGCCGCCTGCAATGGCCAGGGCTGCCAGATGAAAGATAAATTCCGCGAAAACTTCAAGATCGCACTGCCTGCCGCCCTGCTCTCTTTGGCGGTCATCCTTATCATTTCGCTCAATACTCCCATCGAGCAGTTCCCTATCATCAAAGAGTATAATCTCATCCAGATCATTCCCTACATTCTGGTCCTGGCTGGCGGCATCATCGGCATTAATGTCTTTGTGGTACTGCTCGTTGGCATCCTTTCCGGATCCATCATCATGCTGGCCACCGGAGAAATCGCCGCAACAAGCCTGCTGAAAAACATGGGCACCGGCGCCGAGGGCATGTTCGAGACCACCATGGTCGCTATCCTGGTTTCCGCCATCTGTGCCCTCATCCGGGAATACGGCGGCTTTGAGGCGTTGCTTCGCGGCATCAAGAAGGTATTCCGCGGCAAAAAGGGCGGCCAGCTTGGTATGGGGCTTTTGGTTGGCGCCATGGATATCGCTACTGCCAATAATACCGTCGCCATCGTTATGGCCAATCCTATCGCTGCAGAAATGGCCACGGAGTACGGCATCAGCAACCGCAAAACTGCTTCCATCCTGGATACCTTCTCCTGTGTCTTCCAGGGCATCATCCCCTACGGCGCACAGATGCTGGTTGCCATCACCGCTGTAACAGAGCTGGGGCACAGCGTTACCGCCTTCCAGATCATCCCCTATCTGTTCTACCCATTCCTGCTGCTCATCAGTACACTGGTGTTCATCTTCCTTATCCCGGAAAAGAAGAAAGCAAATTAAGTCCCTTTTCACTCCCCCGCCTACCGGGGGAGATTTTTCTTTCCCCGATGGCAATTTCCTGCTATAATAAACATCATAAACCACCCACTGGGAGAAATACCATGAGCTGTGATGTATCGCTGGTGCGCTGCACCGATTATGAAATAGATCATATCCGCGCGGCCCTTGACCGTCTGCTGGCACCGCTGGGCGGTCTGGACTGGGTCACCCTCGGTATGAAGATCGTCATCAAGGCCAATCTTGTTGCCGGCCGCCCGCCAGAGGATGCCGTGACCACCCACCCGGCGCTGCTATGTGCCCTTAGTGAAATGCTGATCGCTCGCGGCGCTTCGGTCGTCATTGGCGATAGCCCTGGCGGGGTATACAATGCTGCCTATCTCGGTCGCATCTACCAGCGGTGCGGCGCGGTGGAAGCCGAGCGATACGGCGCACACCTCAATCAGAATTTTGAGGTGCGGGAGGCCCATTTTCCGGAAGCAGCTGTTGCTCACGACTTCAAATACACCGCCTACTTGGATGGCGCCGACGCTGTCATCAACTGCTGCAAGCTGAAAACCCACGGCATGATGGGCATGACCTGCGCCGTCAAGAATATGTACGGCATAGTACCCGGCAGTGTCAAATCGGAATACCACTACCGCTACTCCAACCCCATGGATTTCGCCCGCATGATCGTGGACCTGAACCTTGTCCGTCCTGCCCAGCTGCACATAGTGGATGCCGTAGTGGGAATGGAGGGCAATGGTCCCACCGCCGGTACGCCCCGGCCCATCGGTTGTCTGCTGGCCAGCTGTAACCCCTACCGCCTGGATATGATCTGTGCTGGTATCATCGGCCTGCCGCCGGCCTGTATCCCCACCATTGCCGCCGCGCAGGAGCGCGCCCTCTCCCCCAAGGAAATCGGAGAAATCACTGTCAGCGAGCCCTGGCAACCCTATATTGTTCCAGATTTCAAAAACATCCGCAATGCCGAAAACCTTCTCCATCAGGATGGCAACGCGGCCATTTGGGGCAAGGCGCTCAACCGCCTGCTCCGCGCCGCGATGAGCTCTCGGCCCGGTGTTCAAAAGAAGGAATGCATCGGCTGTGCCGAGTGTCAGCGCATCTGTCCGGCCAAGGTCATCATCATGGTAAACGGCAAACCACGCATTGACCGCAAAAAGTGCATCAAGTGCTTCTGCTGTCAGGAATTCTGTCCGGTCGGCGCCATGAAGGTCCAGCGTTCCCCCATTGCCCGGCTGCTGGAGAAAATATAAAAGTTCCCCCGGTGCTTTTCTACGGAAGGCATCGGGGGTTGGTTTTTCTGTTTTGTTGGGCTTATTCGGCCAGCTCCAGCATCTTCAGCACAATAGCCGCTGACTGGTGCGCCGCCACATCGATGAAATTATCGTAGCTGTCATCTGCCCCTTCATCTGCACTGTCAGACATCGTCCGGATGATGAGAAACGGAGTATCGTTTACAAAGCTTGCATGGGCAATGCCAGCACCCTCCATTTCGGTGCAGCAGGGGTCAAAGCGTTCCCGCAGGCTTTGCTTTATAGCGTTATCCGTTACATATCGGTCGCCGCTTACAATCAATCCGGAAACGACCTTCCCGTGTATTGTCACGCCTTCACACGCCATTTGCGCCAATGCCAGCAGAGCAGGATCTGCCTGAAAGGACCTGCGGAACGGGTAATACTTTACCATGACCTCATCCTGATCATGGAACGCCGCCTCCGTGCTCAGCACCACATCCATCACTCCAATGCCCGCGCCAATAGCCCCGGCAATACCGATATTGATGACCGCCTCGGCGTGGAATTCCCGTATGGCCGCATTGGCAAAGAGCGCTGCGTTTACCTTGCCCACGCCGCAGCACACCAGCACGATCTCCTTTTTTCCGATGCGCCCGGTGTAAAAGCTGCGCCCATACAGCTTATGCTCCTTCACCTCGGTCATCTGTTCCTTTACCAGTGCTATTTCTTCATCCAGCGCACCGATGATCCCATATCTCATGCTTTTTTCCTCCTACTGTGGTTATATATGGGGTCATTATACCACATAGCTTGTCTTTTTCCTATGGGCAATCTCAGTAAATGAGTTGTTTTCCTCCAGCGTTTCCGCCTTCATGCCACCGTACTTCCCCATTCCGCTTTTTCGGCGCGGCCACTGCGCACGGGATCTTCCCCTCACACAGGGGATAGCCGGCTTCTGCGCTTGTGGGCGATCACCCCGGTCAGTAGCCCGGTGCCGCAGGCACATTCCAGCACCTCATCGGTAGGCCGGATCAGCGCCGTCACTGTATCGCACAGCTTTTTATTCGCCTTCCGGTTAAAGACATTCGCAAAAATATCGTATACCAACGCCACATTATCCCAAAACCTCGTCACACCTCCGCTCTTTTACTGCTGGGCATCCTGCCAGTATGCCGCCTGAACTTCTTTCTGAAAGCCCCTCTGGGCGCTCTGCCCCATACTCAAAATACTTCATCCGTTCCCTCTTTATTGCTGCGGCATCTTATCCATGCAGTTAGTTTATGCTAACTTATGTGCTAATGAAAAGCCGCCCCTCGGCAGCTATTTTTGTAGAAAAAGGTAAAACCGGCAACACTTCTAAAAGTGCTGCCGGTTTTGGAGGCACCACCCGGAATCGAACCGGGGAATAAAGGTTTTGCAGACCTCTGCCTTACCGCTTGGCTATGGTGCCGAAAAAAATGGAGCGGGTTACGAGGCTCGAACTCGCTACCTCCACCTTGGCAAGGTGGCGCTC
>ERZ772875.2854-NODE-2854-length-11805-cov-9.967234_pt1 | contig 11805 bp, 7 predicted proteins | sample MGYA00580585_ERZ772875 | MGnify/ENA primary metagenome ERZ772875 (study PRJEB29015, sample SAMEA2737736) | human gut metagenome | biome: human gut; feature: human-associated habitat; material: faeces | place: China | collected 2012 ... | reverse complement strand
TTGCCATCCCCAACAGCGGCACAACCGACATTGTCGTGGGAATCGGTGCTAAAACCTACACGCTGACGATTCTGCGCAATAGCGGCACAGGCGCGAATCCCTTTACCGATGTTTCTGAAAAGGACTGGTTCTATGGCGATGTGATGTTCGCCTATGAAAATGGGCTGATGATCGGCACGGGCAACGCGCAATTCCGTCCGCACGGGACGGCGACGCGCGGGATGATGGCGACCATTCTTTGGCGCATGGCGGGCAGCCCCGCGCCGAAGGGCAACAGCAGCTTTACCGATGTGGAAGCCGGAACGTGGTACACAGACGCGATCGCATGGACGGCGGAGAACGGCATCTTTTTGGGCTACGGCAACAACAAAGTCGGTCCGAACGATTCCATCACCCGCGAACAGCTTGCAGCCATCTTCTTCCGCTACGCAGACTACAAGGGCTGCGATATGACCGCCAAGGGAGAGCTTGACAAGTTCCGGGATGCGGGCAAGGTCTCAGATTATGCAAGGGCAGCGATGCAGTGGGCGGTCGGCAGCGGTCTGATCCAAGGGAAGCCCGACGGGGTGCTTGACCCGCAGGGCACGGCGACCCGCGCGGAGATCGCCGCGATGCTCCACCGCTTCCTTGAGAAGTAAGAGCTGGTGCAGGGCAAGGCTCCCGGCGTCTGATGCGCCGGAACATCCCGAAGCAGCTGCAAGCCCCAAAGGCCGGCGACAGCAGCGTGTTCGGCTTGTGATGGCGCTCCTGCGCTGCACCTCTTGCCGGAAGCCTTTCGCTGAGCACATGGCAGATCAGGCGGCGTGAGGAAGAAGCGCTGCAAATCATCGAAAAGGAAACAGGCTCACCTTTCGGGGCGCGGGCAAATAGCCCCGCGCCCCTTTTCGGTTTCCTTCGTCAGGAAAGGCGGTTGTTTTTCTTTTGTCTCTATGCTCAACCTTTTTTCGTAAGAAAGGGGCCATGCAGTGAGCCCCAACAGTTATTATAGAACCGCAATGCCTCCAAGTTTGTCATTGGGCTTGTCTCAAAATAAAATTTTCTAAAATTAGCCAAACAATTAAGCCGTGAAAATCCAAATGAACCTGGATTTTCACGGCTTTTATCTAACTTTTAAGGGGGGCTACACTCTTACAATCCGCATTTTGAGACAGCCCCAATCTCGGGGAGGCAGCTGCGTTTTCGCCGATGGCTTTCCCGCAATTCAGCCGGGTACTACGAGATTGCACCCCAAGGGCACTTCCTCGCGCTTCGCGCTCAGGGCGCCACGTCGCTTCGCTCCTCGCAATGACAAATCGGAGGCGATCACCATTTTAACGGCGGCCGGTACGGACTGGAAGTGCGCAGCCGGGAGCGGCATGCCGCTCCCCTGCGGCGGCCTTGTAAAACTTTCCGCTTTCCGGTTTCAAGTTTCCACTTGCCGCTCCCCTGCGTTTTACTTTTTATGCTTTGCAAACAGGAATGCGCCGATGAGGGCGGACAGGGGCACGGCGAGGATAACGCCGATGGAGCTGGCGATGGCCTGCACCATCTCCACGGAGAAGAACGTGCCGCTCATGAGCTGGGAGAACGACGGCTCGAGCGACGAGAGATAGATCATCAGCACGAGCGAGCTGCCGACGAGGGCAAGGATGAGCGTATTGGTCATCGTGCCGACCATATCGCGGCCGATGTTCATGCCGGAGCGCAGGAGCTGGCGGCGCGTGAGCGCCGGGTTGACGGCCACGAGCTCATTCATGGCGGAGCTGATGCTCATGGCTACGTCATTCACCGCGCCGAGGGCCGCGATGACAATGCCGCCGACGAGCAGATCGCCGAGCTGCAGCGAGTGCATGGGATCCTGCCCCTGCTTGATCTGCAGCAGGGCCTCGATGGCCGGCTCGGCGGAATACATCTTATAGCCGTTCACGCGCAGCAGGGCGCAGGCCAGCTCGCCGAACAGGGCCGCGAAAGCAACGCCGGAGATCGTGCCGAGGATGGCGCAGAGCGTCTTACGGTTCACACCGCCGAGGATAACGAACTCCACGACCGTCACATAGGCGCACATGCCAAGGATCGTCGGCAGCGTCGGCCAGCCGCCGAGGAGCAGCGGGATGAGGACGGAGAAAATGCACACGACCGTCAGGCCGAGGCCGAGCAGCGACTTTGCGCCGACCCTCCGGCCGACGAGCACCGTGACAACAAGGAAGGCCAGCACCACGAGGGCCAGCGGCACGGTGCGGTCGTAGTCCTGCAGCGTCATGCTGCTGATCTCCCCGTCCTCCTCCGTAACGGCGACGGTCACGGCGTCGCCCGCTTTCAGGATCGTGCCATAGAGATAGCTCAGCTGGTTCGGCAGCTCATAGACCTGCCCGCGGTATTTGCCGGAGCGCAGCTCCACGCGGACGGTCTGCTTGCCGACCGGGATGTCCTCATAGTCCTGCTGGCCCTGCCAGGCGTTGTCCGTGACCTCGATGACGCGGCCGCGGACATAGTGCGTGGCCTGCTGCACCGTCGACATCGGTACCGAGGGGGTCTGCTGCGCAAGGCCATAGAACACAAGGAACACGGCGGCCGCCGCCAGCAGCACCCACAGGCTGCGCCGCAGGCCTGGCGCGCGGGAGCGCAGCGCCAGCACGGTCAATGCCGCGCCGCCTGCGGCCGTGAGCACAAGGGCGGCGGCGTCCGTCAGCCCGGCCTCGCCGCGGACGAGCCGGACGGCGAGCACGATACAGGCAGCAAGGAAAAACAGTGCGCCCAGAACGGCAGAGGCCAGACGCGGCAGGGTGAGCTTCTTCATGGGGCAACCTCCGAAAATGTTTATTAACGATTCTATTATACCGTCCGGCCCATGGGCTGTCAACCCTGCGGGCTGTATGAGACGCGGGATCAAAAAGCGGAATAAGACGTCATATCTTTGGCAATTCTGCCGAAAAAAGTAAAATCTCCGTATGAGCATCCTGTTTTCTATGGCAATCGCAGAGAAAGTATGGTATCATAAACTCATCATACTGCCCTCTGCATATACAGGGGGGACAGAAAAGGAGGATAATCTAATGAGGAAACACCTCAGTCGGGTCATGGCGGCGCTCCTTGTGCTGGCAATGGCCCTGACGATGCTGCCCGTCGTATCGGCTGCGAAGGAGCGCTTCACGGCCACGCCCATCGACGGCATCCCGGAGAGCGGGCAGTCGTTCGTCATCTACAGCGCGCCCGCAGGCGGCGTGTTCTCGCCGGAGGCCTCCGGCGGCGCAGTCGGCGTTTCGGCCGCTTCCGGCTCCGAGGAGTCTGCAAACCTGACCGTGCAGACGGGCGCAGGCGCCTATCAGGCCGTGAAGAACGCGGACGGCACCTACTACCTGACGTGCGGCGGTCAGTACCTGACCGTGGACAGCGCCGAAAAGCTCTCGTTCGAGGCCGAGCCGAAGTCCGGCTCCTCCATGAGCTCGAAGTGGAAGATCGCCGACGCAGGTAAGGACTACGACGGCTTCTCCATTGCCAGTGCCGAGGTCAAGTACAATAACTACGAGATCTTCCTGGAGTTCTATACTTCCTTTAAGGCCTGGACGTACAACCCGAACAAGAACGACTGGAGCATTTATGTTTTCCGCTTCTTCTCCGTGGATGGCACGGCGGACCCGGACAACGACGGCTACATCGGCACGCGCCCCGAGGCCGGCGAGCTGCCGAAGGACGGCCAGACCGTCGTGATCTACAACGACAACGCGGGCGCCGTCATGGGCCCGCAGACGGATGACACCACCGCCCCCTCGCTGACGGGCGTCGAAGCCACGCCGAAGGGCAGCGGCATCGAGGTCGGCAACGGCGGCCTCATCTTCACCGTTCACACCGACGGCACCTACTACACGTTCGAAAATCAGGGCAAGTTCCTGCGCACGTCCGAGAACCAGTCCGACGGCTCGAACGCCGAGTGCCTGTACTTCGACACCGTCGAGAGCGACTACACCAAGTGGACGCTCGAGAAGAAGTCGGAGGGCTACATCATCTATAACAAGACGGCAAAGTACAATAACAAAAAGGTGTGCATCGAGTACTTCAGCAACGGCTTCAGCGGCTGGACCTACAACGGCAGCCTCGAGCTGTTTGCCATGAAGTTCTACCCTGTGCAGGACGAGCTGAACATTGGCTATGTTCTGAACCCGAAGGTCTCCTTCAAGGCGGCCGACGCCTATCAGGGCCTGGACTACACGTTCTCCGTCACACTGGACGACCTGTCCGACATCACGGAGATGACCGTGCAGTATCAGACGACCGGCGCAGCCGTCACCCTGACGGCCGCCTCCGTCGAGGGCAAGGTCTACACCTACACCGTCCCGATGGCCGCCCTGTCCGGCCAGACGAGCCTGAAGCTCACGGCCAGCGCGAAGAACAGCTTCGGCATGACCTATTCCGGCGAGACGACCGTGCAGGTCCTCGATGAGCCGGTGCTGACGAATGTCATGCCCGCAGCCAACGAGGCCACCGGCGCGAACAAGCGCCCGGAGATCGGCGCAGTCGCCGCCAACCTCGGCGAAAGCCCGACGTTCTCCATGAAGCTCAACGGCGAGAGCGTCACGCCCGTTCTGAAGGACGGCAGGCTCACCTACACCCCGGCGAAGGATCTGGCAGACGGCAAGTACGTCGTCGAGCTGAGCGTGACCCGCAAGGACGGCAAGAAGGCCGAAAAGATCTGGTCGTTCTTTGTCGGCGAATCCGGCCTCAGCCTGTATTTCGGCCAGATGCACTCCCACACCGCGGAGTATTCCGACGGTGCTGGCACGCTCGAGGATGCCTATGAGCATGCCATGCAGGCCAAGGACGTCGACTTCCTGATCGTCACGGACCATTCGAACTACTTCGATACCAAGAGCTCCGCCACGAAGACGAGCTATTATGATCTGTCCTCCCTGGAAAAGACGGCGGACGGCACCATGACGAAGTGGGAAGAGGCCAAGAAGACGGCCGAGAAATACAACGCCATGTCCACGGACTTCATCGCCGCCTACGGCTACGAGATGACGTGGTCCGGCGGCCCCGGCCACACGAACACCTTCAACACCTACGGCACGGTCTCCCGCAATAACGGCGAGCTCAATGAGAAGAGCAACAGCTATGCGGGCATGCACCTGTATAACGACCTGATGGTCAACGCGAACAAGGGCCTCGATGTCAACGGCGAAGCCGTCGCGGCTGGCGTGAAGACGAAGTGGCTCGAAAATGCGCCGGTCGTCTCCCAGTTCAACCATCCGGGCACGACGTTCGGCACGTTCGATGACTTCGCGGGCTATACCCCGTCGCGCGACGTCGTTCTGAACCTCGTCGAGGTCGGCAACGGCGAAGGCGCAGTCGGCGGCAGCTCCTATTGGCCGAGCTACTCCGAGTATGACAAGGCCCTGTCAAAGGGCTGGCATGTCGCGCCGACGAACAACCAGGATAACCACAAGGGCAAGTGGGGCGACTCCAACACCTGCCGCGACGTCATCGTGACCGACGACTTCACGGAGGCCGGCCTCTACGCCGCCATGGCTGAGCGCCGCGTCTACTCCACCGAGGACCAGAACCTCGCGATCTACTACTATCTGAACGACACCCTCATGGGCGGCATCATCCCGCTCGAGGACGGTCAGAAGCTCGACACCGTCCGCGTCAAGGCGAGCATCGCCGACCCCGACGGCGAGGAGCTGGGCAAGGTCGAGGTCATCGGCGCGAACGGCATCACCGTCAAGACGTTCGAGATCTCCGGCTCGACCTATGAGCTCGACGCCGAGCTGCCGAACACCGAGCCTTACTACTACCTGAAGGTCACGCAGGCCGACGGCGACATCGCCGTGACCGCTCCTGTGTGGGTCGGCGAGGCCACACCCATCACGGCGGACCTGAAGAACAGCACCGCCCTGAGCACGGTCGGCACCTCTGAGACCATCACCTCCACCATCACGAACGCGGCCACCGCGAACTACCAGATCAGCAAGGTCGAGCTGACCGTCACGGCGGGCGGCACGACGACGACCGTCGAGACCCAGACCCCGGCCAAGACGCTGGCTCCGGACCAGAAGGAGACGTTCTCCTTCACGTTCAAGCCCACCGCCGCCGGTGCGCAGACCCTGCGCGTGCTCTACACCGGCACCTACGAGGGCGAGGAGTTCCAGTGCGCCGCAACGCTGGAGCTCAAGGTCTATGACGCAGCCGACCTCATTAACGTCGGCGTCGACCACGGCCACGACAACTACTACCTCTCCGGCGACTATGCCGGAAGCGCCGGCAACTTCATCAGCTTCTGCGCAGACAACGGCGTGAAGTGCAGCTACATCGAGGCCGGTCAGTTCACCTATGACAACCTGAAGAACTATACCCTCCTCGTTCTGACGGTCCCGTACCGCCGCAACACGGCCAAGGCCACGATGTACACCGAGGCCGAAATCGCCGCGCTGAAGCAGTACACGGACAACGGCGGCAAGGTCATCCTCTGCTCCAAGTCCGACCGCGACAACAAGTATGACAACTGCGCCGAGAACTCCAACGCCCTGCTCACCGCCATCGGCGCGCACTCCCGCATTGTCAACGGCATCATCGTCGACAATGACCTGAAGGCGAACGAGGCCTACCGTCTCTACCTCTCCTCCAAGGAGAACTTCAACACCGGGCATCCGTTCACCGCGGGCGCCTACACGTCCTCGAACGCCTTCGGCACCACTCCCGCGACGGACAACCAGACCGGCTTCCAGCTCTACAACGGCGGCCCGGTCGAGGTCCTCGACGAGAGCAAGGTGCAGGTCCTCGTGCGCGGCTACCAGAGCACCTGGGGCACGCACTACGACGGCTACTTTGACGGCAGCTCCTTCGTGCCGGAGTATGACGAGTCCGTCGACGGCCGCGTGACCGTCAAGAAGGGCGACGTCAATGTCATGACCTACGAGGATCTGCCCGGCGGCGGCTGGGTCATCACCTCCGGCGTGACGTTCTTCAGCAACTACGACATCAAGAGCGATCAGGATTATGCCAACCGCTTCATCCTGCGCAACATCCTCAACTCCCTGAAGCCCGCCGAGACCGTCACGAAGATCGCGGATGTTCACAAGGCTGCGGAGAAGGAAGAATTCACGGTCGAGGGCACCGTCACGGCCAATGCCTCCGGCTATGACAAGAACACCGCGTTCTTCGACTGCATCTATGTGCAGGACGACACGCGCGGCATCAACGTCTTCCCGGTCGCGGGCAACTATGCCGAGGGCATGAAGGTCCGCGTCCACGGCGGCGTGACCTACTACTGCGGCGAGATCGAGCTGAACCTCAGCAGCGATTACAACGGCAGCATCGAGATCATCTCCGACGACATCACCCCGCTCGAGCCGCAGCTCGTCACGGCGAAGGCCGCGATGGCGGACGAGAACATCGGCAACCTGATGCGCGTCGAGGGCAAGATCACCGAGATCCACAAGACGGCAGGCGTCGTTGACAAGATCTATGTGCAGGATGAGACCGGCACGGCCCTCCTGTTCATCAACGGCTACATCACGAGCACGGACACGAGCCTCGACAAGCTCACGGTCGGCATGACCGTCAGCGGCATCGGCATCGGCTCCCGCGACGTCGATGAAGAGAGCGCCGACAGCGCCATCCTCGCCCGCCTGCGTGTGCGCGACCGCGCGGACATCCACGAGATCTCCGCACCGCACACCCACACCTGGGGCCCGTGGGAGACCACAGAGCCGGCCGGCTGCTTCCACGAGGGCAAGCAGACGCGCACCTGCTCCGGCTGCGGCGCAACGGAGACCCGCACGATCCCGGCCAACTCCGACAACTGCCCGTCCAGAGCCTTCACGGACCGCCCGGACAAGGGCTGGTACCACGAGAGCGTGGACTATGTCCTCGAGACCGGCCTCATGAACGGCATGGGCAAGGGGAAGTTTGAGCCGGATACCACCCTCAACCGCGCCATGGTCGCCACGGTCCTCTATCGCCTCTCCGGCGACAAGGTCAGCGCGACGAACGCCTTCCCGGACGTCCCGGCGAACGAGTGGTACGGCGAGGCCGTTGCCTGGGCCCAGCAGAAGGGGATCGTCATGGGCTTCGAGGACGGCACGTTCCGCCCGATGGAGGAGATCAGCCGTCAGGACATGGCGCTCATGCTGCAGCGCTATGCGAAGACCGTCAAGGGAACGGACACGACTCCGACGGGCGACCTCAGCCGCTGGCCGGATGCCGGTCAGGTCGGCTCATGGGCTGTTGACGCGCTGCGCTGGTGCGTCGGTGCGGGCATCATCAACGGCAAGGACGGCGGCCTCCAGCCGACCGGCAATGCCACCCGCGCAGAGTTCGCGACCATCCTCATGCGCTACGCGAAGCTGTAACAGAACAAAGCACAAGGGCAGGCCAAGTCCGCATTCACGTAAGGACGAAAGGTGCTCAAAAGAATACGGCATAGCTTACGATCATGTAGGCTATGCCGTTTCTTTTTGCTCTTGTTGTGAGATATCGACTACGCCGATAAAGTTCCACCATATGACCAAGGTCTGCTTTTTTGACCGTCAATCCTTTCGCTTATTATACCACTCAGACATAATATCTATGTTAAGCAAGAGGTTTTTGGGACGATTGGAACACCGAAAGACTGGCTTTTACGACCCGGCTGACAAAATGGATCATTTCCTCTTTGCTGTACTTGTCATAGCCCTCCACAACGACATGCATCAAACCGTTTGACAGATGGGTATACATCATCTCAAGCTCTGTTTCGCTGGCATTGGGCAGTTCTTTCCGCCAGTAAGCAATGCTGTCCTCCTTGGCCAAGGCGATCATCCGCATCAGGACGGTCGAGCTTGTGTTGCCCAGAATCAGCACCCGGCAGGCCTCCTGATTCTGATCGACCATATCATAGATGGCCTCGATCAGCGCCGTCACATCAAAGGAATTGACATAGCGAAGGGATTTCTCAAATGCATCGATGAGTTCATTCTCAATGCTCTCCATCAGGGCAAAGCAATCGCTGTAATGGGCATAGAAGGTGGCACGGTTAAGCTGCGCCAGCGCGCAGACCTCCTTCACCGTAATCCTACTGACCGGCTTTTCCTTCAGCAGCTCCAAAAAGGACTGCTTGAGCACCATTTGCGTATAGCGTTTCCTTGCATCCAGCTTCTCCATTTTGCGCTCCTCACAAAAAGTTTACAAAATTCTGCAACACTCCGGCACGACGTGTTGCTTTTCTTTCAATTGCAGGGCAAATGCCGATTGTTTCTGATCTGCCTCTCCAGTATACTATACTTGTGAAAGATAATCAACACCTGTATGATTATCTTGAGAGGAGGTCTTTTGAATGTATGATAAATATCTTGTTACAGGTGCTACCGGCTTCCTCGGCAGGGCTGTTGCGGAGAGGCTGGTGCGCCGCAGAGCGCAAGTGTACGCGCTTGTGCTGCAGAATGACCCCTATATCAATTTGCTCCCCAAAGAAGTCCATACCGTCATCGGTGATGTGTGTGCGGAAAACTCGCTGACAGACTTCTTCGCGGATGCCGACAGCCGTACCTGTGTGATTCACTGCGCCGGTATCGTCTCCGTCGCGTCCAGACCCGGTCCGAGGCTCTATCAGGTCAATGTAGGTGGGACAAGGCAGCTCCTGCAGCAATGCATGGCGCATAAAGTGGGCAAGCTGGTCTATGTCAGCTCCGTTCATGCCATCCCGGAGCAGCCAAAGGGCTGCCCCATTACAGAAAACTGTGAATTCTCGCCGGGACTTGTGGACGGTGATTACGCCAAGAGCAAGGCCGCTGCCACCGAGCTGGTCTACGACGCAGCGGCGTGCGGGTTGAACGCCAGCATTGTATTCCCCTCCGGCATCATCGGGCCGGACGATTTACAGGGAGGGAGCTTCACCTCAATGGCAAGATCCTTTCTTGCCGGGAAGCTGCCTTTCGCCGTTCGCGGCGGATATGACTTTGTGGATGTGCGGGATGTGGCAAATGGCATTCTCGCCTGTTCCGAAAGCGGAGAGCCCGGTAAAGGCTACATTTTGTCCGGCCACTATGTCACGATTCGCAGAATGCTGCAGATCATCGGGGCGGCAGCAAAACGGCGGTATCGGCCCATCTGCTTGCCTCTGGGTCTTGCAAGGCTGGCCGCTCCGTACTGCGAGCGCCGGAGCTTGAAGGATCGAAAGCCATTGTTTTTCACCCCATATTCCATTTCCGTTCTTGCCTCAAACGGCTGCTTCAGCCATGCGGCTGCATCGAAGTGCTTTGCATATCAGCCGCGCCCGCTGGAGCAGACCCTGCGGGATATGGCCGCATGGCTCATTGCACAGAAGAAAGCGGGCAAGGCGCTGCCTCATCTCATCCGGCGACCCACGATCAGCGGCGCCCGCTGCTGAGCTGCTCTGTGCGTCGGCCTTCTGCAGCACATCCGGGTTATTTCTCCGGGTGTGCTGCTTTTTATCGCTCCGCTTGTCCTCTTGCTTTTCTTCCGAGATTCGTATATACTGAAATTGTGTTGTACTTTTTTATCGGTATGGAGGGGACGGCGCGGCACGGCTGTGCAAGCGTCTGACAGGCTGCCCTGCATCCTGAACGGCTGCAAAGGAAAGGGAACGTTATGACCTGTGACGAGGTTTTTTACCGCCAATATCTAAGCGGCGACGACGCGGGGCTGGAGGCCCTGATGGAAAAATACGGCGACCCCCTGACCCTGTATATTGACGGCTATCTGCACGACGTTCACGAGGCGGAGGAGCTGATGCTCGACGTTTTCGCCTATCTGTTCACCAAAAAGCCGAAGATACGGGACGGCGGCTTCAAGGCGTATCTCTATAAGGCCGCGCGCCACACGGCGCTGCGCCACAAGAGCAGGCGAAAGCCCTTGTTCAGCCTCGACGCGCTGACCAACGAGCCGGACGGGCGGCTGCTGGCGGAGGAGGTTATCCGGACGGAGGAGCGAAACCGCGTCCTGCATTTCTGCATGGGTGAAATGAATCCGGACTACCGGGAGGTTTTATATCTCACCTATTTTGAAGATATGAGCTACGCGCAGGCGGCGGAGGTCACGGGGAAAACGATAAAGCAGATCACCAACATGGTGTATCGCGGAAAAGAGAGCCTGCGAAGGCTCTTAGAACGGGAGGGAATCACAAATGCGGAGTCATGAGGAGCGCGTCGCGGAGACAAAGCGGCGCATCGCCAAAATTGAGCGGGAGAAACGGCTGCGGCGCAATAAGATTACCATGGCTTCCGCTGTGGCGGCGTGCCTTGTGCTGCTCATTGGCGCGTCCCTCGCCATGCCCGGCATTGCCGCAAGCATCCGGACCGGCGACTACTCCGGCTTTGAAACGGCGGCCAGCATGTATGGCGGCGGCGCTCTCGGATATATCGTCATCGGGCTTTTGGCGTTTCTTCTCGGCGTGTGCGTGACCGTTCTGTGCTTCCGGCTGCGTCAGATGAACCGGGAGGACGGGCAGGACGAGGAAAGCGAGGGAATTCATGGAGCTGATTGAGAACCTGCTGCAGCTGCTGGTCACGTTCGCCGGCGCACTGCTTTCGGGCCTATCCTACCGCAGAAGCCGCAGGCAGGCGTATTTTCTGCTGCTTTGCTTCTACGGCTGCTTTGCCCTCGGCGCGCTCTACTGGACGCTGTACCTGCTGCTGTTCGACACCACACCCCGGGTCTTTTATGTGTCGGAGTTCGGCTGGGTGGCAAGCCTTATCTTTCTGCGGATCTTGCAGGCCACGCTGGCAGGAACAGAGGAACGCTGCTTCCGCTGCCGCAGAGCATGGCTTGCGCCTGCGTTCGGCGTGCCGCTGCTGGCGTTCTACTGCACCTTCGGGGACATTCTCTCCAACC
>ERZ772875.2847-NODE-2847-length-11845-cov-3.182952_pt1 | contig 11845 bp, 11 predicted proteins | sample MGYA00580585_ERZ772875 | MGnify/ENA primary metagenome ERZ772875 (study PRJEB29015, sample SAMEA2737736) | human gut metagenome | biome: human gut; feature: human-associated habitat; material: faeces | place: China | collected 2012 ... | reverse complement strand
CTCTAATGGCAGTTCGTCCGACAGCCGCACAAGATCAAAGCAGGATATTATTATACTTGTAAGCGAGGTAAGCAAAAGCAGTATAGCGAGCTTTGCTGCCATAGTCGCTTTTTGTCCGCCCTTTGTCGTGATAAGTATGTATCTGCTTTTGCCGGAGTATTCTATCATTACTGCATACGCACAGCAGAATGTTATGCACAGTAAAAAAAGAAAGTTTACCGATGTGTCGCTGAGAACAGGTACGCTCCCGGCGGGTATCAGCATACGCTTTTCGGGGTCTGCCGCTGCATATTCATAGCGTGAAAATATCTGCTCGATGATTTCCTCGCGCTTTAATATTTCATTGTACTGTGCCATCTCTCGCTCAAAAGCGGCATCGTCAAGCTCTCCGTTTGCGTACTTATTGCTTAGCTCATTTACAGCGGCCTTTGCGGCAAGATATTCTTCTTTAAGTGCGGTAATCTCCGCCGCTTTTTCATCAGTCAATTCACCTGTGAACGGTGTGATTGTTTCAAGGTACTCGTTCCTTTCGGTGACCGTTGCAAAGCCGTAAGTCTGGTGCTGTGCCGTAATAAGAGAAAAAGCGGCAAAAATAATAACTATAAGATATAATAACAGCGAATATTGCTTTATCAGTATCTTTTTAAGCTCATATAAAAATATCACTGTACCGCCCCCTTTTCTTTTCTTATATATCCGGCTCTGAAATAGCAGATAGCAGTCAGCAAAGCAATCAGTGCCGCCGTGATAACAAACTGAACAATAAAGCTCAGTACAGGATAGCCGAAAATATTGACGCAGTTAAAATCCTTCATCCAGCTTTCCGCGTTTAAAAGCGAAAGCGGAGAAAACAGCGGATTTATATGCTCGCTTATAATTATCATCGCTCCGCCAGCCGCAAAGCATAGCGTTATCGAAAATCCCGCATTTTTTGTAAACGAAGAAATCAGCAGTACGATTTCTCCGATAAAAACAAGCGCAAGCAGCTTTCCAAGCAAGGAAAGCATAACAGCACCGAATACCGTGACATTAAGCGGCGTATATCTGTATTCTTCAATCGCATAAAGCGGCTGATTAATAAACGAACCGTCGTAAAACGAGCTAAACCTCACTATATCCATAACCGCAAACAAAACTATCAGCACGGTAATAAAAAGCAGCATTACCGCCTGCTTAGTAAGGAATACGCTTTTTGCTCTGCGGCAGGAGCGTATTATCCTATCCGTGCCTGTCGCTTTTTCATCGCTGAGCGACGCCGCAAAAGCAAAAATAATCATCACTATAATGACAAGCGAGGAAAACTCGTAATCAAAGTACAGCCTGAACGCCTCATAGTTTCCGTATGCGGAAATACGCCTGCCTGTATAAAGCTGTTTTACAAGCTCGTTTTTTCTAACCTCAAAATCACTTCTGCCGGTGTAAAATTCAATGTTTTCGTCTGCTCTTTGCTTCAGCTCTATCATCTGATTTGGGTACAGATAGGCATATCTCATTTTATCGGCAGTTTCTTCTGAATAATTCAGATCACCCATCGCATATCCTGTGAAAAATCTGTCGTTTGCTTCTTCGGTAGGCTTGTATTCGTCGCTGCTTATATAATCCTGCAAATAATCACGGTATTCGCCGAGAGCTTCAAATTTTTGCAGGGTAAACTCTCCCTTGTACTCCTCATACATTTTTCTGCCGAGTGACGACTTATCCTCTACGCCTATTGCAATACGGCTGTCGCCGAGAAATCTCGCTGTTTCGTGCTGTTTGAACAGATTTACCCCGATAAGCGCAAGCAGAAGTATAAAGACCGATAAGCGAAGCACATTCTTTTTCAGTTCATATTTAAACAGCTTCATATCACATATCCCCGAAATAATAAATACACACATCTTCAAGAGTAGGCTGTACAGTCTTTGCACCCTGCTCGGGAAGATTGTCCGACACTATGCGTAAAGTGTATTTACTGCCGTCAGATACCGCATTTGATACACGCATACGACTCATATATTCCATCACCTTGTCACTCTCGGCGGTTATCTCCCACACCTTGCCCGAAATATCGGAACATAACTCTTCCTGCGCGCCTGTTTTGATTATTTTGCCGCCGTTCATAAGAACGACCGTCTTCGCAACATAAGCTATATCGGTGACGATATGCGTTGCAAGTATAACTATCTTATCTGCGGCAAGGGAGCTTATAACATTCCTGAAACGAATACGCTCCTTTGCGTCAAGGCCTGCGGTCGGCTCGTCAAAAATCAGCACCTTAGGCTCGCCTACTATCGCCTGCGCTATACCGAGCCTTTGCTTCATTCCGCCCGAAAACGCGCCGATTTTTTTATCTGCGTCCGAGTGCAGATTTACACGGTCAAGCACAGAAAGGGCATACTCGTCCGCATTGTCGGGAGAGTATTTTTTCAGCGCCATGATGTACTTTATGTAGTCCTTTGCTGTGAAGTTGCGGTAAAAGTCCATGCCCTGCGGCATAAAGCCGAGATGTGACAAAAAGCTGTTGTCCCCGCCGTCGGAAAACGCTATGCTTCCGCTGTCTTTGCCGATTATCCCCGTGATGATATTTATAAGCGTGGATTTACCTGCGCCGTTGGGACCGAGCAGTCCGTACACTCCTTCGGTGAGGGTGAGCGTGAAGTCCTCAAGTGCGTTTTTGCGCTTTTTGCCTTTCGTGTAGGATTTTGTGATATGTTCAAGTGTTAACTGCATAGCTTATTTCCTTTCGTTATCTGTATTTTATTCTGTAGTCGCCGTTTGTTGTGGATAGAATCACATATTCGTTTCCGACGAGCAGAGTTCCGCCTACTTTCAGTTTGCTGTCGCTTATCTCTTCTTCAAAGAACAGCTCACCTGTTTTTGTATCATAAATCCTTAAATATGTGCCTGTCGGGGTTTTGCCGTCAGCCGCACTTATCTCGGTCACAGAGGTAACAATATAAGCACCGTCGGGAGAGAGTGCCGAGCTTGTACTTCCCTCGGTCTTATATTCGGTCTTTATCTCACGGAATTCTTTTTTGGTCTTATCAAAGATAACAAACTTTCCGCTTGTGTTTTTATGATCAGGGAAGAAGATATAATCTCCCTCGCTGCTGATTATTCCGCCGCCGTCATCGGTAAGCCCGTCTCCGTCATATATTACGGTATTGCCGTCGCTGAGATTTATAACCACGGCTGACTCGGTAGTGCTTCCCTCTTTACACCGCCTGAAAAATACCAGCTCGCCGTCTGTGGCAAGAGAGTAATCATAGTAATTGTCCGGGAATGTGTAAATCGGATTTTTGTTTTCGCCGTTATAATCACATACGCATAGCGTTGTACTGCCGTTTATATCCTCATGTATCAGCTTTTGCGAGTCGTTAAGTATAATACCGTCTTCAATGATAAATTCTCCGCTTTTTTGCATAGGTACTTCGCTTACAGCCGAAAAATCACTATCCAGCAGATAATACGCTCCGCTCTTTACTTCATCTCCCTCATATTCATATTTCTTAATAACCATCTTAGTGCCGTCAATGGCGAGAGAGTATGTCATATAGCCTTGCTTTTCCAATTCTTCAATACGTACTATTTCACTTACACGCTTATCCTCGTCTATGTCGGAAATGTACAGGGCTTTGTTATTCTCAATAACTGCGAGCCTTTTCCCGTCCTGTTCGATATATCCGATGAGCTTAATTGTAAATGATGTATTTTTCACAACAGCGCCGTTGTTTATTATTTCCTGCGGAGTGCTGTCGGAAGTATCTGAGGTGTTATCTGTACCGGCAGGTCTTTCCGGCTCTTTTACTTCAAAATCGCTGTTTACAACAAGCTTGGGCTGTGTCATATCAAATGAAGCATACTCTTCAAAATTCTCGCCCGTGTTTTTATGTATTGCGGCATATATAAAGTCACCTCGAGCGATATTGTCAAGCTGTACGGAATATGTGTACAGATATCCGTCTACAAGCTCTGCTTCGATATAGTCATTGCCGTTTATAGTTATTAGTTCGTTGTTTTTGTATAGTGAAACTCTGTATTTACCGCTGTTTTCATTTTCATAAAGCATCAGATTGAGATTTAATGTACCGTCCTCGCTGAGCCGTAAAACGCCCGTGTCGGTCTTTGTGTTCTGATACATATTTACTCTTGTTCGTCCGCTTGTCTTCAATGGAGTACCTGTGTTATCGGCGTACTTTTCCAAAAGGGTTTTTGTGATAAGCTCTTTGCTTATATCGGAAGCGTAGCTGTAATCTGTGTATTTAGGCGTACCGTCAAGGCTTATCGTGGTATAAAGGCAATGATTGGCATGGTGAGTCATACCAAAGGTGGGGTAGCTTTCATCGGGTATATATGCGGCGTTGAAGTGAGCGAAAAAAGTAATCGGCAGCTGCTTTTTACCCTTATCCTCACTGCTGATAACAGGGTCAAAAGTTATCTCCCGCTCGATTGTTTCACCCGGAGCGATATTCTCGAAAATGAGCATATTGCTTTCCCGCATACCACCTGTACTCAGCGTCTGTACAGTGCCGTTTATCACGGCAGATATGCCGAGTGACATCTCATATTCATTTGTATCATCGGCAGTAACAGCAACAGGAACGGTTATTTTTTCTCCCGTATAAACTATCGGTTTTCCTTCATTAACGGTACACTCATAACCGCCTGTTGAGTATTTTGACAGATTCTGAGCCGCCGTGTTTTCTTTAATATCGTCGCCGATAAGGGTGTTTGATTCAAATGTTTCAAACGGGTCGGGTATATAGCTGTCGTATGACTCCTGCATAGCGCAGCCGGACGTTGTAAAAACTGTTGCAATGGTTATAGCAAACGATAATAATACAGAAGATTTTTTCATGGTTGTTCCTTTCGTATTATAAGTTGACCGATGGACATAAAATCCATCGGTCTATTAAATTACTACACCTGTTTAGTTTGTAGTCTGGGTATATTTTGCTATAAGTGTTTGTCCGTTTTTATAAGCGGTATGAGCGCAAAGAACGGTTATATCATCATAATATGTTCTGGATACGCAGTCATACCCGTCCTTTCTGTTTGTATCATAACCATCTTCTGTTTGCTTCGTACCTATATCAGCGCCTGTCCAATAATCATATACCTGCCAATGTGTATGAATTTCATTTGCAGTTGCACTACTTGGGCTACTTACATAGGTTGAAAGATCAATTACAAAAGAATATCGGGTTGTCGAGATATCATTTGTACCTTTGGTTGTATATGATGTTGTGCCTATTTTGGTTGTATTAGTTACGGTTTCACTATTTGTGAGTGCAGAAGCACTTGCCATTAATGACATTACAGTTGAAGAAATGACTGCTATAGCAGCTATTCGTTTTACTATTTTTTTCACAACAAATTTCCTTTCCGCTCAAAATGAGCTTTCCGTGACAGCGTTATGCTGTCAAAATCTTGTTTTTTCAGCTGTTTTTTCAGCTGATTGTCTTCTCTGCACTGTAGACGGTAACCGTTTCGGTCTGTCCGCTTGTTGTCGTGACTGTGAAAACCGATTTTACACGATATGTACCGCTTGCAAGACCGCTTTTATAGTTCGTAAACGAAACTGAACTTTTTTTAGAATTTGTAGTCCATTCTCCGCCGACTGTATCCCAGAACCATAAAAAAGAATGTTTTTCAAGAGACTGCGTGATTTTTACACTTGCAGTATTACCGTTACTTTCGCTGTAACTACTTTTGCAGGTCGCTTGACCGTTAGTAATTGAAAGATAACTTGTTTTGGTAAATGAACCAACATCATATACAGATGCTGCTGATACATTCAAACAAAGTGCGATAATAACAGAGAAGATGAGTAAAATTGATACAATTTTTTTCATGCGTTTTCCTCCTTTTCTATATATATAACGTAGGAAACTCACAAAAATGGATATTATTTTTTAATAAAACTGATTATTCTACCTTTTCCACAAATTCTGTCATTGAAATTAGTTCATCTTCACTAAATCCGGTTGCAGCAAGCTCAATTATGTAATCACCGATATCCCATATTACTCCCTTTTCTCCGTAATACGTCTCATAATATATAGCGGTTGTTCCGTTAATTATCACTTCTTTTGGTAAGGTAATGGCATTTTCGATATTAAGTCTGACAGTTGTATAAAAATCCTTTATGGACTGTGAATATGAAATACACTTTTTATTTTTTGCATCTGAATATTTCACTGAAAATCGAATGCCGTCATCATCAATAACTTCTTTTTCATAACCTGTAACATTATATGTGAATTCATATCGCTCTTCAAGACTCAAAGGATAAGATTCGGCATTTGAGATAGAAAGCATCGCAAAAATGTCATATTCCTTGACCGTGAAGTCAGCCCAACGCATGGTGATATACAAAGTACCGCCTGTAATAATAGCCACAGAAAGAATGATCACAGCTGCAATAAGCAGGAGGTTTTTTAGCGGTATGCGTTTATATCCGGTCTTTGCTGATTCACGATTTTCATAATTCTTAAGCAGATGCTTCATTTTTTTGTCAAATTTAAGTGAAATCTTATACTTAGGGAGAGTTTGATAAGCTTCGATATCTGAAATAAGTTCATTTTTCAGAGCAATTTTTATAGCATCATCGTTAGTCATTTTTCATATCTCCTTGTTTTTGTAATAGAATATTTCTTGCTCTTGAAATTGCTTTATAAACAGATTCTGCGCTTATATCGAGCATTCCTGATATTTGTTCTACTGTAAATTCCTCCGCAAAATACAAGGTTGACACATTTTTCAGCAAAGGTGACAGCATTTTTATATTATTTTGCACAGTCAGAACATCAGTAAGAATTTCTGTATTGTCAACGGCATTAGTATCTACCAGTTCTCTATCTTCTTCAAGAAAAACTACCTTATGTTTTTTTGAGAATATCATAACAAATATTGCGGGTAACAACAAAAATATACGCATTGGAGCGTTTTTCATTTGCACAGTCAATTTTAGATAGATTGCTGATTATTCGTACAAAAGTTTCTTGCACAGCGTCTTCCGCATCCGCTGTATTATGCAGTATAGACATACTTACATTAAACAGAATCTGTTTATATGTATTGTACAGCTCGGTCACCAAGTCTTTTTCTTCCTCGGTCTCGACCATTGAGAGATATATCGAAAGCAAAGCAATTCCTCCGTGAAAATAAAAGTTATAACAGATAAATCAAATATTACAGTAAAATTATATCACGATTGTCAAAAATAGTCCATCGCTTTATAACATATTTTGCTTTGAATTATATAACTCCCCGGTGGTATGATGACAATGATTGTTGCTTCCCCCTGACTTAATATCTCCGGCAGAGATAATATAAATTTCCTCTGCCGGAGTAATTTCCCGAATGTTTTATTCCGGATACATTTTAATTTGTAACAACCTAACTGTTTGAAACAAGTCTATATTACAACCTATAGTTGTTAAGTTCTGTTTCTTCTACCGATATAATTGCTTACTTCACTGCTATTTACTCTTACTGTCGCTGACTATCATGCCGTCTGCTATCTCGATAACCCTACTGCATTTTGCGGCGATATCTTTGTCGTGGATTACTATGATTATCGTCTTGCCCGATTCGTTCAGCTTTTCAAAAACGGACATTATCTCTTTGGTGGTTTTGCTGTCAAGTGCGCCCGTAGGCTCGTCCGCAAGTATTACAGACGGATCGTTGACTTATAGCACGGGCAATAGCCGCACGCTGTTTTTGTCCGCCCGACAGCTTGTTACAGTGCTTGTCTGCCTGCTCTTTTATTCCGACCAGTTCAAGCGCTCTTCGTGCTGTTTTTCTTTTATCTTTGGGCTTGTTTTTTGCAAAATCAATAGGGAGCATTACCCTCTTTTACCGGTCAGGTGACAGAGGGTGTTTTGTTTGGGACGGGGGATTGTTGGGCGGATACGATGAAAAAGGCGGTGCCGTTTATCCGGACACCGCCTCATCACTTGCAAACCTCACAGGGCGCTCGGGTCGCTCCTCAGCGTTGCCCTATCCTCCATGTGAGTAAAGCATCTTCATTTTAGCATCATACGATGAGGTGACTGTCAATGTTCAATCTGGTCGACGAAGGTGTTCATTTTCAGCGACGCGACTGTTCAGCTTCAGCGGCTCGGGGTGTTCAACTTGGGCGCTATATTCATGTACTCAAGTTCACCGTGAGTTCATATAGAACCGATAACTAGCATTCTCCATAATCGCTAGTGATAGTTATACAATTAACTTCCAAATTTACTTAAAGAAACTAATAACATATACTCGATTCGGTATTTTCACTCATAACTCTGGCCATTTTGCAACTTACTATTTCAATGCAAGAAGATGAATGGGGGTTACATTACACGTTTTTAATGTTCCTTTATTTAATCCAATAAGTGTTTCTATATCATCTGAATATAGAGATAAATTATACTCGTCAGAAAGCTCTTGGAGTATTTCTTTTGCCGTAAGAACATTATCATTAATCAACATTTCAACGGCGGTTTTTAATAAGGACGGCTGAGCTGTAACTAAAATATCATCAAGCGGTTCGCATTTTCTTATTCCCATTTTTTGCATCTGCCTCATTAACGCTTGATATTTATCATAAGATATTAATTTTAGATTTTTTGCACGTCTTATCATTGCGGCAATCGAGACTTTCCATTTCTTTTTTAATTCAATATAATAGTTGAGTTTGTCTGCATATGCACCTACTTCTTTGATGAATGTTTCTTTAGGAAGTAAAAATGCAGATGCAAAATCATTGGCCTGCTGTTCTCTGTCGCGAAATTCGGAAGGTGAAATATTTTCAATATCATCTTCCCAATCATGTAACATGATATGGCCTAATTCGTGTGCAACATCGAAGTGAAGGCGTGCAGCAGTACTTTTATTTTTAGAAAGAGCTACTATATATCGTTCCTCATCGTTAATGTAGATTTTTTGACTAAAAGCGTCAATATCATTTGTAGAAGTTTCAACAGAAGTCAATATAATACCGTTTTTCTCAGCGTAAAATATCAAATTATCAATTGGACCATATCCTAAATTCCAACATTCTCTTAATTTTATTGCAATATCTTCTATGTTATCCGTATCGCATACATCAGGTAAATTGACATGTGGGAATGTAACATATTCAGTTAAATACGCATAAATCGTAGTAACAAAACTTATTTTTATTTCTTGTTCATAACGATATTTTTTATTGGTAGTTAAAAGTGATCTAAAATACGTTGAAGGAGCAGCTTTTACAAGTTCCGTGTCAGAACCCAAAAAGAAATCTATCGGGAAATTAAGGAGTTGACTCATTCTCTGTACTTTAGGAAAATCTGGATTAGATATTTTTCCGCTTTCGTACATTGATACAGTTTGCCTTTGTAAATCCAAGGCTTCAGCTAATTCTGAAATGCTCATTCCTTTTAATGTACGAGCTGTTTTTAATCTTTTCCCATTGAATGATTTTAAATCTTTCATAGGAACCTCCTATTTTTTATTTTGCCTCAGGAATATCACTTTCGGATTTTGTGGCAATGTCAAGATTAAGTTGTTTCTTTTTCTTCGCTTTAGGCGTATAAACCAATCCCATAGTCGGGTTATTCTTCTTATGGTCATCGTTTTCTGTTTGTTCAACAACAAGGCTTTCAGAAATACCGATATATTCATTCCAAGATACAGATTCACATTCTTCGAAATTGCAGTTAATCATACAACAACGTATAGAATGTAATAACTCATCTCGTGATGAAAATAAAACCAATGCGTGATGTTCAACCATTTCAATTGAAATAAGCAAGTCATTACAAATTCGTTCAATCGATTTTTTAATTTTTTCTTCATTTTCATCTATTGCAAAAAATGATTGCTGTTGAATTTCTAAATCGGCATTAAACATGTTTGCCAGTTCATAAACATAGTGCTTATGGTTTTTAGAATCACGTTTTACTTCGCAAAAGCGTTCCTCACGCATAAGCGTCAAAAGCATACCCGTTGTTTTATCAAAAATTACAATTAAGTTCCACGGTCCACGTTTAGTAAACTCTACAACCACATCGGGATTATATGTAAAAGCAGTACGGACATTACGATTTATCAAATCCCATATACGAGATGGATAACTGTTCATACCACTGCGTTCCATATCTGCCTGTCGTGTATCTTGAATAATATCATCTGTTACCGCTGAATGGATGCTGGATACAATGCTTTTAATAAAGTCGTCACTGAAATTAGTTAGATTTGGCATAAATGACCTCCTAAAAAATTTTATATTCTTATTATAGGACTTTTTTCTGAAAATGTCAAGTAAATTGCAAAAAAATTTTTAATAACGTACAAAAAACATCAAGATTTATCTGAGCATCGTCGCCAGAGCTGTATAATCAAATCATTATTTGTATAAGATCAAACACAATAGGATTCGTTTTTATGAAGTTTGTTTTGAAATTATAATAAATCAATAGCATTAATACCGTCCCGCCTGAATTCTCCGAATTTGTGCATAATTTCCCTTATACTCAAGCAGGTCATCAAGATTGCCTCCTCAATAACCCAACCATATATCCTGTCAGCAATTCATATGAAAGAAAGACGGTGAGAGATAATCATAACCGACTTGTTTTCCACCGACGTCAGTATTGAATGATTCAGGTGATATTACGCAATCGAATCAATAACCGAACTAGGTTCAACAAGGATAATTAGGTTAATGTCCCTGTAGAATATAGTAGTTTTACAATAGAAAAGTAAAATAAGAATGGCGGAAAAAATTGTGATAACTGTGTTGTAGCTTAATACCATATTGTTTCGATTAGCCTTTTGACTCTTTCAACCTGACACGATAACAAATCATATATTTATACCTCATTTCCTCCTTTCCATAGATTTATAGCCGACTGTGTTTAGACGGCTATGTATCAACGCAGTATTTGTTTTCAACACCCCCTGCGTAAAGCTGTTGCTTTGTGTGGGAAGCACATCGGTCACGGTTTGCAAAACCGTGTCATAGGAATTTCACCTCTGCCGGGTTCTCCGCCAGCTCCGTAGAAAAGTATCATTATACCCTAAGCCTGTCGTGGCCGTATCCGTAGCTGCCAGATATTTCAGAATGGTTTCGGGGTCGCTCTCCACCTTTTGTCCCGCTGATACCGTTAGCGGCAGGTGGGTCTTGGCGTACCTTCATTTGGCTGTTGGCTCAAGGAATGTATCTGATGAATGTATATGAAATTTTCAAGGTTCCCGGAAGGCTTTTCGCCTTCTCACTTTCTCTTTGCCGAATTTTTTTGCGAGATTCCCACACTTTTCCAAAAAAATTTTTTGTGCCGGTTTTAGAAAACAAAAAAGCGCCCACTGCGCCTGTTTAGTAGGCGTAGTGAGCGCAAAAAATAAGACCCGGTGATTTCTCACCGAGTCTCATATCTGAATATATAGTTTTCAAAAAAGCAGCCCCGCAGAATCACTTCTGCGAGGCTGAAATTCAATCGCACATTTTTCTCGGCATCCGTGGTGCACCCTTGGTGTAAATTGGTGTACGGATTGGTGTACGAGAGGCTTTTTTAGCCCGATCAGGGGGCAATCAATAGAGCTTTGCGCCTGCCGGAATGTGAGGATCGACCATCAGCAAATGGAGCTTTTCCTCGCCGTTTTCGTGATGCACGGCGGAGATCAACATACCGCAGGAATCAATGCCCATCATCGCTCTCGGAGGCAGATTGGTGATTGCAATGCAGGTCTTACCGACCAGCTCTTCCGGCTCATAATACTCGTGAATTCCGCTCAAAATGACCCTATCTGTGCCGGTTCCGTCGTCCAAAACGAACTTTAAGAGCTTTTTGGACTTCTTCACGGCTTCGCATTCCTTGACCTTCAC
>ERZ772875.2846-NODE-2846-length-11849-cov-3.336357_pt1 | contig 11849 bp, 8 predicted proteins | sample MGYA00580585_ERZ772875 | MGnify/ENA primary metagenome ERZ772875 (study PRJEB29015, sample SAMEA2737736) | human gut metagenome | biome: human gut; feature: human-associated habitat; material: faeces | place: China | collected 2012 ... | reverse complement strand
ACATGTCGCAAGCGACCGCGCTCGGCGCGAGAATGTGCCAAGGCACATTCTTTTTTATTACCTAAAATTAGGAGTGTGAAAATAACTTGTGTAATTTTGGGAAATCCTGTAAAATATGGGCAGAAAATAACATGATTGTGAAAGCGGTGAAACCGCTGGAAAGGGAAACAGATGGAGCAGATCAATCGCGACGCGCTATTTTGCGACGAGACAGAGGATTACCGTTGTCCTTCGGAGGCAGATGCGGGTGAAGTCGTTACATTTTATTTCAGAACAGAGAAAAATGGAGCAGATGCGGTTGTACTGCTGGAATATGACCCGGAGACCGGGGCACTTTTGCAGGAGTGGCAGATGAAACGGCTTTCGTGGGAGTGCTGTGCTGGCAGCGTTGGAAACGGTGCAGATACAAATCGAGGCATAGATGGTAGCGGTATGGCTGACAAGTCAGACAGCCGTTTTGATTACTACAGCTGTGCGCTGACTCTGGGAACGAAAACATTTTCGTATGTATTTCAGGTGACCTGGGGCGAGAACGTCTGTCTTTACAACCGGATCGGGCTGACAGAGGATGCGGCGGCGCACCCGTTCCGCCTGATTCCGGGATTTCATGTGCCGGAGTGGAGCAAGGGCGCGCTGATGTATCAGATCTATGTGGATCGGTTCTGCAACGGCGATCCTACAAACGATACGGAAACCAATGAATATATTTATCTGAAAAAGCCGGTCACCCGGGTGACGGACTGGAAGGAACCGATCAGTACACTCGATGTGGGACGGTTTTACGGCGGTGATCTGCAGGGTGTTTTAGATAAACTTGATTATTTAAAGAGTCTCAAGATAGAAGCAATCTACTTAAATCCGGTATTTGTATCACCGTCGAACCATAAGTATGACTGTCAGGACTACGACCATATCGATCCGCATTATGGAGTGATTCTGGAGGACGCAGACGGGCTGGTGTGCCCGGAAGATACGGACAATGACCGCGCACATAAATATATGACGCGGACGGCGGATGAGCAGAACCTGGAGGCGAGCGATGCCTTTTTTGCCCGCCTGATTGAGGAAGCGCACAAGCGGGGAATCCGGGTGCTGGTGGACGGTGTGTTCAACCATTGTGGTTCTTTCAATAAATGGCTGGATGCGGAACTTCTGTACCAGCACGCGGGCGGCTATCCGCAGGGGGCATATGTCTCGGAGGACAGCCCGTATCGCTATTTTTTCCAGTTTCACAATGAAAATGCCTGGCCGTTTAATGACAGCTACGACGGCTGGTGGGGACACGCGACGCTTCCGAAGCTCAATTACGAGGAATCGCCGGAATTGTACCAGTACATTCTGGGGATTGCGAAAAAATGGGTGTCGGCGCCGTTTGGAGCAGATGGCTGGCGGCTGGATGTGGCGGCAGATCTGGGGCGGAGCGCCGGGATGAACCATCAGTTCTGGCGTGATTTCCGCGCGGCAGTCAAGGAGGCAAATCCGGAGGCGGTCATGATCGCGGAACATTACGGCAGCCCGTATGACTGGCTGAAGGGCGATCAGTGGGATACGGTCATGAATTATGATGCGTTTATGGAGCCGCTGTCATGGTTTCTGACCGGGATGGAGAAGCACAGTGACGAAGAAAATCCGACGCTGTTTGGGGATGGATGCGCCTTTTTTGAGGCGATGCGCTACCATATGAGTGAAATGCCGACGGCTTCCGTGCAGTGTGCGATGAACGAGCTGTCCAACCACGATCACTCCCGCTTTATGACGCGGACAAACCGCCGGGTGGGCCGTCTTGCGTCGGCAGGTGCAAAAGCAGCGGAGGAAGGCATCAGCTATGGCATTTTCCGCCAGGGTGTTGTCATGCAGATGACCTGGCCGGGCGCGCCGACGATCTATTACGGCGACGAAGCGGGCGTCTGTGGATGGACCGATCCGGACAGCCGCCGGACGTACCCGTGGGGCGGGGAAAACCTGGAGCTGATCGAGTTCCACCGATACATGAGCGGCATCCGGAAACGCTGTCCGGCATTTAGAAATGGTTCCTTGAAAGCGCTGGCGGCGGGAGATGGCTATATTGCCTATGGACGTTTTCAGAGTGCTCAGAGAGCTGGCGGCGCGTGCTGCGGCGTGACGGCGGTCAATACAGGTGATGACTGGCTGACGCTCAAGATTCCGGTCTGGCAGATCGGGGCGCGCGACGGGGCGGTCCTGCGCCGGGAAATGATGACCTATGAGGACGGTTACAACGCCGGACAGGTTGAACATGAGATAAAGGACGGCTATATCGAGGTGAAAATCCCACCGGTCGGAAGTATCGTTTTGACGGGAAATGATACGGCATTGTAGGAAATGCGGCTTCGACAAGATATATGATTTCTGGCAGTTGAACGAGAAGAATCAAAAGCAGGAAAAAATGGAAATAAAAATATTAAATAAAATATATAAAAACACTTGCTTTTTTGAGACGGCCATGCTATAATCTTCAACTGTCAGAGCAATTTTGGATGGGTTCCCGAGTGGCCAAAGGGGGCAGACTGTAAATCTGTTGCGTCTCGCTTCGGTGGTTCGAATCCACCTCCATCCATTTGGCTTTGTGCCAGTCATGAGTAATCATGATGCCGGCGTGGCGGAACTGGCAGACGCACAGGACTTAAAATCCTGCGAGGGTTAAACTTCGTACCGGTTCGATTCCGGTCGCCGGCAGTATCGGGAACAGTTTTTAACTGTTCCCGATTTTGCGTTATACGGACGTATTTGCAGCGTTGGTTTATATCAGGATATAGAAATCCTGTCATAAACCGGCGCTTCTTTTGCATATAATACAAAGCAAAGGAGTGAAAACATGTCTGCATATCATCGGTTAATATCATATATCTATGCATACGAGGGCGGAATCAAAGGGAAAAATACGGGATTTGCGAAATTGGAGACGCGGGGAACTTCCTGCCGGATTCAGGTCAGCGTCCGCCGTGTCTTTGCGGGCGGCAGCCCGATCGGCGTATACCTTCTGGCAGGGCAGGAGGAGATCCGTATCGGCACCCTGTTTGTCCGTGGCGGAAATGGGGAGTTCCGTGCCGTCGTCAATTGTGAAAATATTGAAGGAAGCGGCTGCAATATGGAAGAGTGCTGTGGTCTGACTCTTCATGAGACGGACAGCGCATGGCGTGCCTATACGACGATCTGGGAAGATGCCGTCGCGCATGCGGCAGAGGTTGAGCTGGCGGATGTGACTGCTGAGAAAGTGCGGGAGCAGGAAGCGGAGAAGGAAGAGACAACGCGGAAACTGGCAGAGAATGTATCTGGGGAAGTGAACAGCGCGTCTGTAGGGAAAGAAAAATTGGATGAGGCGTCAGAACTTACCCGGTCGGGAGAAATGGAGAGTCAGGACACATCCACGGAGACAGAGAAGAAAGAAGCTGTGAATATAAACGAAACGGACTTCGGAATCAGCCAGCCCCAGCCAGAAAAGCTGGAGGATTCAAACCTGGAGATTTTCGAGGACACGGAAACCATGGAAGCGGTTCCAGATATCTCAGAAACATCCGATCATCAAGAGGCAGAAGTTGTTCAGGAAACGCAAACGGAAACACCGCAAGAAAGTTTTCAGGAATCCACTCAAGAAGTGCAAACGGAGACACCGAAGGAAAGTTTTCAGGAATCCTATCAGGAAGCACAGACAGAAGCACGGCGGAAAGATTCTCAAGAATCCACCCGGGAAGTCCAGAAAGAAATGCCTCCAGATTCTCCACCAGACCATCAAGAGGCATTTCAGTCAGACTCTCAAAATCAAAAACAACCGCAACCAGATTCATCCAAGGAATTTTCGAAAGAAGATCCCGCCGAGTCCCTCTGGAACCGTCTGCGTGCTGCCTATCCCAAAGTAACCGCCTTCGAATGCGCCGACGGCTGCGAGATTCTGGTAATCAAACCGCAGGATATCGGGCTTCTGCCGCGGGAAAACTGGGTGTATGGAAATAACAGCTTTCTTCTGCACGGTTACTACAACTACCGATATCTGATTCTGGCGAGACTGGGAAAACCCGGCGAACGGGGGCGCTACATTCTGGGCGTGCCGGGACATTATGGAAACAATGAAAAATATATGGCGGCGATGTTCGGCTTTGACCGCTTTGTCCGTTCCACCCGCCAGCCGCCGCGCGACAGCCGGTTCGGGTATTGGTATACGGATTTGAATTTTACATAAAAGCCGGTCGATCCTTTTAGAGAACTCTTGACAAAGGATAGCTTTTCTGGGTAGGATGGACACGGGTCAAATGTTTTCAGGTGTTTGGTTGGCAGCGGAGCAAACTTGCCGGGAAACTGGGATAAGGATGTCTGTTGTTGGATGCGGATAAATTTGAATGGAGGAAAAAAGATAGAAATATATAAAACAAGAAAGAGGAAAAAACAGTGGCAGCAAAATTGACACGGGAAGAGAAATATATGAAAGCGGCGATCCGCGAGGCGAAGAAAGCCTGGGCGCTCGGAGAAGTGCCGATCGGCTGCGTGATCGTGTATGAGGACAAAATCATCGGCAGGGGTTACAACCGCCGGATGGTCGATCATAGCGCGCTGGCACATGCGGAGATCGCGGCAATCAAAAAAGCGTGCAAGCGCATGGGCGACTGGCGCCTGGAAGAATGTGAGCTGTACGTGACGCTGGAACCATGCCCGATGTGCGCAGGGGCGATCGTGCAGGCGCGGATTCCAAAAGTTTACATCGGTTCCATGAACCCGAAAGCCGGCTGCGCCGGTTCGGTACTGAATCTTCTGGATGAAAAAGGATTCAATCATCAGGTGGAGACAGAAGAAGGACTTTTGGGCGAGGAATGTTCGATGATGTTGAAAGAATTTTTCAAAGAATTGCGTGAAAAGAGAAAAAAGAAGAAAGAAGAAAAAGCTGGTGAATGATTTCCACCAGCTTTTTGCATTCCATATTTTCCGTTCAAACCGAAAGGTACAGTCCTTATTTGATTACGTGGATCCAGCCCTCCGGAGCTTTGATGTGACCCATCTGGATGCCGGTCAGTGTCTCGTAGAGTTTCTGGGTAACCGGACCCATCTTCTCCATACCTGCCGGGAAGCAGATTTCCTTGCCGTGGTCAACGATCTTGCCAACCGGGGAGATAACAGCTGCGGTACCGCACAGACCGCACTCTGCGAAATCTTTTACTTCGTCTAAGTATACTTCACGCTCTTCGGTCTCCATGCCAAGGTAATCTCTTGCAACCTGCAGGATAGAACGGCGTGTGATAGACGGAAGGATGCTGTTGGACTTCGGAGTTACCAGCTTGCCGTCTTTGGTGATAAAGATAACGTTTGCGCCGCCGGTCTCCTCGATCTTGGTACGTGTCTGCGGATCCAGGTAGATGTTCTCATCGAAACCGTTCTTATGAGCATCGACGATCGCATGCAGGCTCATCGCGTAGTTTAATCCGGCTTTGATGTGACCGGTTCCGTGAGGTGCTGCACGGTCGAAATCGCTGACGCGGATAGTGATCGGTTTAGCGCCGCCCTTGAAGTACGGGCCAACCGGTGTACAGAATACGCGGAACTGATAGATGTTTGCCGGTTTAACGCCGATGATGGAATCATAACCGAACATATACGGGCGGATGTACAGGGTTGCACCGGAACCATACGGCGGTACGAATGCTGCGTTGGCTTCTACTACTTTTGTGATGGCGTCTACGAAGCGCTCCTTCGGGAATGGCGGCATTTCAAGACCTTTTGCGGAATTTTCCATACGCTCGCCGTTTAAGTCAGGACGGAACGTAACGATATGGCCGTCCTCGGTCGTATACGCTTTCAGACCCTCGAAGCAAGTCTGTGCATACTGCAGAACACAGGCACATTCATTCAAGGTAATATTCGGGTCGGAGGTAAGGGCGCCTTCGTCCCAGGAACCATTCTGGTACATGGAAACATAGCGGTAATCCGTTGGCATATAGCCGAAACCGATGTTGCTCCAGTCGATATTTTTCTTTTCCATAATCGTTGCTCCAATCTTACAGAATTTTATGATTTAGTAACTGTTTGACTTTTTGCAGTCGCTAGATTTATACCTATTATAATGATTTCTTTCTTCTGTTGCAAGATTCTGGGATAAAAAATGATAAAAAAACAATAAAATGTATTCTTGTGTATTTTTACACAATGCTTGTTAGTCAAGCTCCGGCTTGACAAAACGGCGGCTGCCATGTATACTAAACAGGCTGACGGTCTGCAGGTCATTCCGTCATATAAGATCAAGTCATAAAGTTTCCGCACAGCCGGGGAGTTAGCGGTGCCCTGTACCTGCAATCCGCTATAGCAGGGGTGTTGTCCGACCGAGGGCGTTTTTACTGTGGGGCTGCCCCTGAAAAGTGGCGTTGAAGTCTGGGTCTTGCGCAACAGAAATCTGTGAACCGTGTCAGGGCAGGAATGCAGCAGCACTAAGCAGAAGCTTCTGTGTGCCGCAAGGCAGCCTGGACCGAGTTAACTGTCAGGGTAACGTTCATGGCATACGTTCGAAGCCGGGCGTGCGGATTTTTTTATTTCATAGGAAATTGCTTCCTATGAAATAAAAAATAGAAAATAATAGATACAGAAACAAGCATTTTTGCAGGTGTGTGAATATAGCCGGGATATGTGGAATTTGATTTGCCAAGGGGTAGGAATACCGTGCCGGAGCAGATTAAAAGCGCGTATCCCGGTATTTTTATGTCTATGATATTTGTAAGGAATTTTTTCTTGCCCGCGGGATATGATTGTATTATAATTACAAAATGGGTGTAGTTTATCCTGATATGGGGGTTGTTGGAAACTTAGAATAAGGGTAACTGTGAAGGTACTGGACGGTTATGAAGAAAGGGAAAGCGCTCATGAGAAGAATCGGTATGTTAACCAGCGGCGGCGACTGCCAGAGCTTAAATGCGACGATGCGAGGCGTGGCAAAATCGCTGTACAAGATGTTCGATGACATAGAGATAGTTGGATTTGAAGACGGCTATAAAGGTCTTATGTATGCAGACTACCGGATTATGAAACAGTCGGATTTTTCCGGGATTCTGACACGCGGAGGTACGATTCTGGGAACTTCCAGACAGCCTTTCAAGCTGATGCGGATGCCGGACGAGAACGGTCTGGATAAAGTGGAAGCGATGAAACACACCTATTACAAGCTGAAACTGGAATGTCTCGTCATTTTAGGCGGCAACGGCAGCCAGAAGACGGCAAATCTGCTGCGGGAGGAAGGACTCAATATCGTTTCTCTTCCGAAGTCCATAGACAATGATCTCTGGGGCAGCGATCTTACGTTTGGATTCCATAGTGCGGTTGATGTAGCGACCAATGCCATCGACTGTATTCATACGACGGCGGCGTCTCATGGCAGAGTCTTCATCGTGGAGATCATGGGCCACAAGGTGGGATGGCTGGCGCTCTATGCAGGCATCGCGGGCGGAGCTGACATCATTCTCCTGCCGGAGATCCCGTATGATATTGATGTGGTGGTAAATGCGATCCGCAGCCGTACTAAAAATGGCAAGAATTTCACGATTCTGGCGGTCGCAGAGGGCGCGATTTCCAAGGAAAATGCAGCCCTGACCAAGAAAGAATTAAAAGAAAAGAAGAAAAATGGACCGGTTTATCCGTCGGTCGCTTACGAGCTGGGCGCCCAGATTTCCGAGCGGGCGGGGCAGGAGATCCGTGTGACGGTTCCGGGGCATATGCAGCGCGGAGGCGAGCCATGCCCGTATGACCGCGTGATTGCGACGCGCCTCGGCGCGGAGGCAGCAGAGATGATCCGCCGCAAGGAATACGGCTATATGGTCGCTTTAAACAACAATAAGATTGAAAAAATTCCGCTCGCGGACATTGCCGGTAAATTAAAGATGGTCGATCCGAAGAGCGATATTATCCGGGAAGCTAAGGATGTAGGCATCAGCTTCGGCGACGAATAGTAAGGAAGTAGTAGTTTATGTCATATACAGCACTGTACAGAAAATGGCGTCCGACGTCCTTTGAAGAGGTCCGGGGTCAGGACCATATCGTAAAGACCCTGAAAAATCAGATCAACTCCGGGCGGATCGGGCACGCGTACCTCTTCTGCGGGACGCGCGGAACCGGTAAGACGAGTATTGCCAAGATCTTTGCACGGGCAGTCAACTGTGAACATCCGGTGGACGGCAGCCCCTGCGGCGAGTGCAGTATGTGCCGCCAGATTGCGGAAGGAGCTTCCCTCAATGTGGTGGAGATCGATGCGGCATCCAACAATGGTGTGGAAAATATCCGCGATATCCGGGAGCAGGTGCAGTACCCGCCGACGGATGGGCGCTACCGCGTCTACATCATTGACGAGGTTCATATGCTTTCGATCGGCGCGTTCAATGCGCTCTTAAAGACGCTGGAAGAACCGCCGTCCTACGTTATATTTATCCTGGCGACGACGGAGGTCCACAAGATCCCGATCACGATCCTGTCCCGGTGCCAGAGATATGATTTCAAGCGGATCTCGATCGATACCATTGCGGGACGGCTGGCGGAGCTGACGCAGGCGGAGCAGATCGATGTAGATGACCGGGCACTTAGGTATGTGGCACGTGCGGCGGATGGCTCGATGCGAGATGCGTTAAGCCTTCTCGATCAGTGCGTGGCGTTCCATTTCGGGGAAAAGCTGACGTATGACAATGTGCTCGAGGTGTTGGGCGCGGTCGATAACCGCGTGTTTGGCAAGCTGTTTCAGGCGGTGCTTGCAAGTGATACGAAGGCGTGCATCCGTGAGATTGAGGAAATGATCATCCAGGGGCGCGATCTTTCACAGCTCGTCAACGATTTCGTCTGGTATATGCGAAATCTCCTGATTGCCAAGACGACCGACGAACCGGGCGATATGCTCGATATGTCGGAGGAAAATCTGGCAGTTTTAAAGGAAGAGGCGGCAGGTGTTGATACGGAAACGCTGATGCGTTACATCCGTATTTTCTCGGAACTTTCCGGGCAGCTGCGCTACGCGTCGCAGAAGCGGATTCTGGTGGAGATTGCCTTTATCAAGCTGACGACGCCGTCGATGGAACAGAATCTTGATTCCATTTTACAGCGGATTACGCTATTAGAGCAGAAAATGCAGGAAATGCCGGACAATCTACAGAAACTGGCGTCCCTTGCACCGGCAGCGGGGCAGGCGGCATCCTCCAAAACGGCTGTGGTGGAAACGCCGCCTGAGCCGAAGACGGTATCCCTTCCACCGGCACAGTACGAAGATCTGATGCTGATGCGGAAAGAATGGGGACGGATTGCGTCCCTGAGCCAGCTTGTGGGTTCGATTAGACTCAGTCTTCCCAAGACAAGTGTAGAACCGGCGGGCGAAGGCTGCCTTTGCATTGTGTGTACAGATGAAAATACGTTTGGAATTATCAATCGGGAGCCTGAGCTTAAGCATTTGCAGGAAGTAGTGCAAGAAAAATACAAAAAGACTCTGCAATTTAAAGTCCGTTTAGAATCATCTGCTGTGCCGCAAAGAACGGTTTATGTCAGTGATGAGGATTTAAAGAACGCAATCCATACCGATGTGATTGTCGAAGAGGATGATTCCGTGTAGTGGAGCTTGCCAAAGATGAGTCTTGTTTTGTAATGCAAGAAGCTGTGATTAAATGCAGATAAATGATATTAGTGGGTTTATATGATATATAGAACCGGCTGCAATCGGCAGCCAGTCTGAATATAAATAAAAAGAAGTGAAAGAGAGGAATGACACCATGGCAAAACGTGGCGGTTTCCCAGGCGGTATGCCGGGCAATATGAACAATTTAATGAAGCAGGCGCAGAGAATGCAGCGCCAGATGGAAGAGAAGCAGAAAGAGCTGGAGGAGAAGCAGTACAGCGCATCCGCAGGCGGCGGCGCTGTAACCGTGACCGTATCTGGTAAAAAAGAGGTTCTTTCCGTGAAACTGTCTGAGGAAGTAGTGGATCCGGATGATATCGAGATGTTAGAGGATCTGATCGTGGCGGCGACCAACGAGGCATTCCGTCAGGCGGAAGAGGACAGCAGCCAGATGATGTCCCAGTTGACCGGTGGCCTTGGCGGTCTGGGAGGCGGATTCCCGTTTTAAGCGATGGATTATTACAGCAGCCAGATTAGCAAGCTAATCGAAGAATTGTCAAAACTTCCCGGAATCGGAAGTAAATCGGCGCAGCGTCTTGCATTTCATATCATCAATATGCCGGAAGAACAGGTCAGGCACTTGTCCGGCGCGATTCTGGAAGCCAAGCAGAATGTGCGTTACTGCAAGGAGTGCTGCACATTGACTGATAAGGAACTGTGCCCGATCTGCAGCAGCGACCGGCGTGATCATGAGACGATCATGGTGGTGGAAAATACGCGCGATCTGGCGGCATATGAAAAGACAGGAAAATACAACGGGGTCTATCATGTGCTGCATGGGGCGATCTCCCCGATGCTGGGGATCGGACCGGGCGACATCCGGCTCAAGGAGCTGATGACTCGCCTGCAGAAAGAGGAGGTTCGTGAGGTCATTATCGCAACCAACTCAAGCCTGGAGGGCGAGACGACCGCGATGTATTTGAGCAAGCTGATTAAGCCGACAGGGATCCGGGTGACGCGAATCGCCAGCGGCGTTCCGGTCGGGGGCGACTTGGAATATATTGATGAGGTAACGCTTCTGCGCGCGCTGGATGGGCGTACAGAGCTGTAGCCGGTGAGTAAATAAAACGTTACCGGGCACGTATGCGTGAACAGTAACAATAAAACTTCTGCCGCGGCAGGAAGTTAGGAGATGCATAAGATGGATAAATACGAGTTTAACATCAAGGTAGAGCAGATTAAGAAACTGGTCAACAAGGGAGATTTCGAGACGGCGATGAAGATCGCCGATACCATCGACTGGCGTCGTGTACGCAGCACCAGCCTGCTTACGATGATTTCCCAGATTTATGAGAAAAATGCAGAGTATCAGGATGCCAAGGATATTTTATTGCTGGCATATGAGAGAGCGCCGCTTGGAAAGGGGCTTTTATATAAGCTGACTGACCTTGCATTGCGTGAAAATAATATTCAGGAGGCAGAGGCATATTACCGGGAGTTTTGTGAGCTGTCCGGCGATGACCCGCGCCAGTACCTGCTTCGTTTCCTGATTCTGGAGGCGAAGGATGCGCCGTTAGAGCAGCAGATCAATTCTCTGGAGAGATATTGTCAGGAAGAGCTGGATGAGAAATGGCTGTACCACCTGGCAGAGCTTTATCATCAGGCGAACCAGGCGGAGGACTGTGTGCGGATCTGCGACAAGATCATGCTGATGTTCGGTCTTGGCAAATATGTGGACAAGGCAATGGAACTGAAACTTCAGTATGCGCCGCTGACGAAATATCAGATGGATCTGGTAGAAAACCGCGAGAAGTACGAAGAGAAGCTGCGTGCGGTGGAAGAAGAGTACAAGAACGGTACATACCGCAAGCCGGAGCCGGAAGGAGAGTATCTGGATTCTGAGGAAATTTATCAGGCACTGACAGCATATATTATCGACTATCTCAGTACAGATACTGGATTTTCCAAGCTCCTTTACAAATACATGCTGCAGGAAGATACAATTTCCGGACAGGAAATCTGCCTGGTGCTTTATGAGCAGGGAGTCCTTGACAAAAATGATGATGATTATGAGAATCTGGCTTCCGGAGCAATGGGAGCTTATGATTTCATGATCAACAAGATATACACTCTGGAGATAGAGCCTGCACAGCTGGCATTAATGCCATGCTCAGCGTCCGCTGTGGTTGTAGATGTAAAGACTGGAGATGTAGTTGCACTTGTTTCCTATCCCGGATATGACAATAATCGTCTGACCAATGATATGGATACAGAT
>ERZ772875.2839-NODE-2839-length-11867-cov-3.941923_pt1 | contig 11867 bp, 6 predicted proteins | sample MGYA00580585_ERZ772875 | MGnify/ENA primary metagenome ERZ772875 (study PRJEB29015, sample SAMEA2737736) | human gut metagenome | biome: human gut; feature: human-associated habitat; material: faeces | place: China | collected 2012 ... | reverse complement strand
GGCCGCCAGCGCGGGATTGCAGGAAATCCTGGAGATTTGAATCACACATCCGCACACATATATCGAAGCTCACAAAACTGCATGGTTGAGATTGTTACATCTTTATGCTATAATTGATAAAATACCACACATTACAACTCCCATTCGTGCTTTGATTAATGTGTAAGGTGGGTGGATATTATGCGCATGAGCGAAGCAGAGTTTCTGAACCGATTGAACAAGGCATTCCCGGAGAAGGTGATATTTGCTGAACAAGCTCGCCTTAGCGTATATTTGTCGTTGTTTGTGGAAATCCGCAGATACGCAAGAGGCACTGGCGTATCATCTGTTCAATGGCTTACTGATAGAGGCTTTATCTGGAAAGAAACAGGGTATGTCGAACCCGATATGCACAACGTAGATAAATGCGGACCGTCTCCCGATTATACAGCTTTTGAACTGGCCGACTATGTGTTTCGAGCCTATCCGTTAGCCGGAGAGTACCAGTTGACCGATGCGGAAGACGCACTGCTCTATCAATCCGCAAGCGAAACCGTCAAGAAAGCGTTGATAGATGGAGGACGCACTTCCGTAAGAGAGGACGCTGTACTCGTACTTGAAACAATAAACCTGTTGAAGGGTTGGTCCTCAGAATTAGCAGATGAGGAGACTTCCGGGTCTCTTTGGAATTATATTTTCCTTCAATACGGATTTAATCCGGAAAATTCTGAGGCCGCAGCCAATAGATTATATAATTATTTCAGAGGTGCAATCAAAGGTACACTGGCACACTACAAGCGTTTTTTCGCACCTGAGGGAACGCAGCGATATTACACCTCTCTGCTGCTCCATGCTCTGGCACCAAAGCAAAGCATAGAATCTCTCTACTCCATTCTATTTGATTTTTATGTGAAAAACTTAGATTTCCAATATGTAACGGAGGATATCAGCTACAAAGTATTTACGAAAGGCATGCGTGCGCGTTGGGATTCCCGCGTTGCCAAGAATGATGAACTGCAATTAAGGGCAGATGCCATATTTTCCGGTTTGCAGACATTGTTTAAGGAACGTCCCGGATATATGGCAGTTCTCTGTGACTCCATCGTAAAAAAGATGGACGCGATTCTCCGGAATGAAAACACCGACCTAATTGATCCCGACCGAAATTATTGGGACACTATCCTCGTCGAATGGTATCAAAGGAAAAGCAGTACCGAACGGGTACAGGCACAGGGAGAACAGCGGCAGCGGAAAACAGAATATGTTGCAACGACGACAGACCGCATCTATGCTCAATATACGATGGAGCATTCCTCCGTTGGCATAGCAATACCTAAAATCCGCTTGTCTAAGATAGCGCAGCAACGTCCTGTAATTAAAATCTACCAAAGTGAAATTTGTATCTATAACGCTGAACTTTCGGTCACTGGGGATGAATTGTGCTTAACAACAAGAAGTCGCTTCATTCCGTTTGAAGAAATGTCGTATGATTTTTCAAACACACCGGCTATACGGGTAGAGATCCACTATGACGGAGAACTTCTCTATAATTCGGCTGAAAAGCTATATCGCCAATATATCTTGTTGGATGCATCGGGGGCTGAAAGAACTCCCCACTGTGGAACAATTTACTTGTTTGCCAGCAACTTGCAGGAAGTAACCTTTCCCGATGATACAGACGGAATATATAGCTACCCATATCCGGGGCAACTGTATCGCATAAATTTGGGCGAGGTGTCATCAGCTGCCATTGATGGCCGAGAGATCTTCGTATGCGCATCGACTGCGGCACAGTTCCGCCATCATACCTCCCTGCGTAAAGCGGTCTCTGCCCAAGTAATCCATCAGGGTGTATCCTTCGATATTTTTCCTGCCCCCTTCCAGCTTTTTATCGTTCTCCCCGAGGGAGAAAAAAACATACGATACCAATTCTCCATCGACGGAGTGCGTCACAATGCAGATGCTTTCTGTGATGGCGGAAATGAATTGGAAATTCCATCAGAAAATGATGGCCTTTGCCACTGTGTCCGTATAATCGACCTTGCTACTGACTTGGTAAAATATGAATGCAATTACATAGTTCTTGCAGATTTCAATGTTACTTTAAACGCACCCATCTACTATGCAGACGGATCACAAGCAACTGCCAATATTTCCTTTGCCGCCAAGCAGTTCCATTATTCCCTGGTCTTAGAAGATACCTCTGAGCGTATAATCGTCCCCGTTTCCGGAATGGCTTGGCAGCTTGAACTGTACATTCCTTTGGTTCACTGCACGTTGATGGGGCATAATGCATTCAAGATTCCGGGTATGATTTGGCACAAATCCATTCTGCACGACGAATTCGTAAAGCTGGAGTTGCCAGAGGGATGGAGTGGACAGCTCATGCTTGGTATAAGCCCTGTTCCAGAGGTGAGTCCTTCCTATTTCGAACTTGGCAATACGCTCCGTGCGATAACGGCGCCGCAGGCAGAGTATGATCTGTGGATTTCTCTGGAGAATATAGCTGGAAATCATATAAACCGAAAAATTACCACCATCGCCTTTGCTGCACCGCCAATCGAAGTAATTGACAGCACCCTGCACTGGCAACCGGAGGGCAACTATGTTGGCGATCCCGAAAGCACCTTTCAAGTCGAAGTCCAACGCCCCGGCGGAAGTATCGACACTTATGCGACATCAACAGAAAGCACCGCCCTTGCCAACACCAGTTCCTACGCCTTGGGAAACTATTCTTATCAAGTTTTCCTAAAAAAGAAAAGCCTGTTTTCCGGCGGAATAAATGAACTTATTTTCAAGGGTTCATATTGCGTTGGAAATCCACTCGAATGGCTTTATGACGGGAAAGAGCTTATTATAGGAGATGCGCTCTACTGGGATTTTGAGACAGAGACCCTGAAAGCGTTGCTTATGAAGTACGGATGCGGAATCCTGACAAATTTGGACTACCAAGGGACAACTGTCGCATCTGGTGAAACAATGCCCGCACCGTGCTATTCGGCAACGCTATCCTTTATTAGCAGTACAGGGCGACGCATCCCGTTTAACTCCAAGCCGTCAAATGACTTTGAATTGGTCAACCCTGTTAAGGTTTGGATTGTCAACGAACACTTGCTGATCCTACGGTGTACAACGGAGGATACAGTATATGTTGATAAGGATTTTTCCACAATTGTCAACCGTAATCCGGCCACTTATATGAGCAAAGCTGAACAGCATCATCGATTAAAGACACCCGACTATTTCAAGTACAGCATTAGAGAGGGCTACCAATATGTTTGATCCCATCAAGGCTTCTAAGGAAATCAAAGATAGTTATATCGATTATATCACGACCACATTTGATATGGCTGACACTGACTATGAGCGAGAATTTCGGAAAGAGTTGCAAACGGACGGTATGGTAGCCAGCGGGCCCTTTCTTGATATTGGCGGCTCCTATGAAACAGGGCATACATTGCGAGAATTGATCCAAGCGCAAAAAGCAAGTATCTTGTTTGAAAACCTGGAGCCTGTTGCAGAAAAAGAGCGTGAGCTAAAGCTGGACAGACCTCTTTATCAGCATCAGGAAACTGCCATGCTGAAAGCGGACAAAGGGGAAAATCTGGTCGTTACGACGGGAACAGGTTCTGGTAAAACGGAGAGTTTTTTGCTGCCCATTATCAATCATCTATTGCGAGAGCAGGAAGCCGGAACTCTATACGCCGGTGTCCGTGCGATCATCATCTATCCGATGAACGCGCTGGCCAATGACCAGATGAAACGTATGCGCGCTCTTTTCAAGAATTACCCTCAAATATGCTACGGTGTTTACAATGGCAATACCGAGCATACACAGTCCAAGGCGCTGGCGGAGTACCACCGCACCTACCACGATGAAGCCGGGGAACCGATAGACCCTGCTCCCAATGAAATCATCTCCCGTGAGGTCATGCAGGAAAAACCACCCCACATTCTTATCACCAACTATTCCATGCTGGAATACATGATGCTGCGGCCAAAGGATGACGCGGTATTTTCCGGTGCCAAGTTAAAATTTATTGTTTTAGACGAAGCACACATCTACAAAGGTGCAACAGGCATGGAGACCTCCCTGCTGATGCGCCGACTCCGGGCGAGGATCAGCGAACCCGATAGTGTTCAATACATTCTGACAAGTGCAACACTTGGTGGGCCTGATGCAGATGGTGATATCCTGAGCTTTGCTGAAAAGCTATGTGGTGTTGCATTCCAACGATCTGGAATTATTCGTTCCACAGAAAAGCGACCTGCCATGGAAGATTTTTTGGACTTTGCACCAGCACTTTTTGAGGAACTGCAAAGAAGTCCTGATATTTCCTCCGTGTTAGCCCGCTATCACGCTGACTTCGCTCCGGGAGGGAGCGAGGGTGAAAAACTCTATGCGCTTTTCTTGCATTCCCGGCTGTTTGCTTTGCTTCGGAAGGTCGCACACCAGCCAATTACGGTCGCACAGCTACGTCAGGCCCTGTCCGAAATATGCCCTATGACAAATGAACAGGTCATATCCTTCATTGCAGTCTGTGCTCGCGCCGAAAAAGATGGCGCAAATCTGATCAAACCCCGCTATCACTTTTTTGTGCGAGCCTTAGAGGGGGCATATATCACACTCGCTTCTCCGAAGCACCTGTTTTTACATCGGAAGCACTCGTTTACAAGCGAAAACAACAAAACCGATGCCGCGGTATTCGAGGCCGCTGTCTGCACAGATTGTGGAAGAATGGCTATTGTCGGCAGAGAAGAAGGCGGAGCTTTACGCCCATCAGCGCGGAAGGGGCTGGACGACCCTTCCGACTTCTACTACCTTAAGGACAGCGCAGAAGATGTACTGATTGACGAGGAAGATTGTGCAGATGACGCCACAAACGATTTTGTCATTTGCTCGGTTTGCGGGGCTATCTCTACAGAAGCAGACACAAAATTTAAGCCACTATGTGAACACAGCGAATCCAACTATCGCAAGCTTCGCAAAATAGAACAACACAAAAACCATGTTGCCAGATGCCCTGCCTGCGGCTTTGGTTCGTTCCGCCGCTTCTATTTGGGAAGCGAAGCAGCCACCGCTGTATTGGGAACCGAGCTTTTCGAGCAACTTCCCAACGAGGAAGTCACCATAACATCAGCACTAAAGGAAAATCAAAATTCTGGTCGGCGCAGCATCTTCGCTGGCACAGCGCAACCACAGCAAATACGTAAAAAGCTGATGCGGCAGTTTCTTTGCTTCTCTGACAGCCGAAGTGAAGCGGCGTTTTTCGCCTCCTACATGGAGCGTTCCTATGATGAATTTTTGCGTAGACGAGGTATTTGGCACATTGCGGAGAAATATCGCAATAGCGGCATAGAAAAAGTAAGCGTATTTCAATTCGTCGATGAACTCAGCCGCTATTTTGAAAACAACAGATCTTTTGCCGAGTGGGATGCTGGCGAAAATCAAGATGTGGGTAAGTTATCTGCTGCGAGCCGCAGTAATGCGTGGGTGGCGATTCTGAATGAAATGTTCAATGCCCGCCGCGGCACCAGCCTTGTGTCAATGGGTGTACTTTCTTTTGCATACAGGCGAAACGCTCAGGTAGCTACGGCGTTTCAGGGCGACCCGTATAACCTCTCATCACAGGATGCCATTGCCCTGCTCGAACTTCTGACACAAGACGCGGTATTCTCCGGTGCCATCGATGCAGGAAAGGAGTATACGCTGACAGCCGCTGAACGCGAGTATATTTTCTTTACGCCCTCGGCAAAGAAGTTGGTATTGCTGCGTACAGGAGACTCCGCAAAGCAAAGCTGGATCTCCGGGTGGCGTGGTCGAAAGCGTCCCAACGGGAATTATTATCCCAACAGTCGACTCGTGCGGCTGACGCGGGCATTGGGTATTTCCGATGATGAAGCGGACGCCATTTTGGAAGATTATTGGACTAATGTGTTCAAAGCGGAAACGGAGGAATTTGTACTCGATGCGAACGATTTTGATATTTGCATCGGCGGAACGGAGGGCGCGAAATTTTACCGTTGCAAGAAATGTGGTCGGGTCACACCGTATAATGTAAAAAAACATTGTGCTTCCGTAAAATGCGCAGGAATGTTGGAACCCTGTGATCCTCTAAAGGATTCTGCCATGAACCACTACGCCCGTCTTTATAGCAGCAGTCACTCTGAACCGTTATATATCAAGGAGCATACGGCGCAACTTGCAAAGGATCAGCAAACACGGTATCAAGAAGCCTTCGTACAAAAGAAGATCAATGCGCTCAGCTGCTCTACGACTTTCGAAATGGGTGTTGATGTGGGCAGTCTGGAAACCGTGTATATGCGTGATGTCCCGCCCAGCCCATCCAATTATGTGCAGAGGGCAGGCCGTGCCGGTCGAGCAAAGCATTCTGCGGCATTTGTTATGACCTATGCGAAATTATCCTCTCACGACTTTACATATTATGACGACCCGACGGCCATGATCAGCGGAAAGATCAAAGCCCCAATTTTCGAAATTGAGAACGAAAAGATACTAAATCGCCATATTTTTGCTGTAGCTCTGAGTTCCTTCTTCGCACAGCATAAGGAAGTCTATGCGGGTGATAACCAAACTGTCTTGTTGAATGAAGGCGGCTATGAGCTGCTGAAGGAGTACTTGAATACACAGCCGGAAAATCTCCGACAACTCTTACTGCGCTCGATTCCAACAAAAATGCATCAGCGACTTGGGATTGCTGATTTCGGTTGGATAAATCGACTTTGCGGAGAGAATGGTGTTCTTGAAATCGCCGTACAGGATTTCCGCGGAACAGTAGCGGAAATGGAAAAGGAACTGTTGGCTTGCCGCCGCAGGCACGACGATGAAGCTGCCGGTGTCTGGAGCCGCACCCTTAGAAATTTCAGGTGCAGCAAGGATGACAACGCTGGGAAAAAGAGTCTTATCGGTTTTTTGGTTCGCAATAATGTACTTCCCAAGTACGGTTTCCCCGTGGATACCGTTGAGTTGATTCCGGACATCAACGCCGTGGGGCGCGGAAAAGCTCTGCAATTAGCCAGAGACCTACAAATGGCCATCGCAGAGTACGCTCCCGGTGCAGAGGTCGTGGCAGATGGAAAAATGTATGTCAGCCGTTATATTCGCAAAATGCCGGGCAAAAATGCGGATGCCGCATGGGAGAAAGGCTTCTACTGCCCCAAGTGTCCTGCTTGCGGCCAGCCTAATTTCACTAAAGATCCTGTTACTGGCAGTGGTCGTGAATGCGTTTCCTGCCATACACCCATCAAACGCCTGTCTTGGAGAAAAACATTGGAACATCGCATGGGATTCTGTGCAGAAAAAGAAGCCAGACCTGTTCCTATGCACCGCCCCGAACACGATTTTAAGACAGACGATTACTACATTGGAGACCCGCATCGTAATCTAATCGCCAAGCAAATATTTGAAGTAAACGGTCAAATTCTGCAAATTGAATCCACCTCAAATGACTCTCTCGTAGTCATTGGTCAGACCGATTACAAGGTTTGTCCTGCTTGCGGATATGCAAGTGAAACCGGAATCCCCCTTGAGCACAAGAACTCCAGAGGATACCGTTGTGTTAATAAAGAGGGCAACTCAACAGAATATCGTTTGTCGCATGATTTCAAAACAGATGTGGCAAAAATCACCCTTGCGACACAAGAGGCGGCAGATATAAATGTGATGCTGTCAGTGCTCTATGCTCTGTTAGAAGGATTGTCCCGCGAGATGGGGATAGAGCGCACCGATATCAAAGGATGCTTATTCTACACATCTGTGGATGGGTGTATGATTTTCTCTGTTGTTCTATATGATGCAGTTGCTGGTGGTGCAGGCCATGTTCGCAGAATTGTGACAGCGGACGGGCAAGCATTCCAACGAGTCCTCGCAAAAGCAATTTCCGTTGTAGACAACTGCGATTGCGACTCGTCTTGCTACAGATGCCTAAGAAATTACTACAACCAAAAAATCCACGACAATCTGAATCGAAACCAAGCTTCCGCGTTTTTACACCAGTGGGTTGGAAACATGGACCCATTACCGGTGGAAACAATTGAATAAAATATTTTCCCCCTGCCATAGCAGGGGGAAAATATTTTGGTATGCCCGATGCGATTCGAACGCACGACCTTCAGAGTCGGAGTCTGACACTCTATCCAACTGAGCTACGGGCGCATATTCACTTGCAGGGGAAATTGCTGTTGCTGGGAAACAGTAGTCAAATAGTAGTCAACGGCGGTGATTTCTCTTCGCTTCCCAGCCGCGATCCCAGTGACCACAAGGCTTTGCGCTGCATCTCAACTGGAACCGCCAGAAATGTCGGAGTCTGACGCGCTATCCAACTGCGCTACAGGCGCATACATCAACATCTTCTTCAAACAGCTTATTTAGTATACCAACATTTTTCCACTTTGTAAAGCTTTTCTTGAAAAAATTTTTCTTAAAAAGATTGTTAAAAAAATTGACAAGTCCCTGATTTTGGTCTAAACTTAATTGAGAATGATTTAACAAATAGCAAGGAGTGACTTATATGCGAAAGGAAAACATCTCCGACGCCGTGATACGGCGTCTGCCCAGATATTACCGCCAGCTCACAGACCTCTGCAACCGCGGCATCGTGCGCATCTCCTCACACTCCCTGGGGCAGGAGATGAACATCACTGCCTCTCAGATCCGCCAGGATTTCAGCTGTTTCGGTGAGTTCGGCCAGCAGGGCTACGGCTACAATGTAGAAGAACTGCGGGCCGAGATCGGTCATATCCTGGGCGTGGACAACAACCACCACCTCATCATGATCGGCGTTGGCAATCTGGGCCACGCACTGCTGCAGAACTTCCCATTCTCCCAGAGTGGGTTTACGGTGGACGCAGCCTTTGATGTCTCCCCCGCCGTGATCGGGACTGTGGTGAATAATGTGCCGGTATACGCCATGTCCGAGCTAGATCACTTCCTACAGGACCACCCGGTGGACGTGGTGGTGCTGACCATTCCCCAGTCCGTGGCCCAGGACACCGCCAGCCACCTCATCAATCTGGGCGTCAAGGGCTTTTGGAACTTTACCAACATTGAGCTCAGCAGTCAGCTCCCGGATGTGCAGTTTGAGAACATTCACTTCGCAGACAGCCTCCTGACCCTCAGTTACCGCATCGCCAACCGCTGACGCTCCAGCGTGGAAGGGAATCATCTATGACAAGGAAGACCAAGACTGCCCTCATCACCGTCTGCCTCTTACTTACCGTCACCGTTGTGTACGCCTTGGCCGCGGCCGGCGGTGCCTCCGATCCGCTGGCCTCCCTCTCCTATCTCACCGGCACTTTCACCGATGCGGTAGACCAGCGGGTGGAGGAAAAGCTGGACGCCTCTGACCTGGCGCTGCTGAACGGAGACGCGGCTCCTTCCGACGGCGGGGCCGCCACGTGGACGGAGACCCGTCTGAAGGCAGGCGACGCCCTGACCGGCTCCACCGGCACGGGCGTCCTGTTGCTGGCGGGCGGTATGCAGGTCACGTTCAACTCCGGCGCTGTGGTGGATGTCACCACAGGGACCACCGTTACCAGTGGCAGTGCCCTTACAGCCAGCCACCGGTATCTGGTGGCTGAGGAAACCACCGCCGTGTTTACCGTCACCTCCAAGACGGCGGTTGTGGATTATCAGGGCCCCTACGCCTTCAGCTACTCCACCAACACGGACTACAACGCCATTGCTGCCGCGCTCAAGACCATGCACCTGTTTCAAGGCAGCTTCACCGGCTACGGAGAGGGATATGACCTGGAGGTCGCCCCTACCCGCCTGCAAGCCCTCATCATGTTCATCCGCGTCCTGGGCGAGGAGAATGATGCGCTGGCCTACACCGGCTCCACTCCCTTCACGGACATCACCTCCGGGACCCAGAGCGAGAAATACGTGGGCTACGCATACAGCAAGGGCTACACCAACGGATACTCCGCCACCACCTTCCGGCCCAGCCAGACGGTGACAGCCAGCCAATACATGGAGTTCATCCTCCGGGCACTGGGATACAGCTCCGCGGACAACAAGGACCTCTCCGGCACACTGACCAATGCCTTGACCAATGGCGTCATCACGGAGGGCGAGCTGGCCGCCCTGCAGGGCGGCACGTTCCTCCGGGCGGATCTCGCATACGTCTCCTACTACGCGCTGGATGCCGCGGTGTCCGGCAGCAGGCAGACACTGGGAGACACGCTGATGGACAAGGGCGTCTTCACCGTGCGGGAGAAACAGGCGGCCGACGCACTCGTCACCAGCGGCCGGAAATAAAACCGGAACCCCTTTGCCGCGCCGGCATACTATGGATTGAGACCGGTTCGGTCGGTCTACGATTTCATAGGAGGTTCCGGTATGTGCAATAACGGCTTTGGCGGCGGCAACTGCTGCTGGATCATCATTCTGCTGATCATCATTTGGTGCTGCTGCGGCAACGGCAGCTGGGGCGGCAACGGCTGCGGCTGTGGCTGCAACAACAACTGCGGCTGCAATCCCAATCCCTGCTGCTGAGATTTCATAAGATAACCAGCGCCCCGGGCCAAATGGCCCGGGGCGTTTTCCACTTCGCTGTTTTTTATAGGCGCTTACAGGATCCCCAGGTGCTCCAGAAGAATCTTTCCACCCAGAAGGATCAGGATCACACCGCCGGCGATCTCCGCCCAGCGCTGAAGGCGGGCGCCGAAAAAGGTCCCGATCACCACACCCGCCAGGGAGATCACAAAAGTCGTGCAGCCGATGACCGTCACAGCAGGCAGGATGTCCACGTTCAAAAATGCAAACGTGACCCCAACAGCCAATGCGTCGATGCTGGTAGCCACCGCCATCAGCAGCAGCTGCTTATAATCCAGCGTCACACTCACCGCACAGGCCGTCTCCTCCGCCTCCCCTTTCAAAGACTCCCACACCATCTTACCGCCGATGAATGCCAGCAGAAAAAAAGCCAGCCAGTGGTCCAGATGTTGGATATACCCGGCAAATTGGGCGCCCAGCAGCCAGCCGGCATAGGGCATCAGCGCCTGAAATCCGCCAAAAAACAGCGCAATCACAGCCGCATAGCGCAGATTCAGTTTTGGCATACAGAGTCCCTGGCACACCGCTACAGCAAAGGCGTCCATCGAGAGCCCCACGCCGATCAACAGCAATTCCAAAAATCCCATATTGCCGCTCCCTTATAATACCACCGGCACCGGCTGGTGGATAGTCAAACTGTCCGGCGTCACCAGGCAGTCATAGGCGTACACTTGGACACCCCAGGCAGCTGCCTCTCGAAGGGCCGCACCGAAGGCCGGATGGGTGGCGTCATTGGGAGAGAAGCGATCCACGCCGTGCATCTGGATCACAAAAAACAGGGTAGCGCCCAGTCCCTCCCGGACAGCCCGCTGTAACTCGTGAATATGCTTCACGCCCCGTTCTGTCGGCGCGTCCGGAAATCGGACAACACCGTTTTCCTCCAGGGTAACACCCTTGACTTCCACCAGGTGCAGCCCGGCTTCTGTTGTCAGCGCAAAGTCCAGACGGGACTCTCCATAATGATATTCCGGTTGAATGGACTTTAGATCTGGCAGGAAATGTCCTTGGGCGGCCCACTCCTGAAAAACACGATTTGGGGCCTGCGCATCCATATTGATCAGCAAGGCCCCTTTCTCCACAGCGATAAGGTCATACGCTGTCTTTCTCGCAGAATTTGCGGCCTTTTCCAGATAGACCGCTGCTCCCGGCACCAGCAGCTCCCGGCAGCGTCCGGTGTTTTTTACATGGCAGATCTGCAGCCCGTCTTCTGTCTCCACATGAGCGATAAAACGGTTGGGCCGCCGTAGAAATCTTCCTTTGACCACTTGATGATATTGCAAAACGATGCCTCCCATGCGACGAAAAAAGGCCA
>ERZ772875.2836-NODE-2836-length-11871-cov-3.047563_pt1 | contig 11871 bp, 14 predicted proteins | sample MGYA00580585_ERZ772875 | MGnify/ENA primary metagenome ERZ772875 (study PRJEB29015, sample SAMEA2737736) | human gut metagenome | biome: human gut; feature: human-associated habitat; material: faeces | place: China | collected 2012 ... | reverse complement strand
CCTCGATCTCCGTCTTGCGGTCTGCGCCGTCGTGGGTCGTGACGCAGTTTGTGACGATGCCGGCGAAAATCAGCGGCATACGGCTTCCGTAGCCCGCCTTCAGGGACAGGACGCAGTCCTTTTCGTCCAGAGTGGCAAGGTGCTCCTTGTTCAAGTTCCAGACGGTCACGCGCCCCGTGTTCTGCGTTTCAAGGTCGGTGCGCTCAATGGAGAAATTGATGTGCAGCGGGACGGGCTGGCTCTTCGACTTCTCGCCGATCTCGAAGCCCATGCCGCCGGCTTTACCTGCAGCCAAGCGATACTCTCTGTCAAAGTTCGCAGACATCAAAATCCCCCCTCTCGTTTTACAAACGACTTTGCTCAAAAAGCAAAATCACGAAAAATAAGCAAAGAAAACACGCTCGTGCGTTTGCAAAACGCACACCAAATATATTTACTGGTTAGGTTAGATTACGGTATAGGTTACGGTTACGGTTACGGTTACGGTTATGCGCGGACTGTCCTCGGATTTCATGCGTGACCGTCCTGCGGAGCGTCCGCGGACAGTCCGTAGGACGGATAGAAAAGTGGGTCAGTCGCTATCTTCCGCAGGGCAGAATACGAAACTGGCCTTCCCGTCGAGAAAATCATTCCTCCCGATGTGCTCCAGCTTGGTCATCACACCGAAAACACCGCTTGGCAACGCGGTCACGCCGTAGAACAGGTTCATCGGGAACCTCGGCACAATCTTGATGCCAATGACGATGGGTTGGCTCTGCGTGTCGTAGAGGCCGAACTTCCAGAAGCCGCCGCGGTCGTTCCATGTGAACCGAATCAGATACGCCTTTCCATTCAGAACGACACGGCTCATGCTGTCGTTGAGGTCTGGGACTTCGATGATTGTATATTCCATCTCGTTTCCCTCCTCATGAAATCAGGCCGATTGACTTTGCGGCACCATAGAGGATGCTCGACTTGCTGTTGCCAGAGCTGCTACCAGAGCCGCTACCAGAGCCGCTACCAGAGCCAGAACCCGAACCGGAGCCACCGGAGCCTGAGCGTCCGCTGCTCCCGCTGGACGTGTTGGCCGTGCCTGCAGAAGCGGCGGTCGCACCGCTCTTGCCGTAGCCGGCGGGGATGGTCGTCGTCCGCGCCGTCGTAATGCGAATCTTGCGGAACGAAATTGGGATCTCTCGGGCGTAGCCTACCTCGGCGCTCTTGCTGATGGTCAGGTTCTCAATCGCCATGCTGGTGTAGGTGGCGTCGCTGGTGACGATTGTGACCGGCTCGGCGGCGTAGTACAGCTCCTCCAGCCGCTTCGTGACCTGCTCAACACGGCCGCGCCCGCTGTGGCTTCTCCATGTGACCGGAGTATCGGTGACATAGAGAACCATGTTCAGCGTTTCGGCGCCGTGGATGATCGCGTCGCTGACGGAGAAGCCGCTCTCAACGGCATACTCAGGAACGGTAGCCTCGTAGCCATGCTCCTCGCTGATAAGCGCGTCGAACTCGATGCCTGCAACGGTGACAGGTCTTTTTGCTCTTGCCATCTACGTCACCTACCTTGCATACGCGAGGGCGCGGGCCATCTCGCCCGTAGAGTCGCCTGCGGCCTTATCCATCGCCGCTGCGGACTTCTGCTGGCCGGCACGGTCGCCCTCGAACTTGTTGTTGATGTTCACGTTCTGCACGACGCTCTTGCTGACGCTGTTGCTGCCCATAGCCGTCCGCGCCGTGGTGGGGCTGGCTACGTTGGCCTGCGCCATGATGGACATATCGCCCGTCAGAGCGCCGAGCGCATCGCGTACCTTGGCCTTGCCCGCGCTGATGCCCTTGGTCATCAGGTCGATCATGTCGGGCATATAGGTGTGGAAGTCACTCAACGGGCCTTCGTCCGGTTCGGAGAAGCCGAGGAAGCCCTTGATCTTGCTGGCGACGCCAGACACAGCCTCGCCGACCTTGCCGACCGCTCCCTTGATTCCCTCGACAATGTTGTTGATAATGTCGGCGCCCCACTGTAACGCCTGGGCAGGTAGACTCTTGATCCAGTCGATAGCAGCGGTGAAGCCGTCCACGACGGACTGCTTGATGTTGCCTACGGTCGTCGTGATGCCGTTCCACATATTCGTGAACGCGGTTGTCACAGACTCCCAGATGCCGGTCGCAATGTTGGAAACGATCTCCCAGATCTTTGACCACACGCTGCTGACGACGTTCCAGATGCCGGTCAGGATGGTGCCGAGAATGTTCAGGATGCCGTTCCAGAGGTCTGCAAAATACTGCTTGATGTTCTCCCAGAAGCCCTCCCAGTCTCCGGCAAACAGTGCGGAGAATGCGGCGAACAAGTCGGCCAGCACATCAAAGGCAGTGCCGAACACAGCCTTGATGACGTTCCAGACTGCCTCAAACGCAGTCAAGATCGACTCTCCCCATGTGTCCCAAAACTTCTTGAGCGCTCCAAAAACGGCCATCGCCACAGTCTTGATGATGTTCCAAACCAAGATCAGGCGGTCTTTGATGCCGGTCCAGATGTTTGTGAGGGCGGTCATGATCTGTTCGCCATGCTTCTCCCAGAACCGTTGGAGTCCGCCGAAGATAGACGTAGCCGCCGTCTTGAGCGCATTCCATACCGTCGTGAGCACTGTCTTGATGACACCCCACGCGGTAATGAGGAAATCCTTGACCTTCTGGAATGCGTTTTGAATGGTCTCCCTCACCTTGTCGGCGTCAATACCTGCCTTTTCGAGCATCGAACCGAGCAGAGAGTCATTGCCCTGCATGAAGTTCACGAAGTCCTCGATCAGCAGTGCCAGAATGATGATGGCCGCCGCGATGGCGACGACCTTGAGGTTGATGGCACCGAGGCCGGTTTTGAGCTTGCCAAGGAGAGAGCCGGCGTTCTTCAAGAAGCCAATCACCTTGTCCGCCTTGCTCGCTATGAGGAACGCTCCAACCGTGATAGTCAGGAGCTTCAGTAGCTTCTCGCTGCCACCCAGTTTGTCGCTCAGCCATTGCACGGCGTTTCGGACGCGGTTCATGACGCGCATCGCCGTGTCGGAGAACTTCACCATCGCATTTGCGATAGTGTTCGTCACTCCGAGCGTACTGTCCATCTGCGTCAGCCAGAGTCCCCATTCGCTTCGGATGACAGTCAAGGCGTCTGTAATTCTGTATTGAACGCCCCCAAACTTTTGCTCAATAATGTTGGCGTTGTCTACAAACGCCGCCTTTAGATCTGCGACCGTCATTGTTCTGGACGATGCCATCTCTTCCAGCTTGTCGGAGGTCGTACCGAGCTTTTTGTTAAGCAATTCTACCGCTTCGGGCGAACGCTCCAAAAGCTGGCTGATTGTTTCGCTGTCAACATAACCCTTGGCAAAGGATTTGTTGATTGCTTCCATAAGGCCGGCAATATCTTCATTCGTCTTACCAGCAGACTTAAACAGCATTGTTGCTGCATTATTGAATTTGACCGCTTCGTCGATGTTACCAAATAGATCCGGGCTTTCATGCACGAGGTCGGAAATCACTCCGGCAGTTTCTGCGTAGCTGCTGCGCGTTTGCCGCGCGGACTCCATGATTTTCTTCTGGATTTCAGCTTGGTCTCCGAGCGCGGCGGTTGAGTTCTTGACCTGTTCATTGACTCGCCCAAACTCTTCCACGAGGGCATTGATTTGCGTCAAGCTGAACCCGATACCGATTGCGCCGAGTAACTTCGCCGCTGTGTTCTTGATGTTGGAAATCGTTCCGTTGACCTTTTTCACGTCGCCTTCGCGTACCTTGAAACCAACCTCGTTGATAAACTTCGCAATCGTCACGAACAATCGCCCTCCTTTCATAGCAGATTTGACCGCTCCGTGTTGACCGTGCCGCTTAAAGCTGATGGGATATTACTCATAAGCCGTAAGGCTATATTTCAGAGAGGAGCACACGATCATGGCAAACACGGTTCTCGCCGGTGATTACAGCGGCCTGATTTCGTTCAAGGGCGACAAAAAAGGGCTTCTCATTACCGAGAACAAATTCTTCGGCGCAAAGAAGACCTTCATCAACAAGACTACCGTAGACCACTACGAGCCGGTCATGCAGGAGGGCAATTCCAGCATGGGCAGCGGCGTGGCTCGCGGCGCTGTTGGCGCAGCACTCTTTGGCGGAATTGGCGCCATCGCTGGAGCTAACTCCGCCAAAAAGAACAGCGATTACACTGTCTCGATCATCTTCAAAGGCGGGACTAAGGCTTTGTGTTCTCTTGACGCCGACAACTACAAAGCCCTCGTCCGCATCATGTACTGAGGTGCAAATGGAAAAGCTCGCTCCCACGCGGAGCGGGCTTTTTATCTGCCCATTTCGGCCTGCATCTCCTCGGCTTGGAACCGCTCGATGTCCCTGTCCATGCTATACAGCGCGTACAGCTTCAGAGCTTCGTCGAGGGTGTAGGCTTCGTCCAACTCGGACTTCGTGGCAATACCCGCTTTGATAAGCGAGTACATTCTCAGCTCAAGCTCGCTGAAGCGTCCGAAGTCGAAGTCTCCCCATTTTCGGATGTCGGAGTCCCCTTCCGCAGCTTGTCGATAAGGCTGCCAGATCGGATTCCGACTCTCTTGAAAAAACCCTTGAAGTTCAGCTTGATAACTTCGTAGCACAGGATGAACATATCCTGCAGTTCGCCGCAGAACACCTCGTCGGCAAGGTCTTTATCCAGAATGACGGTATTGCCGTCGGTGTCCTCGCCCTGAACGCTGATATTCTGCTGGTCGATCAGCAGGCGGCGCATCATGCGTTCGACCTTGTCACCAGAAATCGTAGAGAGTGCGCTGCTGATGGCAGGCATAGCCTCCTCGATGTCCATGTCCAGCGGGTTCGCTACGGCGTCAGAGCCGCCGTCTCCCGTGTCGAGGCCGCCAAACAGCGGGGCGATGCCCGCCAAAATCGGGGACAGCAAGGCGGCCAGTTCACCGCTGATGTTCGCCGCCGCAAAGGCGCCGAACGGGCGGATGTAGAACGTGTTCTCCCCGATGACCTTCTCAATCGTCTGCATTCTTCTCATAGTTCATAACCCCCTCGTTATGTACGGTAGAGGCCGCCCTTTACGGACGGCCTCTTTGCGTTGCTTACTCGGTCAACTCGCCAGAGCCGGTGTGCAGCTCCCACTCGCGGTTGTTGGACTCTTTGCCGAAGCCGCGGGATGCGGGCTTGGCGGGCCATGCCGCGTCGGAACTGAACACCATGCCGCCCTTCAGGTCTTTAATCAGGATCGGGAACATACCGTCGCCGGTCTGACGATCCTGCTTGAAGCGGTTCTGCAGGAAGCTGTTCGTCTCGGAGGTCTGCAGCACGGTCAGCTTCACGATGTAGGTATCATCGGGGCTGATGCTGCGGACGATCTCGCCGTCGCAACCGACCTTCTTGGTGACGCCGTCGCCGTTCGGGTCGATGGTGATAAAGCTGTCGTCGGCGTAGCCGGCAACAATGTGGTTGCCGAGCGCAATCGTGACTTCCTTCGGGTTGTAGGTCTTGATCTTACCCATCTCTCAGTTCCTCCTTCCTTACAGTTCGTAGGTCAGGCTGCCCTTGAGCTCGGCGAAGTGGATCGCGCCGGCCAGTCTGGCCTTGAACTTGCACTTCGTCAGTTTGCGGGACGCCTTCTCGGACGCGGACAGGCTGGCAGCCAGAGGGACGGACGTGACGTAGCCGGGAATCTCGGTGCCGTCCTCGTCGAACTCACTCTCTGCGATGCCGCCGGCGTCCTGACCGGATTTCAGCGAGGCGATCATCTGGTTCTGCACCAGAGAGATGCCCGCGTCGGTGTACGGCACCTTAGGGCGGGTGACGAACAGATTGACAACACGAAGCTGCATATCGTTCTTCAGCCAGTCGCGGAACCGGATGATGTCCGCCCACTCGTTGCCGATGACCTTGCCGTTCATGCTCAGGTTCTTGCTTCCAACCGTGATGAAGTAGTTCAGGCTCTTGTCGGCCAGAGCCTTCATCTCCGTGCTGGTCAGCTTGGACGGGTACACAGAAGCAAGCTGCTTGAAGGCAGTCGTCTCGCTACCGGACTCGTAGTTCAGCCACTTCGCAACGAACGCCACGTTGATGTAGCGGTTCGCGGGCGGGATGTCCTCGTCGGCCTGATCCGTAGTCTCGCGGCCGTAGACGCCCAGAGTGCGGAAGTAGACGTTGCCTACGGACGGCTGTACCAGATCCTCGCCGTCCTCACGGACGGTGCCGGGGGTTGCGAAGCAGTCCAGTTCCGTGTAGCAGAAGAGTTTCTCCTGCGTTTCCATGTAGGCGGCGATCTCCTCATACTTGGCAGGGTCAACGCCTGCGGTGCAGAGCACGTACCAACCGGAGGTCGCCAGAGCACGGGCGATGGTGGTCGCCGGGGTCTCCAGTTCGGTGTCCGGGGTGTTTGCGGGCTCGTTGTCCTCTGCGGCCTGCGTGGCAGGCGCGTCGGGGTCAGGGTACGAAACGGCCACGGTGTAGAGCACCGCAGTACCCCCGGCCTTGTTCACCTCGACGGTGAACTGTTCCTCGTCGCCCTTATCCATCTTCTTCAGGCGGCTCCACACGGGGCAAGCCTTGAAGCTGGCACCGTCGGTGATGGCGGCGTCCTCGATGGTCGCGGTATAGCCGTCGGCGATCAGCGCCGCCAGCATATCGAAAAGGCCGGTGTTCTTGACGCCGGTGATCGGGCCGTCCAGAACCATGCTCAGCTTGCGGGCAGACTCCTTGAAGGAGATGGCGCAGCCGGTAAGGCCCTCTTTCTTGCCCGCATACTGCGCGACCGCAGCATTGGTGTCCTTGATGGTCTGGCCGGCCACAGCAGCGCCTTCGGAGAGCTGCTGAACAGCGATATACACCGCCGTCGGGCGAGGACTCTGAGCGAAGGCCACGCTTGCGGCAAGGCCGACGGGGTCGGCATCCGCGCCGCTTGTGACGAAGCCGGCATCTTCCACTTCGCTGATGTCAGAGTAAACCCCAACGCGGGCCGGGGACTTGGCGCCAGTCTTCGGCGCAGGACCCATAATCAGCAGATTGTCGAAGCTGGTATCATCCACAATCGGGGTTGCGATGTCGATGTCTACCGTGGCAATCATGTCGTAGTTCTTACTCATTGCCTGTTTCCTCCTTTATCTCAACTTCGGTGAAGTAGCCGGTTTCTTCCTTTGCCAGCTCTTCGGTTCCGCCACCGCTGGCGGACGGCTCGAAGGTCGGAACGACGATAGGCTCCTCCTCGTCGCCCCAAGGCCCGGACTTGCTATCAGTCTCAGGCGGCTCGGTAGGCGTGTAGGTCGGCTCCTGCGTTTCCGGGTCTTTCTCGCCTGTGGGGTACTGCAGGCTGCTTTCCAGCAGCGCCGTGGAAGCTCCCACTGCCTTTTGGGTAAAATAAAACTGAACCGTCAGGCGCGAACGGAACTCGTAGCTCGTATCGTTCACAACACCTGTCAGGTTCAGCACATCGCCGTCAATCAGGATACTCACATCGTTCTGATGGCTCCATTGGACGGTATGCTCGGAATTGAGGAAGTCGGCAAAGGACAGCATATCGTCCACCGCGTTATCCTCGTATGCCACGACCTTTCCTGATGCTTCATCGACGACCGGCGAACCGTTCGTGAACAGATCCACCGTGATCGAGAAGCGGGAGAGGTAATGCCCAACGACCTCGCCATCTACGAACGTGTAGTTCGGAGCCTGCGGGCGGTGGACGTTGCCGTGTGTCAGCACCACAAGCGGCTCTTTTTGCTTGGCCGTGCGGCTCTGATTGGCGAATACGACGTTGGCGCCGCCGAAATACTGCTGGGTCAGAGCGCGGAACAGCTCCTTGGCCTGCCCTACTCTCATGGCGTATCACCTCCGTCGGTCGGCTTTGCGAGTGACAAGAAGCCCTCCTCGTCAATCACCAGCCCGGAATCGTCCTTGATGCGCACCACGCCGACGGTGTCTGCGGACGCAATGGGGAAATTCGTAATGGGCGGGATCTCCTGCTGGGTCTTCCCCGCTGTTGCTGGGTCATCCTGCGGCGGGTCTTCGATGTCCGAAGCCCGTGCGCCGTCTGTCGGCACGAGGCAGAACTGATAGTTCAAGTGCGACAGCACCGTATGATCCCACGGCTGGGCGGCGGTACACTCGTACCAGTCGCCCATGTAGTACAACAGGTCGCCCTTGATGCCGGTAGCTTCGCTGGCCGGTATCAGCACATCGGTTCCGTGGCCTTCCAGATGCTTCATCTTGCGTTCGCCCTCAGGCAGCGCAAGCATCGCATCCGAACCCATCGGGTGGATATGCAGACTGGCAACAAAGTCCTCGTGGTCTGCGGTGATGTAACCGCGAATGTTCTGCGGCTCTTTGAACCGGCGTACCCAGTATTTCTTGTTGAACAGCGTAATGTTCACGGTCAATCACCTCGTTCCTTGATGACGAAGTCAACCGACTGCCTCATGTGGCCGGTGTCTATCAACGGCTGCTCGGACTTTTTCTTCTTGATGGTGGATGGCTTATTCGCCACGAAACCGCCATCGACGATCTCCTGCTGCACAAGGCCCTTGCAGAAGACGCCCAAATCCTTGAGGGCCTTTTCGGTCGTGCCGCCCTCGGCCAGCGTCTTGTTGACCTGCTCACAGGCCGCTTTCAGTTCGGGCTCGTGGTTCTCGAAGCTCTGTCGCATGAACGGTCTGGCTGGGCTGTCAGAGGTGCCGAGTTCGTTGTACGCGGCCACGTCCGCAAGGGATGTGCCGTCTTCGTAGGTCTGGCCCTCTTGGAACCCGACCTGCACTTCAAGCCGGGAGAGCTTCTGCAGTTGCTCGAAATACCTTCTGCCCTCAGGCGTCAGGTCTGAAATGCTCAACGCCATTACGGTTCCTCCCTGTCAACAGAGAGCGTCCCGTCCGGTTCCAGCTTCAAGCCAGAGCCGGGGCGTACCTTGATGCCGCCGAGGACGGCTTCAGAGGCGACAGGCACGATACACGGATTGTTCTTCCCTTTGCCGCCAGAGCTGTCAAGCTCACCGCTGCAATGGATTGGGACAATAACCATCCGTCGGAGTTGGAGAAATTGAACGCCGTAAGCGGTCAAACCGAGTTCGGCATCCGTTGCGAGGTTGGAACTCTGATTCGCCCCGAAGCTGATGCTGCTCCCGCCCTCGGACACGCTTCCAACAGCGAAACCGATGCCGATAGCGCCCATATCTCCGAGCGGATTCTCGCCATACCCGGCCATCTTCAGCTTGTGGCAGACGAGATAGGCAATCGCCTGTTCATACAGCTTCCCGAACTGCTTGCGGCTCACCATAGGGCGAACCATCTCCACCCAAAGGTGAAGCTCCGCGTCGGTCAGGGAGATGAACTCTTTCCCGATCAGTCGGATGTACTGGATGGCCTTCATGGCGCTCACTCCTTACTTGTTCTCGTCGGCAGCCTTTGCGGCAGCGGCCTTCTTGGCGGCGTCAGCCTTGGCCTTATCCTCTGCGGTCTTCTTGGCAGCAGCTTCCGCCTCAGCCTTGGCCTTCGCGTCAGCTTCGGCCTTTGCCTTGGCTTCTGCCTCGGCCTTCACCTTGGCGTCCTCTTCCAGCTTTCTCGCAGCAGCCTCTTCGACAGCCTTCTGGAAGGCGGCCTCGCTCTCGTCGGTCTCCAGCAGCCCCTTGGCGATGAACGCCTGAATGGCGGGCAGCTTGAGAGTGGCCTCGTTGATGTCCATAGACGCATCGGGCATGAGGATCGTCGTGCCGATGTTGATAATCTTGGAGCCCTTATTTCTGATCTTCATGATGAACCTCCTGTTATTCGTGGGCTGCCGCAGGGTGGCTCCTCGACAGCCTGACGTTATTCTCGATTGACGCAAATGTTATGGGGAGATTGCCGCGTGGCAACCTCCCCACAAAAATTTTCCCCTCTTAGGACACGCCGACCGCGATCAGAGCGGACAGCGGGTAGTAGACGATGACGCCAGCGGTGCGGGCCTCGCAGAGAATGATGGTCTCCAGCTTCTCGACCTGCAGGGGGTACTGGTAGAACGGCATCGGGTTCTCCAGAGTCAGCTTGCGGGGGTCGTTCTTGAACAGGAACGCCACGCCCTGGGGGTTGCCGCTGGTCGCGTAGGGGTTGGTCTCGGGAGAGTCGGCATCCAGCTCAGCGGTAGACACGACGTTCTTGATGTACGGAGCGTGCTCCTGAATGAACGCCAGAACCGTAGTGCTGGTGTCGGGAATGCGGCGGGTGGAGATGTCCATGAACACGTCAGCGGGGACACACAGGGTATCGGGGCGCTCGACGTTCTTGGTGATCTTCGCAACCTGCTTCGCCATGCCGTTCACGTCGGCGAGGATCTCGTCGGCGGACTTGTCGGCCCACTTGGTCTTCCCGCTGGCATTGGCGCCGATGGTGTAGAGAGGAATATTCTGGCCGTCGGACAGAACGCCCATCAGGCCGCTTTCCTCGTCGCCGCACCATGCGATCTTGTTGGTCAGGGCGTCGATCTGGTAACGAGCGGACTCACCCTTGCGGGCGTCCAGAGACTTGCCAGCCAGACGAGAAGCCCGCATCTCCTGAGCGGAGTAGCCGTAGCTGTCGCCAATGGACTTGATCTTGGCGAAGCTGGGCTTGCCGGTCACGTCCGCGCGGGGCAGGTCGGTGGAGTAGTTGTCGATAATCTTCGCCAGACCGGTCTTGTCGTAGGTGTAGTAGGTGATGGTCTCCGCGCCGGGGTCGGCCTCGGAGCTCTGCGGGAACAGGTGCAGGGCCGTCAGTTCGGGGTACTCGACGTCGTAGGACTGAGCCTTGACGTGGTCGAGTTCACGGGCGAAAAAGACGGAAGCATCCTCGGCACTATCGAAGCGAGTGCCCTCGGAAGCCATGATAGCCTTGGGGATCTTGGAGCCCCGCAGGGTCATGGCCTCGTCGCTATCATAGTTCATGTGCTTTTTGGTAGCCATAATTCACGTTCCTCCTTTTCTTACGCCTGAGCCTGATTGAACAGCTCAATCGGGGCAATCTGGGCGTTGGTATCGACGCCGCCGACAAAGCGGGCCTTGACGGCGATGGTGGTGGGGTCGCCCTGATGGCTTTCGCCAGAAGCAGGGGTGCCAGCCTCGTTGGTGAAGCAGCCAGCCTCTTCGCCCTCGGTAATCAGGTAAACGCTGTCACCGTAGGCAGGCTCGACGCCCTCAGCCACGCGGCCGTAAATCTTGCCGTAGCGCATGACGCCAACGGCGGCACCCTTACGAACGGCGAGCTTGCCCTCCAGATCGTACTCGGTGGTGCGGTTGTTGGTGGTGATGCCCTCAAACTTGGCGGCGGTAGCGGCCTTCTTGGGCAGGGCGATATTGACACCGGGCTTGCTGCCCTGAACGACGCCCGCGCCGAACTTCAGGACGCCGTTCTCCTCTTCATTGAGGAAAGTGTCGATCTGGTGCGGCGCGACATCAACGATACCGCCAGCCGCGCCAATAGGGGTGGAATAGCCGTACTTGGTCTGAGCACTCATGTTACTTTTCCTCCTTTGCTCTATTCTGGCGACGCTCGATCATCTTCTGGCGGGCGGAATCAGCGGAACCGACGCCGTTGCTGACAGGGGTGCGAGAGTCGCGGTTGAACATCTGCTTCTTCTGGTAGCCGACGTCCTTCTTGGAGCGGGACTCGACATCGGCGACGGCGTACTCGAACGCAGCGTTCACGAACGCATCGCTCTTGCCGTCCAGACGCATCTCGGGACGCACAGCCTTGATGATGGCCTTCTTGGCGGCGGAGATGCTCATATCCTCAACACCGTCGAGGTTCAGGGCCTTACCGATCATGCCGATCTTCACGCGCTGGCGGATGATTCGCGACAGGATGAAGTCGGCCTGATTTCCAGCGTGTTCAACAAGATGATGGGACAGATTTCCAATCTGAT
>ERZ772875.2824-NODE-2824-length-11929-cov-2.205996_pt1 | contig 11929 bp, 9 predicted proteins | sample MGYA00580585_ERZ772875 | MGnify/ENA primary metagenome ERZ772875 (study PRJEB29015, sample SAMEA2737736) | human gut metagenome | biome: human gut; feature: human-associated habitat; material: faeces | place: China | collected 2012 ... | reverse complement strand
ACCGGAATGAATGGAGCATGACGCCCCAGACAGTCAATGCCTATTATAACCCCGGAAACAACGAGATCGTGTTTCCGGCCGGAATCCTTCAGGCCCCGTTTTATGACCCGCAGGCTGAGCCTGTGGCCAACCTGGGTGGCATCGGAGCTGTTATCGGCCACGAAATCACCCATGCGTTTGACACAAGCGGATCCCAGTATGATGAAAAGGGAAACCTGAGGGATTGGTGGACTGCCCAGGATAAACAGCATTTCAGGGAATTGGCCCAAAAGGTCATTGACTACTATGATACCATGGAAGTAAACGGCATCCAGGTAAACGGTACGCTGAGCGTTACGGAGAATATCGCTGACCTGGGAGGTGTTTCCTGTATAACAGAAATAGCCAGGGAAAAGGGATATGACCTGAAGGAGCTGTACCATGCCTATGGTGTCATATGGGCCACAAAATACAGGGATGAATACCTTTCCTACATCATGACCAATGACACACATTCCCCTGGCATCACCAGGGTAAATGCCGTGCTGTCTGCCACCGATGACTTTTATACTGCCTTTGGGGTCAGGGAAGGCAACGGGATGTACCGCAGGCCGGAGGACAGACCCCATATCTGGTAGAAATATCTATATATATAAAATGTCAGAGTCCGGGAAGCATCTGCCTCCCGGACTCTGTATCTGTATTGCCATGATTACTCTTCTCTCTTTTTCCTGACAAGCAGCCAGATAATTACAAACCCGGTACATAAAATCATAACCTGAAATACAAGGATGACGCAGATGCCTGCCAGCACCAGAAAGCCCGCAGCCCTTAATCCGCTGCCAGAGCTTCCCTCAGAGTTCGTTCCTGCCTGGTCCGGGTCCTCCTGTGACGGGATATCCTGTGATGGGTTCTCCTGTGACGGGTCCTCAGCTCCCTCACCATCCTGATCCAGTCCCTGGATCCTGCGCACATCCCCTGCCAGGGCTTCCAGCTCCCCGCTGTCAAACACATCCCTCAGCCCGCAGCGGTACATGGTGTCGCGGTAGGGCGCATCCAGACCTTCATTCAAAAGTCCCATATACGTATCCACAGCGCCGTCCCAGTCCCTCCTGGACATGGTCCAGAGATCAAGGGCCGACAGAGCCGAGGTTCCATATCCCATATAGTACAGGGGGCTGTAAAACAGATGCGACACATCCACCCAGTCATAGCACACGCCCTCGTCGTAGACATCAAAATACCATCCATGATAGGAATCCTGTATCTCTTTGAATGTGCGGTTCATGTCCTCCAGACTCATGTCCGGATCCATGTAAACAGCTTCCTCAAATTCCTGCAGCATGCAGGACATAATGATCACATACAGCATATCCGTAACAGTCTCAAACTCAAAGGCCTCTGCCCCTTCGCCAAACATATCCCCCGCATACTGGTTAACCAGCATCTCCAACCCCTGTGACTGGACCTCGCACACATCCACACTGTAACCCTGGAACAGTTCAGGCACCGAATTATAATAATAGGAGCTGAAATGCCCGAATTCATGAATCAGGGACTGGTAATCCGTAAATGTATGGTTTCTGTTGATGAAAATAAATGCGTCGCCATAGCTTGGAAGCCCTACGGTATAATTATTATCCATCCTGTCCTGTCCGTCTTCCCCGGACTGGATATCATACAGCTCGTTGTCCTGCATATACCGGAAAATCTCACCCAGCTCAGGATTCACCGAGCCGACAGCCCTTCCAACACCGGCCAGTATGTCCTGGGCGGAACTCTCTTCCACAAGGTCCAGGGAGTCATAGGATTCCTGGGCCACATCCATATACCAGATGTCATTATTAAGGGGAACAATACGGGTCTTTACATCCGAGCAAAGCCCCTCTGCGTCCTGAAGGGTATAGTCCCTTCCGTAAACAGCCTCAAAGGAATAACGGGCATAGTTGTCATAGCCTTTAAGCTCTGCTGTCCGGCGGCGCACCTGGACCAGTTCCCGGAACTTGCTGCCCAGAACCCGGTTCTTTTCCCTGACAAGTGCATCCTCAATCTCAGCGTACTGCCCGTCGTCAAGGTCCGGTTCCCGTTCCAGCCGGCTATAGCTCCACTGTCCGCCCTCCAGCTCCACCGTAAAATCGCCGGCAGCCAGTTTGTCATACTCCCTGAGAAGCTCCTGCTCCCTCCGGTTCAGTTCCCCGGAATTTTCCCTGTAATATTCGATGTAAGGCGCATATTCAATCCCCATCTTATCTGTCAGGAGTTCTTTATAGGATGAGTTCATCCCCTTCTTAAGGCAGGCTGCAGCCTTATCCCCCATCTCGGAGTAGATGTCCGTGGTATATGCCTGTTCTGCAGCAGCCTGCTCATCCGACACGTCCCTGTCATAGTTCAGCTGGGCCATATAAGTCAGGGTAGCCAGACGGTCATACTCATCCACAATGGCATCGTATAGCCTCAGTACTTCCTCGTCCCGGCCTTCAGAAGCACAGGCCTGTTCAAAATCAGCCATGGCCTGTTCCATGGCAGCCGGGTCATAGTGCTCGTATGGCCTCCGGGAATAGGGAACGGCTTCATGGACCTTTCCGCCGGCTTTGCTGACATATTCCGGTTCCCGGGCCCTTTCCCGGGCAGTCAGGCTTCCCTGAGACGCGCTGCAGGAGGTGATCGTCAGTGACATCACCAATGCCAGGACCAGTGCTGCCCCGCGCCTTAGACTCCTTTTCCACATTTCGTTTTTCACAGCAGGCCCTCCTTACATATTATGGTATATGCCTATTGTAACACCCCGGACGTTTTACCGCCAGTTGATTTAATGTCTCATCTCCGGTCCATGGTCCATGCTGCCTGCCTAATCTCCGGTTATCCATCCTTCCTCCTCCGGAAGCAGGAAATAGTTATTATCCCTGTCCGAATCAGCAATCATGGCGTCCAGCTCCCGGATCAGATAGCTGTCCGGCATGTTTCTCTCCCAGAACCGGTATCCCTTGGTGCTCTTTATACCTTTGACGTCAATTTCCCGTCCTGCATAGTAATCAATGTATACCCCTGCATAGGTTGCTGCCATGGAATGTTCCACGTCTGCCCCCAGATTTTTCACAACACCCCGTATCTGGTCGCTGATCAGCTTTTGTATGTACCGGTAGGACCAGTCTTCAAAATCCAGCAGGTCCGGATTGGTGCTTCCGTTTTTCTGTGCCCAGGCAGATACATCCACAGCCCTGGTGGCATAGGAAATACTTCCGTCCTCCTCCCATAACACCTCTCCATACTGGCAGGGCGGTATGCTGAGGGCATCTGTCACGATTTCCTGTATGCCGTAATTTCCTTCCGGAACTCCGGGCTCGCTCTTATGCTTGCGGATACGCTGCACATGCAGGTGTCCGCTGAAAAAAAGCGGGAGCTCATATTTCTGAAGAAGGGAAATCACCTCTTTGTTGTTGTCCATGGCGCACTGGGTGGTATACATCCTGCTCTGGGCCAGCAGATTATGGTGGGCAATGGGTATCACAAACACTCCCTCCTCCTTTGCCCTGGCCAGCTGTTCATCGGCCCAGGCCATGGTGCTGTCTTTCAGTCTTCCCTCCACCTTGTTATCCGGCTCATATTGGCAGGAGTCCAGCATCAGAAGCCAGTTTCTGTCATCCAGGGCGTAGACATAGCTCAGTGAGCTGTCGTCCCGGCTCAGTGCCTGGTCATAACCGTATTCATGGTAAATATCATGGAATTCAGGTCCGTCAATATAGGGAGCCGGCTCTTTCCGGGCGCCGTAGTACACCGAAGCGTCATGGTTATTAATATCATGGTTTCCCGGTATCACCAGGACCTGTATGCCTGCGTCCTGGACCCTTTTAAGCCTTGCCGCCAGCTCCTCATGGTTCAGCCGCTCCCCGTTCATAGTAATATCGCCGCTGAGAACCAGGGCAGAGGGCCGTTCCTCTATGACCTCGTCCAGAAATGCTTCCAAAAGCTCAGGCAGATACTGGACCACCTTTCCGTCACTCCGCTCCACAAACAGCCGGAAAGCTTCCCCGCCGTCTCCGGCTAAAGCGCTTTGATAGTGAAGGTCTGTTGCCAGGATCAGCCTGGGCGGTATGTAGGGTTCCTCAGGGGCTTGCGGAGGAGTCCACATACCGGGAAATTTCTTCTTCCACTCCTTATAGCCCTCCTGCCTGATTACTTCATCCTGGGGTTCCTGTGCCTGGGAATCCGTAGCCAATGCCGGCCCGGCCGGTTCCTCCCATTCCTCCCCTGTCTTTGCTTCCCGGGTGCCCTCAGGCCCCCCGCTTTCCCTGCTCTCAACCGATACAGGCCCTGAAGGCTCCATTAAAGTCTTTAAAACGTGCAGTACCCCGAAGCATGCCATAAATACCATGGCATACATCAGGGCACTTATCATCCAGGTCTTTCTCTTCATGCAGTCTGCTCTTTCTGTATTAACTATCGCTGTGTTATATTATGCCCAGTTCCTTCATGGCATACGCGATTCCGTCCTCCTCCACATCCTTTGTCTCAAACGTGGCGTAGGGCTCCAGAACTTCGTCATGCTTTCCCATCAGGATACAGTTGCTTGCGTAGCGGAACATGGCAAGGTCATTGCCGCTGTCGCCGAACACATAGGCATCATCCAGAGAGATGCCGTAATGCTTCAATACCAAATCAATGGCCGTTGCCTTGGAATGTCCTCTGGGCACACATTCATATTCCCCGTTTCCGCGGTCTATGATTTCCATGTCCCTGAGCCGTCCGAAAAGCTCCTTGGGCCTGCTGTTTTCACCCGAGATAAGATAAAACTTATCATAGTCATAGCAGTCGTCCTCCCAGTCATATTCAGACACACAGTCTGAACGCCTGAGCGACGCCTTCATCTGCTCCACCCTTGGAATAGGTGACTGTGACCTGTGGATGTGGATTCCGTCCGACGCCTCAAGGGCTCCGTCCAGTCCGCACGCATCAATATGGCCCTTGATTTCCAGCCCTCTCTCATGAGGAATGTGGTAGCTGTACATGACCCTGCCCTCTGCAAGGATATAGGTCCCGCAGCCGCACAGATATCCGTCTGCTTCCACCAGCTTCTTAATTTCGCCCAGATGGGCATATACGCGGCCCGTATTGATGAACACCAGATGTCCTTTTGCGCGCGCCTCCTTCAGTGCCTGTACCGCACTTTCAGGAACCCGGCCCGTCTTTTCAGACAGGAGGGTTCCGTCAATATCATAAAATAAAGCTTTCGTTCTATTATTCATCATCTCTGAACACAATGGTCTGTGCTTCCTCGTCCATGCTCTCCACGATTGCCAGTGACTCCAGTCTGATTCCCTCTGAACGCAGCAGGTCTCCGCCTACCTGAAATCCCTTCTCGATGACAATGCCCGCGCCTACCAGTTCAGCGCCGGAATCCCGTACCAGGGCAGCCAGGCCCTCCAGAGCCTTTCCATTGGCCAGGAAGTCATCAATGAGCAGCACCTTGTCGCCGGCTCCCAGAAACTCTCTTGACACGATGATATCATAAACCCTGCCATGGGTGTAGGACTCCACCTTGGTGGTATAAACCTCGCCTGCAATATTCTTGGTCTGTGTCTTTTTGGCAAATACAACCGGCACATCAAAATACTGGGCCACAATACATGCAATTCCGATTCCGGAGGCCTCAATGGTAAGAATCTTGGTGACCTCCACATCGGCAAACCTGCGCTTAAATTCTTTTCCAATCTCTCCAAAAAGCTTAATGTCCATCTGATGGTTCAAGAAGCTGTCCACCTTCAGAACGTTTCCGGCTTTTATCTTGCCGTCCTTGCGTATCCTGTCCTTTAAAATCTGCATGTACGAGTCCTCCTTCTTCTTTTGGCAATCCTTCTTTACTGTGCGGCTGTGGTCTCTGCGGCTGTTGTTTCTGCTGGAGCTGTGGTCTCTTCTGCTGCCGGTGTTTCTTCTGAAGTTTCGGTTTCTGCTGCTGTTGTCTCTGCTTCTGTTGTTTCCTCTGCGGCAGCAGTTTCCCCTGCTGTTGTCTCCTCAGCCGGAGCATCTGCGTCCTGGGCCTCGTTGACTGCGTTGTCCGCCATGAACTTCATAACCTTCTGGTTCAAGGCCATTTCATCCAGGGTCTCCTGGCCGAAATATTCCACTGCGGCCTCAAGAGTCTGGCCGTTCATCTCCGCAAATGCCTGGCGGTCAGCATCCTCCAGGGTTATGCCCTCCAGCTCGGCAACCTTAAGGATAACCAGCTGGTTCTTCACATCATCCTTCACTGACGCGTAAACAGCTTCCTGTAATCCGGGCACATCCATGCCATTGGCCTTAGCCATGCCGGACAGGTTGGTGCCGTACATCTTAGCCTGCTCTTCATACTGCTTGATGCGGTCATTATAACGTCTGGAAAGGGTGTTCTTGTTCAGCTTGAACTTGGAGTTCTCAACCACATTCTTAAGTACATACTGCTGGATCTGAAGGTCGGCAGACTGCTGCTTCTGCTTTAAAAGGTCTTCCTTAACACTGGCCCTGTACTCATCCACTGTCTTAAAATCAGAAACACTCTGTACAAACGCGTCATCCAGTACAGCAGACTGCTTTTCCTTTACAGCATTCACAGTCACCTCAAATACAACGGCCTGTCCTGCCAGGGCTTTCTCGCTGTAGTCCTCAGGGAACGTCAGGTTCAGTTCCTTCTTATCGCCCTTCTTTGTGCCAATCAGTCCGTCCTCAAATCCATCGATCATCCTGCCGGATCCCAGGGTCAGGTCCTGTCCTTCGCCGGTGCCGCCTGCAAATTCCACACCGTCCTGTTTTCCCACATAATCAATGTTGACAATATCGCCTTCTGCGGCAGGCCTGTCCACTTCCTCAATTTTAGGATTCTGGCTGAGTACCTGGTTGATTTTTGACTCCACCTCGGCATCTGTTACCATGACAGCCGGTACATTTACCTTTACGCCCTTATACTCTGACAGCTCTACCGTGCCCAGATTCTCCTTTCCTTCCGTCTGGCTGGCCCCGCAGCCTGTCATGATGGAAGCTGCAGCCAATCCGCATAAACATATGAGTGCTAATTTTTTCATTTTACATATCCCTTTTCTATCCTGATTTCACACGCAGGACCTTGAATTATCCTTATTTTTCCATTCATCCCCAAATAGCGTGCGCTGTACATAGTTATATCATACCTGTCCGTGAAAAAAAAGACTTTCCACCAATTTCATGAAAATTTAAGCAACGGTCCGCAGACTATTTGTAGAATGCCTTAAACGCCTTATACGTATTATAGACATCCAGCTTGGAAGCCAGCTCAAAAGGAGAATGCATGGACAGGATGGGCACGCCCAAATCCACAGTATCCACATCCATGTGCGCCACAAACTGGGCAATGGTACCGCCGCCACCCACATCCACGGCTCCCAGCTCACCGGCCTGCCAATACACGCCTTCCTCCTCCATAATGGCAATGACCTTTGCCATGGTCTCGGCGCTGGCGTCGTTGGAGCCGGACTTTCCCCTGGCTCCCGTATACTTTGTCAGCACACAGCCTTTGTTGATATAGCTTGTGTTGCGTCCCTCGTACACATCCGGGAAGTTGGGGTCGAACGCAGCATTCACATCCGAAGAAAGGCACAGGGATTTTCTCAATACTTCCCTGGGGCTGACACCTGCCTGTTCCGCCAAATCTTCTATGTAATGAAGCACAAAATCCGAATTCAGACCCGTGTTGCCGGTGGATCCGATCTCTTCCTTGTCAGCCAGAATGGTCACGGTTGTGTGGGCAGGCTTCTTTGCATCTATCTCAGCCGTCAGAGCCGTATAAGCGCAAACCCTGTCATCCTGTCCGTAAGCGCCTATCATGCTGGTGTCAAAGCCAACGTCCCTGGCCTTTACAGCGGGTACCATTTCAATTTCAGCACGGAAAAAGTCTTTTTCCGTAATTCCGTACTTTTCATTTAAAAGACTTAAGGCCATCAGCTTTACAGGCTCTTTTACCTCCTCATCCTGGAAGGGGAGGGATCCAACCACAATATTCAGCTCCTCGCCCTTTAACCCGTCCTTTAAGGGACGCTCGTTCTGCCTGGCAGCCAGGTGGGGAAGCAGGTCTGTCACGCAGAATACCGGCTCCTTCTCATCCTCTCCAATGGAAACCTCCACCGTCTCTCCGTTTTTCTTCACCCCCACGCCATGCATGGCCAGGGGAATGGTCCCCCACTGGTATTTGCGGATGCCGCCGTAATAATGGGTTTTGAAAAATGCTATATCCTCCTTCTCGTACAGGGGATTGGGCTTTAAGTCCAGCCTGGGAGAATCAATATGGGCTCCGTTGATTCTCAGGCCCTGGTCCAGGGGCTTCTTTCCAAAGGTGGTGGCAATCAGCGATTTGCCCCGGTTCACATAATACACCTTATCTCCCGGCTCATAGGATTCCCCTGAGTCAAAGGGCTTATAGCCTGCCTTTTTAAGCATCTTTACCGCTTCCTTCACACACTCCCGCTCGGTCTTTCCCGCATCCAGAAATTCCTTATAGCCCTCGCAGTATTTAAACGCCTTTTCTGCCTGCTCCGGTTTATCCTTTCCAATATGAGGGAACGCCCATGTAAGCTGCTCCTGTAATTCCTGTCCTTTTGTCTTCTTAGCCATTATTTTCCTCCTGGTATATTTTATTTATATAATCTGATGCTTTACTGACTTAAGTTATGACGGTTCCGCCATCTATAATTCAAATGTCCGCTTCCGCCCGCAGCGCTTCGCTTCCTCCCCCTGTCCGTTTCTTCCTGCCGGGCTGAGGCGTCTGTGCTTCACATCCAGCAAAAGCGCGGAGGATTGGGCATCACCGGACCCGGCAGCGGCTTCTATCATCTTCTTAATCTCATCCTCTCCCAGCCGGGCCGACCGGGCCATAAAGCCCAGGATATCCCGCTCTCCCCGCTCTATCAGCCCCTTTGCGCCTTCACCGGCATGAGTCCTTACATAATCCCAGTACTCATCCTCTGCACTTTCCCTTAAACCGCAGGGCCAGTACAGGCGGTACAGGGCCAGACGCACTGCCAGCTCCGGCTTTTCCTGGACCTTTACATGGGGAAACAGCCTGTCATATTCATCAAAACGGAAATCCCCTCCGTCAAAACAGTACCGGTACATATGGCCGCAGCCGTGCATTTCCCTCATGATGATGCGGGCCGGTGTGTTCTCCACGGACTCCTCAAAAAATTCCGGAAATATAAGCTTTGCCAGGAGCGTCCCCGAACCGGACCTGTAATTTACGGACAGGGTCTGGTGAAGCTCCGACAGGATATCCTTAAAACAGGATTTCCTGCCCTCCGCAACGCGGATATCCAGGCACCTGAGACCTGTACAGCCGGTAAATGCCCCGGCTCCCCAGTCCTCCACGGCGCTGCTGCATGAGAGCCGCTTCAGGCCGCTGCAGTTATAGAAACCATAGGCTCCCACCTTCCTGATTGTATCCGGCAGTATGATTTCCTCCACCCGGCTGCCGCAAAGCTCCGGCTCCCCCAGATATTCACAGGGCGGCGGTTCCCGCCTGCGCACTGTATCCGAAAAAAGGTAGCCTGCAAACTCGGTCACAGGCATGCCATCAACCGTCCCCGGTATCTCCAGAATTTTGTCCAAACCATAACAACGCTGGAGGCATACCCCGTCCAGCGTTTTTTCATATAATATTCTCATGGTATCAGTTTAATCAGTTTAGGGGATTTTTTCAAGACTATTTTACTTCCAGAAAAAATATTCAAAAAAATACCGGTCCGCCTGCCTCTTTTGACGCCTGCTTCCCGATATATCCTGGAACGTATCTGAACTGCTGCACCCTTGGGTTCCTTCTATTCATCCACAAACCTGTACCCCACGCCCACCTCTGTGAGTATGAACCTGGGATTGGCCGTGTTATCCTCAATCTTTCTCCGTATATTTGCCATGAACACCCGCAGGGACTGGTAATCATCCGTGGTGTCATATCCCCACACCTCCTGCTGGATATAATGATGGGTCAGCACCTTGCCGCTGTTATTCACCAGAAGGACCATCATCTTATATTCCAGGGGAGTCAGATGTACTTCCTGGTCATGGACATACAGTTTACGCTTTTCAAAATCCAGCCGGAAATAGTCCAGACAGAACTCCTGCTCCTGGTGGTTCACCGTGGAGCTCTTATGGCGCAGCCCCACGCGGATTCTGGCCAGCAGCTCCTCGGCGCTGAAGGGCTTAGTCACGTAGTCGTCCGCTCCCTGGTCCAGGGCGCTTATTTTCTCCCGCTCCTGTCCCCTGGCGGAAACCACGATAATGGGCACATCGGACTTCTGGCGGATCTGGCGCAGCACCTCCATGCCGTCGATATCCGGCAGTCCCAAATCCAGCAGAATCAGGTCCGGATGATCCGCGTAAAAGAGGGATATGCCGGACAGTCCGTTATCAGCCAATATATAAGCGTAACCCCTTGTCTTCAGGGATATCTTCATAAAATTCTGTATGCTCTTGTCATCCTCAATGACAAGGATCGTTGTCTCATTCATCCTTCCTGTCCTCCATTGGCATTGATACTTCAAATACAGCTCCCCCCTGGGGGCTGTTGAAGGCCCTGATGGTGCCGCCCTGGGCCTCCACCATGGCCTTGCATATGGTAAGCCCCAGGCCCACGCCCCGCTGCTTATCCCCGTTCTCATAAGCAGTGGTAAAGAAATTATCGAAAATCTTATCTATCTTATCATTGGGAATCCCTGTTCCATTATCTGAAACCACAAACTTCAGGCAATTTCCATCCTGTTTTACCCTGAGGGTCACCGTGGTGCCGGTCCCGGAATGGCGGAACGCATTGTCCAGAAGATTGACCAGAACCTGGATGAACAGTCTCCCGTCCACAGATACCAGAAGTATGTCCTCCGGCGTCTCCATCTTAAGTGTATGGTTCCCCACCCGGTTGGAAACCAGCCGGACAGCGGAGGCCACAAGGTCGTCCACCACTTCCTTCTTTTTATTGATATCCAGACGGCCCTCCTGGATTCGCGTCAGGTTCAGCAGGTTTTCCACCATGGTGCTGAGCCATTCGGAATCCGAGCATATATCCTTCAGCATGCTCTTAATCGTAGCTTCATCCATGATGCCCAGATTGTCCAGAAGAAATCCCGCACTGCCGGTAATTCCTGTAAGAGGCGTGCGCAGGTCGTGGGATATATTCGTGACGGCGGTCGTCAGCTCGTCATTTCCGGTTTGCAGCTTCAGACGCTCCTTGCGGAGCGCCTGAAGCTGCCTGTTGATTCTGGAAGCAAGTAGTTGAACGCTGCTGTCACCGATGGAAATGGAGATCAGAGTATTCGTATCCGTCCGCAGCTTTTCCACCAATTCCGCTGCCACCTCACGGATGGAATGGCGCAGGATCAGCAGATATATCAGGATTGTAAGCACGCACAATGCGAGTACGCAGATGAAAACGATACCCTGAAACTCCATTACTACCTTACTTCAAATCCTCACGGCGGAAGAATACCAACCCAAAGCCTGTCACGAGCAGCAGGATGAGCCCGTCGTATATTGCGAGCATGGCAGGTTTTTTCACGCCCATCTCGCTGATCTGGATCACCTGACCGCCCGGCGTGAGATCTTGCAGAAATTCATAGACCTGCCGCTTCATGCCGGTGATATAATAAGGGTTCCGCTGCTCCGGTTCCTCCACGGTCACGCCGTTTTCTGTGTAGGAATATGCTGCCAGATATTCCGGTTCCTCCAGTGTAGAGGAAATATAAACGCCAGCAAACAGCAGCGCAAAGGTCAGCAGGATGCATCCTGCCGTCGTGTGCGACTTGTTCTGGCACAGCATGGCGATCAGTGTGAAAAGCGCTGTGAAGGCGATCATCAGTGCAAAGCTCAAGCCGACATAGAGCAGGATCGCGGCCGGTGCGGCGTTTAGTTCACCCTTCAAAAGCAGCCCGGCAGCCGCCTGCGGCAGTGCAAAGGCGAGGCACAG
>ERZ772875.2822-NODE-2822-length-11931-cov-2.446615_pt1 | contig 11931 bp, 8 predicted proteins | sample MGYA00580585_ERZ772875 | MGnify/ENA primary metagenome ERZ772875 (study PRJEB29015, sample SAMEA2737736) | human gut metagenome | biome: human gut; feature: human-associated habitat; material: faeces | place: China | collected 2012 ... | reverse complement strand
AGTTATAAAGGTTTCAAATCTAACCGTTATGATATAATAAAAACGGTGGAATCAAATCAATCGTCATAACCCCGCTTTTTTAAATAAAAACAGAGGATCGCAAAATGTTCGAAGAAATGGTTACGTAAATGTTTTATACCATTGCGCAACAGGGTTTTTACTGTATTGATGGAAATATTCATTTCGTCGGCGACCTCTTGGTATTTCATATTTTGAATAAAGATAAGGGAAATGATTTTGCGGGTTTGCCGGGGCATTTGCTCCAATTCTTCCTTGATTTCTTCGATGATTTTTTCATCGAAAAGAAAAGTTTCCTCTTCAATGATTTCTTGTTTTAAGAGATCGAGAGGTGCATATACGGGTCTTTTTTTTTCCAGTTTATCCAGACAGGCGTTTTTGACGGCATTGAAAAGATATGCTTTTACGGCTTTTTCATCTGCAAGGATCAATTGTTTTTTCTCCCAGCACCGTACGAATACATCCTGTACGATATCTTCCGCGTCGGCTTCTACCGGAAGATAATTCCGGGCATAAAGGCATAGGTTTTTCGCATACTTGTGAAAGATATGTTTTAGCGTATATTCGAGTGAGTACATAAGCGTTTTTCAAAATTCCTGTTACAAATTTAGGCTAATTTCCCGTGCATTCAAATGCTAAAGTGAAAAAATAAAATTACAAAAATTTTGATTTCGATTCACCCGTTTTTTAATTTTTCCGTCTAAATATATAAAAATCTAAATGCAGTAACCATGGACGGACAAAAAGAACCTTGGATAGAAAAAATAATTTCTTTCTATTTAGGAGAAATCTCCGATGCGGCAAAAGAGGAACTGGAGGAGTGGGTGAGTATATCCGAAGAACACCGGGCGGAATTTAAGCGGGTGGTGGGAGTTTGTCATCGGTTGCGACTGACTATGACCGATGATCGGGGGAGGGATATGAGAGAAAATGTGTTGAAGAAATGCTTGCAATGTAGCCGGAAGAAGCATTCTTTGCGCCTGCTTCGGCTTGCTGCTTGTGCAGCCATGCTGGTATTGGCTTTGGGTACGGGCTATATTTTTTATTCAAACCACGCGCATTCCCGGAATAGTGAAATGAAGAAAATCGGTTTATTACAGGCGAAACATGGTGAACGGATGGCGATGTTACGATCGGCATCAGGAGAAGAATGGGTGTTGAGCGATCGTAACACCACGAAATTGGAGATCGGAGAGCATGTCGTTTTAAAAGGTGATTCTATCCTTCCGGTAGACAAGCCGGTCCAGGGTATAGTTCCACGAACCGAGGAGTATCATAAACTTATGGTTCCCCCGGGGGGAGAATACAATCTCACTCTGGCAGACGGTACGAATGTATGGTTGAATTCCGGTTCCGAATTGAAATTTCCGGTTCGTTTTGCCGGAAATGTCCGGGAAGTGTATCTGAAAGGAGAGGCTTTTTTTGAAGTCGTTTCGGATTCGCTGCATCCTTTCTCGGTAAAAGCGGGAGAAGCGGAGATAAAGGTGGTGGGTACAGCCTTCAATGTGATGAATTACGCAGACGAGGATCGGCTGGAGGTGGCTTTGCAAAAAGGAAAGGTTGAATTTACAGCGGTCGGAACGCAGCAGGTGTATTCACTGAAACCAGGGTATGTGGTAGCCCTGAATAAAAAAAATAACGGTGTCTCTATAAGTGAAAAAGATATTACCTTAATGGGAACATGGCGGTCGGGCTACTTCTATTTTGAAGATATGCCACTGGAGGAATTGGTCGTAAAATTAGAACGCTGGTATCAGGTGAAATTCGTTTTTGCCGATGAAGAAACGAAACAATTGCGTTTTACCGGAGCCGTAAAGAAATATCGCGAATTGAATTATGTGTTGAAAATTATCGAAAAGACGAAAGATATCGTTTTTATGGATTTCGGTGAAGAAGTGAGAATAATGCGAAAATAATAATTCCCGCAATGCGCTTGCAACACATTACGGGAGATTTGTAATATCCCTAAATATTAACCAAATCAATACAAATGTATGAACAAAAAACGAAAAAGGAAACTTGTTCGCGACAAGTTGACGAAAATTAGCCGAATGATGAAATTATGCGTTTTTTTCGTGTTCGTCTTGATTACCAACGTAACGGCAAGCACAATGGCACAACGGACGATGTCGATTTCCGGCAAACAAATGTCATTCAGGGAAATTTTCCTTGAAATCCAGAAGCAGACCGGTTATACGGTGGTTTACAACAACCAGCGTCTGGATGCAGACCGGAAAATAAATGTAGATTTCCGGAAAGTGGAGGTGGGGCAAATACTGGAAAAAGTATTACAAGGTACCGGGTTGAGGTATGAATTTGAAGATGATTTTATCATTTTGTCCTTACAGGATATACTTCCTCAACAGGGAATCCGGATTTCCGGTATAGTCCGGGATACGAAAAAAAATCCTTTACCGGGAGTGACGATCAGATTGGCAGGAACTACGCTCGGTACAGCTACCGATGCCGAGGGGGCTTTCGTGTTGAATCTGGCGGAATCTAAAGGGACACTCGAACTTTCTTTTGTCGGGTATAAGTCGAAAAAGGTAAATTTCAGTCCGGAGACGAGAACGTTACAGATTGTGATGGAAGAGGAGGTGACTGAAATGGAAGAAGTAGTCGTAACCGGTATGTTCACTCGCAAAGCCAATAGTTTTACCGGTGCGGCACAGACTTTCAACAAAGAGGAAATCCGTCGGGTGGGCAATATGAATGTATTACAAAGTATCAAAAATCTGGATCCTTCTTTCCGGATTGCCGAAAGTATGGAAAATGGTTCCAACCCCAATCAGAAGTACGATATAACTCTGCGCGGTCAATCGGGATTTCCGGATTTGAAAGGCGAGTATTCTTCGAACCCGAATAATCCGTTGTTTATCGTCGATGGTTTCGAACAGTCGGTGACGTATGTGATGGATATGGATATGAACCGGGTGGCTAGCGTCACTCTCCTGAAAGATGCTGCTGCCAAGGCGATTTACGGTTCAAAGGCTGCTAATGGTGTGGTGGTTATCGAAACGGTATTACCGGAAAAAGGGAAATTGCGGGTAACCTATACCGGAAGTATGAATGTACAATTGCCGGACTTGAGTAGTTATGACCTTTGTAATGCCCGGGAAAAATTGGAGGTGGAATACAATGCCGGTCAATACACCTTTTTTAGGGATAACGGAGTGAATATATACATCGAGCCTGTCTCCCAATATTCTTTCGACCAGGTATATAACGAGTATCTGAAAGAAGTGGTGGCCGGCGTCGATACCGACTGGAAGTCCATTCCCCTGCGTAATGGCATCGGACAGAAACATACCGTTTACCTGGAAGGTGGTGACGATTATTTCCGCTATGGTCTGGATGTCTCTTATAACAACGTTGCAGGCATCATGAAAGGGTCGAACCGGAACACGTTTATGGGGGGAGTGACATTATCTTATCGCTACAAAAATCTGATGTTGAAGAACAGTCTTTCAGTGACTTACAATAAAGGTGAAAATTCTCCTTACGGTGCTTTCAGTGAATATACCCGAATGAACCCTTACTACCGCTGTTGGGACGAGGAGGGCGATGTCATTAAAATATCGGGGAAAGGTTACTCGATTCTTGGGGGTGGCCGGGACGATGTTTATAATCCCGTATGGAATGTCACGATCAATACTAAGAATTTTACGGAATACACACAGTTAGTAAACAATTTTTATCTGGAATGGACCCCTGTTCAAAATCTGAAATTCACCGGCCGTGTCAGTCTCAACAAGATGGATAACGGCAGCGAAGTGTTTAAACCGGCTTCTCACACTGAATTTGCCGGATGGGAAGATGATGAGGAAAGAATTTACCGCCGGGGTAGCTATACTTACGGCGATGGTAAATCTTTCTCCGTTTCAACGGACATTCTCGCCAATTATTCTGTACAATTGGGTGAGAGACATTTGATTTTTGCCAATGCAGGCTGGAGTCTGAACAACGCTATTGCGGAATCCGCTACTTTTAAAGCGGAAGGTTTTCCGAATGACAAATTAGATAACCTGGCTTTTGCACGCCAGTATTATAAAGACGGCCGTCCATCGGCATCGGAATCCACCACACGGGATATCGGTTTCGTAGGGGCATTGAACTATTCCTATGATGACCGCTATCTGTTCGATGCTTCGCTCCGGTTTTCCGCATCTTCACAATTCGGCAGCGAAAACCGTTGGGGTAAATTCTGGTCTTTGGGTGTGGGCTGGAACCTGCATCAGGAGCGCTTCATGGCAAGTATCGTCGATAATGGCATCATCAGTCAGTTGAAAGTACGGGGTTCCTTGGGTTATACGGGTTCGCAGAACTTCAGTTCCTATCAGGCTATCGCTACTTATCTTTACAATACTTCTGCCGCTTACAACGGGAATATCGGAGCGTTGCTTTCCGCTATGCCGAACGATCGGTTGAAATGGCAGCGGAAGTATGACCGCGGCATAGGAGTAGATCTGGGTTTGCTGCACGGACGTATACAAGGACGTTTCGATTACTACTCCGCTGTTACCGATGATTTACTGACCGATGTGACATTGCCTTCTTCTACCGGTTTCACTTCTTACAAAGAAAATCTCGGTAAGGTGGAAAATACAGGATATGAAATCAGCCTGAAATACCGGGTATGGCAGGATCCGGCCAAAAATGCTTTTCTGAATGTATTTGCTGCGGCATCTCACAATAAAAACCGGATTAAACAAATCTCTAATTTCCTGCAGACTTACAACGATACCCAGACTTCTGCCGTATCCAACAAACCCATTACCCGATACGAAGAAGGTCAGTCGATGAGTTCGATTTGGGCAGTCCGGTCGGTGGGTATCGATCCGGCCTGTGGGGACGAGCTGTTTCTGACCCCGGAAGGGCGCCGTACCTATACCTGGGATTCGGATAATTTACAGATCTGCGGAGATACCGAACCGAAACTGCAGGGGAATTTCGGTTTCAATATGGACTACCTGGGTTTCAGCCTGAATGTGACGGCGCGTTATCAATTCGGAGGGCAAGTGTATAACCAGACATTGGTGGATAAAGTAGAGAATGCCGATCTGGATTATAATGTAGACCGCCGCATTTTTACCGACCGTTGGGTAAAAGCAGGCGATGTCAGTCTCTATAAGAACATTAAAAATGAAGAAACAACCCGTGCCACTTCCCGTTTTGTGGAAGATGACGCTCAGTTTGTGATTTCTGAATTTTTCTTACGATTTCAGTCGTTTTGCTGCAATCAAAAAAGCCGGTTTGGAACGGATGAAACTCTCCTTCGATATGACCGACTTCGGACGTATCCAGTCGGTGAAAATAGAGCGGGGAACGGCTTACCCGTTTGCACGGACGTTCTCACTCTCTTTACAGGTAATGTTTTAATTAAAATAGAATATGACCATGAAAACAATAAAATCAATATCGATTCTGATGATTGCATCATTCTTTCTGACGGCATGCGAAGAATGGTTGGATGTGAAACCTAAAACCGAGGTGGAGTCATCGGAACTCCTGAAAACAGAATCGGGCTATAAGGATGCTCTTTGGGGAGTGTATACTAAAATGACCGAAACATCCATGTATGGTTTGAATATGACCGTTACCCTGGATGCTATGGCAAAAATGTATTCAAGAATCGGTACTTCTTCCGCATTGAATGGTTTCAGCAGTTATAATTACACGAGTGCACAAACTCAAACGGTTGTAGTTGGCGTTTGGCAAAATACCTATAAGACTATTGCTAATTTAAATAATCTGATTACCAATCTCCAGTCGGCAGACAGAGGGATGTTCGCAAAAGACAATTACAACGTAATCTATGGTGAAGCATTGGGATTGCGGGCATTTCTGCATTTCGACCTGTTGCGGCTTTTTGCCCCGTCGTATGCGGACGATCCGGATGCTGCTGCTATCCCGTATGTGGTTTCATTCGATAATCATATCACCGAAACATCGACGGTAAGTGAAACAGTTGAGTTTATCCTGAGAGACCTGGAGGCTGCCGCTACCCTGTTGAAAGAGGCCGATCCGATGGTGACCGGGCGGACGGTGACGACTTCCGAGGATAACGGGTACCTCCTGAATCGTAACCTCCGTTTCAATTACTATGCCGTAGTGGCCACGATGGCACGGGTGTATCTTTATAAAGGGGATAAAACCAATGCCGCACTTAAAGCGCAGGAGGTGATCGATGACAGTGGGTGTAAATGGACTTCGGTAGATTATGTTGCTACTACGGAAGCCTATCGCGATCATTCCTTCTCGAACGAACAGGTGTTTGTATTGAAAGTCGAGGAAATGGAAGAGAATATTCATTATGTCTTGTCGCTTGATGCGATGTGGGTCAATGGCTATTCGCTTTCCGTATCCCAATCCGATGCCAATAAGATTTATCCTTATTCTACAGACTGGAGAGGCTGGGGAACCTTGTATGGCTGGAGCAGTGTATTGCCTGTCAGCGGTACTTACCGTATGCCGACAAAATTGTGGCAATACGAAGATATGCCCGCAGCATATAAATGCCTACTGCCGTTGATCCGTATGCCGGAAATGAAATTGATCGTAGCGGAATGCAATCCTTTAGAAGAAGGAGCAAAGATCATCAATGAAATCCGGGAACACCGGGGAATTACGGAAGTATTCTCTGATGTCTCGACAGAAGGGGAAGTGATGGCCGAAATCCGCAATGAATACCAGAGGGAATTTTATTGCGAAGGTATCTTGTGGTACTATTACAAACGGCAAAACAGTCCGAGCATTCCTTACTACTCTTATGGCTCTTTACGCAATCAAACTATGGATCGGCAAAAGTATGTATGGCCGATGCCGCAAGAAGAAATTGAATTTGGAAATAGAAATACAAAAAAAGAAGAATGATGGGAATAATGAAATACTTAGTTTTCGCTTTACTGGCAGGTGTTGCTTGTGCATGCGAGAATGACAAAAACACTTTTAGCGACACCCCTTCCATCTACTTAGGAGGGGACAGTGAACAAGGTGCAACAGCAGATTCTGTGCTTTTTTCTTTCAAAAAATTAGATATCGCCACGCAGACTTATGACCTGAATGTCATGGTATATACGACCGGCGTAACGACTGGTTATGCTCGGACATTCGATCTGGAGGTGGTGAAGGAGGAAAGCAATGTTTCTCCGGAGGATTACTCCATCGGTAAGATGGAGATCCCGGCAAATTCCTATTACGCAAAAATACCTGTGACGGTAAAACGGCAGGTAGCAGGACTCGATCTCTCCAAAGAGAATGCCTGTCTGACCTTACGAGTGAAAGCGAACGAGAATTTTGAGGCGGGAGCGGAGGAAAAAGAACAATACAAGTTACTATGGTGCAATTACTTGATCGAACCGGCCTGGTGGAACTTATTTGCATTTTATGGTGGTCCCTTTTCCCGGGCACGTTACCAATTTATTTTGGATTATTACGGGGATGTAAATTTATACGAAATGGGAGTTGCAAGGGAGGGGGCCAGTGCTCCGGACAACTATAGCGTTTTGTTTGTATTTATTGCAGAATTAATCGAGTTGTTGAACGATTACAATGAACAACATCCCGGCGAACCTTATCTGAACGATAACGGGCAACCATTGGCATTTGGTGAAGGTTTATCTTATTGATCCTTAAAAACAAAAGAGTATGAAAAAATATTTATTCATAGCGATGACAGGTTTGTTTACCTTGTTCGGTCTGAACTCCTGCCTGGAGGACGAGGGCAATTACGATTATATCGACATGGGTGGTTTTCAGGTCGATACGGTAGGTATAAAAACCAGACATACCGTCAAACAGTTCGGCCTGTTCGAACTAACCCCGAAATTAGAATATGCAGGGGACAAAAGTAAGTTGAAATATAAATGGGAACTCTATAAAGCGGAATCTATTCCCATCGGAAATTCGACGTACGGTACGGGATTTACCCACAATTACACCCGTGACGATTATCCCGATTACACTTTGGCAGAAACCGAAAAGCTTTCGGTCCGGATTACAGCCGCTCCGGGTGAATATTATCTGGTATTCACTGCTCTGGATCCGGAAACGAATGTAAAAGCCATGATGGATTACCGGCTGACGGTGGAAGGCGTCGTCGGTACAGGTTTGGCAGTGCTCTACAAGGGAGCCGCTGGTATCGATATCGATGTGGTAGCTTCACCGCTGTTCAATGGGTCGCTGACAGTTCCTGCATTTTACCGTAAAGCTTATTCCATCGCCAATGCTTCCCGGCCTTTTGCCGGAGATCCCCGGGAATTGGTCGTTGCCGTATCTACTTCCGATTATCATATTTACCTGACTTCTACGAAAGATGCTGTCCGGCTTTCTTCCCTTGACATGAGCGTGGAGCATGAATTCGACGAAATATTTGCCGGGAAAGCTCCCTGGGTAAAGGATGTAAACAATATAGTCGTTAATAGAAGTAATCATTTTTTGATAAATGATGGAGTGGCTTATAAATCTGTCTGGGGAATATCGGTTACTTCCTTGGCTATGACAGGGGAGCATTATCGAGCTGTAGGGGTAGAATGTAATTATGCTGTTAATGGCGTATGGTATGATGGGCTGAAACGTCGATTTTTACATTCCCAGATGTGGGGAGCTGAAATTACACCGATTGTCAATGCTATCGGTGCATTTGACTTTGGTAATGTCGGTAAGGATTTGATTTATTGGTCGAAAGGCTATTATGAAGGGAATAACTTTGCGAATTATTGTTTCTTCAAAAATCCGCAGGATGACGGTAGTCGTTATTTGTATGTATTTTTGGCGGACACGCGATCCGGGAATGAATATACGGCAGTGGGGGCTATGGACGTAACCGCTTGTCCCGGGTTGCCGGATGCCTGCTCGTTTGCTACGGGCGAACGCGGACCGGTAGTATTCTATGCGACGGAAACTGCCGTATATCGCATGACTTACAATGTGGACGAGGGTACGTCGGGTGCGGAAAAAGTATGGCCGAAAATTCCTCTGAATGCGCAGGAGAAGATTACCCGTATAGAGCTGTTCAAAAATGAAGGCTTGAATTTGGATAACAGTGCTTTGGATAAATACCTGTTGGTAGCTACTTACGATGAGACTTCCGGGAAAGGGAAAATCCATGTAATCGAGTCAGATATTTCCAGTGGTGTATTAAGTGGAGAAGTTGCTGTATATGAATTCGACGGTAAGATTGCTGATTTCGATTACATTGCTAAGTAATTATAATCTAAAATAGTTTGCAAACCGGGAGCAGAAACAGAATTTATTCTGATTATGCCAAGGTACAGTTATTATTGTAAATGAAGTTTAAAATAATCATATCATGAGAAAAATTTTAGTATTAGTTTTAATAATCACATATACCGTATGTTCAGCTGTTGCACAACGCTCCATGAGCGATAGGCAGAAACGCACGCAAGAGGCAAAGGCGGCCGGAGGAGAGCAACTGGAAAAGTATAAAGCCGGACTTTTGGCGGAATTGAAAGGGAATGATGAACGGGTATATCGTGAAGTAGCACAGGCTTTTTATGATTTGGGAATGGAAAAGACGGCGGATTCCATATGGGCGGTCGTCAAAAAGAAGTTTCCAAGAGGAAAATACGCCCGAAATTCTTCAACGAGGACGATTTATGATGAAAAAGATCCGGTAAAAAAAGAAAAGTTGTATTTGGCGTGGCTAAAACGTTTTCCCGTAGAGAAACTGGGAGAGGATATTGTATACAATTATGTGCGTAGTGACGTGGGGGCTGCTTGGGCAGCTGCCGGGGAGGCCGATAAGGCGATGCTATATGCCCAGGCCTTGGTTTTGAAAGGATGGCGTGGTGAAGGATTGGTTTCGAAAGGATGGCGTAGTGAAGGATATAGTGTTATTGCTGGGTATTTGAGAGATAGAGGGGATTTGGAAAAGGCTGCTGAACTTTATAAAATGGCTGTGGAAAATGTGGAGAGTGTGCAAAAAGAGGGTGGAGAAAGGAGCCGTTTTGCCATGATTGGTTATCCGTCTTATTTGTCTGCTTATGCGGATATTTGCTACCAATTGGGGCGTAAAGCCGAAGCCTTGGAAGCTTTGGAAAAATTACCGGCAGACCGGCGAACTCCTGTTTATGCAGCAGCTTTAGCCGAGGCCGGACGCCCGATGGAAGCATTTTTGTGTTTATGGGAGATGGTCAGAAAAGGGAATTTCGATGCCCGATTATTGGAAAAACTCAAAAGTTTATACGTGACGATGAACGGGTCTGATCAAGGATTCGACAGTTATATCGAAGGATTACGGAAAGCCCGGGCAGATCAGAAAAGACGGGAAGTGGCGGAAAGTATAATTTCTGAACCCGCACCGGATTTCACTTTGACGGATACAGAAGGGAATGTGGTGAAACTGAGTGAACTGCGTGGGAAAGTGGTCGTTTTGGATTTTTGGGCCACCTGGTGCGGACCCTGCAAGCACTCGTTCCCGGCCATGCAAAAAGCCGTGGATAAATACAAAAACGATCCGGAGGTGGTATTCTTGTTTATCCATACTTGGGAACGAGAGGAGAATGCTACTGAATCGGCCGTCAAATTTCTGAAAGAGAACAACTATTCTTTCCGGTTGCTGATGGATTTGAAAGACCCGGAAACGAAGGCTAACACTGTAGTGAAAAGTTATGGAGTAAACGGTATCCCCGCCAAATTTGTGATCGATCCGCAGGGGAATATCCGCTTTAAAGTAACGGGAGCTGCCGGCAGTGATGAGGAAATCGTAGCCGAATTGAGCCAGATGATCGAGATGGCCCGGAAAACATCCGATTAGGAGAGAAATATTCAGGAAATAGATAATACTATTGATGACGTGTATTATTTTGCTTCATTCAGCTTGATAGTACACGTCATTTATTTACCTGAACCTTTCTTGTTACTCTTCCTCTTCGATTTCGATGTGTAATCCTTCCTCTTCTGCCAGGTTATAGTCTTTACCGGCGACGATCAGCACAATCTCTCCTTTCACGCCGTTTTGTTTATACCAGCCGGCCAGTTCTTCGAGAGTCCCTCTTTTGAATTCTTCGAACATTTTACTGATTTCCCGGGCCACACAAGCATGACGGGTCGGGCCGAATACCTCTGCCATTTGTTCCAGGGCTTTTACCAGACGGAACGGGGATTCATAAAAAATCATAGTTCTGTTTTCCTCTGCTAAGGCACTCAACTTCTTTTGCCGGCCTTTTTTCTGGGGCAGAAATCCTTCAAAACAGAAACGGTCGCAAGGAAATCCTGAATTGACCAGGGCCGGAACGAAAGCAGTCGCTCCCGGCAAGCATTCCGTGGCTATTCCCCGTTCTACGCAGGTACGGGTGAGCAGGAAGCCTGGGTCGGAAATTCCCGGAGTACCGGCATCACTGATCAGGGCTATATTCTCTCCTCTTTCCAGTCTTTCCGCTATCCGGTCTACTTGCTGGTGTTCGTTGAATTTATGATGAGAAAGCAGGGGAGTGGTGATCTCATAATGCTTCAATAGCTTGGCACTGGTACGCGTGTCTTCTGCTAAAACCAGGTCCACTTCTTTCAATAAACGAAGTGCACGTAATGTGATATCTTCCATATTCCCTACGGGAGTAGGAATTAAATATAATTTACCCATGACTGGTTATACTTATTGGTTTCCAATTTATATTGCATACAAAGGTAATGATTCGCTTGGGAAATGGAATATAATTGAGATTCCAGTTTGAATTTTAGTCGGGCTTTACATCGGTAAGTACAAACTGTTTTTTTATTTTACATTTTCTTGTCCTATTTTGCTAAATAATAGAAGGTTAGATAAAATGTTGAGGATTTTGAGAAAAAAAAAGATATTTTTTTTGCCAGGAAATAAATTTGCCGTATATTTGCATCCGCTAAGCAAAACTATGGTCTGTTCGTCTAGGGGTTAGGACGCAAGATTTTCATTCT
>ERZ772875.2821-NODE-2821-length-11939-cov-2.627482_pt1 | contig 11939 bp, 9 predicted proteins | sample MGYA00580585_ERZ772875 | MGnify/ENA primary metagenome ERZ772875 (study PRJEB29015, sample SAMEA2737736) | human gut metagenome | biome: human gut; feature: human-associated habitat; material: faeces | place: China | collected 2012 ... | reverse complement strand
ACACAACGGCTCTGCGCCGTCCTACTAATCTTCTATCTCCCAATGCACCTGGCTTCCACCATTTCCTTTTTTTACCACCAGCTTGTGTCCCATCTCCTCTTTCAGCTCCGTCACATGGGAAATGATGCCGATCAGGCGTCTTCCTCCGGACAGCTCCTGCAGCACCTGAACCGCCCGCGTTCGTGATTCCTCATCCAGGGAACCAAATCCCTCATCAATGAACATCGCATCCACCTTCACGCTGCCTGCCGCATTCTGGATGACATCCGCCATGCCGAGCGCCATCGCAAGCGCCGCCAGAAAGGATTCTCCACCGGACAGCGTTTTGACGTCCCGGATCCGGTCAGTCACAAAGCTGTAAACATCCAGGTCAAGTCCCACTTCTCCCTGTTTTCCCAGATCGGCCAGACCGCGGCATTGAAGTTCAAAGGTTCCTTTCGTCATCCGGCGCAGGCGGCGGTTAGCTGCCTGTATCATCTGGCGGAAATACTGGCGCTGTACATACGTCTGGAAATCGATCCGCGCCGCACCGCTCAGTTTTCCGTCCGCCGTCTGGTAAAGCTCGCTGATCTGCTGTTTTTCCCGGTCAAGCTGCTCCCGTTCCTGCAGATACACCCGAAGTGCCGCATATGCATCCTCGTTGCGCGTCCGCACCGACACATGTTCCCGGTGAAGCCGCGACCAGCGGGTTTTTTCCTCTTCCCAGTGCCGGATCGCCTGCTGGATTTTTTCTTCCGGTTCTGTTTCTGAATCTGCTTCAAAACGTTCCCGGAGCGAAGATAAGCTTCCCTCCAGCTCCCGGCATTTTTCCCGGCACTCCTGTGCTTTCTTATCAGCCGCTGTCACCGCCTCTGCAAGTGTTTCCAGCTCCCGGCTGCGCTTCTCAAGCTCCACCTGGAGTGTCCGGCTGTCTTTCCACTCCAGCCGCTTCGAGAGTTCCTCCAGCTCATTACGTCTCGTCTGGCTCTCGATCGCCGCCTGCTGCACCTCACTTCTTTTAAGCTCCAGCGCAGCTTCCAGCTTCTTCTGTTCGGCTCCGTTCGCCTCCCGTTTCTGCCGGATCGTTTCTTCCATGGCAATCCGGTCTGTATAAGTGGTTTCCGCCTGCCTGCATCGCCGGATTTCCTGTGCCATCTGCCGTAGCTCCTTCTCCAGAGCATCCACATCCGACTGGGCTGCCGGGCTGTCCTGATTTTGGCCGTACAGTTTTCCCTGGATCTCTATCCGCCGTCTGCTCTCATGTTCCAGCGAGATCTGCGCCTCCTGGCACGCCTCAGCGGCTGTCCTCTGCTTCTGATCGGCATCATCCCGCCCGGCACGCAGCGCTTCCACCTGTTCCTCCCGGATCGGCTCTGTCTCCAGACGGCAGGGAGCCGGGTGTTCCAGCGAGCCACAGACCGGGCACGGTTTTCCTTCCTGCAGCTCTGCCGCCAGAAGTCCCGCCTGCATCGCCAGAAAGCGGCAGGACGCGTCCTGATACAACTGATCTGACTGCTGGTACGCCCGCGCGGCTGCCTGAAATTTTTCCTGGCGTTTTTCCAGTGACTTTCTCCATGTCCGCTCCGCTTCACAGCATTTCCCTAACTCCTGCAAAACCGCCTGGCGCCGTTCCATCTGCTCCCGCCGTCCCCGGCATTCTGCCAGGGCAGCGCGCGCCTCTACCGCCTCCCGCTCCTGGTTTCGAAGTATTTCTTCCTGTGTACGGCACGTTTCCAGCTGATTCTGCATTTTTTTCAGGTTTTGGGTCAGAGCCGTCCGCTGATGTTCCAAAGTTTCATATGCCTGCCGTTTTTTCTCCTGCTCCGCATAGAGCGGAAGCGCATCCTGCATCCGCCGGATCTGATCCTCCAGCTCCGGTTTCCGGCTCTCATAGGCTGCGGCAGCTTCCCGGCGCCTAGCCTCCATCTCCCGTCCAAATGCTTCCAAACGGCTCTTTTCTTCCAGTACCCGTTTTTCCTTTTTCACAAGCTCCAGATGGTTCTGTCCGGCAGCAAGCTTCTGGATTGCACTCTCTTCCAGTCTCCCCGTCTCTTCCTCGAGCCTCCGGCTTTCCTCCGACAAATGATGCAGAAATGCAAGCAGTTCCGCTCCATTTGTCCGGTACCGCTCTTTCAAAGACTGCCATCTTTCTTCCCACTCCGAAGCTACCGCCTCCTCCGTCCTGGGAACCGTCACCTGCCGGATGACTTCCTCGCACCGGGTCTTGTTATCCTCCAGCCTTCCATACAGCGTCCGATCTGCCTCCCGCAGCTTCTGCTGGATTCTACCGTAGATCCCGGTATGGAAAATGCGCGAAAATATCTCTTTTCTTTCTTTGGAGGATGCATGGAGCAGACGGATGTATTCGCCCTGCGCGATCATCGCGATCTGCGAAAACTGATCGCGGTCCACGCCCACGATCGCCCGGATCTTCTCATCGATCTCACGGATCCGGCCGGACATCTCACTTCCATCCGGCAAAAGCAGAGACGCTTTCGGCGCCACACTCGTCGCCGTGTATGCGCCGTCCTTATTTTTCCGCTTGCTGAGGCGCGTGTATGCCGGACTGCGGCGGATCGTATAATCCTGCCCCTTATCCTCAAACGTCAGTTCCACCCAGGTCTCCGCGTCCTCCGGTGCATACTGGCTGCGAAGCATCGCGCCCTCTCTCCCGACGCCGCTCGCCGCCCCGTAGAGCGCAAACGAGATCGCGTCAAAGATCGTCGTTTTGCCTGCCCCCGTATCGCCCGTGATCAGGAACAATCCCGTCCCCGCCCGTTCGAAATCAATCTGCGTCACGCCCCCATAAGAGCCAAACGCCGACATTGTAAGCAGCTTCGGTTTCATACGCGTTCCTCCTCCTCTGCCTCTTCCACCATGCGCGCCAGAATCGTCTCCTGTTCCTCTGTCATCGGGCAGTGGCGCACCGCCTCATAAAAAGAGGCAAATGCCTGAAACGGCGTCACCGCCCCTGTTTCCTCCGGTTCTTCCTCCAGTCGTTTCCGCGTCCTCTCATTGTCCACCCGGATCTCCAAAATATGCGCAAATAACTCCTCCAGGCGCTCCCGGAAATCGTACATTTCTTTTTCGTCCGTCAGGACCACGCTCACATACGCGTCCGCGCGTCCGCTTCCATCCGGCATCTTTTCCATCGTATCTGAAAGCAGCTTGAGTTCTTCCAGTGTCCCCCGCACGCGCTTTACATCGGGATGGCAGAGAATCGGCAGACGGCGGATCTGCGGCTCACTTCCTTTTTCTCCCAGTTCCACCACCGTGATCCCCTTCTGATGGTATTCTTCACTGATCGAATATTTGTACGGCGTCCCACAATAGTAAAACCGCTCCTGCCCTACCTTCTGTGCCCCGTGGATATGCCCTAACGCCGCATATTCAAACGGTTCCAGCACCGACGCATCGATCGCATCCAATCCTCCGGAGGTCAGCACCGCCGTCTCCGAATCGCAGGTTTCCGGATTCTGACCGTTCCAGACAAAAAACTGGTGCGCCAGAACCACATTGCGCTCCTGCTTCCGGATCGTTTCCCGCGCCAGGAGTTTCTGGAATGCATCGGTATAACCATTGGTGTCAAACAAATGGCGCACATGACCCGGACGGATAAACGGTACCAGATAAAAATGAACCGGTCCCCACTCATCTGTAAGTGTGACCTGCTTTAAATACTCCGTCCGATCTGCCGGTGGCAGCGCCGCGATATGGATCTGGTGGCGTGCCAGAAACGATGCGCCATACGCCAGCCGCTCCGGTGAATCGTGATTTCCCGCAATGATCAGGATCTCCGTTCCCGGACAGCGCCCGGATAGCTCGGTCAGAAACCAGTCAAAAAGCGTATACGCTTCCCCCGCCGGGACCGATTTATCATAAATATCCCCGCATATCAGAATCGCATCCGGCTTCTCTTCCTCCGCATATTTAAGTATCTGCAAAAACGCATTCTTCTGGCTCTCGCGCAGGCTATAGCCATTTAACATTTTCCCGATATGCAGATCAGAAAGATGAAATAGTTTCACGCAGGCACACCTCCTTTTTCTTTCTTTGATCCACTATTTTTTTGATTTCCAATTTTTTCCGCTTAAACATATAGGCATTTTCCGGACATATATGGCAAAAAGCGCCGACACATCGAACCACTTCCCGTGCCAACGCCTTTTTTCGTTACTGTGAACTGTTACCTTTTTCTGTTTTGTTCTTCACTCTTAATCCAGCTGGATCAATGCCATAAAGACCAGATCTTCATCTCCGGTATTGGCAATGCCATGACCACAGCCATCCGGCGTGAAGGTCTTATCGCCGACGGTAACCGGACGTTTCGTTCCATTGTCATCGTACTCGCCCTGTCCCTTGATGATATAATACGTCTCGCTCTCGCCGTGGTGCTCATGATAGCCCAGGGAACATCCCGGTGCGATCGTTACCTCGGCAAACATCTTACATTTTGCATTTAACTCATTGTCATCCAGAATGTATTTTACAACTACCTGTCCTTTGCCGCCGTTCGCATTTTCCTTAACAACTGTCTTCATGCTGCTTCCTCCTCATCCTGTGCCATTCTTTCAGATTCGTTCGACACTATTTTTCTATGGAGTATTATAAGCGATTTTTTCCTCAACTTCAAGCTCTCTACTTAAGGGCAATCCGCATTTGTTGCAGTTCAGAAAATTCCTACTTGCTAAGTTCAATCCGCATTTCTAACTCGCTGTACGGAATTGTTACCTCCGGGAATCCTTCCGCATACGATGCAATCTCATACGGCGCATAATAGAAAACCACGCCCGTCTCGCTCAGATAAAACGGCGATTCGTAGCTGATGCCGTCTGCCACCGTATGTTCCAGATCCTCCGGTGATTCAAAGGCAAAATTTGTCTTTTCCGCCAGCTCCCGGAATGCCGCACCAACCTTCGCCTGCAGCTCCTCCACCGGATTCTCAACCACATCGCTCAAAGACAGGCGTGCCCCCGTTTCCCGGTCAAAGACAAAATACTGGCGGAACGGCGTTCCGTGTGCGCCGCCCGTATATTCGTATCCATCCGCACGGACGCAGACATAATGATCATCCAGATACGTAATCGCGTCATCTCCGTCGATCGTAAGAGCCATCGAATAGATCGGCTGCGCTGCATCCGCCTCCTGCGGAAGTGTCTCTTCCTCCGATCCGTCCGATTCCGCCGTATCGATGCTCATCTCCGTATCAAGATTCATGGAATCCGTCCGCGCCGCCGACAGAACCGACGCCTGCAGCTCCTGCATCGTCTGGTTCATCGCCTCGACCGCATCGCCCTCTCCGTCAAATACCAGCCGTTCTGCGTACACACTTCCCAGCTCCCGGCTTCCATCCGCACTCTTTAACGTCTCCGACTGCGCCTCGACATGCCCCAGCTCCCGGATCGGAGACTGGAACAGAACCGGCTCTAACAATGTCACTTCCCCGCCTGCCGCATCATCCAGCGTTTTTTCGCCCAGATAAACGCCGTAATCCTTAAACTGCTGGCAGTATGCCTGATTTCCCGTTACATAAAAATTACCATACATAGAAAAATCATTCGTCATGCCCGGCTCTTCCTCGACCGTAAAAAGCGCATTCTGCGCCTCGGCGGCATTTGCCGCTGCATCTGCCTTAGCATCCGCCGCAATCCGCTTAAACGAAAATTTTCCCGTGCTGATCTGGGACGCCTGATTTTCCATCAGGTACAAATATCCGTCCTGATACTGCACCAGGCTGATATTTTCCGCCGTCTCATATAAAAGCGTCCGTTTTTCCGGGTCAGAGACCTCATAGCGGTAACACTGCGTATTTCCATTGCCATCCCGAAGCAGGGCAAAGAATGCGTCCTTCGCAAACAGCACCGACGATGTATTCGTAATATCCGAAATCTCCCTCGGATGGCTGCCGTCCGCATCCGCAATCACCAGGCAGGTTTCATTCTGCACCGGCATATACCCAAACTGTTCCATATAATATGGAAGAATCCCATTAAACAGCTCGCTGCAGCCTGCCGGAATCTCCCCGTAGATCGTGTCTGACGGTGCCAGCTCTCCCGCTGTTTTGCCATTCTCATCGAGCGTATAAATGACATTCATGTTGTAACCCTTGACATACAGGCGGTTCTTTGACGCATAGAGCACAGACGGCTGATCCGTCAGATCCGCTAAATGCTCTTCCACACCGCTCTCCAAATCCAGCCGGTACAGCCCATAAAGCTCCGTGCCCTGTGTGCTGCCACTCTCCGCCTGTATCCGGTCAAAATACAGCCCGCCTCCGTAGACCCAGAAGGTGCTGTTTTCATCTCCTGTGTCAAACTGGCAGAGCGTCTTCATCTCGCCTGTCTCCTTCGAAAGGGAACGGATCTCCGTGCGGTATTTGAGGTACAGCATGCCATTCTCCTCCAGCACCCGATCCGCCGCTCCGAGCGCCGTGCTGACCGCGCCCTCCGTTTCCTCTGCCGCCTGTGTCTGCGCTGTTGTCTCAGCCGCCGGTGATTTTTTGCACGCTGACAGGGCTGCCGAAGCAGCAATCAAAAACATCGAAGCCGCCAGCACTGCCCTATACCCTGTCTTTTTCTGAACCTTTTTTCTCTGGTTCTGCTCTGTTCTTCCCTGATTCTGTTTCATTTCTTCCCGTTTCCACTCTTTCTGAGCCATCCGTCCAAACTCCCCACACTTTTTCTATTTTTCATCGGACCTGCGTCCGCTTTTTCTTCTGAATACAGGCGGAAATGGTGAATCCATCCCCGCCTGTCATACAGTGTACCCTGTTTTTTTTGCAATGTCAAAAGGTGTTCCAATATATTAAGTTATATTAATGAAACTGTAAGATTACAGTACGCGGGTCTTTGACACCTGCATACCAGCTTTATGAGGCAATCGGCATTCCTACTGCAAATTATCCGGTCCGAATCCCATTGGCAGAAGCTCCGCCAGTGTATAGACCTTATATTCCTTCACCGAACGTGCCAGAATGATCTGAAATCTATCATCCTGGCAGAATTCCTTCATCACCTGACGACACACGCCACAGGGCGCACACCAGTCAAATTCCGAAGCTCCTTCCGGGCCTCCCACAACTGCAATCGCTGTGAAGCTGCGTTCACCCTCACTGACTGCCTTAAAAAAGGCAGTGCGTTCCGCGCAGTTTGTCGGTGTATAGGCCGCATTTTCAATATTGCAGCCACGGTAAATCCCGCCTTTTTCAGTCAGCAGAGCCGCCCCCACCAGAAAATGAGAATAGGGTGTATAGGCCATTTTCCGTGCTGCGAATGCTTCCTCGATGAGTGTTTCTATCCTCTCATTATTCATTCTTCGCATCCTCCTGAATCAAGATACGGATGGCTTCCACCGCTGTCCGGATTGCTGCCTCTGTATCATGGGCCTGTTCATTGGACAGACCTTTTTTCGCCCGCTCCTGATTAGCCAGAACCAGGAAGCAGGCACCTACACGCACCCGAAGGAAGCTGCCTGCGATAAACAGTGCTGCTGACTCCATCTCCGATGCCAGGCATCCCATCCGAAGCCATGCCTGCCACTTATTTTCAAGCTCGTAGCTGACCGGCATCACCTCCGGCTCATGCTGTCCAAAGAAGGAATCCTTCGACTGTACAACGCCCGCATGACAGCGGAACTTCAGATTCTTCGCTGCACGGATCATGGCATTCATAACATCCACATGGGGAACAGCCGGGTACTCAATGGGAGCGTACTCTCTGCTGGTTCCTTCCATGCGGATAGCTCCGCTTGCAACTACGATATCTCCGCCCAGTACATCCTCCTGCATACCGCCACAGGTGCCCACACGCAGAAAAGTATGGGCTCCGCACTTGGATAACTCCTCGATAGCAATAGCCGCTGACGGACCACCGATACCGGTTGACGTCACACTGACTTTTACCCCATCGATGGTTCCCGTATATGTGGTATATTCACGATTATCCGCAACTAACACCGGATTCTCAAAATGTTCTGCTATCTTCTTGCATCGCTTGGGGTCCCCCGGCATGATGACATATCCGCCGATATCCTCCGGGCCGATTCCTGTGTGGTACTGTTTTCCCGTTCCTTCTGTATAATCAACCATATAATCGCCGCCTTTCTGTTTTTAACTTCAAGTCCAATGTCATTTATTTTATCTGATCCAGCATAGAAGTTCCGATGGTCCCCTCCGGCATTCTGACACCAAAATTATCCGCAATGGTCGCGCCGATAACGGCAAAGGTGTCACTGGTATCAAGCTTCCCACTTTCCGTATCCGACGGTGAATACGCAATAAACGGGACCTGCTCTCTCGTATGATCCGTTCCCTTGTAGGTTGGATCATTTCCATGATCCGCCGTCAGAATCAGCAGATCGTCCTCACGAAGCAGCGGCAGAAGCTCTCCCAGCTTTTTATCAAATTTTTCGATCTCTTCCCCGTATCCCACCGGATTTCTGCGATGTCCCCATAACGCATCAAAATCTACCAGATTGGTAAAGCAAAGTCCCTTGAAATCCCGCTTTGCGATATCGATGGTCTGCTGCATGCCATGTACACTGCTGTCGGAATGATTGCTTTCTGTTATCCCTTCTCCCACAAAGATATCGTTAATCTTTCCAACGGAAATCACATCATATCCGGCATCCTTCAGTGCATTCAGCGCCGTCGGTCCGGTGGGTTTCAAAGCATAATCATGGCGGTTACTTGTCCGTTTGAATTCGCCGCGCTTTTTGCCCACATAGGGTCTTGCGATAACACGGCCAACTCTCCACTCATCCCGCATAGTCAGTTCTCTGGCAATCTCGCAGTAATGATACAAGGTCTCAAGTCCCATGGTTTCCTCATTGCCACAGATCTGAAGCACAGAATCCGCTGATGTATAGACAATCAGCTTTCCTTCATTGACTTCCTGCTCGCCCAGTTCCTCCAGAATCTCCGTTCCGCTGGCTGCCTTATTGCCGATTATCTTTCTGCCGCAGCGCTTTTCCAGTTCGTCAATCAGTTCCTTGGGAAATCCATGCTCTGTAAATGTGATAAATGGCTTATCCGTCCGGATGCCCATCATCTCCCAATGACCGGTCATGGTATCCTTACCATTGCTCGCCTCATTCATCGCCATGAAATATCCTTCCGGATGTTCTGCCGGCTTTACCTGCTTAAGGGGCTTGAGATTGGCAAGCCCCAATCTCTGCAGATTCGGAATATCCAGATGTTCCACTGTTTCTGAGATGTGCCCCAGCGTATCCGCACCGGCATCATCAAATCTGGCTGAATCCGCCATGGGACCGATGCCAAGGGAATCCAGTACGATTACAAATACACGATTAAAACGCATATCACTCATCCTTTCTACTAATTTTTGCTATATTTGATAGTTTACTTTTTTACACTCTCACACAGTCGCGGGTAATTTCAGAAAGGGAAGATACGCCGCACATAGCCATGGTATCTGCAAGCTCACTTCCAATCTTCTGGATATAAGCTTCGACCCCTTCTCGGCCTCCGCCATATACAGCTGTGACGAAAGGTCTGGCTATGATAACCGCATCTGCCCCCAGTGCCAATGCTTTAAACACATCGGTACCGGAACGGATTCCGCCATCCACGAAGATTTTCATGGAACCGTCCACTGCTTCTGCTATTTCCTCCAGAACTTCTGCAGTTGCCGGGCACTGATCCAGGACTCTTCCTCCATGGTTAGATACAACGATAGCTGCTGCACCGGCCTCTTTAGCCTTCAAAGCGCCTTTTACCGTCATAATACCCTTTACAATAAAAGGTACTCCTGCTGCCTTCACGATCTCACGAAGCTCCTCCACTGATTTACTTCCGGCCGGCGGATTGAAATTTTTCAAAAATGGAAGGCCTGCCGCATCAATATCCATGGCAGCCGCGAAAGCACCTGCATCCTTGACAAGCGCCATCTTTTCACGAACCATCTCCACATTCCATGGCTTCACTGTAGGAATTCCCTGTCCCCCTGCCTTCTTGATGGCTTCCGTGGCTGCCACCATCACATTGCTGTCCATTCCGTCTCCTGTAAAAGCAGCAATTCCAAACTCTGCACAGGAAGAAACTAATATATCATTGTAAGAAACATCATTCAGTGAATCGCCGTAATGCATATTCACGGCTCCCACCGGACCTGCAAAAAACGGATACTGAAAATTCTTTCCAAACAACGAAAGAGAGGTATCGATGGGACGTTTCTCCACCAGTGTATCCATCTGGACACGGATTTCCTTCCATTTGTCATAATTCCGAATCGCCGTATCTCCGATTCCTTTGGCTCCCGGACCCGGCATCTGATTCTTGCAGGCTCTTCCGTTGCATTCCGGACAGGCCTTACAGTAATTGCCCATTTTTCCTCTTGCCAGTTCTAAACATTCTGCATAATTCATTAATCTGGTTACCTCCCTGTCACTTTTTTCTCAAATCCATGCACCCAATTTCCCCTTAAAAACAAAAACAGGAAAATCACGGAGCTGATGCTCCAGGTCAGTGGGTATGCCCAGAATATGACCCGGATATCCGGAATCAGACGCACTGCCAGTGTGATGTAGCTGACACGGAACAGACACCATACACAGAGCAGAACAATCATGGGCACGGCAGCATTGCCGGAACCCCGGAGTACAGCCGCGATACAGTGAGTAAATGCCAATAAACAATAAAACAACGCAATGGTTCTGGACTGCATCACCCCATAATGTATCACATCCGGATCACGGTTGAATGCTGCAATCAGCACCGGTGCCGCCGTATATATGGTGATACCGATCAGTTCTGCAATGGAGATGGAGCAGAGGATACCGAACTTCGCACCTTTCTTTGCTCTATCATACTGCTTTGCCCCAAGATTCTGTCCCACAAAGGTAGTTATCGCCATAGTAAAGCAGGTCACCGGCAGGAAGGCAAAACCTTCTACCTTAGAATAAGCTCCGCAGCCTGCCATGGCCATTTTACCGAATGCATTAATGTTGGACTGTACAAACACGTTGGCTATGGCAATGACTGAGTTCTGGAAACCGGAAGGTACACCATTCTGAATAATCTGCCTCAGCATATGTCTGTCAAAACGAATCTTCCTAAGCTCCAGCCGGTAATCTTCCTTCACCCGCATCAGATGCACCATACAGAGAATCGCGCTGACAAACTGGGATATAGCCGTTGCCAGGGCTGCCGATCCCACTCCCATGCCAAGTCCTGCGATAAAGAAGATATCCAGCACCACATTCACACAGGAGGAAATAATCAGATAGATCAGCGGATGGCGGCCGTCCCCCACCGACTGCAGGATTCCCACGAAAATATTGTACATGACTACACCCAGAGAACCTGCAAAATAGGTTTGAAAATATACAATCGATTCCGGAAGTACATCTGCCGGTGTTCCCATCAGTACCAGAATCTTCGGTGCCAGATACATTCCCGCAGCCGTCAGTGTGATTCCGGCCACCAGACCGAAGGCTGTGGTTGTATGAATCGCTCTCTGGAGATAATCCTTGTTTTTCGCCCCATAATACCTGGCAATTACCACACCGGCTCCCATGGCAATACCGTTAATAAAACCTACCATCAGGAAAATCAGGTTTCCCGACGAACTGACTGCTGCCAGCGCATTGCTGCCAAGATAATTACCTACAATCAGGGAATCCGCTGTATTATACAGCTGCTGAAACAGATTTCCCAGAAACAATGGTATGGCAAATAAAATAATCTTCTTAGAGATACTTCCCTCTGTCATCCTCGTTTTGCTTTCAGCCCCCATAAAACCCCCAAAATTAATCATATTTATGCACACAGTCGATGACTATTCATCGCGCCTCTGCACGCATATGTTCTCGATCTCATTATAGCCGACTGCCAGCAAATTCTCAATACTTCTTGCGCTGAGTGTGTAGCCATTGGCTGTGATTAACAGTGCTAATCGGAACACATCGTTTTTATGTTTCTTTATATTTTTGCTGTCAACCTG
>ERZ772875.2818-NODE-2818-length-11941-cov-3.696450_pt1 | contig 11941 bp, 9 predicted proteins | sample MGYA00580585_ERZ772875 | MGnify/ENA primary metagenome ERZ772875 (study PRJEB29015, sample SAMEA2737736) | human gut metagenome | biome: human gut; feature: human-associated habitat; material: faeces | place: China | collected 2012 ... | reverse complement strand
AAGAAGAAGACAGTTGAAATAAAAAAGAGATTACCACCAAATTTGACGAAGAACCAGATTTGGCAATTTTATTTCTCATATTCTCATGAATATAAGTCAACCTGTTGAAACATAATGTAATAGAGTATGAGAAATACTTTTAAAAGTTGGCATTTCTCATACTTTTCCTGTGCTCTATCCCTAAAAACAGGCATTTCTCATACTCATTCTTGTTATTTCTCATAGCAGTTGTATAACAATCTACTGCTATTTTACGCCTGAATCATTAATAGAAAAGTTATTCTTCATTAAGGGTAAACTTGTTTTGGGTTAATAGTAAACTTGTTTTTCACCTATTATAAACTATAAATGCAAGCTTTGATTATATAAATGCAAGTTTCATTTTTATAAATGCAACCTTTGATTATAAAAACGAAGCTTGCATTTATAGTTTATGATTAGTCAAAAATAACTTTATATATAAGGGTTTGCAAGTTTGCTATTAGTCGATAGCAACTTTACTGTTAATACTTTCCGGACGGACAAGTAATAGTTAGTGTGTGATGATAAGGAGAGACTGTTAGGTGCGATAGATTAATAAAAGTAACAATGGCAGATAGTCTTTCAGTTCATTGCGCAAAAGTTCCATTGTCTTTTGCTTGTAACGGTTGATAGATTTCACACTGAGATTCATCTCTTCTGCAATTTCTACATGTGTTTTGCCTTCAAAGAAGCTTTTCATAAATACTGTACGGTAGTTCTCCGGAAGTTTGTCCAATGTTTCATACAACATTCTGTACAGTTCGTCAAGAGTATATACACTATCCGGTTCCGTTTCATAGACTGGAGTTTTCTTCTGTATGTTTTCCACATAGCTCCATTCATATTCCTGATGTTTCAGGAAATTCAGGCAACTGTTTTTCACGCACATCTTGATATATCCCAATGCCGTGTCCGATTGTAGGTCGAAAGAATCGGTATCCATCTTGTCCCATAATGAAGCGAATACATCTGAAACGATATCCTGTCGTGTATCCAAATCGTCAATGAATCTTTTTGCATACAGGCAGAAAGGGGCGTAATACTCCTCATAAAGTTGCTTGAAAGTCCGGTCTTTAGTCTGTGTAGAAAAAGAAATTTTCATTATTTTGGGATTCTGTGTTTTTTCATTTCGATGCAAATATATAATAAGATAGTCGGTTAAACCTAATTTCCTGTTCTTTTTTTGGTTTTCAGTTGATATTATCGCCTCATTTTAACTGGATTCGGGAAAAATAAAAAAAAGTTTGATTTCTCTGTCCTTTTTGGGAATCCTGTTTGTATTATTAATGTTGTTGAACTTAAAATAATAGCCTATGGAATATATATTTCAATTGAATTACACTACGAACCTTAATTAACAATCTTCTTCTTTTGTTTTTAGATTCATAGTCCGGGGTCTCGCAAACGCTGACAGGAATCAAAAGTGAGTTTATCATTAGTATGAATGTGGATAAGTGAGGATAATTCACCGCCTTAGTGAAACAAGAGGAGTTTGTTGGTAACATTGAATCATTTAGTAATAAATTTATTAATCAACAAAAATTGAAAAACATGAAACGATTGAGTTTTTTATTGATGGCTGTAGTTTGTGTTATATTCTTTTCGTGTGGAGAAGACGAAGACAAGCAGGTTCATTCAATTACTGCATTTGCCGGTTATGGTGGTGCCATTGCAACAGCTGATAAGGAAATTGCCGTAGCGGGAGAAGCTATCACTGTTACGGCTACTCCTGCTGAAGGCTTTTTATTTAAAGAATGGAAAATAAGAGTCGGTAATACTGTAATTGAGAATGTGCAGGCAAATCCTTCCACATTCACTATGCCTATGGAGGATGTAGTAATTGTAGCTACATTTATGATAAGAAATGATGTGCTTGAAAGAATAACCGACCCTGCATTGAAAGCTTATTGTCAATCCAGAATGGATACAGAACAGGAAATAGACGGAGTTACTTATCCGAAGTGGGACACGAATGGTAACGGTGTACTTTCCCCTGATGAAGCGTCAGCAGTAAAAGCTATTGATATTACCGGTGGGGTGAATGGAGTCAAAATAAAAAGTGTGAATGAATTAACTGAATTTACAGGATTGGAAGTGTTGAAAATTAGTGGAAATGAATTGACTACATTAAATGTCGTATGGTCCCAGCTTGCTAAACTTGATTGCAGTCATAATGAATTGACTGATTTATCTGTGGGGGGAAGTGGAAAACTGAAAGAATTGTACTGTAACAACAATCATTTGTCTTCATTGAAATTAAAGACTATGGTATATGAGAATGGTTATATGCTCCATTGCGGCAATCAAGTGACAGAAGAGGGAGAAGTTCAGATTCTTGAAGCCATAATGACTGATGAACAAATTTCTTTTTGGGAAAGTAACTTGAAGAATCTTAGTGAAAATGCAAATGTGGATACTAAAACGATGCCTGCTGCGGATGTTCATTTGACATTGACTAAGGCCGTTAAATACCAATTTGGCAATTTGATGTTAATATTAAGAGATGATAACGGTAATAGCGTACAGGTAACCTTGAAATCGACTGAATTGAAGCCGGGAGAATATTCAAAAGACCAGATGAGTAGCGCCTATGTGACAATATCGGGTGGTGGAAGTTATCGGAATTTAGATTCTGACGACCCTGGTTCATTTACTGTAAAATATGATGAGGGTACTGGAATATACACTATTGAGGGTGTATTGATTTTACAGCCAAATGTATCATATCCTTCTGTAAATGTAGTGAGATTTGAATATGTCGGAGCGATATAATTTGTAACAACAATGAAACGGAAAACATCCGCAGTTTTTTCTATGTGCGACAAAAAAGATCCAGCGGATGTTTTTTCTCAAGTTTGTGAACAATTATTGGTTTTTGTGTCCCTTTTCAATGAGTCGGTTGTATTATTTATGTAGTTGCAATTATAAAAAGGAAATATGGATAATAAAGAACTGGAGGCATCATTCCGCAAGGCGAAAGCTTTGGGTGATGATATTAGAGAAATGGAGTCGATTGATGCATTAACTGCTTATCGACAGTCTCAAATGAAGATTAGAGGACTGAAAAGGACGAGACTGCACAATCAACTGATACGTTGTGCTGCATTTCTGGCCATACCGTTGCTATTGGCTTCATTGATTTTGGGATATTTATATTTTGCAGAATCGGAAGAAGAAATAAGATACGCAGAAGTTACTTCTACCATGGGAACGGTGGTGCGTTATGAACTTCCGGATCATTCTGTTGTCTGGCTCAATTCAGGTAGTAAGTTGCGTTATCCTACTGTTTTCAAAAAAGACAACCGCAATGTGGAACTGACTGGTGAGGCTTATTTTCAAGTGGAGGCAGAACCGGAGCGTCCGTTTTATGTGAATACGCCGAATGGATTGAGCGTATATGTGTATGGTACCCAATTTAACGTGACAGCTTATGAGGACGATAACTACATAGAAACTGTATTGGAGAAAGGAAAAGTCAATGTAGTGACTCCCGGACAGGAGACGATTACACTGATTCCCGGCGAACAATTGGTTTATGACAAACAAACCCGCCAGGTGCAGAAAAATCAAGTGGATGTTTATGGGAAGGTGGCTTGGAAGGATGGAAAGTTGATATTCCGAAATGCTTCGTTGGAAGAAATTATCAAGCGTCTGGAACGCCATTTCAATGTAGATATTGAATTCAATAATCATTTGGGAAAGGAGTATAGCTATCGGGCCACTTTCAGAACGGAAACATTGACGCAGATATTAGATTATTTAGCTAAGTCGGCAAACCTGAAATGGAAGATTTTGACTCCCGAACAACGGGAAGATGATACATTTACAAAGACGAAAATAATAGTAGATTTATATTAGTAATCATCTGAAAAAACAAATAGCCTATGATATAACACATATTGATAATCAAAAAAGGGAGGAGGGCCGCTACCAACGGCTGTCTTCTCCCAAATCTAAGATTCACGGTACAGGGTCTCGCAAACGCTAACCGGAATCAACACCTTAGTTCATTTAGTAATAAACTTTAGTCAGCTACAAATGTATGAAAAAAAATCATTCATTTATTGCATTATGCTTTAAATATGCTTTAAATCTAAAACTTCCTTTAGTTATGAGGATTAGTCTAACATTACTTTTTGCAGTCGTGTTGCAACTTTCTGCAGCAAATGGCTATGCCCAACGTATACGGGGAGTCATTTCGATGAATAATGTATCTATTGAACAGGTACTGAATAAGATAGAGGAAAGTTCGGATTATGTGTTCCTTTATAATGATAAGGCGATTCAGAAGAACCGCATTGTTTCAGTGAATAATAATTCCGGCAAGATACAGGACATTCTGGATGAAATATTCTGGGGTACTTCTATATCTTATACGGTGGTGGATAAACAGATTATTCTTTCCGCAAAACCTTTCGTGCAAAAAACAATGGAAGATGCGACTATTCCCGTAAAAGGTATAGTAAAGGATGTGAATGGCGAACCTCTTATTGGAGTAAATGTAAAAGTAAAAGGTTCAAATATCGGTACAATTACAGATATGGATGGTAATTTTACGATTAGGACGAAGAAAGGGGATGTCCTTGAATTTTCTTATGTAGGATACACGGTTCAAAATGTAACAATTACGGGAAATGCGACTTTGAATATTGTACTTCAAGAAGACAATGCAGTGCTTGATGAAGTCGTTGTCACTGCATTGGGGATCAAGCGTTCGGACAAGGCATTGAGTTATAATGTACAGAAATTGGGAGATGCACAGTTTATGTCTGTCAAAGAAGCTAGTGTTCCGAATGCGTTGAACGGTAAGGTGGCAGGTGTCACAATTAGCCAGGGAGCTTCCGGTATCGGCGGTTCCACAAAGGTGGTGATGCGTGGTAGCAAGTCTGTAAATGCAGAAGGAAACAATAATGCATTGTATGTGTTGGACGGTATACCGCTTCCCGACCTTTTCCCGCGGAGAGGGGCTACCTCTAATGCGCAGTATGGCGGAGTGGACGAAGGTGACGGTATCTCCAATATCAATATGGAGGATATTGCGGAAGTGACTGTGTTGACAGGACCTTCGGCAGCTGCTCTCTATGGTGGTCAGGCTGCGAATGGAGTAATCATGTTGACCTCCAAACAAGGAGGACTGAAAGACGGAAAGCCTCGTATTTCATTCTCCCATTATTCCGATTTCTACCAACCACTTCTCTTGCCGAAGTTGCAAAATACGTACGGAAGCCGGACGGATGAATTTTCCAGTTGGGGACCGAAGCTGGAGACTCCTGCGAATTATGATCCGGCAGATTTCTTTGACACAGGCATGAGTTTCTCCAACAGCATCGGGGCACAGTTGGGAACGGAGAATCATAAATCCTATATTTCTCTTTCTTCTTATAATGCCCGTGGGGTAGTCCATAACAACAATCTCGACCGCTACAACGTTTCCTATAATGGTACATATACCATTACGGACAAACTTTCTTTGGGAGCTACTTTTATGTATACGAACAAGAAAGCACAGAATATGCTTTCGCAGGGTGACTATTATAATCCGATTGTACCGATCTATCTGTTTCCTCGCGGTGATAATATAGATAAGTATAAATCTTACGAGCGTTATAGTGCGGACAGAGGATTCCCGGTTCAGTTTTGGCCTTATGGCGACCAAAAGAGAAGTATTCAGAATCCGTATTGGATTACGCACCGCAATTTCAACATTAACCATAACGAGCGTTTCATTATTGGAGGAAGCTTGAAATATACGTTCAATGAATGGTTTAACATCAGTGCTCGTTTCCGTACGGACCGCGATAACAAGAAGAATGAAATCAAGAATTATGCTTCTACATTGTTGTTGCTGGCTTCCAGTTCGGATAAAGGTTCATATTTGTTGGCAACGGAAAAGAATATCCAGGATTATGGGGATGTGATTGCTAATTTCCAGAAAACGATATCAGACTGGGGATTTGTAGTCAATGCGGGTGCCAGCTTTAAGAATGCGTCATTCGATTATACGGCCAATTCTAACAAACTGGAATTCGGAGCACCTCTTGCCAGTGTAGCCAATAAGTTTACATTGAACAACCTGACTCCGGAACCCCAATATCAGGAAGGTAAAACGATGAAGTCGCAAGCTGTGTTCTTCAGTGCTTCTGTGGATTGGAAAAGAAAAATATTCCTTGATGTAACCGGACGTAACGAATGGACTTCATTGTTAGCCAATACCAAAAACAAGAGTTTCTTCTACCCGTCGGTAGGTATGTCTTTTGTGTTGACAGAGTTCTTCAAAGTTCCGGAGAAAATATTGACGTTCTCCAAGCTTCGCCTGTCGTATGCCAAGGTAGGAAATGTACCGATGTCACTTGCAGGAATCACGATTCCGTCTTATCCGATTAGTCCGGGTGGTGGTGTAAGCATCAATCCTGACCTACCTATCGATAACTTGAAATTTGAAAAGACACAATCGTTTGAAATTGGTCTGAATGCTCGCTTCTTGAATAACAAGTTGGGATTAGACATAACGTATTATAATGCTAACACTTACGACCAGTTGTTCAAATTCAGAGCACCAGAAAGTAGCGGTTATGCCAACTTCTATGTGAATGCCGGCAAAGTAAACAATAAAGGTCTTGAGGCTTCCATTGATGCCGACCTGACGTTTGGAGAGTTTAATTATTCGCCTAAACTGACCGTTACATACAATAAAAATAAGATTGTGGAATTGGTAAGAAATATTCCTAATCCGTTCACTGGAGCCAATATGGATGTTTCGCATTTTGACATGGGTGGTCTTTCTTATTCATTCCGGAACTATATTGATGAAGGCGGTTCTATCGGTGATATATATGTCAATTCGGTGAAGAAAGACGGAAATGGATATGTATATGTGAATCCAAATACTTTGAGTATGATGGTGGACAATGAAAACCTGATTTATGCGGGAAATACCAATCCGGATTGTTCTTTGGGATTTAACAATACGTTCAGTTATAAAGGGTTTACTCTTTCTTTCTTGATTGACGCCCGGATTGGCGGAAAAGTGGTTTCTGCCACACAAGCTGTGTTGGATTCTTTCGGTGTATCCGAACAGAGTGCAAAGGCACGTGACAATGGTGGTGTGCTTGTAAACGGAGTGCTGATGGATGCGGAAACTTACTATACTCAAATGGGAGCAGGTACAGGTGTATTGTCCAATTATGTATATGATGCTACCAATATACGCTTGAGAGAAGCTTCACTTTCTTATCGTTTCAAACCATTGTTCAAGAACTTTGTGAAGGATTTGACTCTGTCCGTGACTGGACGTAATTTGTTTATGATTTATAATAAGGCTCCTTTCGACCCGCAACTGACCTCTTCGGTGGGTACTTTCTATCAAGGTATCGATTACTTCCTGATGCCGAGCTTGAGAAGCTTCGGTGTGAGTCTTAAATTTACATTATAACTAAATTAACAAACAGATGAAAATGATACTAAATAATAGATATTTCGGCAAAAGTCTGCTTCTGGTTTCTGCTTGTTCTTTGTGGATGTTGGGAGCTTGTACGGGAGATTTCATGGAGACAAATACCGATCCCAATGCCGTAACGGAAGAAGAGTTAGGGTATGATAACCTGGGTACGGGATCAATGATAACGCAGATGCAGTATCAGATGTATCCATGTATTACAAAAGATCAGAATATAGATGTCAATAACTATCAGAAAATGTTCAGCCTTGCCGGAGATATCTTTTCCGGACATCAGGGAGCTTCCAACATGTTTGATAGTAACGGAAGGAATAATACGACGTATGACATGTATCCTGACTGGTGTGCGGCTGCTTATACTGTGGCTTATCAGAATTATATGACTCCTTGGTATACTCTTTACACCAAGAGGAATATCAATCCTTCCACATTTGCGGTGGGACAGATTCTGAAAGTATTCGGTATGCACCGTATCACGGATATGTATGGTCCGGTCCCTTATAAGGATTTCGCACCAGCTTCTAATGTTCCGTTCACTTCACAACAAGTCATTTATGAACAGTTCTTTAGTGAACTGGATGAAGCAATCGGGATATTGAAAGAATTTATCAAAGATAATCCCGGTGCCAAACCATTGGTGAGTTATGATAAGATTTATGGTGGTGATTTTGAAAAGTGGGTAAAGTTTGCCAATTCTTTAAAGTTGCGTCTGGCTCTTCGTATCGTTTATGTAAACGAAACGATGGCCCAGCAGAAAGCTGAAGAGGCAATAAGAGACGGTGTATTTATTGATAATGAGGATAATGCCATGTTAAAAGTGGATGGTTCTGCAACAGTCAATCCTTTGTATATTTTGCATTTGTTATACTTATAACGACAGTCGTTTGGGAGCAACCATGGAGGGCTATTTAAAAGGGTATGAGGATCCTCGTCTGGATATTTGGTTTGCCAAATCGGAAGTTTCAGGATTTAAAGAATATAACGGAATCAGATGTGGTAGTATGTTCAATGGAAATGACTATAAGGTATTTTCTAATCTGAATGTCTCTTCAAGTACGCCTATCCAGTTTATGAATGCTGCGGAAGTCTATTTTCTGCGTGCGGAAGCTGCTTTGCGTGGATGGAATGCGGGAGGCGATGCAGAAACATTGTATGAAAATGGAATTGCAACTGCTTTCTCCCAACCTCTGGGGGCTACTCAAGCAAAAGCGGGAGACGCGAGTGCATACATAAAACGGACTACTTTGCCGAAAGGTTATGTTGATCCGAAGAACTCCAGTTATAGTGACAGTAGTACGGGACAAGTGTCAGTGAATTGGGCGGATGCCACTGGCTTTGATGAAAAGTTGGAGAAAATCATTACTCAAAAGTGGATTGCTCTGTTCCCTGACGGACAAGAAGCATGGAGCGAATTCAGAAGAACGGGATGTCCGAGAGTGATTCGGGTAGCTACAAACAATAGTGGTGGGCGTATTGATTCTAAAAAACAAGTGGCTAGATTACCTTATCCTACCAACTTGTCGAAAGATTATCCCGATTTGTATCAAGAAGCCGTGAATAATTCTGAATTGCTCGGTGGTGCAGATAATGGTGGAACGAAACTTTGGTGGGATAAAAGAAATGATAAACCTTATCAGAATTAAAAATATAGTGTATAATCTTAATAGTTTTATATGGATATGAAAAACGATCGGATAATAAAATTTCTGTGTTGTCTGTTTATGGTGACCCAGATTATCGGATGCAGCGATTGGATAGAAGCTGAACCGACTATTTTGCCGGAAATGAAATATAAGGAATTGACGCCGGAAGAAGAGGCTGCGTTGATTGCCTACAAAAATTCGAAACATAAGATTTTCTTTGCATGGATGAACTATAGTCCTGCTACTTCTTCCATGCAGACCCGGTTAAGAGGTATCCCGGACAGTCTTGATATTGTCTCATTCTTTACGGGATATGTGAATAATAAGCAGAATCGGGAAGATGTGAAGTTTCTTCAAGAGCACAGAGGTACCAAAGTATTGTTGACAATGTGGCCAGATAAATATTTTGCTACGACTGGAGAAGGAAGAGAGGACTTGGATTCGATGATAGTATACGCTGAAAATCTAGTTGATTCTATTTATACATGGGGATTGGACGGGTTTGATTTGGATTACGAACCTAGTTTCGGTGGGGATAGCTATACCACGGAAATGATGCGTACTTTTATTGATGTGATGAGCAAATACCTGGGGCCTAAGTGTGATGAACAATTTAAGGTGAATGGCAAACATAAATTGTTGGTTGTTGACGGACAGTGGAATGACGCTGAATATGCAGATCGTTTTGATTATTTTATAGGTCAGGCATATAATGCCAGTTCCGAATCTTCATTGAATGGAAGATGTCAGAATGGATATCAAGACTATGGAAAGGGATTTCCAAATGAAAAGCGAATCTTTTGCGAATGGGTGAGCCAGGTTGGCAATGCGTTTGGACAAGGTGGAGTGAGATACCGGTATAATAATGAATACATCCCCAGTTTATGGGGAATGGCGCATTATGCTGCGGAAAGTCCGAATAATGTAGCGGGTTGTGGCGCTTATGTATTACAGTTCGGATATGCTGAAGGAAACCATTTGAATTTGCCGGTACCACCTAATAATTACTATTATGCACGTCAGGCGATTCAGATTATGAATCCTGCTGGTAAAACAGTGGAAGATGAATCTGAAGGAGGAGAGGATGAAGTCGAAGAATAACAATTATAAAGTTATAAAGAAATGAAGAATTTATTCACAAAAAATATATGGGCTGTTGCTTGCCTTTCATGTCTTGTGTTTATAGGAACGTCCTGCAATGAAAGCATAGATGTGGAAGCGGTGTATATCACTGCTGCTGAAAAGACTCCTATAACGACTTTCTCTGCAACGAACAATAACGATGAACTGGGAATAACAATTTCCAGTTCGTTGGTTGCAAATTCAAATATAGAAGGTGAATTGATGATTGACAATTCGTTGGTGGAACGTTATAATAGTGATCATGGGGAATCTTACAAGACATTACCGGAAGGTGCTTGTGTGTTGTCAAGTAGTTCCGTATTGATAGAAAGTGGAAAATATCGTTCTGAAGCGGTAAAATTGGTGGTAAAGGATATCGATGCCATACAGAAAGGCGTTAATTTTTTGTTACCTGTAAAGTTGGTTAGTAAAAATAAAGATTATCCTGGTTTGCCGGGAAGTGATGTTTTATATGTCATAGTCAACAGGAAGTTACTTGTGAATGTTCCTAAACTGAATGGACAGAATTATTTTAAGATAAACTTTAAGGATAATGATGTCAGCAGATTCCAGAATATGAGCGCATTTACTATCGAAACAAGAGTAAGTTTATGGGAGTTCCCTAAATACTATGGTGGTAATCTAATGAGTATTATAGGTTTTCCTGTTGGAGAGAATGCAGAGAAAGGTACATGGATTTTTGTAGATGGAACTCCTGACCGTGTGGGAGGTGAAGGTGATGTGCCTGTCTTTATGTTTGCAACGAAAGGGTGGTCAGTGTATGCTGGTAAGTTGGGATATACGCTCGAAAAGAATGCTTGGTATCATGTAGCCGGAGTATTTGAAAATAATACCCTGTCTTTGTACATTGATGGAATTTTGTTTGTACAAGCGGAATATGCAAATCCGATTTCATTGTCAGATAAGTTCTACATCGGAGCTGCGCCAGGAGTGCAAAACGGTTTCTATTTGAAAGGCTCTGTGAGCGAAGCACGTTTTTGGACAAGGGCATTGACTGCTTCCGAGTTGAAGAATCCGCTTCACCGTTGTTTTGTAGAAGTGGACAGTGAAGGACTGGAAGGATACTGGAAACTGGATGACATGAGTGACGAGTGTAAGGATTATACCGGGCACGGTCATACTGCTGTAAAACAAGGAACTGGCGATATAGAATGGATGACTGAGGTACCTTGTCCTTGATTCTTCTAGTTTATTTGTAAGTTTGAATAGAAATAAGAAGGAGATGTGATTATTTTGACACATCTCCTTTTTTTAACCTAAACCTTTTATCTTAATTACTTGCTATTATAAGCCACCAACATCCAAACCAACTTTTCCTGTTCTTTCAGATAATCGCTCATCATCGAAACGGTTACTTCGTCTCCGGCTTGAGAAGCGATAGATAAGATCTTACGTTCTTCACCAATCAGATAGCTGATAGACTGAAGGATATTATTCAATGCTTCGTCTCCGTTGCTTACCTTATCCACTTCATTCACATTTGCTACTTTTAGATAATCGCTGAATTTATTGGCAGGAGTACCACCCAGCATCAAGATACGTTCTGCGATTTCATCCACCTTTTCAGCCGTGTCATCATACATCTTTTCGAATTGACTGTGGAGTACAAAGAAATTATGTCCCTTGATATTCCAGTGGAAACCGCGGAGATTGGTGTAATACACTTGGAAGTCTGCTA
>ERZ772875.2815-NODE-2815-length-11958-cov-8.097202_pt1 | contig 11958 bp, 7 predicted proteins | sample MGYA00580585_ERZ772875 | MGnify/ENA primary metagenome ERZ772875 (study PRJEB29015, sample SAMEA2737736) | human gut metagenome | biome: human gut; feature: human-associated habitat; material: faeces | place: China | collected 2012 ... | reverse complement strand
GCTGGGCGCAGGTCAGATGTTCGAGGGCGTTCTTGCGGCTGCCCGGATACAGGGTATTACAGTCGGTCAGGAAAGGCATACCGCCCTGCTCCTTGCACAGGTCGGCCACCACTTTGGCGTAGTTGGGGCGCAGATAGGCCAGGTTGCCCAGCTCGCCGAAATGCATCTTGATGGCGACGAACTTGCCCTCCATGTCGATGTTCTTGATGCCTGCCGCGATGCACAGGCGACGCAGCTTATCGGTGAGGCTGGTACCCATGGGACAGCGGAAATCGGTATAGTAAACGGTCGATGCTTCCATCGGCTTTTCCTCCTGTTTTCTTTGACTTTTTCGACTTTGCGGCGCGTATCCGCCGCGCTCATACTCTCTGAAAGCATTATAGCACGACGCAGGGGCAGGCGCAAGAAAAGGGGTTGTTGCAAAATAGCCCCAACGAAAAAATGAGATAGACTTCCCCGAAAGGGGTCGCCTATCTCATTTTTTGAAATCTGCCTCTGAGTTTTCAACATTCTGCCCGATCTGTACGGTGAATGCGGCTGTTTTCAACATTTTGAAGGGACGCTATTTTGCAACAGCTCCTTTCTTTTCAACAGGATACTTTGCGATAGTGGAAAACTTTGTCCTTGGTGATGAACATCAGTACCGTGACGCAGAGCGCACCGGCTTCGGCTGCCGTGACGGCCAGCCAGACGCCCTCGATGCCCAGAACCATGGGCAGGAAGATGAGGGCCAGCAGCTGGAACAGCAAAGTGCGCAGGAAGGAGATGAGCGCACTGGTCACGCCGTCGCCCAGAGCAGTGAAGAAGGACGAGCCGTAGACATTGAAGCCCATGAGGAAGAAGTTCAGGGCGTAGACGCGGAAGGCGTGGCTGGTCAGTGCCAGCAGCTCGGCGTCGTAGCCCACAAAGATGCGGGCTACATAGGGGATGACCAGCATGGAGAGGGCCGTCATAACGACGGCGATGACGCCGATGAGGCGAAGGCTCTTGGAGTAGAGGTTGTTCAGCTCGGCGTGGTTGCGTGCGCCGTAGTGGTAGCTGACGATGGGGGCGCTGCCGACGGCATAGCCCACGAAGACGGCCACAAACAGGAACGCCGCATACATGATGACGCCATAAGCCGCGACACCGTTTTCACCGGCAAAGCGGAGGAGCTGGTAATTGTAAAGAATGTTGACCAACGACATGGAAAGATTGGTCATCAGCTCCGAGGAGCCGTTGATGCAGGCGCTGCGGATGACGCCTCCGTTCCACTGGGCGCGGCCCAGATGGATAGAGCTGCTGGAGCGCTTATTGAGGAAGTAGAACACCGGCAGCACGCCGCCCACGGTCTGGCTGATGAAGGTGGCGATGGCCGCGCCCTCGACGCCGCCGTGGAGCATACCCACCAGCACGACGTCCAATACCATGTTGGTGACGCCCGCCGCTACCGTGAAGGCGAAACCCAGATGGGGATTTTCGGCGGTGACAAAGAAGCTCTGGAACATATTCTGCAAAATGAAGAAGGGCAGGCAGGCCATCAGGAGGCGGCCATACCGGACGGCGTAGTCCAGCATCTCGCCCTTGGCACCCAGCAGGGACGCTGCCGGACGGACGGCAAAAAAGCCGACGACTGCGAGCAGGAGGCCCGCCACAAGACCGGTCCAGACGAAGAGGCTGAAATAGCGGTCGGCCTTTTCCCGGTCGCCCTCGCCCAGCGTGATGCCCACGATGGCGCTGCCGCCGGTGCCAAGCATGAAGCCCACCGAGCCGACCAGCATCGGCACGGGCATGATAAGGTTGACCGCTGCAAAAGCCGTTTTGCCCACAAAGTTCGAGACGCACAGGCCGTCCACGATGCCGTAGATGGAGGTGAACAGCATGGTGCCGATGCAGGGCAGCACGAACCGCAAAAGGCGGCTGTAATCAAAGTGGTCGGATAACTGTATTTTCTGCTTTGACATGGGTACTCCTTGTTACATCCCGGGCCGCCAGCCGGTGCAGTAGCGGGCATAATCCCGGTCTGCCTGCTTGACGTAGAGCACCAGCTCCTCGCCGCCGTCCTTTTTGGTGCGCTGACGCACCTTGGTGGGCAGGTTCTGGCGGTGGAGCAGTTCGATCTCGTCGTTCAGCTCTTCTTCGGTGTCAAAGGTGTCCAGCTCGGTCCAGTGGGTGGCAAAGAGCCAGAATTTTACAAGATGTTCGTTCAAGATCCAATTTCCTCCGATGCATTCAGACGGTAAAAGGGCGCGATGGCGTTCACGTCGCCGTGGCGCACGATGGAATAGGTGATGTCACAGTAGGGCTGGATGGCGGTGCTCTTCTCGACGGTGGAGATGAGCAGGACCTGCAGCTGCATCCGGCGGAACAGCTCCATCATGGGGCGGATGCGGTCGCTGGTCATCTTGCTGAACGCTTCGTCCAGCAGCACCAGACGGATGCTGTTCTCGCTCTTCTGGTAGATCTGGAGCAGCGACGCGCAGATAGCTACATAGAAGGGGGCCTGATTCTCGCCGCCGGAAGAATCGCGGCTGACGCGGGAAAGGGAAGCCTGCTGGCCGGAGACGGTGTTGGTCACTTTGATGTCGTAGTCGAGGTAGGTGCGGTAGTCTACATAATCCGAAAGGGTGACATTCTCGGGGCGGCGGCCCTCCTGCCGGGCGCGGGTGTTCTCGTCCACATCGGCCATGATCTTTTCCATCAGCTCGTCTACCTGACGCTCATAGACGGGGTCGGCGGTGGCGGCGAGGTTGTCCAGCGAGTCGCCGTCGGTCATCTGCTGGTTTCCCTTATCCACGATGACCTGATAGAATGCGGCCAGCTGGGGGTCGCGGCTGGGACCAAGCTCAAAGCGGTAGACCTCTTCGCCGTAGGTCAGCTGTTCCATTACCTTGTTCAGCTCCCGGAACTGCCGCCGTGCGTTGAAGATGTCATCCTTCATCCGGAAGAGGATGTCCTTGCGGAAGCGGTCCTTGCAGTCGCGTTGTGCCTGCTCGAGGCGGGCGGCGTACCGCTCCAAATCAATGCGCACGAGGCTCTCGTGCTGGGCGCGGTACTGCTCGATGCCCGTAAGGCCCAGCGGATGATCGCAGACGTAGCGGGTGTTGTACTCTTTCTGGGCAGGCTCGAGGGTGCCGGTGAGGTAGACGGCCAGTGCGTCGTCCAGCCGGGCCTGTGCCTTTTCAGCGGACTGGGCCGCATAGCGCGGGCCTTTGTCCTTGCTCAGGGCCGCGAAGCGCTCCCGTGCCAGCGGCTCCAAAAGCGGGTACTGGGCGAAGAACCGGTCGGCGGCGTCCTTTGCCTGCCTGGCGGTCTCTTCTGCCTTGGTCTGCTCAGCCTCGCAGGAGGCCAGCTGCTTTTCGCAGACACGGATGTCGCCGCCGGCTGTCTCCACAGCGGCGCGGGCGGCGTCCCACGCGGCCTCGCGGGCCTCGTCCTCTTTGTAAAGCTGCTGCAGCATCGGGTTCTCGCGGCACTCAGCCAGCTTCTGCTCCTGTGCGGTGCAGTCGGCGCGGGCCGCTTCCAGCGCGGCGCGGGCGTCCCACAGCGCGGCCAGCTCATCCATGACGCTGCTGTGCAGCACATCCTGATAGCTGTCCCGTGCGGCTTTGAGGGCGGCGGCAGACTGCGCCGCTTCCTTGCTGCGGGCGGTCAGCTCATCCAGAGCTTTCGTCAGCGCTTCGGCCCGGGCGCGGCGGGCGTCAAGGCCGATATACCGCTGGGGTGTGCGGAGACGCTCGAGGCGGAAGGGGTGGTGGCGCAGCAGGTCGCGGGTAGCGCTGTCGGGATAGTTTTCCAGTGTGTCGGGGGTGTCACAGCAGACGATGCGCCGCAGGATGGTGTCGGCATACTGTGCGGCCAGCGGGTTCTCGCTTCGGACCTGCGCGGCGAGGCTGTCGGCAGGGGCGGCGTCGGCCTTGCGGTTGGCCGTGCGGATGCTGGGGGTGTCCAGCAGGCTGATGGGGCCGACCTTGTCCCGCAGGGCCACAAAGGCGCTCTTGGCGGCGGCGTAGTGGGCAGGCGGCACGAGGATGTCGAACCGGCGGTCGCCGAGGCAGGCTTCCACGCAGTCCTGCCAGCTCTCGTCCTCGACGCTCAGCAGTTCGCAGAAGATCTTTGCGTCCGGCGTCATGCCGCGGCTCTTGAGCTCAGCGTTCACGGCGTCCCGCACTCTGGTGGCGGCGTCGCCGTGGGGGTAGACCCACCGGCCTCCCGAGACGGAGGCCAGCTCCGCCTGCTTTTCCTGTACCTCAGCAGTGAGGGCGTCGGCGCTCTGCCGTGCGGCGAAATACTGCTCTTCCAGCGGCTTTTCCAGCCCGGCGAGGGCGCTTTGGAGCTGGGGCAGGGTCTCCGCTGTCAGCGAGGCAGGCCAGAGCGTTTTCTCCACGGTAAAGCCGCTGCGCTGCAAGCTCTGCAAGAGGCTCTGTACTTTGCCTGCAGCAGCTTCGCTTCTGGAAGCGTCCCGGCTGGCCTTGTCCAGTGCGGTCTTTTTGCGGGCCAGCTCTTCGCTCAGGGCGTCCAGCGCCCGGCCCTCGCCGCTGGCGGCGGCACTGTGGGCCGAGAGGTAGGCCCGGCGGGCCTCGGCTTCGGCGTCTTTTGCGGCGGCGTAGCGGGCTGTCAGCTCTTCGTGCTGGCGTTTTCCGGCGGCAAGATGCTCCTGCCAGGTGTTCGTCCCGGCGGCGGCTTCCTCAGCACGGGCCAGCAGGGCAGTGCCTCGGTTGACGAGGGCTTCCGTTTCCTTCTGGGCAGCTTCGCGGCCATAGTCCACGATCTGTTCCAGCGCGGCAGCGCGGGTCTGGGCCTCGGCCAGCACGGCGTGGAGGTTTTCCAGCTCCACCCGGTCGCCCTGCAAAGCTTCCAGATCAAGCTCGGGCTGAGGCAGGATGTACTGATACAAAAACTCCCGGAAGTTGGGGATCTCGTCCATGCTGGTACCCATCTGGAAGACTTCGTTGAACTTCTTGCCCAGCGGGCTTGCGGCGCGGCCGATGCCCAGCGCCCGGCAGATGCGGTCGCGGGCTTCGCCGGGGCTGCGGGTGTAGGAGAGGCGGCCCACAGCGGGCTTGAAGTTCTCTTTCGAGCTGGGCGCGCCGGTGCGGGGGTCGATGAAGGGCAGCTGCTCGAGGGTGCAGCCGTCCTCGGAGATATACCAGGTCTGGTCGCCGGGATGGAGCTCCTGCATGGGGCCTTCCGACTCGACCCGGACGGCGATGACGAAATTGGTGCGCTTGACGCTGTCCCAGAACTCCGCGCCGATGTAGGCCACGGTGCGGCCCGGGCGGCGGTAGGCGTTCTCGCCGCGCTGCTTGGCGTGGACAGAGCCTTGCAGGGTGCGGCCGCTCTTTTTGTTGCCGAGAGCGTTGAAGTTGCGGTTGGTGGTCAGGCAGTAGCGGATGGCGTCGAGGATGGTGGTCTTGCCCACGGCATTGACGCCGATCATGTAGGTCAGCCGGGCGCAGTCGAAGGTGACGTTCTCAAAGTTGTGCCAGTTGATGAGCTTCAGGCGTTTCAGTTCTATCATTCTTCCACCTCCACGGCAGCGGTGCCGTCCTCCGGCCGCTCATAAAGCGAAAGCTCACTGCGGGTGCGGGTTACCTCGGCGGCAGCGTCCGCAAGGTCGGAATCCGGCAGAGCAAGCAATACAGTGGGAAATACTTCGATGCGGCTATCCAGCCCGGAAAGCCGTCCCACCGGCCGGGCCAGATTGTACCGGCGCAGGGTGCGCAGCAGCTTTTCCAGCGTGGGCTGGTCGAGACGGCGAGGCAGGTTCATCTTTTGGAGTTCGGCCTGCACTTCTTCCACCGTCACCAGAACCTGGTCGGCGCTGGCCGAGAGGCTCTCCCGCTTTTGGAGGTAGAGCAGGCGCAGGACTAAGAGCAGGATGCTCTCGTACTTCAGAAGCCGAGCCTGACTGCCCTCATGCTCGTTGACGAGGGCCGCCGCCTGCAGCGGGGCGGGGTAGAGCACCACCGAGTAGCCCAGCGGCGCAAACACGGCCCGCACTTCGTTGAGGTGGTCCTGAACATAAAGATATTTGGCGCGCTGGTCCTCCACGCCGCCCAGCACAAAGCAGTGGTTGAGCAGATAATTTGCGCACTCTTCCAGCATTTTATTCGTTTCGGTCATCTTCGGCGTCCTCCTTGCGGGGTGTCAGAGTAAATTCTTCAAACCGGAAGCCGCCCCGCGTGGCCCACTCGCCGGTGAGCTGGATGTCATAACAGCGGCGCGGCGACTGGGAGTAGGTGTGCAGTCCGATGATACGTGCGAAGTCGTTCGGGTATTCGTCGGCGAGGGTGGACGCCGTGACAGAAGGCCGTGCGGCCAGCGCCTGCCGGGCGAGAATGTCCACGTTCTCCTCGGTGACGGCCATCCGGGCGTAGTCCAGCAAGAGCTTCTGCTCCCGGCGGAGCTGCTCCTCGTCCAGCTGTCCGGCCTGCACCGGGGCCAGCGGCGCGTCGGTGCGGGGTGCGGCCGGAGGATAGAGCGGCTTTTCGCCGAAGACCTGCACCGGCCAGAGCTTGAGCCGCGCGGCCAGCGGACCGTCGTCCGGCTCAAAGAGCTGGTCGGGCGTTTTGATGTTCTCGGCGTACCGCCGCAGCAGGGCGGTGACGCTGCCCTGGGCCGAGCGGTCGCTCAGCAGCAGGAACTGCGCCCGCTGAACGGCCCGCTTGCGGTAGCGGACGTGGCTGGCGTCGATCTCCCGGATGAGGGTGCTCATCTCTTCGAGGGCGTCCCGCTGTTTCTGGATGAGGGCGCGGACGGCGGGAGCGGCCTCGCTCGGGGCGCAGCGCTCCACCCGGGCGTAATCCAGCGCCAGCTGGGGCAGGTAGTTCGTCTCGCAGTCGTCCAGTCCCTCTTCGAGGAAGGCGCGGTAGTTGAACAGGTTGTCGCTGGTCTTGAAGCGGTGGTAGGCGGCCGCCACCACCTTTTCTTCGTACTGGTCGAAAAGCTCCAAGACTTCCTGCGGGGTGCGGTTGCGGGTGAGGCGGTCGATGTAGTGGCCGATGGAGGCATTGAGGGCGCGGAGGGACTTGTTCAGCGCCTCAAGGTCGCCGGCTACCTCCCGCAGGACGTTCTCGTAGGGGCTCTTCTCTTCGCCTACGTTCTGCAAAAGCTGCCACGCCTTGTAGAGCTTGCCGGTGTAGGTGACGACCCGGGGGTTCAGGATCTCTTCCAGCGCCTCGAGAAGCGGCGTCACCTCCGGCACAAAGGCCAGCGCAGGCTCTTCTTCGTAGCTGCCGGGCTGTTCGGCCAGCCAGCCGGTGCGCCGCAGCCGCAGCAGAAAGCCCAGCGCCAGCGTGTGGGGGTCGCGGGTGGGCTGCTCGGCCTCATCGCCCGCGTCGTCGGCGTCCAGCGCCAGAGGCTTTGCCAGCGCGGCGAAATAGTCCTCGGCCCGGGATACGGCCTCGGCCCGCAGGATGCTGTAATCTGCCGTGTGGCGGCACTCCTCCCACAGCAAGAGCAGCAGCTCTGCATAAAATGCCCGGTTCGGCCCCGCCAGCGGCCGGAACAGCCGCGGGCTGACCAGTTCAAACAACTGCATCCGTATGCCCCTTTCAATCGGTAAATATCGACTTCTATTGTACCACAGATGGCACGGTTTTGCACCCTGCCGGGAAATAAAAACACAGGCCGGCAAAGCGGTATAAAACCCCTTTGCCGGCCCGTGCGGCGCTCCCTTATTCCCAAGCCGAGCGGCAGGACCGCAGAAAGGCTTGACAATGATTGGCCCAATGATAACACAACCTTGGGGCTCTGTCAACCGGAACGTGAAAAAAAGTAAGATATGCGGAAGGATTTCTCCAATCTTTTCCTGAAATTACACACATTTTCCACGAATTTGTGATAGCCTTATTTTTAGAAGAACTCCCCGACAATGTACTCGTTCGTAATACAAGGCGGAACTACTCCTGATAGATGCACAACAGCCCCCCGGAATGCAGGACTCCGGGGGGCTTCGTGTTTATAAGAGGCGTTTACCAGCAGCCGCGCACCCGGAAATCCCGCTCCCATGGGTCGGGGGCGAGGTCGCGCTGGCGGAGCGAGGTGATCTGGATATAGTCGCTGCGCTGGATGAGGGCGAACAGCTTGAGGAAGAGGGCCGGGTCGCCCTGCACCTCCAGCGTGACCGAGCCGTCGTCCTCGTTCTCCACCCAGCCGGTGAGGCCAAGGCTCTGGGCGGCGTACCGGGCGCGGTAGCGGAAGCCCACGCCCTGCACCTGCCCTTCGATGGAGTACCGCCGCCGGACGGTGCCCTCGGGCAGGGCGGGGGGCTGGCGGTCCTTTTCATTCAGAAAATCAAACATAAGCGGCTTACAGCTCCTGATAAGCGCTCATCAGGGCGGGGATGAACTGCTTTTTGCGGCTGACGACGCCGGGCAGCACCCAGCTGCCATCTTCCTCCGGCTCCTTCTCGAAGCCGCTGCGCAGCATCTCGTCGGCATGACGGCCGGTGCAGATGACGACGCTCTCTTCCTTCGGCACATCGGTCAGCAGCATATAGAGGTCCTCCACGTTCTGCTTGCCGCAGGCTTCGGGCAGATAGGGGGTGAGCAGCTGCTGGGCCGCTTTCAGGTTCTTGCGGGTCATATAGCTGCCCTGCGCCACGCCGAAGCGGACGTCGCCGCACATGAACACCTTGAAATCCTGCAGGAAGACTTCCTCAGGGGTCTTGCCGTCCAGCTTCTCGCCGGCCTCGAACATCTCGGAGGCAAAGGCGTCGATCTCGACGCCCGCGATTTTGGCGAGGCGGTTGGCGGTGGAGACATCGACGGGAGTGCAGGTGGGGCTGCGGAAGACCAGCGTATCCGAGAGGATGGCCGCCAGCAGCAGACCGGCGATCTGAGGCCGTATCTCGACGCCGTTCTCATCGTACATCTGGGTGATGATGGTGGCGGTGCAGCCTACAGGCTGGTTGCGGAAATAGACCGGGCCGCTGGTCTCGAGGCTGCCGATGCGGTGGTGGTCGATGATCTCCAGGATCTCAGCCTGGTCGAAGCCCTCCACGGCCTGGGTGGCCTCATTGTGGTCTACCAGAATGATGCGGCGCTTGCGCAGGGCGATGATGTTGCGGCGGCTGACCATGCCGCAGTACTTGCCGTCCTCGTCGAGGATGGGAAAGTAGCGGTGGCGCACCTTGGCCATCACGCGGGTGACGTCGGCCACTGGGGTCACGAGGGTGAATTTCATGATGTCGTCGCGGGTCATATAGTAGGAGATGGGGGCGCACTGGCTCATGAGCTTGCCGGCGGCGTAGGTGTCGCAGGGGGCGGTCATGATGGCGACGCCGGTCTCCTCGGCGATGCGCTGGATGGTGCGGCCCACCTTGGCGCCGTTGCAGATGATGAGGAGGGATGCTTCCTTCTCGATGGCGCACAGCTGGCTCTCATAGCGGTTGGTCAGGATGACGATGTCGCCCTTTTCGACGTTGTTTTCCAGCATCTCAGGGGTGGCAGTGCCGATCTTGATATGACCGGTGGTGCAGACGGCGTTCTCGTTGCCGACGACCATGGTGCCGCCGAGGGTCTCGAGGATATTCTTATAGGTGGTGCGGCTGGTGGCAAGCACACCGGTGTCGAACACGTCCATGTTGGCCGTGGCGATGTCCTTCACGGCGATGATGCCTTCCAGCTCGTCGTCGGCGCTCGTGATGGGCAGGGTGTCGATCTGCTGGTCGCGCATGATCTCCCATGCCTTGCGCAGACTGGTGGAGCCGGGGATGCCGGGCATCTCGCGGTAGTCCACATCACGGATCTTCGGGTTGACATCGGTACACATCCGGGGCGGCGCGACGCCGAACCGCTTGAGCACGAATTCCGTCTCCTGGTTCATCCGTCCGGCCCGGCGGGCCTCGCAGACGAGGGAGCTTGTCTTATTTTTCAGCTCTGCGTACGCAATGGCAGAGCAGATAGAGTCGGTGTCCGGGTTGCGATGTCCGATGACCACGACTTTATGAGCTGTCTTTGGCATAGATTCCTTCCCCCTTATGGGTCTTGGGTTGTCCTTCTTATCATGATACCGGAGCGCCGTTTTGTCCGCGTCCCTGCACGGCGCGGAAAAGGGCAGCCCTCTGGTAACTTTCATTGTAACACAAGATGGAATGGGGGTAAAGTGGCGCAGAGGGGCAGGATCCTTAAAATTTTGAGAGATTCTTGTATACATCTTCTTGCCTTTTTGGGAAAGGCGCTGTATCATAGGGATAAGTCTGTATACTTTAAGAAAGCCCCTTCGGGGGCGGCGCGGAGGAGCGAATGACGAGCACAAAATTTGAAACGAAGCCTTTGTTTACCCGCCGACAGCTGACGGCCCTGCTGCTGCCGCTCATTGCGGAGCAGGCCCTGAGCGTGACCATCGGCCTGGCCGATACCCTCATGGTGTCGTCGGTGGGCGAGGCGGCGGTGTCGGGCGTGAGCCTTGTGGATACCTTCAACACCCTGATGATACAGATCATGACAGCGCTGGCCACCGGCGGCGCGGTGGTCGCCAGCCAGTACATCGGCCATCGGGAGGAGAAGAGCGCCCGGGCTGCCGCCGCACAGATCATGTTCATCATGTCCAGCTTCAGCATTCTTGTGGCAGCGGTGGTCGTGGTGGGGCGCCACGCCATCCTGCGGGGCATTTTCGGCTCCATCGACGCCGATGTGATGAAGTACGCCGAGACGTATTTCCTGCTGTCGGCCCTGAGCTACCCTTTCATCGGCCTGTATAACGCAGGCGCGGCCCTCTTCCGGGCGCAGGGCAACAGCAAGATCAGCATGATGTCCAGCCTTGTGATGAATGTCGTCAACATCGGCGGCAATGCCATCCTCATCTTTGGCTTCAAGATGGGCGTTATGGGCGCGGCGTTGGCCAGCCTCGTCTCCCGCGCGGTGGCCTGCTGTGCCGTCCTCTTCCTGCTCCAGAAGCCGGATTGTATGCTCCGCGTCACCGACCTGTCGGCCATGAAGCCGGACGGAAAGCTCATCCGGCGCATCCTGCGGGTGGGCATCCCGGCGGGCATCGAGAACGGGATGTTCCAAATCGGCAAACTGTCGGTGGCCAGCCTCACCAGCACCCTCGGCACCGCCGCCATCGCGGCCAATGCCGTGGCCAACACCACCAGCACCTTCCTGAACATCCCGGCCAGCGCCGTCGGCATGGCGGTGCTCACGGTGGTGGGCCAGTGCCTCGGTGCAGGCGAGAAAGAGCAGGCTGTCTGGTATGCCCGCCGCCTGCTGCTGGTGGCCTACTGCGGTGCCTGGGTCATGAATCTGTCGGCCTTCTTCTTCGCCGACCGCTGGGCGCTGTCCTGGTTCAGCCTCTCGCCGGAGGCTTCGGCCATGGCGCTGGAGGTCATGATGTGGTTCAACATCGTCTCCCTCTTCTTCTGGCCCTCCAGCTTCACCCTGCCCAACATTCTCCGCGCCGCCGGCGACGCCAGCTTCACCATGACCGTCAGCATCGTGTCCATGTGGGTGTTCCGCGTGGGCTTCTGCTACCTGTGGGTCCTGAAGATGGGCGGCGGACTGCTCAGCATCTGGATGGGGATGTATCTCGACTGGGCGTTCCGCTCCATCTGCTTTACGGTGCGTTTTGTCCGGGGAAAATGGCTCGAGCAGAAGGTAATCTGAAACTGCCTCTTGCTTTTTTCGGCTCAGAGTGGCAGAATGAGAAAAAGAAATGGAAGAAGGGGATTCTCTATGCTGTTTCATCCTGCACAACTGGGCCTCGCCCATCTGGACAAAGCAACGCTGGAAGCCGATAAGAAAGCCTGCAAAAAGATCGGCCCCTGCGGCGTGGGCAAAAAGGCCCTCTACCTCAACAGCTTCTACATCGACCGCCGGTATTATCTGCCCTATGGCAGCATCAGCCGTGTGTTCAAGCGGGTGGCCATGAGTCAGGGAGGCTTCTCCGGTAAGGGCATGTTTGCCTCGATGGCTTACCTCGTGGTGGAGTACGACGGCGGCAAGCAGAAGCAGTGCAACTTCAAGGACGAGCGGG
>ERZ772875.2809-NODE-2809-length-11976-cov-3.474960_pt1 | contig 11976 bp, 8 predicted proteins | sample MGYA00580585_ERZ772875 | MGnify/ENA primary metagenome ERZ772875 (study PRJEB29015, sample SAMEA2737736) | human gut metagenome | biome: human gut; feature: human-associated habitat; material: faeces | place: China | collected 2012 ... | reverse complement strand
TGGAAAAACAACGTATGACTATTTCTGGAGTTATGGTTTTAGTCTTAAACTGGCTAATGGATTAGTGGCTTATCGTGATTTTAACATGGTTACAACACCATTTACGCAGATGCTGTTTGCTCTTTTTTTATTTATATTTGGAAAAGGAATTCATATTTATATAATATTTTATTCTTTGATTTTAACTTTAATTTGCTATTTATTAGATGTGTTATATGGTAAAAAGGGTCTTGTAGTTGTGGCTTTAATGTTTATTTCACCTAATATTTTACCAATCTTTATGTCATCATGTAATTATAACTTTTTATTGCTTCTTTTGTTGCTTATACTTATTTTGTGTGAAAGGAAGGACGTTAATCCTTTAATTATTGGAATACTACTGGGTTTAAGTTTTTTTACAAAACAAAATATTGGTATTGTATTTATTCTTGTTGATCTTATTTACTCATTTAGAAAGAAAACATTTTTAAAAAAGTTAGTAGGAATATTTATAGTGTTTTTAATATTTTTTGCTTACTTTATTTTAACAAATTCGTTATATGATTTTTTTGATCAATGCTTTTTTGGATTAGTAAATTTTGAAAAAGAAAATAATTATCATCGAGGAATTTATTTTTATTTGACTTTGATAATATTTGGTGTTTCAATTGTTTATGTTATAAAAAATAAAAGTTTGGAACGCTTTTTATTATTAGCTTATATGTTCATTGCACTTCCACTTTATGATTGTGCTCATTTTTTACTTTCCTTTTATGCTTTTGTATTATTATTTGAAGAACGACGCTTTAAGATATTTAGTAAAGTATCTATTCAAATGATTATTCTTGTTTTTCAATTTATTTTACTTGGAAATATAGTTATAACAAATTTTAAAGAAGAAGCTATCTATCCCAATAATATTAAATATTTAAATTACTTTTATCATCCAAAAGAAGTTATGCAAAAGAATAATCAATTAGCGTCATATTTAAAAAAATATAATACTTCTAATATTGTTATTTTTGATACTAATTCGATGTATTATAAACTAACTAATGACTATAGAAGTTATAAATATTTAGATTTATTAAATAATGGTAATTTTGGTCATTTAGGTAGTATTAATCCAATTAAGGAAATGAGGCAATTAGATAAAAATACTATTTACGTTTTTAATCCAAAATTATATAATGAATATGATAAATATTCTAGAAGTCAATTAGATGTTTATACTCTTGAATATTTTTTACAACATTATAAAAAAGTAGATAGTATTTTGGATTTTGATATTTATATGTCAAGAAGTGAGCTTTAGAGGTGATAAAATGAAGTCTAGTAAAAGTAATGAAGTGAAGCAAAAAGATAGGTCAAAGGAGTTTGTAAAAAAAGCCTTGAAATTGTTGCATATTGAAGTAAGTGAGAAAACGGAAAATTTATTTGTACAAATATTTAAATTTGCAATTGTTGGAGTAGTAGCAACTGTTATTGATTTCTTATTTCTTTATATATTTAAAGAATTCTTTAAATTAAATACAATAGTTTCTAATACTTTATCGTTTTTGATTTCGGTAATTTATAATTATATTGCTAGTGTCAAATGGGTTTTTGATGTTAATAAGGAAAAAGATGCTAAAAAACAATTTGTAATGTTTATGATTTTTAGCGCTTTGGGGCTTCTTTTGAATGATTTAATTATGTTTTTATGTGTTGATAAATTAAATATCTATTATATGTTAGCTAAAGTAATTGCGACTATGATAGTAATGGTATTTAATTTTATTACTAGAAAAATGTTTTTAGAGTAGGATGTAATCATAATATTTAATAGGGTGATATATAATGTCTAAGAATAAATATATTCTTCCTTTTAAGGGAGAGTGGTATATAGAATTTGGAGGGGTTACGAAAAAAAATTCTCATTCTTGGGATATAATTTCGCAACGCTATGCTTATGACTTTGAAATAAGAAAAGAGGATAAACCTTATTTTGGAGATTATCATGAGTGTAATAACTTTTATAGTTATAAACAAGAAATTGTTTGTCCCTGTGATGGCGTAGTTGTTGATTTAGTTAATGAATATGATGACACTAGAATTGTTGATGGTAGGAAGGCTATCTGCGATTGTAAAGATGTGAGAGGTAATTACATTTTAATAAAACATGAACATAATGAGTATAGTTTAATTTGTCATGTTCTTTTGAATAGTTTTAAATGTATAATTGGTGACTTTTTACGTGCCGGAGATGTTATTGGTTTAGTAGGAAACTCAGGTAATACTATGGGGCCACATATTCATTATCAGGTACAAGCGGGATATGACTTTTCTACAGCAAGTGGTTTACCAATAAAATTTAAAAACTATAAAATAACAAATAAAAAAATACAAAGAAAATACCTAAGTTGTGGAATGTATGTTAAAACTTGTTAATCTAGAGCCCAAAATTAACTAATGGTTATCTAAAAGGATAATCTTTTGTTTTATATTAAACTTATTCTTTTATTTTTAAATTCTTTATAGTATAATTTATATGTAGAGTAGGATGGAAAGGAAGAGATGGAGCTTTGAAGAAGATTTATGCAGGTATTGATATAGGTACTGATAGTGTTAAAATCATCGTGTTAGAAAAAATTAAGGGTGAGTTTCATCTTTTAGCTTCAAGTAAGGTTAAATCTAGAGGAATTAAAAGAAGTGAAGTAGTTGATGCTAGAGAACTTAGTAATTCTGTTAAAATGGCTGTTGATGAAATAGAAGGAAAACTTGATATTAAGTTGAAAAAGATTGTTGCTTGTGTTTCTACTAGGAATTGTATTTTTAATATTGTAAGTGGTAAGAGAGATGTTATTGATCCAAATTGTATTACTGGTGAAGATATTAGTGAAGTTTTTAGAGATGCCATTATGGGACAAGTTAATCAAGATTATGAATTAGTTACAGCTATGCCAATAACTTTCAAGATAGATGGAAATCTTAATGTTAAAGATCCTAAGGGAAGATGTGGTAAAGTACTAGAAACAAAATTAGTAATTACTGAGACTCCCAAAGAGCAACTCTATAAGTTTTTAGCCGTGTTAGATTTATGTGGACTAGAGGTAGTTGATATAGCGTTTGGTACGACAGGAGATTACTTTGCGGTTAGAAATGATAGCTTAGATAATCAAGTTGGGGCTATCATAAATATAGGTGAAGATACTACGAATGTTTCTGTATACAATAAAGGTATTATGATTAAAAATAGTGTTATAAATGTTGGTAGTTATTATGTTGATCATGATTTATCATATATTTATAATATTAGTATGGAAGATGCTAGAAATTTAAAAGAAAATTTTGTCATTGCCGCAAGTAGATATGCTGATGCAAACGATAAGATTGAACTTAAAACAACAGGTGGTACAAAGTATAATGTTACACAACTTGATGTTTCAAAAGTAGTAGAGGCTAGAATAGAAGAAATATTAAAAGTTTCTAAAAAAGAAATAAAAAACTTAACAAATAGAAAAATAAGTTATATAATCGTAGTAGGTGGACTAAGCGAAATTGCAGGATTTAGTTATGTTTTAGATAGTGTTTTTGGTAATTTAGCTTATGTTTATAATAATAATAAGATAGGTATTAGAAATAATAGCTATACTAGTGTATTTGGACTATTAAAGTATTTTGATAATAAACTTACTCTTCGAGATACAGAGTGTAATATGTTCGAGTTAGAAGATCTAAAAAAAATAATTACAGTAAAAAGTAGAAATGATTCTGTATTAAATAGGATGCTTGGTAGCTTTTTACAAAATAAGGAGGATAAGGTATGATAGGCGAACTAGAGATGGATCAGTTAGCAAAAATTAAAGTTATAGGATTAGGTGGCGGTGGAGGAAATGCCGTTAATAGAATGGTTGAGTCTGGAGTTAAAGGTGTTGAGTTCATTGTTGCTAATACTGATTTACAGGTATTAAAAAATTCTAAGGCAGATGTAAAGATTCAAATAGGGGCTAATCTTACAGATGGACTTGGTGCTGGAGCAAAACCAGAAATAGGAAAAGAGGCTGCTCTTGAGTCTAAAAAAGAATTAGAAGATTCATTATCTGGAGCCGATATGGTTTTTATTACTTGTGGTATGGGTGGTGGAACCGGTACTGGTGCGGCTCCTGTAGTTGCTGAAATAGCTCAAGCATTAGGTGCTTTAACTGTTGCCATTGTTACTAAACCTTTCTCTTTTGAAGGTAAAAAAAGAATGGAAAATGCTCTTAAGGGATTAGAGGAATTAAAGAAACACGTTGATACATTAATTGTAATTCCAAATGATAGATTAAGAGAAATTATTGATAAAACTACTCCAATGCTTCAAGCATTTAAGGAAGTTGATAATGTCCTTCATAGAGGTGTACAATCTATTTCTGATTTGATTGCAGTTGTTGGACTTGTTAACTTGGATTTTGCTGATATTAAATCAGTTATGAAAGATTCTGGTAATGCTATTATTGGAATTGGTATTGGAATGGGCGAAGATAGAGCTATTGAAGCAGCAAAGGATGCAGTTTCTTCTCCACTTCTAGAAACAAGTATAGATGGAGCAACTGATGCTATAATCAATATTACTGGTGGAATTAACCTTACTTTATTTGAAGCAGAGCAAGCTGCTGAGGTTGTTAGAGCTGCATCAGGTAATGATATTAATACAATATTTGGTGCTGTTATCAATGAAAACTTGACTGATGAGGTAATTGTTACTGTTATTGCGACAGGATTTGATAAGAGAGCTCGTCAATTGGCTAAAGAAAAAGAAAGCGTTAAGATTCCTACACCAAGTGATGTAGAAAAAGAAGCTCCTCGTCGTAGAAGCGGAGATACAAGTTATACTTCTACAGATGATAGCACAAGTGATGATGGATTTGAATTACCACCATTCTTACAAAATAGAAATTTTTAAATTAAGAGCAGGAATGCTCTTTTTCTTTTAATTTACAACTTTAACTCTTAATGTTATAATTTCTTTAGATGATAGATAAGTTAAGTTATGTAAAATTTCGGTAAAATAGCTATGGTATAATTGGAAATAAAAAATTATAATGATATAATTTATTCTAGGGAGTGTTAGTATGGCAAAGAAAAAAAAGAAGAAAGAAAAAAAAGAAACTTTTGATCATAAAGAAGAATTAATTGGTATTGCTTTAATTTTGTGTTCCATACTTGGAATAGGTAAATATGGTATAGTAGGACGTGCGATAGCATCTTTTTCTCTTTTTTTAGTAGGATCTATCTATATGGTATTATTACTTGTTTTTTTAGTTGTTGGATTGTACATGATAGTAAATCGTGAAAAGCCAGATTTGTTTACAACTAAATTAATTGGTATTTATATAGCTGTGATTGGTTTTTTAGTCTTAATGCATAAAGAATTTGTTTCACAAAATGATGGTAATTTGATGCTTATTTTTAAAGAGACTATGAATCAATTAATTGCGTCTTTTAATGGCATTATGAATACAGGAAAGATAGATGATGTTTTTGTTGTAGGTGGTGGAATAGTTGGAGGAGTATTCTCTATTATTTTTGATAAGTTATTCTCGTTTACTGGAATGGAAATTGTTTCTTGTGTCATGATTGGATTAGGTGTGTTATTATTTACTGGTTTTTCTGTATTTGAATTTGTTAAGGAAAAACTTAATACTTCAAAAGAAAAAATGGCAGAAAAAAGAGCTCATAAAAAGGAAGAGAAAGCGAATAATAAAATTAAATCTGATAAAAATTTAGAAGAGACTATGTCACATGTTATTATTAGTAATGGGGAAGATGAAGAAGAACAACCTGATAATAAAAAGGTTATTACATCTATTGCGGAATTAACACATAAGGATGAAGCAAAAGAAAATAATACAGTTAAAGAAATGAGTGTTGTTGAAGATAGTGATAATATAGTAGAGCATGTATCACATAGTGAACAAAATAGGAATTATGTTTTACCACCAATTGATATTTTAGATAAACCTAAGAAGAAAAATAAAGCAACAGATAATAGTATTATTGAAAAAAATATTGTTACTTTGGAACAGGTTTTAAAGGACTTTAAGATTAATGGTAAGGTAGTGGAAGTTCATGTTGGTCCAACTGTTGTTCAGTATGAACTTGAAATAGCAAGCGGTACTAGAGTTAATAAAATTACAAGTATCAATAGGGAAATATCTTTAGCACTTGCTAAAAAGGATGTTAGAATTGAAGCGCCTATTCCGGGAAAGAATACAGTTGGAATAGAGTTCGCAAATGATACTCCAACACCGGTTAGCTTTTATGAAATTATTAGTAGTAAACAGATGCAAAGTAATATGAATAAGAAATTAATGGTTCCACTTGGTAAAAGTATTATGGGTGATATTGGTGTTTGTGAAATTAATAAGATGCCCCATCTTTTAATAGCCGGTACTACTGGTTCTGGTAAGTCTGTTTGTGTTAATGGAATAATTTGTTCAATTTTAATGAGAGCAAAACCAGAAGAAGTTAAACTTATGATGGTCGATCCAAAAGTAGTAGAACTTTCTGTTTATAATGGAGTGCCTCATTTATTAAGACCAGTTGTTACTGAGCCTAAACAAGCATCAATTGCACTTTCTAAGATGGTCGTTGAGATGGAAAGAAGATATCAAGTATTTAGTGAGTCTAAGACTAAGAATATTGAAGGATATAATGATTATATAGATAAAGAAAATGCTAAAATTACAGATATTGAAGCTAAAAAGGATAAAATGCCATATATCGTTATTATTATTGATGAGTTAGCTGATTTAATGATGGTTGCGGCAAAAGAAGTAGAAGATTCAATACTTAGAATTACCCAAAAGGCACGTGCTGCCGGAATGCATTTGATAGTTGCAACTCAGCGTCCATCAACTGAAGTAATTACTGGTTTGATTAAAGCAAATATTCCATCACGTATAGCGTTTTCAGTTGGTTCTGGAATAGATTCTAGAACAATTTTGGATCAAACAGGTGCAGAAAACTTATTAGGGAAAGGAGATATGCTTTTCTTACCAATAGGAATGAATTCTCCACTTCGTATTCAAGGTTCATTTATTACAGATGATGAAATAAAACGAATTATAGATTATACAGTTTCTCAACAAAAGGCTCAATATGATGATTCAATGATGAATTTAGAAGTATCTAATTCTGATAAGAGTGCTTCTCAAATAGAAGATATGAATCAGACTGAAGAATATGATGATCCATTATATAATGATATTGTTGAATTTGTTATTAGTACGCAAAAAGCCAGTGCTTCACTTTTACAAAGAAAATTTAAATTAGGTTATAATAGAGCTGCAAGAATTATAGATTTACTTGAAGAACGTGGAATTATTGGACCTTCGAATGGTTCTAAGCCAAGGGAAGTATTGGTAAAATTAGAAGAAAATGTTGATAACCAACAATAATTTATAAAGACATAATCTTTTATGTCTTTTCTTTTTGCAGCTTTTTCTTTATTTTTTTTAAAAAATATGTTATAATAATAAACATTTATAGGGGGAATACTATAAAAGAAAAGGCGGTTGAGTAATTATGAAAAAGAAATATCAAATTATTGTTTTTATGCTATCTGTTTTAATATGTGGAGCATTATGTTATGTTCCTAATACATTAGCGTTAACTAGCACTAAAAGTCAAAATGAAGATTTAGGAGTTTATTTTGATAATGTTAAATTATTAAGTACTAATGTTAAAAGTAATAATACTATTCCTTTGAAGATTGATGATGGTCAGTGCAAATTTACATATGTTCCAGGAGATTACTATCAATTTAGTATTGATGTTGTAAATACTTCTAATGAAGATGTTAAAGTTGATAATATTGTAATGACCGAGTTAAGTGATTCTGTGAAGAAGTTTTTGAAATATGAAGTTGTTTATAGTAACAATAAAAAACTTAAACGTGGCGACGTAATTGCAGCAGGAGGCGTTAAAACATTAATTGTTGAAGTAAAGTATAGGGATGATTTGAATCCTATAGATTTACCTCAAAATGATGTTTTCGTTAATTTAGATTTTCAAGTTAATTATGTATCTAATAATTTATAAAGTAGTTAGACTTAGTGTAAAGTTTAACTCTTTTTCTTTTTATAATGATTTTGTAGTGCTATACTAATATTAGAAGTATAAAAGGAGGAAATTAAATTATGCCAACACCACATATAGAAAGTAAAAAGGAAGATATAGCGAAAGTTGTATTAATGCCTGGGGATCCACTTAGAGCGAAAATGATTGCGGAAAAATATTTAGATAACCCAAGGTTAGTAAATTCAGTAAGAAATATTTTAGCTTATACTGGAACTTATAAAGGAAAAGAAGTAATTAAACCATCGAAACTGGGATTGGAATTAAAGAATGATCCGGGACTGATGAACGGATTCACGCTGATCGATACAAAAACTGCTACTTTTGACGAAACATGGCAACCTGTGTGGGGAGAGGTGAAATCCATCCGCAACCATTATAATGAAATGGCTGTCACCTTGAATCAAAAAGCACAAGGTCGTAATCTGATTATTTGTTTTCGTCTTTATAACGATGGTTTGGGATTCCGTTATGAATTTCCACAGCAGAAAAATCTGAATTACTTCGTTATCAAAGAAGAACATTCTCAATTCGCTATGGCTGGCGATCATACAGCCTTCTGGATTCCCGGCGATTATGATACGCAGGAATATGACTATACCGAATCCAAACTTTCAGAAATTCGCGGATTATTGCAAGGGGCAATTACTCCAAATGCTTCTCAAACACCTTTCTCTCCGACAGGTGTACAAACTTCCCTGCAAATGAAAACGGCCGATGGATTGTATATCAATCTGCATGAAGCCGCTTTGATCGACTATTCTTGTATGCATCTGAATCTGGACGATCAGAACCTGATTTTTGAATCATGGCTGACTCCTGATGCGAAAGGAGATAAGGGGTATATGCAGACTCCCTGTCGTTCACCTTGGCGTACGGTGATTGTAAGTGATGATGCCCGTGATATTCTGGCTTCCAAATTGACTTTGAACCTGAATGAGCCTTGTATTTATGAAGATGTTTCCTGGATTAAGCCGGTGAAATATATCGGAGTGTGGTGGGAAATGATCACCGGAAAAGGTTCCTGGTCGTATACGGATGATGTTTATTCGGTGAAACTTGGACAGACGGATTATTCCCAAACAAAGCCAAACGGACGCCATTCAGCCAACAATGATAAAGTGAAACGTTATATCGATTTTGCTTCCGAACATGGATTCGACCAGGTATTGGTGGAAGGCTGGAATGAAGGTTGGGAAGACTGGTTTGGAAATTCGAAGGATTATGTCTTTGATTTCGTCACTCCGTATCCTGATTTTGATGTGAAAATGCTCAATGCGTATGCAAAGGAAAAAGAGGTAAAGCTGATGATGCATCACGAGACCTCTGCTTCTGTACGTAACTACGAACGTCATCTTGATAAAGCATATCAGTTTATGATAGATAACGGGTATAATGCTGTGAAGAGTGGATATGTAGGTAACATTATTCCTCGTGGAGAACATCATTACGGACAGTGGATGAATAACCATTATTTATATGCGGTAGAAAAAGCTGCCGAATATAAGATATGTGTAAATGCCCACGAAGCAACCCGTCCCACAGGATTATGTCGTACCTACCCGAATCTGATTGGTAACGAATCGGCTCGTGGCACGGAATATGAAGCTTTTGCAGGCAACAAACCGTTCCATACCACTTTGCTTCCTTTCACCCGTCAGATTGGCGGACCGATGGATTATACGCCGGGTATTTTTGATACCAAACTATCTTTTCTGTCGGGCGATCACAGCTTTGTACGTACTACTTTAGCTAAACAATTAGCGCTTTATGTAACGATGTACAGCCCTTTGCAAATGGCAGCCGACCTTCCGGAAAGCTACGAACGCCACATGGACGCGTTTCAATTTATCAAAGACGTAGCTGTTGATTGGGATGACAGCAAATATCTGGAAGCGGAGCCGGGAGATTATATCACGGTGGCGCGTAAGGCAAAAGGCACTGGTAACTGGTTTGTAGGCGGCATCACCGACGAAAATCCCCGTACCTCTGCTTTTACGCTTGATTTTCTTGAACCGGGAAAACAATATGTAGCCACTCTTTATGCTGACGGAAAAGATGCTGACTTTGAAAAGAATCCGACCTCTTATCAGATAAAAAAAGGATTGGTGACAAACAAGAATAAGATGTCTGTAAAGCTGGCACGCAGTGGAGGGTTTGCAGTAAGTCTGATAGAAGCAACTCCCGCCGACTTGAAAACAATCAGGAAATGGAAATAAGATTCAGGTAAAAAGATTGTTTACGGATTCCTCGTTTTTTAATAAATATTAGTTGTGCTTCGCAAAGAAAACTAAAACTTTGCGGAGTACTTTTTTTATAGGACGGATTCTTTTTTGTACTTTTGCGCCATCTTTTTTAAAACATCATCAATAAAGAGAACAACATGGGAGGTTTTTTCGGAACAGTCTCGAAAACTAGCTGCGTGACTGATTTATTCTACGGCACAGATTATAACTCACATCTGGGTACCAAGCGAGGAGGACTCGCAACATACAGTGAGGAAAAAGGGTTTATCCGCTCCATTCACAATTTGGAAAGTACTTATTTCCGAACCAAATTTGAAGGAGAACTAGACAAATTTAAAGGAAACGCCGGCATCGGCATCATTAGCGACACAGATGCACAACCTATCATCATCAATTCTCACCTCGGGCGCTTCGCCATTGTCACAGTCGCTAAAATAGTCAATATCCAGGAATTGGAAGAAGAACTTCTCAGTCAAAACATGCACTTCGCCGAACTTAGTTCGAGCAACACCAACCAGACGGAACTTATCGCATTACTTATTATACAAGGCAGAACTTTTGTGGAAGGTATCGAAAATGTGTTTAAGCACATTAAGGGTTCTTGTTCGATGTTGCTTCTGACGGAAGATGGTAGTATCATCGCTGCCCGTGACCGATGGGGACGTACTCCGGTGGTGATTGGAAGGAAAGACGGTGCTTATGCTGCAACGAGCGAATCGTCCAGCTTCCCGAATTTGGATTATGAGATTGAGAGATATTTAGGTCCCGGTGAGATTGTTCGCATGTATGACGATCACATCGACCAGCTTCGCAAACCCAATGAGGATATGCAAATTTGCTCGTTCCTGTGGGTGTACTATGGTTTCCCGACGTCTTGCTATGAAGGAAAGAATGTGGAAGAAGTGCGTTTCACCAGCGGATTGAAAATGGGGCAGACGGATGAATCGGAAGTAGACTGCGCTTGCGGTATTCCTGATTCGGGAGTGGGCATGGCTTTAGGATATGCCGAAGGAAAAGGAGTTCCCTATCATCGTGCTATCTCGAAATATACACCGACGTGGCCGCGCAGCTTTACTCCCAGCAATCAGGAGATGCGTTCGCTGGTAGCCAAGATGAAGCTGATTCCAAACCGTGCGATGCTGCAAAATAAACGTTTGTTGTTCTGTGACGATTCTATTGTACGGGGAACTCAACTGCGTGATAATGTGAAGATTCTGTATGATTATGGAGCAAAAGAGGTACACATGCGTATCGCTTGCCCGCCATTGATTTACGCTTGTCCGTTTGTAGGTTTCTCGGCTTCCAAAAATGCTTTGGAGTTGATAACCCGCCGCATTATCAAGGAACTGGAAGGTGATGAAAATAAGAATCTGGAGAAATATGCCACTACCGGTTCTCCGGAATACGAAAAGATGGTTAGCATTATTGCCGAGCGTTTCGGACTAAGTTCATTGAAGTTTAACACGCTGGAAACGTTGATTGAGGCCATCGGCTTACCTAAATGCAAAGTATGTACACATTGCTTTGATGGTAGCAGCCACTTTTAAAGCTGCTAAATAGGATATTTAAATATCCGGATAAAAGTATACAATAAAAAAGAGCCGTGAATTGCTTTGTAATTCACGGCTCTTTTTTTACCTTTACGGCA
>ERZ772875.2799-NODE-2799-length-12012-cov-7.878398_pt1 | contig 12012 bp, 9 predicted proteins | sample MGYA00580585_ERZ772875 | MGnify/ENA primary metagenome ERZ772875 (study PRJEB29015, sample SAMEA2737736) | human gut metagenome | biome: human gut; feature: human-associated habitat; material: faeces | place: China | collected 2012 ... | reverse complement strand
CCAGCCCTGCATGGTGGCCTTTGCCTGCGGCGTATCCGCCGTTCTGGCCGAGCAGGGGGTCAAGCCCGCTTATGTGGCCGGTCTCTCTCTGGGCGAATATTCCGCGCTGGAAGCCGCCGGTGTATTCACCGCCAAGCAGGCCATTGAGCTGGCAGCCTACCGCGGCAAAGCCATGGCCGATGCGGCCAGCGGCATCGACTGCGGCATGACCGCAGTGCTGAACCTCGACCGGGTCCCTCTTGCGGAATGCTGTGAGCAGGCATCCGCGCTGGGCTGTGTGCAGATCTGTAACTACAATTGCCCGGGCCAGCTGGTCATTGGCGGCGAAAAGGCCGCAGTGGACAAGGCCGCGGAGCTTGCAAAGCAGGCCGGTGCCCGCCGGTGCATCCCGCTCAAGGTGAGCGGACCGTTCCACACCCGTCTGATGGCTCCCGCCGGGGATGCCCTGGCAAAGCGCTTTGCCGCCGAACCCTTTGGCGAAATGAGCGTTCCGGTGCTGTTCAACTGCCTGGGCCGTGAAAAAGCCGAGAGCGACAGCATCCCGGCCCTGCTGGTCCGGCAGGTGCAGAGCAGTGTCTACATGGAGGACACCCTGCACCGTCTGGGCGAGTTGGGTGTGGATCACATTCTGGAGGTCGGCCCCGGCAATGCACTCTCCGGCTTTGTGAAAAAGACCCTGCCCGGTGTGACTTGTGTGTCGGTGGAGACCCCGGCGCAACTGGACACCGTTCTGAACGCATGGAAGGAAGAACAATGAACGAAGAAACCATCATCCGTACCGCCGTTGTGACCGGCGGAAGCCGGGGAATCGGCCGGGCCGTGTGCGTACAGCTTGCCCGGCAGGGCTGCCATGTGGTGGTCAACTACTGCCACGGCGAAGCGGCTGCTGCCGAGACCGTGTCTCTCTGCAGGGCCCTGGGCGCGCAGGCTGTGGCCGTGCAGGCCGATGTTTCCACCGCCGAGGGCTGCAAAAAGCTCTTTGAGGAAGCGGCAAACGCCTTTGGCCGGGTGGATATCCTTGTGAACAATGCAGGCATCACCCGGGACAACCTGATCCTGCGCATGTCCGAAGCAGACTTTGATGCCGTGCTGGACGCAAACCTCAAGGGTGCGTTCCTCTGCTGCAAGGAAGCGGCCCGCCGGATGGTGCGCCAGCGCTGGGGCCGGATCATCAATCTGAGCAGCGTTGTTGCCCTGCGGGGCAATGCGGGCCAGACGAATTACGCCGCCAGCAAGGCCGGGCTCATCGGCCTGACCAAAAGCCTGGCCCGGGAGCTGGCCAGCCGCAATGTGACAGTAAACGCTGTTGCGCCCGGCTTTATTGAAACTGATATGACCGCCGCCCTGCCGGAGGCTGTCCGCACCGAAATGGCAAAGGATATCCCGGCAGGCCGCGCAGGCCAGCCGGAGGACGTGGCAAACGCGGTGGCGTTTTTTGCCGCAGAACAAAGCAGCTATCTCACCGGGCAGGTGCTCTGTGTGGACGGCGGCATGGCAATGTAAAAGGAGAAATTCTCTATGGAAAAACGCAGAGTCGTGATCACCGGTCTGGGCACCGTGAACCCGCTGGGCAACACTGCTGCCGACAGCTGGGCTGCCGCAAAGGCAGGCCGGTGCGGCATTGGCCCCATCACCCAGTTTGACACCACCGATTTCAAGTGCAAGCTGGCCGGTGAAGTGAAAAACTTTGACCCCGAGACCGTTGTGGACAAAAAGGAAGCCCGCAAGATGGCCCGCTTCACCCTGCTGGCACTGGCTGCTGCAGCCGAGGCCATTGCCGACAGCGGCCTGAACACGGAAGCAGAGGCCAAAAACATCGGTGTTGTCCTTTCCAGCGGCATTGGCGGCCTGCCCACCATCGAGGAGCAGCACACCCGCGGGGAAGAAAAAGGCATGGAGAAGGTCAGCCCCTACTTTGTGCCTATGTCCATTGCCAACATGGCGGCGGCACAGGTGGCCATCCGGTTCGGCCTGAAGGGCATGTGCACCTGCCCGGTCACGGCCTGCGCCGGCGGCACCAATGCTGTGGGCGATGCCTTCCACCGCATCCGGGACGGTTACGAGACTGCCATGGTCTGCGGCGGTGCCGAAAGCTGCATCAGCCCGCTGGGCATCGGCGGTTTTACCAGCATGAAGGCGCTTTCCACCGTCACCGACCCGGATGCCGCCAGCCTGCCCTTTGATGCCCGCCGCGGCGGCTTCGTGATGGGCGAGGGCAGCGGTGTGCTGGTTCTGGAAGAGCTGGAGCACGCCCGGGCACGCGGTGCGCATATCTACGCCGAGGTGGTGGGTTATGGTGCCAACTGCGATGCTTACCACTTTACCGCACCGGCTCCCGGCGGCACAGGTGCCATCGACTGCATGAAGTTGACGCTGGCCGATGCCGGCATTGCCCCGGAGCAGGTGGATCACATCAACGCCCACGGCACCGGCACCCACATGAACGATGCCTGCGAGACTGCCGCCATCCACGCCGTGTTCGGCGCACACGCCAAGGAGATGACCGTGGTCAGCACCAAGAGCATGACCGGCCATCTGCTGGGCGGCGCGGGCGGCATCGAGGCCGTGTTTACCGCGCTGGCGCTGCGGGACCAGTTCGCCCCGCCCACCATCCACTACGCCCAGCCCGACCCGGAGTGCGATCTGGACTATGTGCCCAACACCGGGCGGCAGCAGGAAATGCAGTACGCGCTGAGCAACAGCTTGGGCTTTGGCGGCCACAACGCCTGCATCGCCTTGCGCAGATGGGAGGGCTGACCCATGGCAGAACCCCGTACCGTGCGTGAAAACGCCAACACCCTGAGCAGCGTGCAGATTGCAGAAATTCTGCCCCACCGCTACCCCTTTGCCCTCGTGGACCGTGTTCTGGACTACGAGCCGGGGCAGTGGGCCATCGGCCGCAAGTGCGTCACCCGCAACGAGGAATTCTTCAACGGCCACTTCCCGGCGCAGCCGGTCATGCCCGGCGTGCTGCTGCTGGAAGCATTGGCACAGACCGGCGCTGTGGCAGCGCTGAGCCTGCCGGAAAACAAGGGCAAGCTGGCACTGTTCGGCGGCATCAAGAGTGCCCGCTTCCGCAAGCAGGTCACCCCCGGGGACGTGCTCACCCTCCACTGCGAGCTGGTACAGCAGCACGGCGCTGTGGGCGTAGGCAAGGCCTCGGCATGGGTGGACGGCAAGTGCGCCGTCACCGCAGAGCTGACCTTTGTGCTGACCGACGCAGCAGAATAAAATGAATGAAAAAGAGATAGGCGATCCCTTTCGGGAAAGCCTATCTCTTTTTTGTGTCTGTTCCGGTCGGTTTACTCTGCGGCAGCTGTCCCGGCGTCTGCTTCAGCAGTGGGGGCAGACTCTGCCGTGGCGGTTTCTGTTGGGGCGGTCGCTGCCTGTTCCTTCTCCATCCACTCCCGCACGCGGTCGGGGCGGTTGGTGATGTAGGCATCGGCGCTGGTGCGCAGCAGGCTGCGGACGGAATCTTCCGTGTCCACCGTCCACAAAGACACCTTGATGCCCATCTCGTGCAGTTTGTCAATGAAACCGGCGTTTTTGTAGGCGGTGTGGTACTCACAGCTGACCCACTCCGGCACAAAGTCCAGACTGCTGATATAGGCGGGCAGATCCCGTTGCGACAACAGGTTTTTATAGATCTCGTTCAGGCTCTCGCCGGGAAAGTTTGCCCGCAGCATACTTACCTTATCGCTCATCCAGCGGGTCATCCAGCTGCAATTTTCCTCGTCTGCTGCGCTCTCCGGCAGGGCAGCGTCCATGGCATCCATGTCGTCTATGCCGTTGGTCAGTCCCAGATCCTTCCAGATGATGGGCGGCGGCAGCAGCATGCTTTCCAGCTCGCCGTATACCAGTGCACCCACCCGCAGTTCGGGCAGCAGCTGCTTTGCCTGCCGCAGCAGCGCGTGGTTGAAGGAAACAAGGATCACCTGTTCTACCATCTCGGTCTGCTGCAGCACCTCCAGCACCCGGGGCACAAAGTCCGGGTCGTTGTCCATGGTGGATTTTAGTTCCAGATGCACGGTGCATCCCGGCATCTGCTTGCACAGCTCCATGGCTTCCTGTAAGGTAGCAATCTTTTCGTCCTGATAGATGGCGTCCTTCCAGCTGCCAAAATCCAGTTCCTTTAAATCGCCCATGGTCATATCATAGATCTTGCCGGAAATATCCGTGTGCAGATCGATCATATAGTCGTGGTGGATCACAAGCCCGGCGTCAATGGTCTGCTGTACGTCCATCTCTACGCCGTCTGCGCCAATCTCCATGGCTTTTTTAAAGGCTGTCAGGGTGTTTTCCGGTGCAAGATAGGAAGCACCGCGGTGTGCAATGATTTGTGGTGTCATAAATTTTCTCCGTTATCGGTTCTTCCTCACACTTTTACGCCCCGGCGCTGCCATACCGCAAACAGTGCCGGGGCGCTTGCTCAGGTCAGGTCCTCGCCGTCTGAAGCGATGACCTTTTTATACCAGTAAAAACTGTCCTTCCGGCTGCGGGCGAGGGTGCCGTTGCCGTCGTTGTCCTTGTCCACATAGATAAAGCCGTACCGCTTTTTCATCTCGCCGGTGGAGGCGCTCACAAGGTCGATGGGACCCCATGTGGTGTAGCCCATCAGCGGCAGACCATCCTCATTGACGGCCTTTTCCATCTCCTCGATGTGCGCCCGCAGGTAGTCGATGCGGTAGCTGTCGTGGATGGAGCCGTCCGGCTCTACGGTATCCACCGCACCCAGACCGTTCTCCACGATGAACATAGGCTTTTCGTACCGGTCGTAAATGGTGTTCAGAGTCACCCGCAGACCCACAGGGTCGATGGCCCAGCCCCACTCGCTGACTTTCAGGTAGGGGTTCTTCACCGATGCAGACACAGCGTTGCCTTCCGCATTCTCTGCCGCCATCAGCTCCTTATCCACCGTGATGCAGCGGCTGGAATAGTAGCTGAAGGACACAAAATCCACTGTGCCCTCCCGCAGCGTGCGGTCGTCCTCCGGTTGTGTGTGCAGCTGCACCCCGGCGCGCTCCATCCGCTTTTTAGCCCACACGGGGTAAGCACCGCGCACCTGTACATCGGTAAAGAAGTAGTTGTCCCGGTCTGCCTCCTGTGCCGCCCGCACATCCTCCGGGGCGCAGGTGCGGGGGTAGAACTGCCCCGCCGCCAGCATACAGCCCACCATGGCGTCCGGCATTTTTTCATGCGCCAGCTTTACCGCCTTTGCGCTGGCCACCAGCTCGTGATGGGCGGCCTGATACTTGACCTGCTCCACATTCTCGCCGGGGTGGAATACCAGCCCGGCGCCGGTAAAGGACAGGTGCAGCAGCATGTTGATTTCATTAAAGGTGAGCCAGTACTTCACCTTGCCTTTGAAGCGGTCGAACAGCACCTCGCAGTAGTGGACGTAGGCGTCCACCATGCGGCGGTCTTTCCAGCCGCCGTATTTTTTGATGAGGGCAATGGGAGTGTCAAAGTGGCAGATGGTGACCAGTGGCTCGATGCCGTACTTATGGCACTCGTCAAAAATGCTGTCGTAGAAGGCTAGTCCTGCCTCGTTGGGCTGGGCGTCATCGCCGTTGGGCAGGATGCGGGTCCATGCAATGGACAGCCGGAAGCACTTGAAGCCCATCTCTGCAAACAGGGCGATGTCCTCTTTATAATGGTGATACAGGTCAATGGCCTCGTGGCTGGGGTAGAAATGTGCGTCATCGCAGCCCAGCATTTCCATATAGCCCGTTGCCACCGGAAAACGGTCCGGGCCGAAGGGGGTTACATCCACCGTAGCCAGACCCTTGCCGTCTGCCTGCCATGCACCCTCGCACTGGTTGGCAGCGGTAGCGCCGCCCCACAAAAAGCCCTTGGGAAATTTGCCCATACTCTTTACCTCCTTGTTTACTTTTGCGCCCCTGCGGAGCGCAGATATACGCATACTACTATGATACCGCAACCGGCGGCGCTTGTCCATGACTGCATTTTGCAAAGGTGCGTGCATTTGGGGATAAAGTACGACTTTTATCGTCAAAACGCCGAAATTTCCTGCTGCTTTTTGCGCACTTTTCACGATAAAAACACAAAACTTGCCCGTTTTTCTTTTATTCTGTTCCTTTTAAACCGCGCGGCAGTATGGTAGAATAATAGGGTAAGAACTGCGCTGCGCTGCTGCGCTGCTGAGAACATGGAAAAAATGGAGTGTTTGATTATGACTGAGTTCAAACCCATCAAAGAAGGCAAAGTCCGCGAGATCTACGACAATGGCGACAGCCTGATCATGGTTGCCACTGACCGCATTTCTGCGTTTGACGTCATCCTGAAAAACAAGGTCACCAAAAAGGGCACCGTGCTCACCCAGATGAGCAAGTTCTGGTTCGATTACACCCGCGATCTGCTGCCCAACCACATGCTGAGCGTGGATGTGCAGGATATGCCGGAGTTCTTCCGCCAGCCCCAGTTCACCGGCAACAGCATGATGTGCCGCAAGCTGACCATGCTGCCCATCGAGTGCATCGTGCGCGGCTACATCACCGGCAGCGGCTGGGCCAGCTACCAGAAGACCGGCAAGGTCTGCGGCATCCAGCTGCCCGAGGGCCTGAAGGAGTCCGAGAAGCTGCCCGAGCCCATCTACACCCCCTCCACCAAGGCTGAGATCGGCGACCACGACGAGAACATCTCCTACGAGCAGAGCATCGACGTGCTGGAGAAGAAGTTCCCCGGCCACGGTCTGGAGTACGCCACCAAGCTGCGGGACTACACCATTGCCCTGTACAAGAAGTGCGCCGAGTATGCACTGTCCCGCGGCATCATCATTGCCGATACCAAGTTCGAGTTTGGTCTGGACGAGGACGGCAACGTGGTGCTGGGCGATGAGATGCTGACCCCGGACTCCTCCCGCTTCTGGCCGCTGGAGGGCTACGAGCCGGGTCACAGCCAGCCCTCCTTCGACAAGCAGTTCGTCCGCGACTGGCTGAAGGCCAACCCCGACAGCAACTACGACCTGCCGCAGGATGTCATTGACAAGACCATTGCCAAGTATCTGGAGGCCTATGAGCTGCTGACCGGCAAAAAGCTGTAAGCGTATCCCGTATCCATAAAAATCAAGGCTGCTGCGGAAAATTTTCCGCAGCGGCCTTTTTTGCGCCCCGCCCCTTGACATTGAGTGGGGATATGAGTAATATATGTATCGTATCAAACAGTTTCACATCGAACAACTTGAACAGAGGAAAACCATTATGTGTACACAGCACCCTATTGAAGAGCCCTGCAAGCTGGACCCGCCGTGGGAAGGGCCGCAGGTCATCCCCGCCCAGCTGCGCCGGGTGGATAACCTGATCTTCCGCAGGCTGAACCAGTTTTCCCGCGCCAACGGGGTAGAGCAGACCACCCCCATGCACGGGTGGATCATTGGGTATCTCTACCGCCACCGGGACGAGCCGGTGTTCCAGCGGGACATCGAGCGGGAGTTTTCCATCACCCGCTCCACGGTGACGAACATTTTGCAGCTGATGGAGCGCAAGGGCTACATCCAGCGGCTGAGCGTGCCGCAGGATGCCCGGCTCAAGCAGCTGGTTTTGACCGAGGAGGGCATCCAACGGCACGAAAAGACCCTGCTTTCCTTCCACCAGACCGACGATTATGTGGCCGGACTGCTGACCGAGGAGGAGAACGCAGAACTGCTGCGGCTGCTGAACAAGCTGCGGGAAGCGTTGAAATAACCACCTTTTCCGTCAAAGCGCCGAAAAAGGACTTGTTAAATTAGCAATTATGAACATTTTTCGAAAGCTATTGACATTTAAATTGTTATGTATAAAATTGTTTTGTACCAAACAAATAAATTCAACAGGAGGGAACTCAGATGATCAAAAAGCTTGTGTCGCATCTGGGCGAGTATAAAGCCGCCTCGATCAAGACACCGCTCTTTGCTGCGCTGGAAGCCATTATGGATGTGCTGCTGCCCACCATCATGGCCTTTATCATCGACCAGGGCATTGAAAAGGGCGATATGAACGCCATCATCCGCTACGGACTGCTTACCTTTCTGGTGGCAGCCATTGCGCTGGTGCTGGGCGTACTGGCGGGCAAGTATGCCGCCGAGGCATCCACCGGCTTTGCCGGAAATCTGCGCGATGCCATGTATGAAAACATCCAGCATTACTCTTTTTCCAACATCGACAAATTTTCCACGGCAGGTCTTGTCACCCGCATGACCACCGACGTGACCAATGTGCAGAACGCCTTCCAGATGATTTTGCGCATGTGCGTGCGCGCCCCGGTGCATCTGGTGTTTGCCATGTTCATGGCCGTGGTCATCGGCGGCCCGCTGTCGCTGGTGTTCGTGGTGGCAGTGGCCTTTCTGGTGGCGGTGCTGGCTGCCATCATGATTCCTACCTTCCGCATCTTTGACCGGGTGTTCAAGAACTATGATAACCTCAACGCCTCGGTGCAGGAGAATGTCTCTGCCATCCGCGTGGTCAAAAGCTTTGTGCGCGAGGGCTTTGAGAACGAAAAATACACTGCCGCCTGCGAGAGCCTGTACAAGCAGTTCGTCAACGCGGAAAGCCGCCTGAGCTTCAATAACCCCGCCATGCTGGTGGCGGTGTACGGCTGCAACATCGCGCTGAGCTGGTTCGGCGCAAAATATGTGCTGCACGGTGCTATTACCACCGGCCAGCTGAACGCCCTGTTCGGCTATATCATGAACATCCTTATGGCACTGATGATGCTGAGCACGGCCTTTGTCATGATCGCTATGTCTGCCGCCTCTGCCAAGCGTATCGTGGAGGTGCTGGACGAGCACACCGACCTGCCCCCGGCAAAGCAGCCGGTGCAGCAGGTGGCAGACGGCAGCATCCAGTTCGACCACGTTACCTTCAAGTATAAGCACGGCAGCGGTCAGCCGGTGCTGAACGATATCAGCTTTACCATCCGGCCCGGCGAGACGCTGGGCATCATCGGCGGCACCGGCAGCGCAAAATCCAGTCTGGTGCAGCTGATCCCCCGCCTGTACGATGCCGAGAGCGGTACCGTGCGTGTGGGCGGCGTGGACGTGCGGGATTATAACCTTGACGTGCTGCGCCGCGAGGTCTCCATGGTGCTGCAGAAGAACGTGCTGTTCAGCGGCACCATTCTGGATAATCTCCGCTGGGGCGATGCCAACGCCACCGAGGAAGAGTGCATCCGCATGGCAAAGCTGGCCTGCGCGGATGAGTTCATCCAGCGCTTCCCGGATAAGTACAATACATGGATCGAGCAGGGCGGCTCCAACGTATCCGGCGGCCAGAAGCAGCGCCTGACCATCGCCCGCGCCCTGCTGCGCAAGCCTAAGGTGCTGATTTTGGACGACTCCACCAGCGCCGTGGATACCGCGACCGATGCCAAGATCCGCAAGGCCTTCCGGGAGGAGATCCCCGGCACGACCAAGATCATCATTGCACAGCGCATCTCCTCGGTGCAGGATGCAGACCGCATTCTGGTGCTGGAGAACGGCCAGATCAACGGTCTGGGCACCCACGCAGAGCTGCTGGCGACCAATGCCATCTATCAGGAGGTCTACAACAGCCAGACGCAGGGCGGCGGCGATTTTGACAAGCAGGGAGGTGCGCAGTAATGGCAGTAAAAGAAGTACATGGCCCCGGCCCGCGGGGCGCACGGGGGCCGCGCCCCAAGGTGGAAAACCCGGGCAAGCTGCTGAAGCGCATTATGGATGAGGTGTTCCGCAACTATCTGCCCCACTGCATCCTTGTGCTTGTCTGCATCGTGGTCAGCGCGCTGGCCAATGTGCAGGCCAGCCTGTTCTTGCAGACTTTGATGGACGATTACATCGTGCCCATGACCCGCCAGCAGAACCCCAGCTTTGCACCGCTGGCCGGTGCACTGGTGCGGATGTGCTGCATCTACCTTGTGGGTATTCTGGCCGCATGGGCCAACGCCCGCATCATGGTCAACGTAACGCAGGGCACGCTGCGCAATTTGCGCACCAAGCTGTTCACCCACATGGAAAGCCTGCCCATCCGGTATTTTGACACCCATCCCCATGGCGATATCATGTCCGTGTACACCAACGATGTGGATACCCTGCGCCAGATGCTCAGCCAGAGCATCCCGCAGCTGGTGTCCAGCGTCATCACCATCGTATCCGTGTTCTTCAGTATGTGCATGCTCAGCTGGCAGCTGACCATCGTTACCATGCTCATGGTGGCGCTGATGCTGTTCTGCTCCAAGCAGATCGCAAAAAGCTCCTCCAAGTACTTCATCCAGCAGCAGCGGGATCTGGGCAAGGTGAACGGCTACATCGAGGAGATGATGGAGGGCCAGAAGGTGGTCAAGGTATTCACCCACGAGCAGCAGACCCTTGCCGGCTTCCGTGAGTTGAACGACCAGCTGAAGGAAAGCGCCAAGCAGGCCAATGCCTTCTCCAACATCATGATGCCGGTCAACGCCCAGCTGGGCAACATCAGCTACGCCATCTGCGCACTGACTGGTGCAGCCATGGCTGTGGGCGGCGTTGGCGGCATGACCCTTGGCACCGTGGTGGCCTTCCTCAGCCTGAACAAGGGCTTCAATATGCCCATCAGTCAGGTGTCCATGCAGGCCAACAGCGTCATTATGGCACTGGCTGGTGCCGAGCGCATCTTCAAGATGATGGACGAGCCCAGCGAGACCGACGAGGGCTATGTGACACTGGTGAACGCCAAGTACGACCGCAACGACCAGCTGGTGGAAACTGCCGAGCGCACCGGCCTGTGGGCGTGGAAGCACCCCCACCACGACGGCACTACCACCTACCACAAGCTGGCGGGCGATATCACCTTTACGGACGTAGACTTTGGTTATGTGCCGGAAAAAACGGTGCTGCACGACATCAATCTGTATGGCCGTCCGGGACAGAAGATCGCTTTTGTCGGCTCTACCGGTGCGGGCAAGACCACCATCACCAACCTGATCAACCGCTTCTACGATATTCAGGATGGCAAGATCCGCTACGACGGCATTAACATTAATAAGATTAAAAAAGACGACCTGCGTCATTCCCTTGGGATCGTATTGCAGGATACCCATCTATTTACCGCAACTGTTATGGAAAATATCCGTTACGGAAAACTGGATGCGACAGACGAGGAAGTCATCGCTGCTGCAAAACTTGCAAATGCAGACACCTTCATCCATCAGCTTCCGGATGGCTACAACACATTGCTGACCGGAGACGGCGCAAACTTAAGCCAGGGACAGCGCCAGCTGCTTGCGATTGCCCGTGCCGCCATTGCTGATCCTCCTGTCCTGATCCTTGATGAGGCAACCGCCAGCATTGACTCCGGTACTGAACAGGCGATTCAACATGCTCTGGCGGCGGTGCGTGAACATACCACGCTGGTGGTGATTGCTCACCGCTTATCAACTATTGTTGATGCCGACACCATTCTGGTGCTTCATCGTGGGCAAGCCGTGGAGCAGGGTACTCACCAGCAACTGCTGGCGGCCCAGGGACGCTACTGGCAGATGTATCAACTGCAACTTGCGGGCGAAGAGCTGGCAGCCAGCGTGCGTGAAGAGGAATCATTGAGCGCCTGAATAGCGCAATATTTCATCGTTGGTGCAAAAATGTAACGCACTGTGCACTGTCATAGTGCGTTTTCATTTTCAATCTTCTTAACTTCCTGCTCTCTTTCTCGTTTTTCATTTCTGGCACACCGCTTGCAATACCTTCTTCGTGTAGCAGAACCATTACCGAATTCTGACCGGAGGGGATCTATGAAGCTGGTGACCGTGATAATCAAACCATTCAAGCTGGAAGACGTTCGTGAAGCGTTATCTTCCATTGGTATTCAGGGCCTGACCGTCACCGAAGTGAAAGGTTTCGGGCGTCAGAAAGGACATGCCGAGCTGTACCGGGGGGCGGAATACAGCGTCAATTTCCTGCCAAAAGTAAAAATTGATGTGGCGATTGCTGATGACCAACTCGATGAAGTGATCGATATCGTCAGCAAAGCGGCTTACACCGGAAAAATTGGCGACGGCAAAATCTTC
>ERZ772875.2794-NODE-2794-length-12026-cov-13.458024_pt1 | contig 12026 bp, 5 predicted proteins | sample MGYA00580585_ERZ772875 | MGnify/ENA primary metagenome ERZ772875 (study PRJEB29015, sample SAMEA2737736) | human gut metagenome | biome: human gut; feature: human-associated habitat; material: faeces | place: China | collected 2012 ... | reverse complement strand
ATGGAGGGAAACGGCTATCTGGTGAGCTGGTGTATCGGCCACCTTGTTTCCCTTGCCGACGCCGGAGCCTATGACGAGCGTTTCAAGAAGTGGCGCTATGACGACCTGCCGATTTTGCCACAGGAATGGCAGTACATCATCCCTGCCGAGAAAAAAGGACAGTTTGCCGTGCTGCGCTCTCTGATGGAGCGCCCCGACGTGACGGGGCTTGTGTGCGCCACCGACGCCGGGCGCGAGGGTGAGCTGATTTTCCGTTTTGTCTACCAGATGGCGGGCTGCAAAAAGCCGTTCAAGCGCCTTTGGATTTCCAGCATGGAGGACGCCGCGATCCGCGAGGGCTTTGCCCACCTGAAACCGGGGGCCGACTACGACGACCTGTATCAATCGGCCCTGTGCCGGGCGCAGGCCGATTGGCTGGTAGGGATCAACGCCACCCGGCTTTTCTCCATCCTCTATCACAAGACCCTGACCGTGGGCCGTGTCCAGACGCCTACCCTCAATATGCTGGTTGACCGGGAGGCTAAAATCAGCAATTTCAAGAAAGAGAAATACCACGTTGTCCATATCGCGGCGGGCGGCATGGAGGCGGCCAGCGACCGCTTTATGAACCCCGACGACGCCGACGCCACCAAGACGGCCTGTGCAGGAGCGCAGGCCGTTTGTGTATCGGTGAAGCGTGAGAAAAAGACGGAGCAGCCGCCCCGTCTTTACGATCTCACCACCTTGCAGCGGGAGGCCAACCGCCTGTTTGGATTTACCGCCAAGCAGACCCTTGATTATGCCCAACAGCTCTATGAAAAGAAGCTGCTGACCTATCCCCGCACCGACAGTCAGTATCTTACCGACGATATGCAGCCTACGGCGGAATGCATCGTGTCCGGCCTGTGGCCGCTGCTTTCCTTTGCGGCGGGGCTGGACATTGCTCCGCAGTTTGGCCGGGTGCTGAACAGCAAAAAGGTGTCCGACCACCACGCCATTATCCCCACGATGGAGTTTGTGCAGAAAGGCTTTGACGGGCTGACCGAGGGCGAAAAGAAACTGCTGTCCCTTGTGTGCTGCAAGCTGCTGTGTGCCGTGGCCGCGCCCCATGTGTATGAGGCCGTCACCGCCACATTCACCTGCGCCGGGAACGAGTTCACCGCCAAGGGAAAAACCATTCTCACCCCCGGCTGGAAAGAGATTGAGCGCCGCTTCAAGGCGTCGTTCAAGACCGACGCCGACGAGGACGCGCCGGAGCTGGCACGGGAGCTGCCGGAGATCACCGAGGGCCAGACCTTTGACCCGGTGGAGGCCAGCATCACCGAGCATTTCACCACACCGCCCAAGCCCTACACGGAAGATACGCTTTTGTCTGCTATGGAACGGGCCGGGGCCGAGGATATGCCGGAGGACGCCGAGCGCCAAGGTTTGGGAACCCCGGCAACCCGCGCTTCCATTCTGGAAAAGCTGGTGCAGATGGGATTTGTGGAACGCAAAGGCAAACAGCTACTTCCCACCAAGGACGGCCACAACCTTGTGTGCGTCCTGCCGGATGTGCTGACTTCTCCCCAGCTCACGGCGGAATGGGAAACCAAGCTGACGGCCATTGCCAAGGGCGAGGCCGACCCGGAGGGCTTCATGGTGGGCATTGAGGAAATGACCCGGAGCCTGATTTCCCGATATTCGCAGATCAGCGAGGACGCGCAGAAGTTGTTTCAGGCCGAGCGTGTTGTTATCGGCAAGTGTCCCCGCTGCGGCGAAGCCGTCTACGAGGGCAAGAAAAACTATTACTGCGGAAACCGGGCCTGCCAGTTTGTCATGTGGAAGAATGACCGATTTTTTGAGGAACGGGGCAAGACATTCACCCCGAAGATCGCCGCCGCGCTGCTCAAAGACGGAAAGGCAAAGGTAAAGGGCCTGCGCTCCATGAAAACCGGCAAAACCTACGACGGGACGGTGCTTTTGGCCGATACCGGCGGGAAGTACGTCAACTACCGCGTGGAGAAAAGGAGCTGACGGAGTAACGTAGCAAGCATAGGAAGTGTAGCCACACTTCCGATAAATCCCTGACCCGGCCACCCTGCCGGGCCGGGGATTTTGCTTGTTGGGGAAAGCCCCAAACCCCTATGAATATGAAAGGAGTGAACCCATGAGCGAAGTGTTTTCTATCCTGCTTCATAACCGACAGCGTTATGAGCAAGGCAAAGAGGGCCTTTGGTTTTCTTTGCCGACCACAACCGAAAAGCTGCAAGAAGCCCTGCGGGAAATCGGGATCAGTGCCGACAATCCGCAGGACTTTTTCTTGTACGACTACCGAAGCCCGCAGGAGCGTCCCATTAAGCTGCCCCGCGATCTGGTGTTGTCCGCTGATGTGGACGAGCTGAACTTCCTTGCCGCGAGGCTGGAAAAACTGGACGCCGCCGAGCTTGCGGAGCTGAACGCCGCCCTGACAAGCCCGCAGCGCGACTTCCACAGCATCGGCCAGATCATCGACTACCCCGACAACGTGGACTACTATGTGCATCTGCCGGATGTCACCGGCACGGGCCAGTTGGGTGACTACTACCTGAACCGTTCCGGCATGGTGGATATGCCGGAGGAATGGAAAGCGGGAATTTTCCTGCCCCGTTTCGGCCTGCATATTGCCAATACGGAGCATGGTGTTTTCACCGACTACGGCTATCTGGTGAAAAGCGGCGACGAGTGGCAGCGTGTCCATGAGGGCCAGCCGGTGCCGGAGGAATACCGGGTGATGGCTTATCCCGCGCCGGAAATTCTGCGGGACGAGGCCCCGGCCCGGACGGTGCAGCCAGAGGCAGCGCCCACCGCCGAAGCTGCGGCCCCGCCGCCCGTCGTCCCCATTATTCTCAACAGCCAGAACAGCGCCGACCGCATGAAAGAAATCACCGACCGGCTGGAAACCGGCATACAGGAACTTTTCGAGAGTGAACGCTACAAAGCCTATCTCACCTCTATGGCAAAGTTCCACAGTTACAGCTTCAACAATACGCTGCTGATCGCCATGCAGGGCGGCCAGCTTGTGGCGGGCTACAACAAGTGGCGGGACGATTTTCACCGCAATGTGAAACGGGGCGAGAAAGGCATCAAGATTCTGGCCCCCGCCCCCTACAAGGTGAAAAAGGAAGTGCCGAAGCTGGACGAACAGGGCAAGCCGGTCATGGACAAAGACGGCAAGCCTCTGACCGAAGTACAGGAAACACAAGTTCCGGCGTTCAAGATCGTGTCTGTCTTTGACGTGAGCCAGACCGAGGGCGAACCCTTGCCCTCTATTGGTGTGGACGAGCTGGCCGGGAATGTGGAGCAATACGAGGACTTCTTCAAGGCGCTGGAACAGACTTCCCCCGTGCCGATGGCCTTTGAGGACATCCCCGGTGGTTCTCACGGCTACTACCACCTGACGGAAAAGCGGATCGCCATACAGGAGAACATGAGTGAGCTGCAAACTTTGAAAACAGCCATCCATGAGATTGCCCATGCCAAGCTCCACGCCATTGACCCGGAGGCCCCTGTGACCGAGCAGGCCGACCGGCCCGACAGCCGCACCCGCGAGGTGCAGGCCGAGAGCGTGGCCTATGCCGTCTGCCAGCACTACGGACTGGACACGTCCGACTATTCCTTTGGGTATGTGGCCGGTTGGAGTTCCGGCAAAGACCTGAAAGAGCTGCGGGCGTCCCTTGAAACCATCCGGGCCACCGCCCATGAGCTGATTACCACCATCGACGGCCACCTTGCCGAGCTTCAGCAACAGCGGCAGGCGCAGCAGGCCGTGGAGCAAATTGTGGAGCCGACTGTGGAACAGGCCGCCGAGCAGCCTGCCCCCGACAGTGTGTTTTCCAAGCTGCCCCCGGAACAGCAGCAGGAAATGACCGACAGTGTAAAGACCATGCTGCAAACCCTGATTGACGCCGATGTGAAATCCACCGGCGAGGTGACACAAGGCACGTTGGACGCTATTCAGACACAGGGCTTTGTCCTTTCCAGCGACAGGACGCTGCAACGGGCCGAGGCCCAAGAAGCTGCCTACCGTCTGGAAAGCGGCAATATTCTCTTTATCCAGACCAGCGAAAACGGCTTTGACTATACCGTGTACGGCCCTGACTACAAAGAGATCGACGGCGGACAGTTGGACAATACGGAGTATTCTTTGTCGGAGGCCCGCGACGAAATTTTTTCCGGGATAGCACCGCAGGGCCATGTAACGGAAACCATCACCGGCGACGCACTGGAAGATTTTCAGGAGGCCGCAGAACAAGCCAATGCTATTTCCGTACAGCCGGAGCCGCAGCCGTGGAATGGGATTGACGGCCTCTTGAACAACAAGCCCATTATGCCGGAGGCCACCCCCACAGAACGGGCCAACGCTCTGATCGACTGGGCCGAGCGTGACGGTCAGCGCATGGGCAACGAGGAACGCCGGTTGATCGTGGAGTATGCCGAGACTGTGGGCGATACGGACAAGGTGATCGAGCTTATCAACCGTCTGTGCGAACAGGGCTATGAAATGCAGCACGGCCACATGGATGATTTTGTGAGAAGCCAGATTGAAAGTGAGATTGCCGTTGCCAAGGCGGAACAGCAAACCGCCCTTGATCCGGCAGCGGAGCCGGTTGTAACGATCCTTTTCACCGAAAGCCCCCATCTGGAAATGGGCCAGCAAATGCCGCTGCATGAGGCTGACGCCTTGTTTGCCCGGCTGGACGCAGAACATCGAGGCGGCGGCTACTATGACAAGACCGACTTCCGCATTGATTTTACATTCCAAGGAGAGCCGCACAGCTATTCCGGGCGGCAGGATTTTGGCGACCGGGACGGTTCCCTGATTGAGCATATCCGGGAGTATCAGACCTTTTATCTGAACGACGAAAAATGGAAAGACCATCTGACCCGGCAGGGAGGCCCGGAGGCATGGGCGGAGGATCACGCCAGCCGGGAAGCCTTTCTCACCGAGATCATCCCCTACATGGAGCTGCATTGCAACCTGTCCCGGCTGGAACAGGAGGCGCAGACCCGTTTGGCGTCCAGCGACACCCTGACGCCGGAGGAAACCGCCTACTATGGGGCGCTGGTGGACTACGCTATGGAGTGCCGTCCGCTGCTCAACCACGGAGAGCCTTTGCCGGAAATGCCGAAACTGACCGACTTCGACCAGAGCTTGCAGGACTACAAGGCGCAGGTGGAGGCCGAAATTGCACAGGAGGCCGCCGACGCCGGTATGACCGTAGAGGAATATGCGGCGGCTGGCTATGAGGCCCCGGCCCAGCCGCAGGAGGTCAAAGAGCCGCCCCAGCAGGAAGCCCCGGAACAGCAGACAAAAGAACCTGCGGCGTCCGACTACTACTATTCCATCAATGAGGGCGCGGCCCGCCGTGCCAAGGAAATGAACAGCTTTTCCGACTACAAGCCCGGCAGCGCCACAGCCGAATACCGGCATTATGTGGATAAAGCCTTTGCGCTGGCACAGGAACAGAAAAAGCGCGTCGATCCCATGTACCATGAGAAGATCGACAGCCTGCTTGACACCTATGCGCGGAAACTGGCCGCCAACATGAACCATGGCTATGAGATTGACGCCCGTGTTCCGTCCATTTTGATTGCCGGTGGTTCCAATTTCCCGGTACGCCAGAAAGAGAAACAGAACGCGGCCCGCGACAGCAATATGCAGGAATGGCAGTACATCCAAGGGCTGCTTGATAAAATCCGCAGCACCGGCATGGGCGGCATCCGGCAGGACGACCCGCAGGCCATTCCCAAGCTGCAAAAAAAGCTGGCCGGTCTGGAAAAGGCGCAGGAAACCATGAAAGCGGTCAATGCCTATTACCGCAAACACGGCACACTGGACGGCTGCCCGCACCTCTCTCCTGAAAACATCGAAAACCTGAAAGCGGATATGGCATCCGGCTGGCACTATGAAAAGAAGCCGTTTCAGAGCTGGGAGCTGTCCAACAACAATGCGGAAATCCGCCGCGTCCGGCAGCGGATCGAAAGCCTGACCCGCGCAAACGAAGTGGCCTATGTGGGCTGGGAGTTTGACGGCGGCCATGTGGAGGCCAACCGGGATCAGGGCCGCTTGCAGGTGTTCTTTGACGGCAAGCCGGAAGCGGACGCCCGCCAGCAGTTGAAAGAACACGGTTTCCGCTGGGCGCCGAGTGTGGGCGCATGGCAGCGGCTTTTGAACGACAATGCCTACCGTGCGTCGGACAGGATTGCTTGTATTCAGCCCCTTTCCGGCATCAAGCCCACGGAGCTGCAACGCAACAGCAGCCGAGAACAGCGGGCGCAGGCGGCACAGGAACAGGCCGAGCCGGACTACTTCTACCGGGTACACGCCAACCCCCGCAGCGACAGCCGGGAAAACCTGTATATGCTGCAAGCCTATATCCCGCAGGACAACGGCAGGGCCAAGATTGGGGATGTTCTCTACATCGGGACGCCGGAACGGTGCCGGGAGCTGATGGATCAGCTTAATACCGGGGAGCTGACGCAGGAGGCCGTCAAGGAGCTGTATGCCAAGGAACAGGAGCAGCCGGAACAGAAACCCACCCCGGAACAGGAACCGGCACCAGAGCCGGAGCCGGAACAAGAACCCGTGCAGGAGCCGGAAACCGCCCCGGAGCCGGAAGTTACTTCCGACACCGAACCGCAGGCAGCCCCCGCAAAAACCCTGACGGAGTTGCAGGAAAAGGCGCTGGAAATCGCTGACCGATACAAAGACCTGCCCTTGCAGGCCAAGATTGATGTGATCGCGCAGGCGTTTGGCTGTAAGACCGGCGAAATCCACACGTCCCCCTGTACCGGCAAATGGCGCGGCACCAGCGATATGACGATCCGTTTTGACAACGGCGCGTCCCTGTTTATCGGCAACCGCCTAACGCCGAAAGCCAAGACGGTCAAGGTACAGACGGAATGTGTAAACCGTACTTTGGTGCAGTACAACCCGGAGATCGTCAAGGCCACCAAGGAAGCGGCCCTGCCTGCGCTGTTGCAGCGGGAGGCCAAGGACAACGAGATCGCGGCCCAAAAGGGCTTGAAGCCCTACACGCTGCTCAATGTGGAGTTCAACGAGGGAGCCGATGAAAAGACCGGCGGTTATATTGGCTGGTACTATGTGACGCTGGCCGTGGACGGCAAAATCTGTACCCATCTGGAAACGGGATTGAACCATGACATTGCCAGCGGCAAGGTGAGCGACACCCCAACACGGGCCGACTACTACCCGGCAGGAGCCTTGAAAGAGGCCGATGTAGACTACGTTTTCAATAACGTGGGCTTTTCCTCTGCGTCCACCCTCTATACGGTGCCGTTGCGGGACGATGTGCGGGAACGGGCCGAAAAGACACTGGCCGAGCGCAGCGCCGCCGCGCCGGAGGCAAGCCGGGAATGGGGCTTTTACATCATTCCCGATCTGAAAACATGGGCCACCAATGCCGAGCAGCAGACCCCGATAGAGCATTTCGCTACCTTTGAGGAAGCCAAGGCCCGGTTCGACGAGCTGCGGAGCCAGCCCTATAACAGCGAGGCCAAGGATTTGAACACCGATGGCCGACCCTATGCCCATCTGACGCTGGGCATGGAAAGCAAGGACGGCATGAGCGCCGCCGATATTCTTCATGTACGGGCGGGCCAGAATTATCTTGTGGAGGACTTCACTCGCATGGAACGGTTGCGGAGTGATCCCGTGGTACTGGAAAGCCTTTCCCGTGTGGCACAGGAAATCGGCTTTGACCGGGTGCGGCCCTATGTGGTGGAGAACGGCAGCTACAAGGCCATGCCGGATATGCCTTTCACCCAATGGGAAAACCCGTATTTCACCGTCGATCCCCCGGCACAGGAGCAGGGCGACACCTTTACCATCTACCAGCTCAAAGGCGGGCCGGAAACACGGGACTATCGCTTTGAGGCTTACGAGAGCTTGCAGGAAGCGGGGCTGGCCGTTGACCGGCAGAATTACGATCTTATCTACACGGCCCCGCTGGACGGCAAAACCACGCTGGAGGACATCTACCGTACATTCAACCTTGACCGTCCCGCCGACTTCACCGGCCACAGCCTTTCCGTTTCCGACGTTGTGGTGCTGAACCGTAGCGGCAAGGAGGAAGCCCATTACTGTGACAGCTTCGGCTTTACGCCGGTGCCGGAGTTTTTCTTGCAGCGGGAAAAACAGCTTACGCCACGGGAATTGCTCACCGGCGAGAGCATCCAGACCCCAAGAGGTAGCTTCCTTGTAACCGACATGAGCCGGGAGCAGTTGGAGGCCGCAGGCTATGGTTTCCACCACCAATCCGAGGACGGCAAGTATCTTATCATGGGCAACGGCACAGACGCTTTTGCCATCCCCGCCCAGCAGGAAAGCCCGATCAAGGCCGCTGAAATGACGACCGAGCAGAACTACAACATGATCGACGGTGTTCTGAACAATGCCCCGACCATGAGTGAACTGGAAGCCAAGGCCAAAGCCGGGGAACAGATTTCCTTGTTCGACGTGGCCGAGGCAGCCAAGGCGGAGGCCCAAAAGCCCAAGCAGCCCCAGCGCCCGGCGCAGAAACAGAAAAAACCGTCCATCCGGGCGCAGCTCAAAGCCGCCAAGGAGGAACAGCAGAAGAAACCGCCGCAGCGGGAAAAAGCACAGGAATTGGAGGTGTGACACCATGAACAGGTTTGAGAATGTGGATGTTCTGGCCGCGCTGGAACAGCTCATGCGGCAGAACACCGCCTTTTATCGCAGCGATTTTGAGATCGACAAAGAGATCATCGGGCGGGCCGCTGCCAGCGACAAGGCCGAGGACAGGACGCTTTTGTGGATGTCCCGCCCGTCCGGGACGCACTGTTTCCGGGAAAGTGATGTGTACCTGCAAGGCACCCGGCAGCACAACACATGGAAGTTTTACGGGGAGCAGACCCGTGACCGGGTGCTGGCCTACGCCGTGGAGCTGACCGGCAAGGTGCGGGGCGTCATTCGCGGCAATCTCTATGAGCTGGACTATCCCCAGCACTTCCGGCACGTCGCAGCCGAGGCGGTACAGGCCGACAACATCATCCTGCACTATGAAAAGGGCGACCGGGAGCAGCCCGCCGGTCTGTACTTCGACGGGCGGCCCGATCCCAAGTTGGGGGCGTTCCTGCGGTATGAGGCCAAGCCTAATGAGCCGGAACACCTGCGGGAGCTGTTGCGGCAGGAACAGAAAGGCCGGGCGCAGCTTGCGCCCGGCGACTTCAAGGCCCACGTCACGGCGCTGCATGACGGCATGATTTTGGCCGAGGCGCAGCGGATCGTGGCCGGGCTGAAAGATCTGTCCGCCCCCAACAGCCCCAACAAGACGCATTTCATGGTGGAGCTGTCCCCGTACTTCGTCCAGATTGCGTCCAGCAAGGACACCGACCGGCTGTTTTCTATGCTGCCCTATAAATCCCTGTGCTTTACCGGCATGAAAGACCGGCACGGCCTGTATGCGGTGATCGGCAAGGACGAGAACCGGGACAAGGAAGTGCGGAGGCCCCGCGCTTCCATCCGCAGGCAGCTATCCGAAACCAAACAGGCCCAAGCCCCGAAAAAGGCCCCGGCCAGAACCAAGAAAAACGAATTGGAGGTATGACAATGGTACCGTTTACCGTAGAGGAAGAAAACCTGATCTGTATGTATCACAAGAGCGACCGGCGCAGAACGGCGGCCAACATTCGGGCCGCCCTGCCGGACATGGACGAGGACATGGCGGCGCTGGCCCGCCAGACCGCCGACAAGCTGGACGCCATGCACGACGCCGACTTTGAGGCGCGGCAGTTCCATTTCACGGACGAGTGATCCAAGTATAGCAAAGCGCCGGGCGCGGTGGCTGTATGGCCTCTGCGTCCGGCGCTTTTTAGTATATTACACTGTATTGTTCATATAATATTGACTTTATACTTCATAATTTGTATAATTTTACCATAAAACATAAGGGGATTGCGCGATTGAAATGAATGAAAGAGGTGATTCCATTGGGATGATAGTTTGATGGCATTTTCTATTTACGATACCTAATAAGGAGGAATGACTGTATGTTGAAAAAACACTTAAAGAAAATTGTGAGTTTGGTGCTTGTCACCATGATGGCCATAGGAATGTCGATTACTGCTATTGCGGCTGAACCCTACCAGAATGAGTTGGAAGCCGTCATGGATACCTCTCCCGCTGATTCCGGGCAAGTCACTCATTACGATACGACCACGGGTGAAATGCTTGTTGAGGATGGTGAACTTCTTACTTTCGACGAAGTTGCCATCCCTGTTCCTAAAGGATCTGCTGATACTCCCAGTGAGCGAGGAATTGAAATTTATCTTGTCCGTGCTGGAATTAAAAAAACCAGTGGTGGCGAATTTACTTGGTATTTTAATGTTGATTGCCCAACCTCTCCTTTTGTGAAACCAAATATTAAATTGACAGCTCAATTAAAGGGGAGTTTTACAACATTATCCGGCTCTTACTCAAATGTTGGGGGTTCTGTTTACCATACATATACATCCAACAGTGAGTATGGCGTAGATTACACATGGACAGTTCCTGCAAAAACAGGGTATTATTATGTTGCCTACACTATTACGGACTATGATAATGCTACTTCTGGAAGTGGCGTAACAACAACTGCACTTTCTAATAGAACAGGACACGCTTGGAATTTTAATTTTTCTGATTCTGTAAGCGGGAAAAGCCTACCCATGCCGCCTGCTAACTATGCCAAAGGTGCAACAACTACTCGTCCGTCTAATTTAGCTGATACCTACTATAATACTTACACCGCCAATACGGGCGTTACCTTAAATCGCAGTTTATACGATGTTCACCATATTCGCCCGCTTGCATACGGCGGAAGTAATGCGTATAGCAATCTGATTCATCTTCCAAAAGCAACACATACACAGGTAACAAGTTGGTGGGCTGGTTATTAACGGCATCCTTTTCAAAGAAATCTCACAAAAATCAAAAGTTTAATTAGTCAACAAAAAAGTTGCAGAAGAACACTGTTGAAAGTGTCCTCTGCAACTTTTTTAGATATTCTCTTGCCGTGTTAAACCAGTTATATTATAAAATTCATCTGTAAACTTTATCTCTTTATACGGAAAATCCTTTTGGAGTTTTTTGATATAATCAAATGGATTTTCTATCGGTTCAACCTCTAAATTAGAGGAAATATTTTGAAGTATGCTTTGCACTGGCTCACTACTTGTATATCTAACTTCATCAGGATCATTCATAAAGTTTTCAAAAGCATCTTTATCCATCCACACTACTTGTTGAATTGCATTTGTTGTTTTCAGAGAAAGAAGCAACCTTAAAAAATCTGTAAAATCTTTAGCAAGTGGATAAACATAATAATTACAGCACGTTTCTGGATTTACGCAAAAAACAATCTCCTTAAATCCCTTGATAAAGCAATAATGTATTCCATTATCCCACCCAATAATTTGGGCTCCAATCGGCGTACAAAAAAATGGTTCTCTCAATTCGATTGATAGACCTATGGGCGAGGTGTCTAAATTTAATTTCTTGAACTTATCAAATATATTCTCCATAATCAGCTCTCCACATCAAAAATCCTATTTTGTAATCGTACCTTTCATTTTCCTTTCTGTCCATTAAAAAACACAACCAAGGCCCCCGCTACGGCAACGGCTACAATCACACCGAGATCAGTAGATCCATTAAGGAAATCATTTCCTATTGCCATGAATACAACTCCTACAATAAGGGTAACTATCAATGTTATAATTGATTTGAGCATAGTATATTTTTCCCTTTCTTTTAACTTGTAGATACACACTTGATATTCTTTTCTTAGTATATCATCAATGTGGTTTTAGAGCAATACAATATGAAATATAAAGTGTAAGAGTGATCTAAGCATCGCAAAGCGCCGGGCGCGGGGGCTGTGTGCCTCTGCGTCCGGCGTTCTTTTTCTTTATGCCTGCCCCATCGGGAAGTGTGGCAGTTCTTCCAGCAGTTTCAGAATAAGGTGCTGCTTCATATCTTCGTCAACGGCCAGCACGTCGATCAT
>ERZ772875.2791-NODE-2791-length-12035-cov-3.954341_pt1 | contig 12035 bp, 10 predicted proteins | sample MGYA00580585_ERZ772875 | MGnify/ENA primary metagenome ERZ772875 (study PRJEB29015, sample SAMEA2737736) | human gut metagenome | biome: human gut; feature: human-associated habitat; material: faeces | place: China | collected 2012 ... | reverse complement strand
AGAGGGAGCGGCAGCACAGGTCCAGATAGATGGCACCCCGAGCGATCATGGCGTCGCAGTCCGGCCACTGCGGCAACAGCCCGGATACCCCGGCCGATGACGCCTCTTCGGAGGATGGCGGCACTGACTGGCCCACCAAATCCATCAACATGATCGTTCCCATGGGCGCCGGGGGCGACACTGACTTTAATGCCCGCACATATGCAAAATATCTGGAGGATGTGTTGGGTGAGACCGTAGTCGTCACCAATATCACCGGCAATGGCGGAGCGCTGGGTTCCGAGGAAGTCAAGAACGCCTCTCCCGACGGTTATACCTGCCTGTTTTATCACACCTGCCTGAATATCAACCAGGCCACCGGCATTGCCGACTACGGTTCCGAGGCATTTGAGACCGTGGCTGTGGTGGGAAAGAGTTCCGGCGAGGCCGTGGTCGTGCGGGCTGACGCCCCTTATGACACCATGGAGGAGCTGATTGCATATTCCCAGGCCAATCCCCAGACCGTGAAAATCGCCGCCAACACTGGAGCCACCTCTCACTGGGCATCCGTCGTACTGAATGTGGAGGAAGATGCGCAGCTGAATATCGTCAATGCCTCATCCTCTGCAGAACGTGTTGCGAATCTTCTGGGCGGCCAGTTGGATGTTATTATCAATCCCATCGGAACCGTACAGGATTATGTGACCTCCGGTGATTTTAAGTATCTGGCAGTCACGACCTCCGAGCGGCTGGACTACCTGCCCGACGTGCCCACCTGTCTGGAACAGGGTGTGAATCTCTCCTACGATCTGATGTATTATGTCATGTTCCCCAAGGGGACCGATCCTGCCATCTGCCAGAAATTTGCCCAGGCGTTCAAAGAAATCTCTGAGATGCCGGAGTATGCCGAGGAGATCAAGACCGCCTACAACCAGACTCCCTATTTCCTCGACACCGAGGAGTCTATTGCCTACATTCAGGAAGAGAACGAGAAGATGATGGCCTATGCCGACTACTTCAAGTAATCTCCATTGACCAGCGTCCTCACAGCGGCAGGTCTGGCTGGTGACCGGCCGGACCTGCCGTCTTTTTGCCCTCATGTATTACTAAAGGAGGAATTTCCCATGTATAATGCGCACAAGATCACCGACAAAGTGGCCGCCGGCAAGCTGGCCATCGGGTCCCACGTGGGCTTTGACAGCCCCTTCGTCACCGAGATGATCGCCGGCTGCGGCTTCGACTTCATCTGGATCGACGGCGAACACAGCGCCATCGACCGCAAGGATATCCAGAACCATCTGATGGCCTGCCGGGCCGCCGGCGCCGCCGGCATCGTCCGGGTGCCCTGGAACGATCCCGTCATCATCAAGGCCATCCTGGACATGGGGGCGGACGGCATCGTGGTACCCATGGTCTGTTCGCTGGAAGAGGCCAAGCAGGCTGCCGCCGCCACCCACTACCCCCCTGACGGCATCCGGGGCATGGGCACCCGCCGGGCAGTCAACTACGGCATCTGGGACAAGAATGCGTATGTGGCCGACACGGACAAATATATCCTCACCATTGTACAGATCGAGCACATTGACGTGGTAAAGGACCTGCCGGAGATTGCCAAACTCCCCGGCATCAGCGGCTTCGTGGTGGGACCCAACGACTTCACCATGAGCATGAACACCCCGGAGCGCACCTACACCGTTAACGACCCGGAGGTGCAGGAGCAATTTGACAAGATCGGCCAGGCCCTGGCCGGCACCGGCAAGCTCTTCGGCGTCTCCGGCGCCTGCAGCGAGAAGTTCGTCACCGACTGGATACGCCGTGGTGTCAACTATATGTGCATGAACTTTGACTTCAACTACATCGTCAGCGGCGCCAAGAACGTGATGCAGACCTCCCACGCCGTGCTGGACCAGCTGGGAAGGGCGTACTGAGATGGCGTTTCTGACACAGGAACAGCTGGACGCCCTGGCCCAGTTTGACACCCCCACCATCTGCAACGCCATCGAGGGCTTTGGTGTCCGGGGCCGGACCGAGGGCTTCACCCGGCCGGAGCTTCGGATGCGCGCCGCCATGAGCGACAAACCCATGGTGGGCTATGCCCGCACCGGCGTCATCTCCGCCCGGCAGCCGGCCACGCCGGCCCACAGCGTGGTGATGGAGGCGTATTACCGCCAGTATGAGGACTCCGACCTGCCCATGGTGGCAGCCATTCAAGACCTGGACCGGGTGCCGGTGGGCTCCTTTTGGGGCGACGTACAGGCCACGGTCCACCGGGCCCTGGGCTGCATCGGCGTCATCACCGACGGTGGCGTCCGGGACATCGAGGAAGTAAAGAGGGTCGGGTTCTACCTGTTCTCCAAGGAGGTGCTGATCTCCCACGCCTACATCCACATGGTAGAGGCCGGCACAGCGGTGGACATCTGCGGCATGACGGTCCGCCCCGGCGACCTGATCCATGCGGATGCCCACGGCGCCATCGTTATCCCCCAGGAGATCGCCGGGCAGCTGGCAGAGGCCTGCGTCCGGGCCATGGACGCCGAGGAAGCTTTGAAGGGGCCCTGTCAAGCCGCTATCGCCCGGGGTGAGAGGGTCACCGCTAAAGAGATCATGGCCTGGCGGGGCGAGATGCAGCGCCGCCGGGCGGCCATTGCGCCGAAGCAAGAACATCTGTAGAAAGAGGTCTTTCCCATGAAATACACAGTCGAATCCCTGCGGCAGTTCGGCATTCAGGTGGCGGAGAAGGCAGGTATGTCCCACCAGGACGCCGAGACGCTGCTGAAGAACCTGCTGTTCAGCGACATGCGGGGCGTCCGCTCCCACGGCATGACCCGCCTGAGCGGTTATGTGACCCGCATCGAGCGGGGGTGCACCTCCGCCACCGCCCAGCCCACCATCACCATGGACAGTGGTGCCGTGTTCTCTATGGACGGAAACGTGGCCCCGATGGACAAAATCTGCGAACTGGCAGAAAAATACGACGCATTGGTAATGGTTGACGAATCCCACTCTGCCGGTGTAGTAGGCCCGACAGGACACGGTGTGGCTGAACAATATAATGTATACGGAAGAGTCGATATCTTCACAGGTACGTTAGGTAAAGCATTCGGTGGCGCCATGGGCGGATTCACAACCGGAAAGAAAGAGATCATCGACATGCTGCGTCAGCGCTCCCGTCCTTATCTGTTCTCCAACTCTGTCGCTCCCGCTATCGTAGGCGCCAGCCTGGAAATGTTCAAGATGCTGAAAGAAAGCGATGCTTTGCATACGAAACTGATGAACAACGTCAGCTACTTCCGTGAAAAGATGTTAGCAGCCGGTTTCGACATCAAGCCGACTCAGTCCGCAATCTGCGCCGTTATGCTGTATGATGCTAAATTATCCCAGGATTTCGCAGCCAAGATGCAGGAAGAAGGCATTTATGTTACCGGCTTCTACTACCCGGTAGTGCCGAAAGGCCAGGCCCGCATCCGCGTACAGTTGTCCGCAGGCCACGAAACGGAACATCTGGATAAAGCAATCGCTGCATTTATCAAAGTTGGAAAAGAACTGAACGTAATAAAATAAAACATACGATTTTTCATTATTCACGTGTTTTTCAAGGCTTGATTCTGCCGCTAACCCTTAGGCAGCAATCAAGCCTTTTTTTATCAAACAGGTTGTCTTTCGGGATAAAAAAATTATCTTTGCCCTTTTACAAGTAAAAATTTATGCAACTCAGTAACTACCATAGCCATTGTACATTCTGTGACGGTCGGAGCACGCCGGAAGACTTCATTAAATTCGCTGTTGCGCACGGGTTCCGCGCCTACGGTTTTTCATCCCATTCACCACTGCCGTTCGAAACATTCTGGAACATGTCTAAAGACGATATGCCCGAATATCTGACAGAAATAGAACGACTGAAAAAGAAATACAGTGACCGGTTGGAAATATACGTAGGACTGGAAATCGATTTCTTAGACGAGAGCTACAACGCGTCCATCCCCTACTTCCGCAATCTGCCGCTCGATTACCGTATCGGTTCCATCCACTTTCTTCCGATCGCACAGCCGCTTGCGGAAGAGAATATGGTGTGTATCGACGGTCCTTTCCGGGAATACCAGAAGTCTGTCGACGCCTACTACGACGGAGATATCCGCAAGCTGGTCGCCCACTATTTCAGTTCCACACGGCGAATGATCGAGGCAGGCGGAATCGACATCGTCGGGCACATGGACAAGATATACATGAACGGGCACAAATGCGAAGGCTTCGACCTACAAGCGGACTGGTATCAAAAACCGTTCAACGACTGTCTGCACCTGATCGCCGAAAAGGGCCTGATGATCGAAGTCAACACGAAAAACCTCGTGAAGAAACAGGAGGTCTACCCGCATACCGACTATCTGCACCGCTTACGTGAGCTGGATATTCCGGTGATGGTAAACTCAGACTGCCACTATCCCGACCTGGTGAACGACGGACGTGCGGAAGCATTCGAACTGCTGAAAAAGGCCGGGTTCAAATCCACCCGAGAACTGATCGGCGGACAGTGGCAGGATGTGGCGATCTGATGCATTTGTAACGCTATTGTAATACGTATTTCATTTCATCGAAATACAGAAATACGTCCTTTGCAGAAATAAATTATATTTGTAATAAAAAAGAGACAAAGATTATGGATATGCCGAAGATTCTTGTAGTGGACGATGAAGAGGATTTATGCGAAATCCTCAAGTTCAATCTTGAGATAGAAGGGTATGAAGTAGACACGGCTTTCAGCGCCGAAGAAGCGTTGAAGATGGATATAGCCTCCTACCAACTGCTGCTTTTAGATGTCATGATGGGTGAAATATCCGGATTCAAGATGGCCAGCATCCTCAAGAAAGAAGAAAAGACGGCCGATATCCCCATCATCTTCCTGACAGCCAAGGACACTGAAAACGATATGCTGACAGGCTTCAACTTGGGAGCCGACGACTACATATCCAAGCCTTTCTCCATCCGTCAGGTGGTGGCACGCGTGAAAGCCGTGCTGCGCCGCACATCAGACAAGGAAAAAGTGCCGGAAAACGAATGCCTCAAATACGAAACTCTCTCACTCGACACGAAGCGCATAAAAGCCTCCGTCGACGGACAGGAAGTCCCGCTCACCAAAAAGGAATTCGAGATACTGAAACTCCTTCTTGAAAACAAAGGGAACGTCTTCTCGCGCGAGGAGATCCTTTCCCGGATATGGAAAGACGAAGTATATGTGCTCGACCGCACCATCGATGTAAACATCACCCGCCTGCGCAAAAAGATCGGACCATACGGCAAAAACATCGTGACGCGGCTCGGCTTCGGATACTGCTTTGAAAATTAAAAATTGAGAATTAAAAATTAAAAAATAAACGAACGGGCACTTATTCTTACATTCCAAGATGATTTCTTACTTCTTAATTTTTAATTTTTACTTCTTACTTCTTAATTCTTAATTTACCCCATGGTCAAGATAGAATCAACGACAAACAGCAGAATACCTTTCAGCCAGCGACTTTTCTGGTCGATATTCGCCATGTTCCTGGGGTTCACAGCTTGCTTCCTGTTGTTCCAGTATCAGCGGGAACGGGAGTTTGCCCAAGAGAAGTTGAACAACGTGTTGGGGAATTACAACTACCAGTTGTTCCGCCGCACGCAACAGACTGAGGATATCAACCAGGTGGTTCACCAGTTTATCGACGACATCCCCCAAAAGGATCTTCGCGTGACCATTATCGATCCGGCAGGGAAAGTGTTGTTCGACAATAGCGGTGCCGAGGAATTCAACAACCATAACGACCGCAGCGAGGTACGCAAGGCACGCCTCTACAATGAAGGGTTCGCCATCCGTTCGTCCAACTCGACCGGTAAACGCTATTTCTACACGGCGACGAATATCGGCGGGTATATCTACCGCTCCGCCCTCCCCTGGGACCCTTACACACAGCGCGTACTGACGATCGACAAGGATTTCATCTATTTTATGGCGTTGATGACGCTGATATTTTTCTTCGTCCTCTCCCGCTTCACGTTCAGCATCGGGCGGACGATCTCGAAGCTGCGCGACTTCGCCCTGAACGTGGAGAAAGACCGCATACCGGAGAACGAATATGTCTTTCCCAACGACGAGCTTGGAGACATATCGAAGAATATCGTCGGGCTTTACCACCGCCAGCAGAAGGCCAAGGACGAGCTTTCGATGGAACGCGAGAAGCTAATCAAGCATTTCCAGTACGCAAAAGAAGGTTTCGCCATGTTCACACCGGAAGGCAGGGAGATATTGTCCAATATCCTGTTCGTACAGTTCGCGAACCTGATTTCCGACATGCAGATACGACAGTCGGAAGACGCGGTCGACATTCCGGAACTGGAACCGATCCATCTGTTCCTCTCCAAAAACATCCCGAACACGAACCGCAAGCGGAAAGTGTTGCGCGAATCGGTCACGGTGGACAAGAACGGAAAGATTTTCCTGATCGAATGCATTCTGTTCCTCGACAACAGCTATGAGATATCTATCAACGACATCTCCCGCCAGGAAGAAGAGAGCCGGATGAAACGGCAGCTGACGCAGAACGTGGCGCACGAGCTGAAAACTCCTGTCAGCAGTATCCAGGGTTATCTCGAAACGATCATCAGCAATCCGCAGCTGCCGGACGACAAACGCCAGTTCTTCCTCGAACGCTGCTACTCGCAAAGCACGAGGCTGACGGGGTTGCTGCGCGACATTTCGGTATTGAACCGGCTGGACGAGGCTTCCGAAATGTTCGAGCTGTCGGAAGTGAACATCCAAAAATTGGTCGGCGAGATCGAGAAGGAATGTTCGATGGAGATGGAAGAAAAGAAGATCACGACAGAGGTCGCTCTTCCGGGCAACCCTACGATCTATGGCAATTATTCGCTGCTCTACTCGATCTTCCGCAACCTCTACGACAACGCGATCGCGTATGCGGGCGAAGGCATCCATCTCACGGTGAGTTGCTACAAGGAGGACCCGAAATTCTACTACTTCAGTTTCTCGGACAATGGCGTCGGCGTCTCGGAAGAACACGTGAACCGCATTTTCGAACGCTTCTACCGCGTCGACAAGGGCCGCAGCCGCAAGGTGGGCGGGACCGGTCTAGGACTCTCCATCGTCAAGAACGGCGTAAACTTCCACAAAGGACAGATCTCAGCCAAGAGCGGACTGGGCAAAGGAATGACGTTCTTCTTCACACTCAAGAAAAAGATTTGATTCTGTGACTTTTCTCTTGAAAGAAAAGTCACTACTCCTTCACGCTATCTGTATTTGTTCTATTCTGCCCAATAAGACACAAAAATTATACCACAACGCATAATCAATTGGATAACAGAACAATAATCAAGCAACAACCAACACCTTCTGTCCAAATTTTAGACAGGAGTGTCCTATATTTTGACAGTTTCGCGTCGCCTTCCTCCCGGCAATTCCAACATTTTTCAATATCTGTTGAAAATTAAAGGATAAAATAATTGTTTCCTGCCCAATTTAAGGTATATTTGTCAGCGATGTGATGCCCGATAATAAAGATACGGAAAAAAATATCCCGGCGGGGGTCCCGACAGCACAAAAACAAAGAAAAACACGTTGGCGGGACTCCCGACAGCATGAAAACAAAGAAAAACACGTTGGCGGGGCTCCCGACAGCATGAAAACAGAAGAATAATATTTAAACGATGTACCATGTCTGAAATTAAAGGTTTTGATTTATCCCGTCTTACCCAAGACGAAAATTTTGGCTTCCACAGTTTCGCGATCGTGGAGTTTGAGAAATGCAAAGACTCCAAAATCACAGAGTTCGTAAACAACTACAAAGTTAAATACAACGTATTTGACGGTTCCATGAAAGTCAGCGGCGGCGAAAACGTCCTCTCCTATGATGTCACCCGCCTCGACAAGGTCCGTGACGATGCCTACAGAGGATTAAAACGCCAGAACAATGTCGCGATGAATGATTTCGATCCGGTGATCGCCGAGATCGCCCGCCAAATCGATATCATCCTGCGCCGCAACGGCGATCCCTGCTCACTGCCTTACCTGGCTGAAAACAGTGCTGTGATAAACCTGATCCAGGATTTGGAAGAATTTGACAACCACTCGGAAGAAGAAGAACGCCCCGGCGAACTGTCCGATCCGACCAACTCGCCGTTGGACGGTGTTTCGCTGGAAGACGTCACGAACCGTCTCCAGATGGCCGGCCTCGAAAGATGGGTGATGCGATTGAAGGAAGCGAATGAGAAATTCATCTCCTTCTTCACCAACCGCAACAGCCAGCAGGCTACCATCGTCACCGGCGCGACCAAAGCGGCCCGCCAGGAAACCGATGCCGCCTACCGCGCTGTCGTCAAACGCCTCAACGCGCTGGCCGAAGTGAACGGTGAGACGGACTATCTGGAGATCATCAATAACATCAACCGTCTCATCGACCGCCAGAAAGCCATCCTCGCCACCCGCAAAACCATCAACGCCAAAAGAGCCACCCAAAAGCCGGAAGGCGGCGGCAAGCCGGGGGAGGAAAGACCGGGGGAACTGTAAACAATTGTCAATTGTTTTTCACGCTTTCTACCGGATTTGCATTCGCCGCCTTCCAACTTTGGAAGAATACCGCCAGGAAGGAGATCAGGAGGCAGAAAAGACCAGCAACGATGAAAATCAGCGGGCTAAGCGCGATCCGGTAGCTATAGTCCGCCAGCCATTGCTTCATGAAATACCAGCTCAACGGTGTCGCGATCACGAACGCAATCCCGACATATGTCAGGAACGTACCGACGAGGCGCACCAGGATTCCCCGGTTGTCCGAACCGAACACCTTGCGGATCGCTACCTCCTGCGAACGTTGCAGGATGAAATAGGTAGACATCGCAAGCAAACCCAACAGCGAGATCAGGATCGCAATGCAGGCGAAGATCACCACGATCTTGGCCAGACGAATCTGCGATTCGAAATGCGTACGGATGCCCTGGTCGATAAACTGTCCCTCGAAAGGAACACCCGACACCTCCTCGAAGACTTTGCGCACGGACTCGTATGCCTCGACGGGATCACCATGCACCTCGATCACGTAGCTCCACGGCCACCAGCCTGATTCCATATTCCGGAAACGGAACATTACCGGCGAATTTTCCTGCGTAATGTCCCTCAACTGGAAATCACGGATCACCCCTAAGACGGGTGTCGCATCTTCGCCCCACCTGAAAGAAGGGGCATCTTCCGACAATTCCATCTGTTTAAAAGCCAGCTCGTTCAAATACCACCCCCCATCGGCGTTGGCCACCCGGTTGTCCGACTTGATCTCGAAACCGAAAATGCGGAAAGCGGCGCTGTCGACCTGTATCTGCTGGAAGCTGAGCGATTTGTCCTCGTAAGTTCCACTCATATTGTTCGTCCCGCTCGAAGGTGTTCCGTTACTGTGGCCGACAGCCTTGACCATCGGAAGCTGGCGCAACATATCTTCCGCCCGTTCCATCTCGCTTTTGGAACGGAAAATGTTATCCGATTCGATTATGTTCGTCGTGTTGTAGCCCAACGGCGCGTGGATCAGATGGTCGATCTGGAGATACATCGTCAGCGAAGCGGCGATCATAGCGATCGTGATCACATTCTGGAACGTGATGAAGACCTTGCTGAACACCATCTTCGTCTGCCGGCGGAACGTCCCGCGTACCACGTCGATCGGTTTGGCCGATGAGATCATCAATGCCGGAAGCACCCCCGACAAGGCTCCCGTCAACACGATAAACAGGAGGATCGCCCCTATCCAAAGCGGTGTCGCCAGCACATCGAACGTCAAGCGCACCTGCAACAAGTCATTGGCATACGGCAGTGCCGCCTTGGCAAACATCAGCCCGATGGCAAACGAAACGACTGTCAGGAAAGTAGCCTCCAACATCAACCGCAGGAACAGTTCCACACGCGAAGACCCCAAGAGGCGGCGTGTCGCCATCTCCTTCGCCCGCTGGCCGGCCTGTGCCACCGTCAGGTTTATATAGTTGATGATCGCGAAAATCAGGATCAGAATGCCGACGGACATCAAGACCAACGAAAAGCGTCTGTCGCCCTGCTCCAAGCTGTGCGCCTCCGTATTCCCGAAATAAATGTCCGAAAGCGGGACGACGCGTACCTCCTTCACGAAATCATACCGGTAAATCCAATACCGCTCTTTGAAAAAGCTCTGTATCTCGTCCGTCCTCCCCTTCAAGTCCGTTCCCGGCTTCAGCAACAGGAACGAGACACAGGAGCCGGCATTACCCGGATTCGTCTTCGACAATGACGGGTTGAACTCCTCCATCCGCTCGATACGCACCAACAGGTCCGCATTCGGAATCACCGAACGGTTGATGTCTTCCATGACACCGGTAACCATGACACTCGTCGAGTCGCTGATGCGCAAGCTCTTCCCGATCGGATCGTCATTGCCGAACACCTTACGGGCAAAGCTTTCCGAAACGACCGCGCTATAAGGATCTTCCAAAAGCCGGTCGCGGTCGCCATCGAGTATCTTGAACGAAAAGAGGCCGAAAAACGTCGAATCCGCATATACGAGATCGGCAGTCAACTTCTTGTCTCCATAAAAAATTTGTTTACTCTTCCCTTGATCCGTGATGACCGGACAGACTTTCTCGATCTCCGGATACCGCTCTTCCAGCCAATAGGAAACCGGGACACCCGATTCCAAAAACTCTTCATTGCCGATGGCAACGATCCGGTCGTAATTCGCCTGTTGTTTGTCGATATTCAATTCCCGTTCCACATACACCGCAATCAGGATCACGAACATCAGCGAAACAGACAGCCCGAAGACGTCGATCGCCGTATACCCCTTGTTCCGGCTCAGGAATTTCAGAAAAGATTTTATATTTAACAGATTATTCATAGTGTATTCCATTTATAATTCATAACCCCAAACTCATATCTCACAAAGAACATATCCGACTTTCCCAAGCCGGATATGATCACAAAACAATTAGAATGTGTCTATGTTCTATTTTACAAAAATTAAATGAATTCGTTTACGGACGACACGATACTTCCGTCGAACAGGTTGATCACCCGGTGGGCGAAGCTCGCATCGTGTTTGGAGTGTGTCACCATAACAATGGTGGTTCCTTCTTTGTTCAGTTCGGTCAAGAGCTGCATCACTTCGGCTCCGTTTTTGGAGTCCAGGTTACCGGTCGGCTCATCGGCGAGGATGATTTTCGGATTCGAAACAACGGCACGGGCGATGGCGACACGCTGCTGCTGACCTCCGGAAAGCTGCTGTGGGAAGTGGTTGGCCCGGTGGCTGATGTTCATGCGCTTCAAGATGTCATTGACCATCTGCTTGCGCTCGCTTGCCTTCACTTTGAGATAGGTAAGCGGCAACTCCACGTTTTCAAAGACATTCAGTTCGTCGATCAGATTGAAACTCTGGAACACGAAACCGATATTTCCTTTACGCACCTGCGTACGTTCTTTTTCTTTCAAGTGTCCGACTTCCCTGTCCGCCAGGTAATAGTTGCCCGATGTCGGGTTATCCAACAGGCCCAGGATATTCAGCAAGGTGGACTTGCCACAGCCGGAAGGGCCCATGATTGCCACAAACTCACCATCCTTCACTTCCATCGACACGCCGTTCAACGCGATCGTTTCCACCTCTTCCGTACGGAAAAACTTACTTAATCCTTCAATTTTAATCATGACTGTATCTGTTTTTTTATTATTGCTTCTTCTTGCCTATCTATAAGCAAACAGCGTGCCAAAGTACATAAACCATTTATTTACAACCCTATAATAATTTCAATATTTTCCGCGAGTGTCTAATTTTTGGACAGTGGTGTAAAAATATTAGACACTCGCTGGGAAAACGAGATCCCGGATTATTCCGATTTCAAGCTATCGACCGGATCTTCGTTCGCGACATCCCAGATGCGGTACACGATACATATCAAGACCACCAGGCAGACAAACAATGCCCCTGCCAAGAAGATCCACGCACTAAGAGGTATCTTTTCCACAAACTGCCGTTGCCAGTGTTCCGCGACAAAATAAGATATGCCGCATC
>ERZ772875.2786-NODE-2786-length-12064-cov-8.104255_pt1 | contig 12064 bp, 11 predicted proteins | sample MGYA00580585_ERZ772875 | MGnify/ENA primary metagenome ERZ772875 (study PRJEB29015, sample SAMEA2737736) | human gut metagenome | biome: human gut; feature: human-associated habitat; material: faeces | place: China | collected 2012 ... | reverse complement strand
AGCTGACCATATTAAGCCGATAGCAGTTACCGACAGAATTGTTATTGATGAAGAATTCTCAATATCAACTATTATGTTTAGTAACAGACCGTGGAATTCTGTAGGAATTATATTCTCAAAAAGATTCATAAGGTCGGTTGAAGTTACTGGGAAATAATGTATTATGCTTATTAGTGCAAGTACGAATGGCATAAAGCTTAAAAGCAGATAGTAGCAGGTCTGTGCTGCATATTCAGTAAGCCGGTCTTTGGTGATTTTGTTGTAAGCTTCCTGACAGGTGAAAATCACACGGGCAATTTTCATGCTGTTTCTCCTCTCTAAAAATTTTAATAAAATATTTGAAAAAACCTCGGTATACACAGTGCTTTTGAAAGTCACAAGTTTGTGCTTGTCACAAACTTGATATTTGAAAAAACTTAGATGTAAGGTTTTTTCAAATTATTATATGTTATTTTCCCACAATTATCAATAAGTTAATAACTTGCATTACTATTATATTTTATGTACAATATATAAGTTAATGAATAAAATCAGGTTAAGTGTAACCTGTTAATGAAAGGTAGGCTTGCTTATAATGGGGATTAGTGTAAAGCTTCAGGCTTTTGAAGGTCCGTTAGATCTTTTACTGCATCTTATAGATAAGAATAAAGTTAATATATATGATATTCCAATAGCTGATATAACAGAGCAGTATATGGAATATGTCAATAAAATGCAGGAGGAAGACTTAAATGTAGTAAGCGAATTCCTTGTTATGGCGGCTACACTGCTTGATATAAAATGCCGTATGCTTCTTCCAAAGGAAGTTGATGAGGAAGGTAATGAGCAGGATCCAAGAGCAGAGCTTGTCGAAAAGCTGTTAGAATACAAGCTTTATAAGGCAATGGCAGAAGAGCTTAAAGATAAGCAGATGGATGCCACAAAGCTTTATTATAGAAAGCCTGATATTCCTAAAGAGATCAGTGAATATGTGCCAGAGGTTGATATAAAAGATGTCATAGGAGATACCGATCTTTTAAAGCTTAATGCAATATTTTCAGACGTAATGAGAAGAAAAGATGAAAAGGTTGACCCAATAAGAAGCAAGTTCGGTAAGATAGAGAAAGAAGAAGTTACTATGTCAGAAAAGCTTGTTGATATTAAGGCGTTTATGATGGAGCATAGGACATTCAGTTTCAGGGAACTTCTTATGAAGGGGGCTTCAAAGGTTGCGGTTATTGTTACATTTCTTGTTGTATTAGAGCTTATTAAGACAGGATTTATTATTGTAGAGCAGGAGGGGACTTGCGAGGAAATATATATAACAGTGACGAAGGATCCGGAACTTATAGAAGGAATTACCGAAGAATAATTAATAATACAGCAATGCTTTATAAGTTTTAAAAGCATATATGTATATGACACAGTAAGTGTGTATTAATTCTGTTAATCAAAGCAGGATAAGAATGGAGTGCAGAATGAGTATAGAAAAGACAGAAGCGGCAATAGAAGCTATACTATTTACTATGGGTGAATCAGTAGAAGCAGAAAAGATTGCAGTGGCTATAGAACACGATGTTGATACAACGGTCAGGATTATCCATAATATGATGGATAAATATGAAAATGAAGACCGAGGTATCAAGATAATTGAATTAGAGGGAAGCTTTCAATTATGTACCAAAGAAGAATATTACGACAATCTTATTAGAATATGCAGTCAGCCAAGACGATATACATTGACAGATGCAGCACTTGAAACGCTCTCAATAATAGCGTACAAGCAGCCGGTTACCAAGATAGAGATAGAAAAGATAAGAGGTGTTAATTCAGACAGGTCAGTTAATAAGCTTGTTGAATTAGAACTTGTTAAAGAAGTTGGAAGACTTGATGCACCGGGAAGACCGATGCTTTTTGGAACAACTGAAGAATTCCTTAGAACATTTGGTGTAGGTTCTATTGATGAACTTCCGGTTATAAGCGAGGATATGGTTGAACAGTACAAGGAAGAGGCTGAATATGAAATAGCAAGCGAATTAAAAGAAGAAGCTATGAATGAGGAACAGCTTACATTGGACATATAATTAACCAGACATTTATGTATAGATAGTTAGAATATAATGAGTTCACCTGATACAAGTGGTTATCTTAAACAGTGGGCAGAAATGAGGTATATTATGGAAAGAGCAAATGCGTGGAATAAGTATGATTCTAAAAAGAAAGCAGAAGTATTTGATTTTGCGGAACAGTACAGACAGTTCATCTCAAAATGTAAGACAGAAAGAGAATGTGTAAAGGAAGGCGTTAGGCTTTTAAAGGAAGCTGGCTATGCGGACTTAAAAGACGTTATTGCTGATAACAGGACATTAAAAGCTGGCGATAAAGTGTATGCTGTCAATATGAATAAGGCACTTGTTGCGTTTAATATAGGTGAAGAACCTATAAGTGCAGGAATGAATATACTCGGAGCACACATAGACTCACCAAGACTTGATATAAAGCAGAACCCTCTTTATGAAGAAACAGGACTTGTTCTTCTTGATACACATTATTATGGTGGTATTAAGAAATACCAGTGGGTTGCAATTCCACTTGCCATTCACGGAGTTGTTGCATTAAAGAATGGAACAACAGTAGAGATTGTAATTGGTGAAGATATGTCTGATACAGTAGTTGGTGTATCTGACCTTCTTATACATCTTGCTTCTGAGCAGATGGAAAAGAAAGGCACAAAGGTTGTTGAGGGTGAAGCACTTGATATTCTTGTTGGAAGTATGCCACAGGAGAAGGAACAATGCGATAAGGAAGCCAAAGATGCTGTTAAGAAGAATATACTTGCAATATTAAAGGATAAGTATGGAATAGAGGAAGAAGATTTCCTGTCAGCAGAATTAGAAGCTGTTCCAGCAGGTCCTGCAAGAGATTATGGAATAGACAGAAGTATGATAATGGGCTATGGACACGATGACAGAGTGTGTGCATATCCATCACTTATAGCACTTATTAATTCAAGTGAAGTTAAGAGAACAGGTGTATGTATTCTTGTTGATAAAGAGGAAATTGGAAGCGTTGGTGCTACAGGAATGCAGTCAAGATTTTTTGAAAATATGGTTGCAGAAGTTATGGACAGATGTGGAAATTATTCTGAGCTTGGATTAAGAAGGGCACTTGCTAATTCTTATATGTTATCATCAGATGTAAGTGCGGCATATGACCCTAACTATGCGAGTGTATTTGAGAAGAAAAATGCAGCTTATTTTGGCAAAGGTATGGTGTTTAATAAATACACAGGTGCAAGAGGTAAGAGTGGCTCTAATGATGCATCAGCAGAATTTGTAGGAAAGTTAAGAAAGATTATGGATGATGCAGATGTATCATTTCAGACAGCTGAACTTGGTAAGGTAGACATCGGCGGTGGCGGAACAATAGCTTATATATTAGCTAATCTTGATATGAATGTAATTGACAGTGGCATTGCTGTACAGAATATGCACGCGCCATATGAAGTTATAAGCAAAGCAGATTTGTATGAAACATTAAAGGGTTATGAGGCATTTTTAAAAAATGCTTAATAATACAATAATGCAAAAGTGATTATATAATATTTGCAAAATATTAATATTTGGAAGGATGACATATATATGAAATGGAATAGATATTCAATTAAGACAACAACACAGGCTGTTGATTTAATAAGCAGTGCTCTTGATGATATAGGAATTGAGGGGATAGAGATACAGGACAATGTACAGCTTACACAAGAAGAAGCTAAGACAATGTTTGTTGATTTTATTCCTGAGCTGCCACCAGATGATGGAACAGCAGTTGTTAATTTTTATATTGATTCAGATGAGGACGATGGAACATTAGTTAAAAAGGCTGAGCAGGAAATTAAAGATTTAAGAATGTTTGTTGATATCGGTGAAGGAACAATAACAAGGTCTGAGACAGAAGATAAAGACTGGATTAATAACTGGAAGCAGTACTGGCATACATTTACAATCGGTAATCTGTATATTAAGCCAACCTGGGAAGAGATTACAGAGGAGATGAAAGGACATCCTGTCCTTAGCATTGATCCGGGAACTGCATTTGGAACAGGTTCACACGAAACAACAAGAATGGTTATTAAGCAGCTTGAAAAGTACGTTAAAAAAGGTGACAGAATACTTGATGTGGGCTGTGGAAGCGGAATACTTTCAGTCGTTGCCCTTAAATATGGTGCGGAATATGCACTTGGTACAGATCTTGACCCTAATGCAATTATTGCCTCAGAAGAGAATTCGGTTCAGAATAATATAACTAAGGAGCAGTTTGAGGTTATTGAGGGTAATATAATTGATGATAAGAATATTAAGGATAGATGTGGATATGAATGTTATGATATAGTGTGTGCTAATATTCTTGCTGATGTATTAGAGCCATTATCAGTTAATATCCACGAGCATATGAAGCATGGAGCATATTTTATAACTTCTGGAATTATTAATACTAAAGAAGATGAAGTTGTTAATGCTTTCAAGAAGAATTCAGAGCTTGAGATAGTTGAGATTAACCACGATGGCGAATGGGTTAATGTAACAGCCAGAAGAAAGTAATTAATAGATAACGCGAAAGGATTACATATGTATCATTTTTTTACAGAGCACGAGAATATATTTGACGATTACATTGATATTAAAGGCGGGGACGTTAATCATATTAAGAATGTACTGCGTTTAAAAAAGGGTGATGAGATACTTATAAGCAGTGGTGATAATTATGATTATAATTGTATTATTGATACAATAACCGATGATTATGTACGAAGCCTTATAACATCAGTTAATGAGAAAGGCAATGAACTTTCATCAAAGGTATATTTATTTCAGGGACTTCCTAAAGCTGATAAAATGGAACTTATTATACAGAAGATGATTGAGCTTGGCGTGTATGAGATTGTTCCTGTAGCAATGAAAAGAAGTGTTGTAAAGCTTGATGATAAGAAAGCAAAGAGCAAGGTTGCAAGATGGAATACAATAGCTGAAAGTGCTGCCAAACAGAGTAAAAGAAGTATTATGCCAAAGGTTAGTGATGTTGTAAGTTTTAAGCAGGCAGTTGCTATGGCTTCGGAATTAGATGTATTATTACTTCCTTATGAGTGTGCAGAAGGAATTGAACATACAAGACAGGTTATTGCTTCTATCGGGAAAGGAAAGAGCATAGGTATCTTTATTGGACCAGAGGGTGGTTTTGATAAAGATGAACTTGAGCTTGCAACTAATGCAGGAACTGATATAATAACACTTGGCAGACGTATATTAAGAACCGAGACAGCAGGTCTTATGCTGATGTCGGTGCTTATGTACAATATGGAGGAATAATAATGCAGGCATATCTTGATAATTCAGCAACGACAAAGTGTGCACCTGAGGTTGTAGATGTGTGCGTAAAAGTTATGAGTGAAGATTATGGCAATCCATCATCAAAGCATATGAAGGGCGTTGAAGCTGAAAATTATATAAAAGAAGCAAAAGAAACAATAGCTAAGACTTTAAAGTGCCAGGAAAAGGAAATACTTTTCACATCAGGCGGAACAGAGTCTAACAATATGGCAATAATAGGAACTGCTATGGCTAATAAGAGAAAAGGCAATCACGTTATTGTGTCATCGGTAGAACATTCATCTGTAAAAGAGCCTTTTAACTTTCTTAGTGAGAATGGTTTCAGGGTAACATATCTTAAAGTTGACAGAAATGGAATTGTGGACATTAATGACCTTAAGGAAGCGTTAGATGATGAAACAATTCTTGTATCAGTAATGTATGTCAATAATGAGATTGGTGCAGTTGAACCTATTGAAGAAATCGGACATATTGTAAAAAGCTACAATCCTGATATAGTGTTTCATGTAGATGCAATTCAGGCATCACTTTCAGAATCAGGCGGAAGGGCAGAGCTGTCCGTTTCGGGGCGTCCGGCGATTCGGTAGAGCACATCAACAAATTCGCCCAGCTTTGCTCTGGCCTTTCCGCCGAAGGTATCCGGAGTTTCCGGATCCACATACCCATTGCGGTACATATACAGGACGCTGGCCTGATTGAAAATGCTCTTGATATCTGTAAATACCACAGTGTCCTCCAGACTGCCGCCGCTCGGCTGTTTGTCGAAGACGTGCGCGTAATAATCACTGTTGACAATATTGCTGGAGAGCTGGAACTTGTTTTCTACATAGAGACGGTACGCCTCGAGCGTTTCGTCGGAGATGCTGGCGTCCGCATGTGCGGGGATGACGGTCTCAGACCCGGCGTCATAGCGGAAGGTTTTCGTCAAAAAAGACTTGTCCGACAGCACGGCCATATGGATCCCGGTGGATAACACGTCAGTACCTGCCAGCAGCCGCGAATCAAAGTCCACGCCGAACAGGTTCAGAAGCGTCGGCAGAATGTCCGCCGTGGAGCAGTATTCATCCACCACGATATTCTCTGGAAGACCGGGAACATAACAGATGAAGCTGTTGCGGTATTTTTCAAAGGTGGTGTCCAGCGTTTGACCTGCCAGCTCATTGTATTCTGTCTCGGTTAGACCATAGGGATAATGGTCGTTGGTCAGGACGATGCAGGTCTTGTCTGCAATGCCGGCCGCCTCCAGCCGCTGCGTCAGGTATTCCAGCGCATACTCCAGCTCCAGATTGCAGGCGATATACGCCTTGACCGGCTCGGAATCGGGAAGGCTCTTCACCACATCTTTGTTTTTTGCGCTCATGGCGTTGTCCCAGTTGTACTGGTAGTGGCCGCTGAAGGTCATGTAATAGGCGTGGAAGGGCGTTTCGCTTCCGATATAGTCGTCTACGGAGGCCTGCATCATCTCCAGATCGGACGAGGGCCAGTCGATTTTTATATCCAGACCGGAATCCGCTGCCTGGAAGGTGTAGCCCATGTTGGCGTGGGTGATGTTCCGGTTATAAAAATCCCCGATGTAGTCGTGATAGGCCCAGGTCTGATAGCCCTTCTCTTTGAGCGCATTGCCCAGGCAGAACGGCAGATAATTGGTACCTGCCACATTGAAGCTGGAATCGGTTTTTGTACGGGACATATCCGGATACAGCCCCATACACATGGTGTACTCGCCGTTGGTGGTGACAGACTGGAAGGTACCATAGTAATTTTCAAAAATGATGCCGGTATGGGTCATCTTGTAGAGCGTCGGCGTCAGTTCCTCACTGATGAACCAGGGGCAGAAGCTCTCGGCGCAGATCGTGATCAGGTTATAGTCCTTCAAAAGACCAGTGTAATTATTTTTTCGGGTAGGGATCACGGTCGCCAGATACTGATCCGTATTTTTCAGAGTTTCGTCGTTGGTGCCGCTTGCTAGGGCGGCGAAATCAATGCTTTCGATCACATTATAGGAATTGCTGCTGTAGGTTCGCGGGCTGCTGCTTGCACCCAGAGAGGACGGCGTGATCGAAGATGTACCGCTGCGGCTGCCGAAGAGCATATAGCGAAGCTCCTGCGCCGTGGTGGCCAGCATACCGACCTTCTTATAGCTGCTGTCGGTGGAGGTGTTCACGTTGCAGAAGGTATGGTACACGGAAAGCGGCTTGTTTCGACCAGAAAGCATGAGACTTGCAGTTATGACCAGCAGCCCAAGAAAAACACCAGCGGACGCAAGCGCCTGCCGCCAGCGGAGCCGACGCTTCAGCACGCCTGGTTTCCGCAGCGAGAGGATCGTCACAGGCAGCGGTATCAGCAGCAAAAGGATTGTCGAAAGGTTCCTGCCGATGCTGTAAAGGATCTGCGAGGTAAAATTTGTGACAACATTTCCACCCATGCTGATCTCGTTGATGGGCATGAAGTTTCCGAAGATCGCCTGATAAACCAGCTGCACCTCGGTAAACAGCACCTGCGCGGCTATCAGAAGGAATCCCGCGATCTGCCGCGCGACGCCGGGCAGGCACGAGACCAGCAGGGAGCTGAGCACGCCGCCCAGCAGACCGAATAGAAGCAGGTAGACCGCATAGCGGTCCAGTGAGCGATATACACACAGGTGCAGACAAAGCTCGATATAGACGCTGGCAGAGCAGAACAGCAGCAGATTTTTGCGCCATGTTTTCCAGAGACTGCAAGACGGCGCCGCAGTTGCAGTGTAAGATTCACCTGGGTTTGCGTTGAACATATTGCTTACTCCTGATCAAGGTTATTGTAAAGAAAACAGCATGTGGAATTTATCAGGGCATTTGCAGAACCTTATCATAGAGAAAATGTCGGAAACAGTCAACGCTTCCTCAAAAAAATTCAGAAAATTTTATAGACGTTGCTGCCTTAACAGCGGCAAAGAAACGTCCCGGTAGCGAAAACATGGAGGCTTCCGAAATCCGGAAACCTCCATAAATTTATCAGATTCGACAAAAGAAGAATTGAATGGTCAGGCGGCGCTGAACGGCTCCAGGTTTGTGTGATTTTTCCACTCGTCCGTGACGCCGGCGTCGCGCAGCAGCTTTATCACGGTTTTATCCAAGGCATCGACTCCGTCGCTGCTGACTGCCTGCAGGTCAAAGCCGGCGTCGCCGGCATCGTCCAGAATCGCGGGATCCTCGCTGCCGTCCAGCAGGGCGTTTGCCTGACGAAGCGCCTGCTGCCACTGGAAGGAGAAGAAGTCTTTCTGCGTTGCATTCATTCCGGCCAGATAAGTTTTCGCTGCTTCTTCGACCTTTCTGCTCTCGTTCATAGCGAGCTTCATCAGAGAAACCGCGGCGTTTGCCTGCTGCAGGCTGCCGCCTGCGCTGCCGTGCGCGACAGTATCAATGCTCACGAGCAGATTGACCAGCGTATCCTTGCTCTCGGGCGCGTACATCCAGCCGGTCACGTCACCGCTGTAATCCACCTTGTCGGTTGTCTGGGACTCCAGCCGGTACAGCAGCGTCACAAGCTGGGCGCGGGTACAGGCGGCATCCGGCAGCAGACGGTTATTGGCTCCCTTGAGAATTTCCGTGTTGACTGCCCACGCCATCGCCTCGCGGGCATACTCGGAAAGGCTGTCATAGTCGGCATACTCGCGGATCGCCATGCCGCCCTGCGTGGTGTCGAAGCCCTGCTGCTTTGCAAAGCGCCAGAGCATCGTGGCCGCCTGCTCCCGGGTCACGGCATTCGCTGCGCCGAAGGTATTCTTACTGAGACCTGTCACAATGCCGAGACTTGCAGCCCAACGGACAGCTTCTGTGTAATAGGAACTCTCTTTCACATCAGAAAAGTTCATCGCGTAATTCACGACCGGCTTTCCGGTGGCCCTCCAGAGGAAGGTCACAAAGTCGGCGCGCGTGCAGTCCCGATTCGGTGCAAATACGTCCTTGCTGACACCGGATGTGATTTCCTTTTCGACCGCCCAGTTGACAGCGTCATAAAAATAATCCTGTTTCGATACGTCTGTAAACGCCTGTGCCGGTTCTGTGGCAAGCGCCTGTGCGCTCAGCAGCATCACGGCTGCCAGCAGTAAACTGAAAACCCGAATGGTGCGTTTCATACAAATGCCTCCATATTTATTGGATCTTGTATCCATCTTTGCATTTTTCCAATGCAAAGTGTATCTGCGCCTCGTGGGTCGCAAACGGAAGCTGTTCAAATCCGTCCGCCGGATGAAAAGAAATAATCTGATTCAGATGATCGATCCACACGGCGCAAAGCTCTTTGAAATGTTCCAGCGGCTCCTCGTTCATCGTACATGCTCCTTTTCTGCTTTATAATATAATTTTAGTCGGTTTATCTTGTAAAAACAAGAAGCTGGCAGTACAATAAAGAAAAAAAGACTTGTGCAAAGCGCACAAGCGAAAGGATATCGCCATATGGCTGCAACACAGTGGGAAACGTGCAGCGCCGATGCGCTGCTGCGGGAATTTTTTGCGCAGGACGATCTAAGTCGCCTCGCAGAAGGCGCGGGCGCGCTGCTGGGCTGTCCGCTTCTGGTGCTGGACGATACGTTTCATGTTGCCGCGCACCATTTGCCGCTGGGGTTTTCCGATGCGGTGTTTCAGGCGTCGGTGCGCAGCGGCGAGATCACCTATGAGGCAGGCACGATCATCAGCCGAAGTCCAGCCCTGTCCGCAGGAGCGGCGGACTGCATCAAGCTTGCAGACAGCCCGTATCGCCGCCGCTTTGCCCCGCTCGTCAGTGCGGGCGTGCGGCTGGGGTATCTGATCTGCGTCGACACGGACGGACATCTGGAGAAAATTCCGGCGCAGACATGGAATACCGTGGAGCAGATTCTGGCAAAGCAGCTTTTCGTCGAGGCCAGCCGGCAGGATAAGCCGTTTGAAACGGCGGAGGATATTCTCCGGCATTTTCTGGACGGCGGCTTTCCGTCCGCACCGTATTTCAGGCTGCAAATTTCGGGAACATATCTGGTGGACTTCCATCCGCTTGCCTTCGCGCTCATCGATCTGACTGTCTATCATAGCGGATATCTCGGGCAGCGCCATTTGAAGGAGGAAGTAACGGCGATTTTCCTGGACTCCCATTCTTTTTTATACAAAGGAAATGTTATGCTTTTTCTGCACCGGCGGGAGGATATGGAGCGGTTTTCCGCGCTGGCGGAGGAATTTCAGCTCAAGGTCATCGTGTCGGAGAAAATTGACGACCTGTTTGCGCTTCCTGCGCTCTATCGCACGGCGCGCGAGGCGCTGAGCCTGATGACGGATGAACGGTTCCACGGCGGTCGCGTCTACACTGTTGCGCAGCTGCGCACGCCGCTGCTGCTGAAAAATCTGGAAGGGCGGGAAGATTTGATCGCGCAGGAGGTGCGCACCCTTGCCGCGCACGACCGGGAAAAGGGCACGCAGTACTGCGAAACGCTCTATTATTATCTGATCTGCTGCCGGTCGCTGCAAAAGACCTGCGAAGCGCTTTTTACCCATCGAAACACCGTGCTCTACCGCATCCGAAGAATGCAGGAGGAATTTGCCATCCCGCTGGACGAGCCGCTCAAGCACGCAGACCTGCTGCTGAGCGTGTCGCTTCTGCTGTTTGAAGCGAAGGGGCCGGATTTCTTCCTGCCCAAAACGCCGCTTGATAATTCATAATTCGGTCATGCTTCTAACAAGATTTTGTCACAACTTCCTGTCACAATAACGCCAGTTCGAAAGAACGGAACACCCTTGATGAAAGGAAGTTTGACCTATGAAAAAAGTATTGGCAATTCTGCTGGCCCTTTCGGTGCTGGCCTTGAGCGCCTGCGCAGCCAAGCAGGCTAATTCGGATACACAGAAGGACTCCAACACAGCGGAAACGGAGCAGCAGCCGGATTCTGCGCAGACCGCAGAAACACAGCAGCCCGCGCAGGAAGCAAAGCGCATTGAACCGCTGCCGGAAAGTCTGGACCTGAACGCGCTGACCGACGCGACCGTCGCAGCAAGCTTCGGCGCGGAGGACATTTCCGAAAAAGACGGCAAGATAGAAATTTCCCTGACGGTTTATGATTACGATGTCTATGATATGGTGGACATTGCACAGCTCGCCGTCGGCGATACGATCGTTGTGGACGGCAAGGACATGGTCGTTACATCCCGCGAGGACAAGGACGGCTTTGTTACCATCAATGGAGGACTCGAGCAGGGCGGTGTCGATCTGACGAGTGATGACTCGGGCGTCTACTACGCTGTTGGCTTGGACGATGCGAAGTCGTATCACGAGCTTGGCAGAATCACCGTGCCGGTCGCGGAAGGCTTTGTCCTGACGGACAACTCTGACCCGGAGCATCCGGATGCGACATACGCTGCGTCCGATCTTGCAAAGCTGGCAGGCGAAAGCGTTGGCTTCACCGCCAACAACACGCTGGCGACCATCGAACACGGCGAACTGACCGTCCTGGCCAGAAGCTATACGCCGTAATTTCGAAACGCAGAATCTGCCCGGAAGCACAACGCTTCCGGGCATTTTCTTTGCTGTGGCAGATTTTTTACGGAGATTTCACATAAAAACGATCGCTGAATTTACACAGGCTTGCTATCATAACCATATCTATACGGAAATGGGGCGGATGCTATGACCTACAAAACGATCGTATCATGCCGCAGCTTGCAAGGAGCGCGGGAGCTACCGAAGCACTCAAAGCTACC
>ERZ772875.2782-NODE-2782-length-12082-cov-9.213104_pt1 | contig 12082 bp, 14 predicted proteins | sample MGYA00580585_ERZ772875 | MGnify/ENA primary metagenome ERZ772875 (study PRJEB29015, sample SAMEA2737736) | human gut metagenome | biome: human gut; feature: human-associated habitat; material: faeces | place: China | collected 2012 ... | reverse complement strand
ATAAGCACTATAAGGATTACATCCAGATCGGGTTGAATATCATGCGGTACCGCAAGGAGCAGGGACTGACACAGGATCAGCTTTCCGAGATGGCAGGCTATTCGCGCAATCATTTGCAGCGCGTCGAAACCGCCGTCTGCAAGCCAACCGTCGGTCTGCTTCTGGATGTGGCGGAGGTTCTCGGCGTGCCGGTCGAGCGGCTGATGGAAATACGAAGATGAGCAAAGCGTCTGCCAGCGGCAGGCGCTTTTACATTCCCATCTGCGGCTCGTGGGTTTCTTCCTGCTCCGGGATCGGCTCGTTCAGCGGGCCGAAGTCTGCACGGTTGACCATGCCGTAGGGCGTGAGCTTCGCGCCGTACTGCCTGAGAATATCGTTCGCGTAGGCTTCCTGGTTCAGATTTCTGTAAATGAGTTCAGCGTCCTTGCCGCCGAGGACAAATTCCAGCTCATCACGCACCAGCGCATTCTTGTCGCGGATTTTTGTCTCGAAGCAGTATTGCGGCAGCTTTTCAAGCCGGTCAAAGACATCGTCCAGTGATTCACACTGCGTCGCGCCGACCACGGCTTTGAATTTTGTAAGTTGCCCGCTGGCTTTTAATTCTTGAAGAGATTTGGCAAGCTCGTTGATCCGCGGAAGATCCTCCACGTCGGTCAGGATAGTATTCAGCTTCGGCACGATGGCGTCACAGCCGGTGAACTGCGCGTCATACCACTCCGGCGCATTGAGGTCCTCTTGCACTTGCAACATTCGTGCCTCTGTTGCAGGCAAATCCAAAACGGCTGTTTTCTGTTCGTTCTCATGGTTCATGAGCGTCAGGCGGATCATGTAGGAGATTTCCCGCTGCGGCTCGTAATCTGGCAGTGGCTGCAATTTCTCCATCTGGATCACATAGCCGCTTCGGGTGAAAACGCCGTTCTCCGCTGCTCGCATCTGCTTTCCGATCTTGGCATAGTCAAGAAGCTCATACACGCGCTCCGGCAGGGCATCCAGATCTTCCCGAAATCCGTTTTCTACATAGAATTTTCCGAGTTCCTCGTCCGTATGCACTTCCGCAAGCACCTGGCAGCAGTCCGTGTTGTATGCCAGCGTCAGCAGCTCCTGGGCGGTGATGACCCCGCTGTTTTCCTGGATGTGCTTCTGTTCCTGCATTTGCAGGAGTCCTGCCAGCGCTGTTTCCTGCCATGCACCTAGTTTAGAGAGCTGCTCCGTCAGGGCGTTGAACTCAAAAATGGACATACGCGCATCCAGATGCGGTGCGAGAAAGTCACAGTGATAAAATTCGTCCACCTGCCAGTACACATCCTCCGCTGGCTCTGTGCGAAGCTGCTCAAAGGCATCCATCATTTCATACTGACTTACCGGCAGAGACAACTCCACGCCATGCGCGTCATCTGTTGCCAGGTAAACCTCACATACTTTGTTCAAATGCCATGCCTCCTGTCTGCTCCTGCTTTTCCTGCATTTTCTCTACGAAGGCCGGGTCCGCACCGGGAAGATTCCAGCCGTGCATACTGCCGCATTCCATCGCTTCTCGCTGCGCCGGTGTAATACCGAGAAGATGGTTATTGTAATCTGCAAGCTCCCGATTCCGCGCGGGATCATCCGCACTCCAATCGCTGGGATAGTAACCGCTCTCGCCGCGCTTGATACAGATGAGTGCGCCGGTGCTGGGCAGCGTAGAAAAGCACAGCGCTGGAAGTCCTGCCGCCAGCTTGGGAGAAAACCGCTCCTGCTCGGTCTGGATGCTCCATTCGTCCGAGTTCCAGAGATGGACATACAATTCGCTTCTGCCATCCACGCGAATCTCGCGCTGCTCGAAGCCCTCGCCCCAGCCATCTGCGGCCTGTCCCTCAAGGTACGATTTCAGGGTTTCCAGTTCCGCGCCGGTCAATTCTCCTGCCACGCGGCACTCCGTCACGCCCCAGAGCTGTCCGTCACGGGATTCTACGGTAAAGAAAGCAGAATGTACTTTTCGCTCAATGCTGTCTGCTTCGTGATACCAGTGCATGAGGCCGCGCTCCGCTTCCTCTGGCATCCGCTCCTTGAGAAGCGCCGCTGAGATCTGCGACGCATAGTCGCGCAACTCGCTACCTTCCAACGTAACGCCGTTATCATCCAAGTCGCCATACTCATTCGGTTCGTAGAAATCTGCGGTCAGGGGCATATAGAGCTTCAGTGTGGTGAGCTTCGGCGGCAGCACGGAAAAGCTATCCTCACCGGGAATGATTGCCAATGAGCGTCCGTTATCCCACTTCATGTGAAGCGTTCCCGAATCGTCCACAAAGTCCACTTCGCCCTCCGTGCCGGGCGCAATGGGCGCGTAGGGGTCTTCCATGCTGTTCAGCCGGATGCGCGTTCCTTTGGGATATTGCTCTTTGATGAATTTTACCATCTTCCTGTCCATTTTTACAGCGTCATCTCCATTCCCTGTGTATTTTCCGGCGTTTGATACTGCTTCAAATTTTCTCTTGCCCAATCCGGGAGAAACTCGTCTTTCAGGATGCCGACGAACTCGTTCCGGTTCCACCGCGTCCGTTCACCGTCTCCGAGGCAGACGCAGAGGATGGAGCGCCCACGCGCATTTGGACTGCACCCAAAGCCGCTCTCTGCCAGCCAAAGCTGATTCTGCGGCGACCAGCAGGCTTCTCTCAGCGTATCCGTTGAGAGGACGAGGACTTTTCCGGTGTAATCCTGTTCGCGCGAATCCGGTTCGCAGTGTTTCTGGTCGAAAAGGCCAAGCCCCATCACGAGTTTTCTGTATTCCGTAATAAATCCATCCAGAACAGCCGGGTGGCTGCGAACAACAAAACAGGCATTATGTTCGGAATCTTCCGGAACGTAATGCCTGTTTGCCCATGCTTTATTGTCGGGGTGAAACCGTCCATCAAAGGAAAGTTCCTGCACCGTGTTTGCCAGAACGTGCGCTACGCGTTTGTATCCATACTGCTTGACCGCCCACTCGACCGCACCATCCTTCAGGTGCATCCCATCGAAGTGTTCCCGGATGGAGATTTCAATCGCGCCTGCACAGGCGCAGTTTTCCCGGAAGCTTTCACGCCATGCGGGAAGCTCGCTGCGCTCTCTGGCCTCTTTCGCGGAGTAGGGATAGAGCGGCAGATCATTCTGCATCGTCGTCCTCCAACGCAGGCACCGGGGAAACGTACACATCCAGCATTCCTTCCAGCGCCCGCAGACTGAGGTTGTTTTCTGCGAAAAATTCCAGCACATAATACGGCACGTCGCGCATATCCGGCACGTCTTCGTCATCCTCTCCGACATAGATCACACCATCGCGCACATAACACGCCAGTTTCGCGTTCTCCGGAATCCCTGCCTGCTCACGCACCCAGGACGGGATTGTGACCTCACATTCCTCCAGCACATCCTCCGCTGTGAGCGATTCGTCCGCTTTTTCACACGGACCACATTCCACCGCGATCTGTGTCAGCATCGCTGCTGCATACCGGTGCAGGGTGTCCAGCATTTGCAGCAGCTCCACAATTGGCATACTGTCGCGCGTCAACAGCACCACGCCATCCAGCGACAGCGCCCCAAGTTCCTGCCCATTTGCCAGACCGGAAGCCTTCAGAACTTCCCGCGGCAGTTCCAAGCTATTTTTCTTGGTTGTTTCCTTCATCGTTATTCCTCCGTTCACATTCCGCTCATCCGTAGTCCTTCGGATGAGCCCAATTTGTAATCTTCGTCCGTGTGCGTATTTTCCTCGCCGTAGAAGTCGTACACAATATCATCCACCGCCTTGCGGATCGCTGGGTCTTGCGTAATTGTACGAAACCGGAAACCGGTTGTCGCCTCATGCGGCAGTTCCTCGCGGATGCAGGTCAGATATTCTTCTGCATCCGTAAATTCCTGCGTTTCGCCACTGATAAAACTGACGCGCCCGATGATTGGTTTCTCAGTAGATGTCATCGTCATCTTCCTCGGTGTCCGAGTCATAAAATGCTATCTGCGCTGCGTCTGCCAAATGTGCGCCAATGGCAAGAATTCCGGTCACGCCGATCAACACGGCAAGCGTAATCACGATTGCTTTTTTCAAAATTGTCCCTCCTTCAAAATGTCATTTCCTGTATGGCTGGTTTCACATCTGAATGCAGATATTCAAGGACTGCCTGCTGCAAGCCTTCCTTCCGGACAACATAGCCGCGGCAGCAGACTGCGCCGCCGTGTTCATTTTGAAATTCGCTTCCGACCGCGCCGTAGTCGATATAGCCGGTCAATTCCTCCGGCACTGAGAACGCGCCGCAGTCCACCAGATACCGCCCAATGGATCTTGGACTGCTGCAATTTGGCAGGATTGCGTAATCGTCCAACTGCTCCGTCAGCTTCAATATATCCTTTGTGCCGGAAATGCTGTTTGCGTTGAGCATTCCAGAGAATTTGTCGCAGTCCATCTCCGACATATGTTCCAACCGCTCAGCAAGCTGATTGATGCGTTCTGCTTCTCCTTCTGCAAGGATATCAACGCCCCGCAGATGGCACCCCAAGTTCAGAACCGGACTGGCCGCGCTTTCGATGAAAACCGGCGCGGCTTCTCGTTTGAGTGCAGCCAGTATTGCCGCGTTTTCATTTTGCGCCGCAGGAGTCTGCGCTGGAAAGGAAAGAAGCGTCTGCTTTCCGTTTTCGCCCTGGCGTAAGATCAGCGTCACCATGCCATGCCCTCCATGTGTGTTTCCTGTTTCTGCTGATGGCTTTCTGCCGGATCATCCCGCATCAGCTCATCAAGCGTCAGTGTGCCGTGGTACGAAACGTAGCCGCGGTCTACAAATACGCCGTTTTCCTGAAGCATTCTCTGGATGCCGTAATCACCGTAGTTATAAAACTCATCCAGATTTTCGTCGTACTCAAAATGTCCGGACTTCTGGATCATGTACCGTCCGTACTCCTCCGGGGTATGGACATCGGGAGCGAAATCAAATAGGTCAAGATTTTCCGTCAAGCGGCACAGATTCTCCGCACACGCTGGTTTCGCCATCTGGCAGACGGCACCGAGCTTTTCGAGATCCTGTTCCTTGAAATTTGAACATATCTGACATAGCCGGTTCAGTTCAAAGAGCGACTCGTGTTCAAAATTCAATGCGCAGTCGACCTCATCCGGGAACCGACTATCTGTGACCAGCATCTGCATTTCGCCGCAAGAGGCAATCCCGGCACGAAGCATCGCGCGTTCCAGCTTGATTCGGCTTGCCGGGAGCTGCACCCACTCATGTGCGTTTGCAGCTTCCGCGCCCTTTGCCCCGATCTCCAATTCCATGATGCAGGTTTCCGCAAGCCAGTTCTGCGGGAGCTGCTTTCGGTTGTAGACCGGTTGCAACTGCACACCATTGTCATACACGACGCCGAATTGCGTCACCGTTCCCGGCTGACCGGAGATCAGCGCCTGCGCAAGCTCCTTACCGTCCAGCTTTTCAAGCTCTTTCGTATCTGCCGCACCGTGGACGGTCAGATAGTGCTTTCGCCCGACCTTTTCCAGATCGCTGAAATCTGAAATGACCGTCATTTCGCTTGCACAGAAGGACAGGTTGATCAGCTCGTCCGCGGAATATAAGCTAAATCGCTCCGCCGCAGCCAAAAATTGCAGCAGCTCATATTGGTCGAAGCTCTCCAGCTTCTTGCCCAGCCAATCCAACTCGTCCACATTCGCAAGTGTGCCGTTCATCCGGCGCAGGGCGGGGCAGTTCGGTGCATGAATGCTGTTGATGCAGCAGTCCTGCTTGCTCTCGTCTCCAAGTTGGAGCTTTTTCAGCGCGAGTATCACATTTTCATACTGCTCCTCCGGGATTGGGAATGTGATCGTCAGCGTTCCAAGCTCCGGCTGGTGGCGATTCTTCAGCGTTGCTTCAAACAAGTTTTCTCACCTCGATTTTCGATTTTCTGCATATCCGTAAACGTACATTCCCCATTTCCGCGCCAGCAGACCAGCGCCAACCGCAGATACGGACACTGACCTTCGTGCGGATACCAGCTGCACTGGATGACAGGCGGCGGGTCCGGGTGCGACCGCAGCGGCGGCGCGTGAAAGCGCGGTTTCCAATATTCTTCTTGTCTGTGCTTCATAAAAACCTCCTGAACGCAAAAAAGCCGGGACTCTCTAAAAGTCCCGGCTATCTGCAAAGTATTACATTGTCTGTTCCATCGTGGGCTGTTGTTCCTGCTCCTGCTCCGGCAGAAGCTGACCGATCTGCTCCTGCACGCTGCGCAGCAGCTTTTCCTCCGCATACGAAAGTGTTGCATTGTCCTCCAACGAAAGCGCACACGCGTTCCGGATCACAGCAAGCTGCTCGTCTGAAAAAAGGCGCTGGCTCTCCACCAGACCGGCGCGGACAGCGAAGTCCTGTTTTGCGCTTTCGTAAAGCTGCATGAAATAGTGACCGGCGTGAACGCCGCGGCGGTCAAAGTCATATTCCCACGTCACAAATCTGGCGCCGTTTTTGCTCATCCGTCCCGCCAGCACCGTGTCGTCAAATTCCGCGAGAATCTTGTAGTTCTCATCCAAGTCAACTGCCTTGAGCGTCGGCGCACGCTCCATGATCCGCAAATACTCTTTGACCAGCGCAACGGTCTGCGTGACCGTCTGAAGCTGCCGGTCTTCGTCCGCACCCCGGATATCGTCAGGGGAGAAGCGGACTGTGCCGTTTGTATCGACTGTGCAGAGCGGTTTCCCGTTCCACGAAGCGTGGATCAGATCGTCCGCTTCTAGCTTTGCCTCCACCTGTGCCATACGGAGCTGCCGCTCCGTTTCCCGCAGAAACTGCTCTTTCTGCATTGCTTTTTCTTTTTTCACGGTTTCCTCCAATCTCAGCGCCCTATTTGGGCGTCCGGGTAAACAAAAAGGGCACCGGTCATTGGTTCGTGAAAACCAACAATCCGACGCCCATAACTTTGTGAAAGATTTTCTTTCGATTTCTTCTGATTTCAGTTCCAACCAGCCGCCGAAAAAGGGCGCTGGCCGTAAAAATCCCCTTGAATATGGAAAAGCAGAGGTTCAAAACCCCTGCTATCCGCGATTTCATCTATGGAGTTACCAAAGAATTTTGAGAATAAAAAATTGCCGAACACGTTGAAATGACTGGCTTTTTTGCCATTTCATCTATAGTGTTCGGCAATCATGGTGCGAGAGATGAGACTTGAACTCACACGACTGTTGCCACACGCACCTCAAACGTGCCTGTCTACCTATTCCAGCACTCTCGCATTGCATCTTCAATGCTCAGTTATTATAACCTCGAAAGGGCAATTTGTCAACAAGAATTTTCAAACTTTTTATTCTGGATGACATTTTCTCTTGCGCATCGGGTAAGATTCTGCTATAATACAAAATGATCGTCTATGGGAAAGGCAGGAAGGCGCGATGCCCAAGTTTTTTGTTCCCGAGGCTGCGCCGGGCGCGAGGTTTCTGGTTCTGACCGGTGAAAACGCCGCGCATGCCAAGGTACTTCGATTGAAAGCCGGCGAGTGCGTTACGGTCTGCGACGCAAAAGGTACGGACTTTCAGTGTACGGTGAGCGACGTTGCCCCCGGACAGATTTCGCTGGTCGTGCAGTGCGAGGAGCCGTCCCGCGCGGAACCGGCGGTTTTTTGCAGCGTCTATATGGCGTTTGCGAAAGCCGAAAAGCTCGAGCACGTCATCCAGAAGGCGACGGAGCTTGGCGCGGGCGAGATCGTCGCGTTTCCGTCGAGCAGATGTGTAGCCAAGCCCGATGATAAGGCGCTTTCGAAAAAGCTTGAGCGCTGGCAGAAAATTGCGGCCTCGGCCGCCGAGCAGTCCGGGCGCGGAAGGATCCCGCAGGTGCGGGCGCTCGGCTCGTTCCGGGAGGCGGTTCTGGAGGCGTCTGGGTGCGATCTGGCGCTTTTTCCGTATGAAAATGAGAAGACGCTTTCGCTTCGTGATTGCCTGAATACGGGCGGCTATCGGAGCGTCAGCATCATGACAGGGCCGGAGGGTGGCTTTTCCGAAGAGGAGGTCGCGCTGGCCGCAGAGAACAATATGAAGATTTGCTCACTCGGACCGCGGATCTTGCGCTGCGAGACAGCGCCGCTTTGCGCGCTCACCGCTGTTTTATACGCATCGGGCGCGCTTGACCGGAGTGCAGATGAAAAGGATGGAAGTCATGGGAAAGAATAAGAAGTCCACTGTCAATCAGAATACAAACGACCTGACGGTTTATAAGGTTGGCGCGGCGTTTGCGCTGCTGGTTCTGGCGCTGTTGGCGCTGGGGCGGATTCTGAACGTCTACGCAACGGGCAGCACGTTTGACGTTGTCTATCGCGCGAGCCAGACGGTCTGGACGCTCTGCGTGATTCTGTGCGCGGCGTCGGTCGCGGCCTATATCGTCCTGCGCAAAAAGAGCATCCGGAAGGTGTTCCCGTATGTCTTCGTGCTTTCGCTTCTGGCCGGTGTAACGGCGCTCGACCTGCGCTACTTCTGGACCGAGCACGCCACGGCGCTTTACATGCTTCACGCGGCGGTCTACTGTCTGTACATCATCTTCTGCCTGTACCGGAGCGAATTTTTCTGCTTCTCGCTGGCGGCTGTGTTCGCGGGCTTCAGCTTCTACTTCTACTCCAAAGGCCTCGGCATGAACGCTAGAACGGCGATCATCGCCATCGTCACGGCGCTGGTTCTGGCGGCGGTTGCGCTGCTTGCCAACCGCGCGGCAAAGAGCAAGGGCAGCGTGAAGCTGTTCGGCAAAACCGTCAAGGTCTTCCCTGCGAAGTTCAGCGCGACGGCGCTTTACGTTGCGTGCACGGTGCTTGGGTGCTGCCTCGTCGCGTGTCTGATTCTCGGCTCGGCGCTGTTTGCCTACTACTGCATGTTCGCGGCCATCGCCATCGAGCTCACCGGCGCGGTATATTACACGTTCCAGCTCAAATAATTCCGCTTGTTCTAATTTCACCTTCTTGTCCATACGCTGGACGGGAAGGTGATTTTTTTGCGGCCAAATCATTCCATGCTCTATAATGCGCTGCTGCTGACGTTTGTCGAGCTGCTGCTGCGCGGGGTGACAATGCTCTTTCAGCGCGTGCTCGTCGCGAAAATCGGCGCGGCTGGGCTGGGCCTTTTGCAGCTTGTCTTAACTGTCGGCGGCTTTGCGATGACGCTGGGGCTGGCAGGCCTCCGCGTGACGGCGATGTATCTCTGCGCGGAGGAATACGGGAAGGGGAGTCTCAGCGGGATGCAGTGCGCTATCCGGTGCTGCCTGAAAACCGGGACGATCATCTCTGCAATTGCCGGTCTCATCCTGTTTTTCCTGAGCGATTACGCGGCAAAGACCTGGATCGGGGACGCGCGCGCGGCGTGGGCGCTGCGGCTGCTGGCGGTTTTTCTGCCGGTCAACTGCCTGTGCGCGATTTTGTCCGGCTTTTTTACAGCCTGCGACCGGGTGCGCGAGCTTGCGAAGGTCGAGACCGTTGAGCGGCTGGCGGGGCTTGCGCTTACGGCGGCGCTTCTGCGCCTTTACGCGGGACAGGACGCGGGGAAGGTTTGCTGTGCGATGGTGCTTGGAAGCTCGATTGCCTGCCTTGGAAGCACGCTCTATCAGCTGCAGCTTCTTCGCCGGACGTTTTCCGGCTGCCGGGAAACCGGCGGTGGGGGAGACATGGTGCGGCGCATGGTGCGGCTTTGTGTGCCGCTGGCGCTCAGCGCGTACCTCCGGTCTGGACTCGTGACGCTCGAGCAGTTTCTCATCCCGTGGGGGCTTGCGCGCGCGGGCGGCTCTCAGGCTGCTTCCATGGCGGCCTACGGGACGATTCATGCGATGGGTTTCCCGATTCTCATGTTCCCAGCAGCCATTTTATACACGGTGGCAGACCTCCTGGTGCCGGAGCTGGCGCGGTGCCGCGCGGCAAAAAACACAGAGCGCATGCACCACCTGACGGGCACGTGCCTTCGCATGGGATGCCTGTTCGCCCTCAGTACGGCCTGCCTCATGGGCGCTCTCTCCGATGGACTTGGACAAATCGTCTACAAGAGCGCGGACTGCGGTCGGTACCTTCTCGTGTTTGCACCGGCGGTTTTGATGCTCTACTTAGATGCGATGGTAGACGGTATGCTCAAGGGCTTCGGCGAGCAGACGGCCTGCGTGCGGTACAACACGCTCACGTCGTTTCTGGATGTCGCACTTTTATATCTTCTGCTGCCGCGCTTCGGTTTAGCCGCGTACGTGCTGACGTTTTATCTCACGCATGCGATCAACTTCTGGCTCAGTATCCGGCGGCTTCTGCGCGTGACGGGCTATCCGGCAGACGGGCGATTTCTCTTGCGGTCGGCCTTCTGCGCGCTGGCAGGACTCGGCGCGTGCTGCTGCTTGCCGGACAGCGGGCTTCTTCCGGCGATGGTTCTGCGGGCGGGGCTGTTCGGCTCGGTGTTTTCGCTGTTTCTTGAACTCACGGACACCGTTCCGGCAGAAGACCACCGCTGGTTGCGGCGGAGCCTTCGGCTGTAGGGTTGACTTTTGAAGGGGGAACTTTTAAAATATACCTGCAAAAACGACTGAAAAAGGAGAGATCGTCATGATTTCGTTCCGCAATGATTATTCCGAGGGCGCGCATCCGTCCGTTCTGGAGGCCATCAGCAAACACAATTTTGAAACGACCTGCGGCTACAGCATGGACCCGTTTTGCCAGCAAGCGGCGGACACCGTCCGCAAGCTCACGGCCTGCCCGGACGCGGACGTGCACTTCATTGTCGGCGGCACGCTCGCCAATACCATTATCATTTCTGCTGCCCTTCGCCCGTGGGAGGGCGTGATCGCCGCGACGACGGGACATATCAACGTCCACGAGACCGGCGCAATTGAGTCCTCCGGGCACAAGGTCTGCTCGATCGAAGCGCCGGACGGCAAGCTCACACCTGCGCTCGTGCGCGAGGTCATGCGCATCCACTGTGACGGCAAGGACGAGCACATGGTGCTGCCGCGTATGGTCTATATTTCGGACGCAACCGAGCTCGGCACGATCTACACAAAAGCGGAGCTCGCCGCGCTCCACGACGTGTGCCGCGAATTCGGGCTCTATCTCTTCCTGGACGGCGCGAGAATGCCTGCGGCGCTGGTTGCCGAAGGAAACGACCTCGATATCACGGATTTCGGAAAATACTGCGACGCGTTTTACATCGGCGGCACGAAAAACGGTCTTTTGTTCGGCGAGGCCGTCGTGATCACAAACAACGACCTCAAGCCGCATTTCCGTAACATGATCAAGCAGCGCGGCGGCATGTTCGCCAAGGGCTTTTTGTTCGGCGTGCAGTTCGGCGCGTACTTCAAAGACGGTCTCTGGCTGGAAATGGCGCGTCACGCGGTCTCACAGGCGCAGAGAATCGCGAAGGCTGCCGAGGAAAAGGGCTACACGCTCTACGCCAAGTCGCCGACAAATCAGGTTTTCATCGTCCTGAGCCATGAAAAAATCGCAGAGCTTGAAAAGAAGTTCGCGTTTGAGGCGTTCGGCCACGTGGATGACGATCACGAGGCGATGCGCTTTGTCTGCTCGTGGGCAACAAAGGAAGAAAGCGTCGACGCGCTGATCGCGAGCCTGTGATGGAGCAGGTAACGCACCCGATTGCGCCGGTATTCGACAAAAGCTCCCGGATTTTGATTCTCGGCTCGTTTCCGTCGGTCAAATCGCGCGAGGCGGCGTTTTTCTACGGCCATCCGCAGAACCGGTTCTGGAAGGTGGTAAGCGGCGTTCTGGGCTGCGATTGCCCGCAGACGATCGAGGAGAAGCGCACGATGCTGCTTGCGCACCACATCGCGCTCTGGGACGTGATCGCCTCATGCCGCATCGAGGGCTCGAGCGACAGCTCTATCCGGGACGCGGTTCCAACCGACCTTTCAGATGTTTTGGCGCATGCGCCTATTCAGGCTGTCTTCTGCAACGGCCAGACGGCCTTCCGGCTCTACGGGCGCTATCAGGAGCAGGAAATCGGCCTTCCGGCGACGCTCCTTCCCTCGACTAGCCCCGCAAACGCGGCCTACAGTATTCCGAGACTATTAGAGAACTGGCGCGTCATTCTTCCGGCGCTTCAAAAATAAAAAAATGCGTGCTCCGGCATTACACCGGGGCACAC
>ERZ772875.2779-NODE-2779-length-12091-cov-2.978066_pt1 | contig 12091 bp, 7 predicted proteins | sample MGYA00580585_ERZ772875 | MGnify/ENA primary metagenome ERZ772875 (study PRJEB29015, sample SAMEA2737736) | human gut metagenome | biome: human gut; feature: human-associated habitat; material: faeces | place: China | collected 2012 ... | reverse complement strand
CGCTTTTTACCGCGCGCTGGAACTGCCCCGGCGTTCATTATTATCCCGTTCGGCGCAACATCGGCTATGGGCGTGCAAACAATCTTATCTTCCCCAAGCTGAAAAGCACCTACCACGTCATCTGCAATCCAGATGTGACCTTTGCGCCGGATGTGCTGCGCCGGATGATTGAAGTGATGGACGAAACGGGCGCGACCATCCTCACCCCGCGCGTGCTGAATTCCGACGGCACAGAGCAGTTTCTCCCCCGCCGTGAGCCGACGATTCGCCGTTTGCTTGCCCGCCGACTGAATTTTTCCGGCGCGCGCTGGCAGCAGCTTCGCAGCGACTACACGCTGGAGGGGCAGAACATCAATGAGCGCATGAACGTGGCGTTTGCGACCGGGTGCTTCATGATGGTGCGCACGCACGTTATCGCCCAGCAGCTTGGCGGCTTTGACCCGCATTATTTTCTCTATCATGAGGACAGCGACCTCTCCCGCCGCGTGCTTGCAAACGGCGGCAGCATCCTCTACACGCCCGATATCTGCGTCACCCACGCATGGAAGCGTGACAGCGCCCACACCTTCCCTGCAACCCTCCACCACCTGAAAAGCACCATCCGCTACTTCAACAAATGGGGCTGGAAATGGTAACGCGTAAGCCGCCGCTCGTGCTGTTGACGGCGTACAACGGCGCGGCGTACCTCCCGGCGCAGCTGTCGTCCCTGTGTGCGCAGGCGGTTTCCTTCACGGCGATTCTGCGCGACGACGGTTCAGCGGATGACACGCCCGCGCTGCTTGCCGCCCAATGCCATCAGGACGCGCGTTTCCGTCTATCGTCCACCAGCGGGGGGCATCTCGGCGCAGTCGGCGGATTCTTTGCGCTGATGCGGGAAGCGGCTGATTCCAGCGCACCTGTCGCCCTCTGCGACCAAGACGACATTTGGCATCCGGACAAGCTGACGCGCCTGCACGCCGCCTTGTCCGACGCGGAAGCGCGTTTCGGGGCGGATACGCCGATTCTCGTCCACAGCGACGCACGGATTGTGGATGCAGACGGGCGACCGCTGCACGCAAGCCTATGGCGGCATCAGGGGTGGAATCCGGCGGCGCAGTCCCTGCCAGAATTGCTGGTGCAGAACAACGTGACCGGATGTCTGCTGATGATGAACGCGCCGCTATGCCGCCTGTGCGCCGCGCATCAGCCGACGGGCGACCTGCACATGCATGACTGGTTCATTGCGCTGACGGCGGCAGCTTTCGGGCGCATCGTCCCGATTCCGGCGGCGCTTGCGGACTACCGCCAGCACGGCACAAACGCCATGGGTGCAAGCACATCGGGGCTTTTCCGCCGCTCCCTGACTGCACTGCGCACCCCCGACCGCATCCGCGCGCGGATTGCCCTCTCCTACCGCAACGCCGCACAATTTCAGCAAGCGTACGGCGATTTGCTGCCGAAAGAGGCGCAGAAGGTGTTGGCGGACTTCGCCCAGATTCCGAAGATGCGGAAGATGGCAAGGCTGCGCGCGCTAAGGAAGGGCGGATTTCGGATGCAGAGCAAGGCGGCACGGGCGGGGATGATGTTGTTTGGGTAATGCGCTGCTTATTCCGCGTACTTTTTACAACTTTCCCTTGCGCACACCGCGAAATAGGTGTAAAATAAGCATGTATATTTTTCTGCCGAAAGGAAGGGAACGCTATGACACGACTGGAAACGCAGGTGCTTGACCTGCTCCGGGAGGACTGCCGTCTGCCGCTGGAAAAGCTGGCGGTGATGCTGGGCGTGTCCACCGAGGAAGTCGCGGAAACAATTGACAGTCTGGAACGCCGACGCGTCATCCTGCACTACGCGCCCACCATCAACTGGGATTTGACCGACCGTGAGCGCGTGGAAGCGATGATTCAGGTCAGCGTGACGCCGCAGCGCGACATGGGCTTTGACGCTGTGGCACGCCGGATTTACCGCTTCGAGGAGGTCAAGAGCGTCTATCTGATGAGCGGCGGCTACGACCTGCTGGTGCTGGTGGAAGCCAAGAGCCTGAAGGAACTGGCGCTGTTCGTATCCAGCAAGCTGTCTACGCTGGAAATGGTCACGGGCACGCAAACGTCCTTCGTCCTCAAGCGCTACAAGGAAGAGGGCGTCATCTTCGACGGCAGCCAATCTGACAACAGGCTGGTGGTCTCGCCGTGAATTACGACCGCTATATCAACCAAGCCATCGCCGCCGTTCCGCCCAGCGGCATCCGCCGTTTCTTCGATATTGCCGCAACAATGAAGGACGCCATCTCCCTTGGCGTGGGCGAACCCGATTTCGTCACCCCCTATCACATCCGCAACGCCGCCATCAACTCCATCATCGACGGCGGCACGCAGTACACGGGCAACCGCGGTCTGCCGGAATTGTGCAGGGAAATCAGCGAATACCTGGCTGAGCGCTTCCACACCGACTACGACCCCAAGACCGAAATCATGGTGACAGTCGGCGCGTCGGAGGCAATTGATATTGCTCTGCGCGCACTGGTTGGGCCGGGCGATGAGGTGCTTGTGCCGCAGCCAAGCTATGTGTCGTACAGCCCGTCGGTGATTTTCGCGGGCGGCACGCCAGTCGGCGTGGAGACGACGGCGGACACCGAGTTCCGCCTGACCCCCGAAGCCCTCCGCGCTGCCATCACGCCGCGCACAAAGTGCCTGATTCTCCCCTACCCGAACAACCCCACCGGCGGCATCATGGAAAAAGCCGACTTGGAGAAAATCGCACAGGTCGTCCGCGAAACGGGGATTCTGGTCATCAGCGACGAAATCTACGGCGAATTGACCTACGGCGACCGCACGCACATCTCCTTCGCGTCCCTGCCGGACATGTGGCAGTACACCATCACGCTCAACGGCTTCTCGAAGGCGTTTGCAATGACAGGCTGGCGCGTGGGCTACGCCTGCGGGCCGAAGGAAATCCTGTCGGTCATGCTGAAAATCCATCAGTATTCGATTCTCTGCGCGCCGCGCATGGGGCAGGTTGCCGCATTGGAAGCCCTGCAGGCCGGACGCGCGAACGACTATGAGGATGTGCGCCGGATGCGCGACAGCTACGACCGCCGCCGCCGCCTGATGGTGGATTCGTTCCGCAAGATGGGGTTGGACTGCTTCGAGCCGCTGGGCGCGTTCTACGTTTTCCCCAGCATCAAAAAGACGGGCTTGGACAGCGAGACGTTCTGCGAGCGCCTGCTGAACGAGTACAAAATCGCGACTGTCCCCGGCACTGCGTTTGGCGAGTGCGGCGAGGGGCACATCCGCTGCTCCTACGCCACGGGCGTGGAGAAGCTGAACATTGCGCTTGAACGCATGAGCGAGTTTGTCGACAAGTGCGGGAAGTAAGGGAGTTTCTTCCCTTATGAACCCTTTGCGCGATTGAGTTGGTGACATTTCCATACTGGTCTCGCGTGCAGCTTCCAGAGGGCTTTGCGATCGCCCTCTGGACTCCTTCGCCCGTCGCCAACTGCATACTTGTTGGTTATCGAAAGTTTTTAGTTTGTATACTTTCGTTATTCTTACAAACATAACCACATTGTTGCATGGGAGGGTGCTGCGAAGGGGTCAAGGGGGCGACCGCGAACTTCGTTCGTTTCCATTGCCCCCTTGTCGCCTCCGCAGAGGCGAAATCCCCTGCGATAACGCATTTTCCGCAAAAAAGGCTACTACTTTACCATGGAGGTTCCAAAATGCGCCGAATAACAGCCCTGCTGCTGATGCTCCTGCTGCTCCCCGGACTCGTTGCCGCCGAGGACGACTTCGACCTCGATGACATTCTCTCCGACGCTGACCCCGATGTGGTCAAAAACACATACAGTCAGCCGGGCAACGCAGACGACATCCTGCTCGACGAGAATAACGAGCCTGTCTCCATCTATGAGGAGGACGGTTCGATTCTCATCACGCTGACCGCAACGGGGGACTTCACCGTCGGCGGAGACAGCCGAAAGTCCACCAGCATCTGGATGAATGAGCTGAAGAAGCACGATAACGACTACAACTTCGCCCTTGCGAACGTCCGCGACATTTTCCTCGCCGATGACCTCACCATCGTCAACTTCGAGGGCACGCTGACGGACAGCACCTATGTGCCGTCGGAAAAGCGCAATAACGAGTTCCTGTTTTCCGCATCGCCCGACCATGTCAGCATGCTGGTGGACAACGGCATCGAAGCGGTTTCGCTGGAGAACAACCACGTTCTTGACCACGGTCAGGCGGTCTACGAGGAAACGCAGCAGCACCTTGAAGACGCGGGCATCGTGTGGTCAAACAGCACGCACGTCGGCGTGATGGAGGTCAAGGGCATCCAAATCGCCATGCTCAGCTACCTGTGCATCGACCGCTACAACACGCTTTGGGATCAGGTGCCGAAGGACATTGCCGCCGCGAAGGAACAGTACCCGATTGTCATTGTCAGCTTCCACTGGGGCAACGAAAAGGACTACTCGCCCACGCAGAATCAGATTAAGATGGGCCGTCTGGCGGTGGATTCCGGCGCTGACCTCGTGCTTGGGCATCACAGCCACCGCATGAACCCGATTGAATACTATAACGGTGTGTACATCTGCTATTCGCTGGGGAATTTCTGCTTTGCGGGCAACAGCAAGCCGAGCGACATGTCCAGCTTCATGTTCCAGACGCGCTGGCGCATCCGGGACGACGAAATCACGAACGAAGGCTTCCGCATCATCCCGATTCGCATTTCCAGCCGCACTGACCGCAACGACTTCACCCCGACGGTTTTCGGCGACGGCGCGGCGCGCGACGCGGTGCTGACGACGCTGAAGAACAACGGCAAGTCGCTGGAATATGTGGTGTCGGAATATCCGCTGGAGTGGAAGGAATAAACAAGGTCGCCTGTCAGCAGCCTGCTGATGGGCGATTTTTGTGCGTGAATGGTGTACTTGACGTGTGCCGCCCGATGGCGTACAATAGTATCATACTATTTCCAAATGAGAATGCGCCAAGATGCGCCGCGAATTTTTCGTTCTGGCTAACGGGAGTGAAAAAAATGGAACGACCGGACGCCAGAACGGAAAAGGCGCAAGCAGATGGCGCAGGCGAATCTGGGAAGAGTGCAACATCAGGAGGGAATTACCTTGCTGTCCGAAAACATCAAGCAGGGCGTGGAACGCGCCCCCAACCGCTCGCTGCTCTATGCCCTCGGTCTGACCGATGAGGAAATCCGCAAGCTGCTCATCGGCGTCGTTTCCTCCTATAATGAAATCGTCCCCGGGCATATGAATCTGGACAAAATCGCCGAAGCCGTCAAAGCGGGCGTCCGCGCGGCAGGCGGCACGCCGATTCTCTTCCCCGCGATTGCCGTCTGCGACGGGATCGCCATGGGGCACGTCGGCATGAAGTACTCCCTCGTCACCCGCGATTTGATTGCTGATTCCACTGAAGCCATGGCGATTGCCCACCAGTTTGACGGTTTGGTGATGATTCCCAACTGCGATAAGAACGTGCCGGGGCTGCTGATGGCGGCGGCGCGGCTGAACATCCCGACCATCTTCGTTTCGGGCGGCCCGATGCTCGCTGGACACCTGACCGACAGTCGCCGCACCTGCCTGAGCCACATGTTCGAGGCAGTCGGCGCATACAAGGCAGGCACGCTGGATGACGACGGCGTCCGCAACTATGAGGAAAACGCCTGCCCGTCCTGCGGCAGCTGCTCCGGTATGTACACCGCAAACTCCATGAACTGCCTGACCGAAGCGCTGGGCATGGGGCTTCCGGGCAACGGCACGATTCCCGCGCCGTACTCCGCGCGTCTGCGCCTTGCCAAGCACGCCGGGATGCAGATTATGACGCTGGTGGAGAAGAACATCCGCCCGCGCGACATCATGACCCCCGCCGCGTTCAACAACGCTGAAACCGTTGACATGGCGCTCGGCTGCTCCACGAACACGATGCTCCACCTGCCCGCCATCGCGCACGAAGCAGGCGTGACCATCAACCTTGACCACGCGAACGAGATTTCCGCCCACACGCCGAACCTCTGCCACCTTGCGCCGGCGGGTGATACGTTCATGGAAGACCTCGACCGCGCGGGCGGCGTCCTCGCCGTGATGAAGGAGCTGACGAAGAAAGGCTTGCTCGACACGTCGGTGATGACCTGCACAGGCAAGACCATGGCGGAGAACCTCGAAGGCGTCGTCAACCGCGACGAGCGCATCATCCGCCCGGTTGACAACCCGTATTCTACCAGCGGCGGCATTGCCGTTTTGAAGGGCAATCTGGCAAAAGACGGCTGCGTCGTCAAGCAGAGCGCTGTTGCGCCGGAAATGATGGTGCATGAAGGTCCTGCGCGCGTGTTCGACAGCGAAGAGGACGCAATCGCCGCGATTTACGCCCGGAAGATTGTGCCGGGCGACGTGGTTGTGATTCGCTACGAAGGCCCGAAGGGTGGGCCGGGGATGCGCGAGATGCTGAACCCGACCTCCGCAATTTGCGGCATGGGCTTAGGCGAAAGCGTCGCCCTGCTGACTGACGGGCGTTTCTCCGGCGCGACGCGCGGTGCGTCGATTGGGCATATCAGCCCGGAAGCCGCCGCGGGCGGACTGATTGCGCTGGTGGAAGAAGGCGACCGGATTGCGATTGATATTCCGAAGTGCACGATTGAATTGAAGGTGGATGAGGAGACGCTGGCAAAGCGGAAAGCGGCGTGGGTTTGCCCCGAACCGAAGGTGAAAACGGGGTATCTGGCACGCTACGCGAAATTGGTTTCTTCCGCGGATAAGGGTGCAATCCTCGAATAAAGCTGATTATAATCACTCGTTATTTCCACTATTTACAATCCCTGCACTGTTTGAAAGGATGGTTTCCCGCGCATGAATCAGATTAAGATTTTTGATACGACACTGCGCGACGGCGAACAGTCGCCCGGCTGCTCAATGAATCTGAAGGAAAAAATCGAGGTGGCGAAGTGTCTGGAGCGCCTGAAGGTGGATGTTATCGAAGCCGGCTTCGCAATTTCCTCCCCCGGCGACTTTGAGAGCGTCAAGACCATCGCGGAGACGGTGCGCGACTGCTCCGTCGCCTCCCTCGCCCGCGCGACGCAGAAGGACATTGACTGCGCATGGGAAGCCGTCAAGAATGCGGCCGACCCGCGCATCCACGTTTTTCTCGCCACGTCGCCGCTCCACATGGAGTATAAGCTCAAAATGACGCCCGAACAGGTGCTGGCGCGCACGGCTGAAATGGTCAAGTACGCCAAGCAGTACACCAGCAACATCGAGTTCTCCTGCGAGGACGCCACCCGCTCGGATACCGATTTCCTGATTCAGGTCGTCAACGCCGCCGTCAAGAACGGCGCGACCGTCATCAACCTGCCTGACACCGTCGGTTATACCACGCCGGACGAAATGCGCAAGCTGATTGAAGACGTGATGGCGGGCGTGGAGAACAGCGACAAGGTGGAATTTTCCGTCCATTGCCACAACGACCTCGGCATGGCGGTCGCGAACTCCCTCGCGGGCGTTTTAGGCGGTGCGCGGCAGATTGAATGCACCATCAACGGGCTGGGCGAACGCGCGGGCAACACCGCGATGGAGGAAGTCGTGATGGCGATGCGCACGCGCCCGGACATTTTCGGCGACACGCCCTGCCGCATCGACACGACGCAAATCGCCCGCGCGAGCAAGACCGTCTACAACATCATCGGTCAGAGCGCGCCGCTGACCAAACCGATTGTCGGCATCAATGCCTTCCGGCACGAAAGCGGCATCCATCAGCACGGCGTTTTGGCGAACAAGAAGACCTACGAGATTCTCACGCCCGAATCCGTCGGCATCCGCATGGACAACATCGTGCTGGGCAAGCACTCCGGCAAGCACGCTTTCGCCGCGCGGCTGAAGGAAATGGGGTACGAGCTGCCGGACGAAGAGCTTGCGCGCTGCTTCGAGGAGTTCAAAGTCCTCTGCGACAAGAAGAAGAACGTCACCGACCAGGACATTCTCGCCATCGTCACCCACTCCACCACGACCGACGATGCTGAGGTGGACGGCTACAAGCTGATGTGGTTCGCGGTGCATACATCCAACATGACGACTTCGACCTCCGTCGTCCGGCTGGAACTGGACGGGCAGCAGTTTGAAGCCGTCTGCTCCGGCGACGGCCCGGTGGACGCCGCGTTTGAGGCGATTGACCAGATTATCCGCCCCGTCGAGCATTCCTTCGACCTCTACCGCATCAATTCGATTTCCCCCGGCAAGGACACCATGGGCGACGTGTCGGTCAAGCTCAGCTGTGACAACCGCACGTTCTCCGGGCGCGGGCTGCACACCAACATCGTCGAAGCATCCGTGCGCGCCTACATCAGCGCCATGAACAAGCTCCGTGCCTATGCTGCGCGGCGCGCGAAGGGAGAAGTGTAAATCCATGGAAATGACCATGACGCAAAAAATCCTCGCCGCCCACGCGGGGTTGCCCGAAGTCAAAGCGGGCGACCTGATTGAGGCGAAGCTCGACCTCGTGCTCGGCAATGACGTAACGACCCCCGTCGCCGTCAGCGTGTTTGACAAAGCCGGCTTCACTCGCGTGTTCGACAAGGATAAAATCGCCATCGTGCTGGACCACTACACGCCGTGCAAGGATATCAAGTCCGCCCAGCTGTGCAAGACCGCGCGCGATTTCGCCCGCCGATTCCAGATTACCCATTTTTTCGACGTCGGGCAGGTCGGCATTGAACATGCGCTGCTGCCGGAAAAGGGCATCGTCGCGCCGGGAGAACTGATTATCGGTGCGGACAGCCACACCTGCACTTACGGCGCGCTCGGCGCGTTCTCGACCGGTGTCGGCTCGACCGATATGGCGGCGGGCATGGCATCGGGCGAAAACTGGTTCCGCGTGCCAAGCGCCATCAAAGTGGTGCTGACGGGCAAAATGCGTCCCTACGTCTCCGGCAAGGACGTTATCCTCCACCTGATTGGCTTGATTGGCGTGGACGGTGCGCTGTACAAGAGCATCGAGTTCACGGGTGAGGGCGTAAAAAACCTGACCATGGATGACCGCTTCACGATTGCGAATATGGCGATTGAAGCGGGCGGCAAGAACGGCATTTTCCCGGTGGACGAAAAGACGGTTGAGTACGTTTTCGGGCGTGTTGACCGTCCGTGGACGGCATATGAAGCCGACCCCGACGCGGAATACGAGCGCACAGTGGAGATTGACCTCTCCGCGCTTGAACCGACCGTCTCCCTGCCGCATCTGCCCAGCAACACCAAGGTCGTCAGCGAAGTGAAGGGGCTGCCGATTCAGCAGGTCGTCATCGGCAGCTGCACGAACGGGCGCATCAGCGATTTGCGGCAGGCGGCGGAAATCCTCAAGGGACATCATGTGCATGATGGCGTGCGCTGCATCGTCATTCCGGCGACGCAGCAGGTGTCACTGGACTGCATCAAGGAAGGCTTGACCGAAATCTTCATCGAAGCGGGATGTGCCGTGTCCACGCCGACGTGTGGCCCTTGCCTCGGCGGACACATGGGCTGCATGTGCGAGGGCGAACGCGCCGTCGCGACGACGAACCGCAATTTCGTCGGGCGCATGGGGCACGTCAAGAGCGAAGTGGTTCTGGCATCCCCCGCGGTTGCGGCGGCATCATGGGCTGCGTCGCAGACCCGAACGACATTGCAAAGGAGGCGCAGTAACATGCCCAGCGGCAAGGTTTACAAATACGGCGACAACGTGGATACGGACGTGATTATCCCCGCGCGCTACCTGAACGCCCCCTCGCCCGATGAGCTTGCGAAGCACTGCATGGAGGACATTGACGCAACCTTTGCGCAGAAGGTGCAGCCGGGGGACATCATCGTCGGCGGCGCGAACTTCGGCTGCGGTTCCTCCCGCGAACATGCGCCGATTGCCATCCGCGCGTGCGGCATCTCCTGCGTCATTGCGCCGAGCTTCGCGCGCATTTTCTACCGCAACGCCATCAACATCGGCTTCCCGATTTTGGAATGCCCCAAAGCGGCGGCGGAGATTGCAAACGGCGACCAAGTATCGGTTGATTTTGCGACCGGCACCATCACCGATGAAACGACCGGGAAAACATACCACGCAACGGCTTTCCCGCCCTTTATCCAGAAGATTATTGCGCACGGTGGGCTTCTCTCCTATTTGAAGGCACGTCAGCAGAACATGGAGGCGGAATAAAATGGAAAAGCACATTGCACTGCTGCGCGGCGACGGCATCGGCCCGGAAATCGTGGACAGCGCCGTGAAAGTGCTGGAAGCCGTTGCGGAAAAATTCGGGCATACGTTCACCTTCACCCGCTATCTGATTGGCGGCGCGGCGATTGACGAAACGGGCAATCCCCTGCCGCAGGAGACAATTGACGGCTGCTTATCATCGGATTCCGTGCTGCTTGGCGCGGTCGGCGGCCCGAAGTGGGACAGTCAACCTGCGAATCTGCGCCCGGAAAAGGGGCTTCTCGGCATCCGCGCCGCCATGGGGCTGTACACGAACCTGCGCCCGGCAAAGTTGTATCCCGCCTTGAAGGACGAATGCCCCCTGCGTTCAGACATCGTGGCACAGGGCTTTGACCTGATGATGGTGCGCGAACTGACCGGCGGCATTTACTTTGGCGAGCGTGGCCGCCGTGAGGGGCAGTACGGCGCGGAAGCCTACGACACCGAGCGGTACAGCGTCATGGAAATCGAGCGCATTGCCCGCGCCGCGTTTGACGCCGCCCGCAAGCGCCGCAAGAACGTGATTTCCATCGACAAGGCGAACGTGCTGGAAACATCCCGGCTGTGGCGCGAGACGGTGCATCGGATTGCGCAGGAGTACCCGGACGTGACCGTCAGTGATATGCTGGTGGACAACGCCGCCATGCAGCTTGTCCGTCGTCCGAGCCAGTTCGATGTCGTCGTGACAAGCAACATGTTCGGCGACATTCTCTCCGACGAAGCGAGCCAGATTACCGGCTCCATCGGGATGCTGCCGAGCGCGTCTCTGGGCGCGACAAAGTGCGGACTGTATGAGCCGATTCACGGCTCTGCGCCGGATATTGCCGGGCAGAACAAAGCGAACCCAATTGCCACCATTCTCTCCGCCGCCATGATGCTGCGCTACGCCTTCGACATGGCGGACGAGGCAGACTGCATCGAGCGCGCGGTGGACGCCGCCTTGAACGACGGGCTGCGCACGGCGGATATCGCCGGGCAGTCGGACATTCAGCCGCTGACCTGCACCGAAATGACGGACGCAATTCTTGCGCGCCTGTAAGAGGATAATCTATGTATCGAGAGGTATCGCAGCTGCTGCTCTACTCCAATCTGGGCGAGGACAGCATCCTGCGCCAACTGTCCGGCATTTTCTCCGACTGGGCGCACGGCGAATGCGAAAAGCCGGTGCTGGTGTCGCGCATTTATCAGCAGGTCAAGCGCCTGCTGGATTTAGCGACGCGCTACGGCTTCAACTGCAATCTGTGGCATGACTACCTGACGTTCGTGCTGATGATGAACGAGAACAGCTTCTCGCTGACCTGTGAGCGGGTCGGCGCAAGCGACGGCAGCGTCAACCACTTCGCCAAGGCGGATTTTGCCGTTTTTAAGCGCCTGTTTGACTTCGATTTCGCCCCCATCGAGCAGGATTTGGGCATCGACTGCTTTACCGTGCTGGAGAATTACACCGCCATCCCGAAAAAGGCGCAGATGTACTACCGCACGGTATCAGAAAAGGTGCGGGCGCTGTCCGCCGCCATCGCGGGCGCAAAGGACGAGAACGAGATTTTCGACCTCGTGACGGCGCACTACCGTGACTGCGGCGTGGGCATGTTCGGCTTGAACAGGGCATTCCGCATTCAGGAGGATGAAAACGGCTCGTTTACGCTCAACGCCATCAACAACATTGATTCTGTCCTGCTCTCCGACCTGATTGGCTATGAGCCGCAGAAGAAGGAGCTTCGACAGAACACGGAAGCGTTCGTGTCGGGGCGCGCGGCGAACAACGTGCTGCTCTATGGCGACGCGGGCACGGGCAAATCCACCTCCGTCAAGGCGATTCTGAACGAATACGCTGACCGCGGCTTGCGGATGATTGAAATCTACAAGCACCAGTTTGGGCTTTTATCGCAGGT
>ERZ772875.2768-NODE-2768-length-12131-cov-9.347218_pt1 | contig 12131 bp, 9 predicted proteins | sample MGYA00580585_ERZ772875 | MGnify/ENA primary metagenome ERZ772875 (study PRJEB29015, sample SAMEA2737736) | human gut metagenome | biome: human gut; feature: human-associated habitat; material: faeces | place: China | collected 2012 ... | reverse complement strand
CCGTAGGGTTTGTCGCCGAACTTGCGGTCGCCGTAGGGTTTGTCGCCGAACCTGCGGTCACCGGCGGGCTTGTCGCCGGATTTGCGCTCTCCGTAGGGTTTGTCGCCGAACTTGCGGTCGCCGAATTTCTTGGGACCCCGGTTGTCGCCGTAGGCGGTTTTTTCGCCGCGGGGCTTATCGCCGAACGAGCGGCGCGGTTTGTCGCCGTCGCGGTAACGTTCGTCCGAACGGGCGCGATCGCCCTGCCGTTCGTCGCCGAAACTGCGGCGCGGTTTGTCGAATGCAGGACGGTTGTCCTCCGTAAAGTGGGGGTTGTACGACGCCCGCTTGACGGGCTTGCGGTCATCGGACGGCTGCTCCGAATCGGCAGCATCACGCTGCAAACGCGGGCGACGCTCGACACGCTCCGCCGTAGCGGTCACGGTACGCTGACGCTTGTCGCGTCCGAAACGCGTAAGCACCGAGGTCGAGTCGTTTTTAAAGTCTTTCATAATCAGTTTGAATGTTTACGCGGCAAAGTTAATCGAATTTTCCGGATAAAAGCATATTGCGTGCCCGATTCGGAGATAAAAGCCGCAGGCCGTTACAAATTCGCCGCTTTTGCGTTATCTTTGCATCCATAAACAACGCCCGGCGCCGTTTGCCGGGTATTTCCCCCGTCGCTTTCCATGAACATGAACCGTGAAATACTGCGCATTGCGCTCCCCAATATCGTCTCGAACATCACCGTGCCGCTCATGGGCATCGTATCGACCGCCATCGCCGGACACTGGGGAGCCGACTCCGCCGCCACGATCGGCGCGCTGGCCATCGGCGTCTCGATCTTCAACTTCATCTACTGGAACTGCTCGTTCGTGCGCATGGGAACCAGCGGGCTGACGGCCCAGGCGTTCGGCGCGGGCGACTTCCGCGAGTGCACCAACATGCTGGCCCGCGCGCTATCGGTGTCGGCGGTGATGGGTGTGCTGATGATCCTGCTCCAATACCCCGTGGGAGAACTGGCCCTCTGGGCCATGAACGGCAGCGAAATGACCCGCGACTACTTCTACGCCCGCATCTGGGCCGTGCCGGCGGGCATCGTGCTCTTCGGGTTCAACGGCTGGTTCACGGGGATGCAGAACGCCATATTCCCCATGCTGACGGCCGTCACGGTCAACATCGTGCACATCCTTTGCAGCCTCTGGTTCGCCTTCGGGATGGATATGGGCATCGTGGGCATCGCCTACGCCTCGGTGATCGCCCAATGGACCGGCGTGGCGCTCTCGGCGCTGCTGCTCGCCGCCAAATACCGTCCGATCCTCACCGGGATCGACTGGTCGGAGGTGCTGGACCTCAAACCGCTGAAGACGTTCTTCATCATCAACCGCGACATCATCCTGCGCACGTTCTGCATCGTCGCGGTCTACACCTTCTTCACCGGGGCGTCGGCACGCATGGACGACCCCGCGCTGCTGGCCGTGAACACCCTGCTGCTGCAACTCTTCACGCTCTTTTCCTACATGAACGACGGCTTCGCCTACGCCGCCGAGGCGCTCACGGGACGCTTCATCGGGGCGCGCGACAGCGTGTCGCTGCGCGACTGCCTGCGGAGGTGCATCGCCTGGGGAACGCTCGTATCGGTGGTCTTCGTGGGGATTTATCTCGTCTGGTGGCGCGACCTGGTGGGCGTGTTCGTAGACCACTCGGCGCCCAACGCCGGGGTGATCGAGGAGCTGGCGGGACGCTACATCGTCTGGATCATCCTCATCCCGATCGCCTCGGCCATGCCCTTCATCATGGACGGCATCATGGTCGGAGCCACCGAAACGCGCGTCATGCGCGACTCGATGTTCTGGGCCACGGCGGCCTATTTCGCCATTTACTACGCCTGCTACCCGCTGATCGGCAACAATGCCCTATGGCTGGCCTTCACGCTCTACATGTTCCTGCGCGGAGTGATCCAGTTCTTTATGACCCGCCGGCTGAAAACCATCTACGACAAGATCGCATAGGACCCGGACAACCGCCAGTCGCGCCACCCCTCGGGACGGATCGCCGCGGGAAATTCGCACTCCAGCCACACGGTGCGGGCCGCCGATTTCCACGGACGCCCGAGGTAAACCCGCGTCACCCCTTCGGCCGCCGTCACACGGCAGCAGGAGAAGACGAATCCGCATTCGTTGCGCTCGGTGGTCGAAGCGGCCGTGATGAAACTGTCGGCCTTGCAATGGATCGTCGAACACTCGAACAGCACGATCGAAGGGCCGAAAATGAAGTCGGTGGTTCCCTCGATATAACAATTCTCGACATGTACGCGCGAAACGTAGCCGCGAGCAAAGAAGGTGTCCTGATCGCCGATGAGCGCACAATGATACAGATGGATGCGGTCACCGCGGGTTTCGAGCGCCACGGCCTGCCCTACCCTTCCGGCATCGTTCTCGACGGTCAGGCAATCCAGATAGACATCGTCGGCCTGAACGGACATCGTATAACTGTCGTAGGTGGTCAGCTCGCGGCCGTCGACGACTTTGCCGGCATAGTCGCCCCAGACGATGCGGGTTTCAGCCATTTCATCGCCCAGAATCCGGACCTTGTCCTTGTAGACGTCGAGCGTCACCTTCTCGCGATAGACGCCGGGCATAATCCGCACCGTGCGCCACTCCGCAGGCTTCGACGGCAGGGCGTCGAAACACGCCTGAATGGTCCGGAAATCCCCGCCGCCGTTGCAGTCGACGGTATAGACCGTCTCTGCCGAGGCGACGAACGAGGAAAGGAGAAGGATCGTTATGATTACAGCGGATTTCATCATAGGTTCGGTGAACGCAATTACACGCTACAACGTCACCCCCGTCTTGAAGATGGCGATCTCCTTGAAACCCGTCTCCTCGTGCTTGAGACGCTCGCCGCCGGCCGTGGCCAGCACCTTGCCGATGAAACGCTCCAGCACGGCCTGCGGCTCCTCGTCCTCGACCAGCGTGCCGGCGTTGAAGTCGATCCAGTTGGCCTTGAACTCCGCGAGCTGCGTGTTGGTCGAAATCTTCATCGTGGGCACGAACGACCCGAAAGGCGTGCCGCGTCCCGTGGTGAAGAGCACCAGCTGGCAGCCCGAGAGAGCCAGCGCCGAAGCGGCCACCAGGTCGTTGCCCGGAGCCTGCAAGAGGTTCAATCCCGGCTTCGTGACGGGCTGTGCGTAGGTCAGCACGTCGACGACGGGCTGCGCCCCGCCCTTCTGCACGCAGCCGAGCGATTTTTCCTCAAGGGTCGTGATGCCGCCCTTCTTGTTGCCCGGCGAGGGATTTTCATAAATCGGCTGGTCGAACCGGCGGAAATAGCGTTTGAAATCGTTGATCAGCGAGACCGTTCCGTCGAAAACCCGGCGGTCCGCGGCGCGGTCCATCAGGATCGTCTCGGCGCCGAACATCTCGGGAACCTCCGTCAGCACCGTCGTGCCGCCCTGCGCGATCAGCCAGTCGGAAAACAGCCCTACCAGCGGATTGGCCGTGATGCCCGAGAAACCGTCCGAGCCGCCGCACTTCAAGCCCACCTTGAGGTAAGCGAGCGGAAGCGGCTGACGCTTATCGGCTTTGGTCTTTTCCACCAGCCCGCGGCAGATTTCGAATCCCGCCTCGATCTCGTCCTCGACCTCCTGGGCGACGAGGAACTTCACCCGCTCGTCGTCCCATTGGCCGATCACCTCTTTCAGGGCCGACACCTGGTTGTTCTCGCACCCGAGGCCCAGCACCAGCACGGCGCCCGCATTGGGGTGACGCACCAGCGCGGCCAGCGCCCGCTGCGTATTGGCGTGGTCGTCGCCCAGCTGCGAACAACCGTAATTGTGGGTGTAGACCCGCACGTCGTCGAGGTGCGAGCAGTCGCACTCGCGCTTCACACGCTCCGCGATGGCCTGCGCCTGCCCGTTGACGCACCCCACCGAGGGCACGATCCACAACTCGTTGCGAATGCCCATCGTATCGTTCCCGCGCAGGTAACCCATCACCCGCACGTCGCGCTTCGGGCACCCGACATCGTAAACCTTGGGGGCATAGGTGTATTCGAGGTCGTCGCGGAGGTTGGTTTTCAGGTTGTGCGTGTGAATCCACCCGCCCTGCGGCACGTCCTGCGTGGCGTGACCGATGGGATAGCCGTACTTCACGACGTTCTCGCCCGCGGCGATGTCGCGCAGGGCGAACTTATGGCCGCGCGCAACGTCCTCGCGGAGCGTCACGGCGACGCCCTCGACATCGAGCGTCTCGCCCTCGTGCAGGTCGTCGGCCAGTGCGACGGCGACATTGTCCGCAGCGTTGATTTTCAGAAACCGTTTCATATCAATAAAATAAGCCGCATGTCCGGGTCCCGCAAAGCCCCCGCCGAGGCGGGGGTTCGGGGTGGGTCGGACTTGTGAACACGACCGGAGGCCGTGCCACGAACCGTCCGAAACGCCGCACCGGAACAGCTGACTGGTTACGCTCCTAAAAACTTCTTCAAGGCATCTTTCATGCCCAGCGTCTCGATGTCGCGGACATAGCCCGCAACGGTCCCGATGAAGCCCGGAACCTCCGAGAAATCGACGGTGAAGATGCCGCTCTCCTTCACGATCTTCGCGATCGTAGCCTCCATGTCGGCCGAATCCCAGTTGGCGCGGATGTAGTCCACGAACTCCCTCGTGTCGTCGGGTTCGAAACCGCTGTTCGGCCCGTAGAGGGTCATCAGCGCGGCGAACGTGAATGCTTCGCGTTCGGCCAGCCGCTGCGCCTTGAACCAGTTGTCGCGCACGGTCGGATAGTTGCGCGCCTCCCATTTCGAAAGCGAGTTGAGCGAAATGGACCGGAGCATGTGCTTGATGAAGGGGTTGTAGAAACGCTCCAGAATCCCGGCGGCGAACTTCTTCAGCTCGTCCCGATCCTCGTCGATCATCGGGATCACCTCCTCGGCAACCATGTCGTTGACGAACCGCTCGATGTCGGGCGTATTGAAAGCGTCCATCACCGTCTCGCAGCCCATTTGCAGGGCGATGGGCACCATGCCCGTATGCGACCCGTTCAGGATGCGGACCTTTTTGTCGCGGAACTGCTTGATCGAGGGCATGAAAACGACGTGCAGCCCCGCCTTGTCCAGCGGCAGCTCCTTCATCACCTCCTTGTAGCCCGGACCGCCGATAGCCCACAAGTGGTACAATTCGGCCTTCACCACAAGGTTGTCGTCATAGCCGATCTCCTCCCTGATCTCGCCGATCTGCTCGCGCGGGAAACCCGGGACGATGCGGTCCACGAGCGTGTCGCAGAAGTGGCAGCTGTTTTCGACCCAGTCGATGAAATCCTGCCCGAGCTTGTGGTATTCGGCGTGTCTGATGACGTATTCGTGGAGCGTCGAGCCGTTGTTCTCGATCAGCTCGCAGCAGATGATGCAAAGGCCCTTGGTCGGGTCGCCGTTGAAATGTTTGAACCGCTTGTACAGCAGCGCCGTCATCTTGGCGGGGTACGATTTCGGCGGACAGGCCGTCAGGTCGTCGCCCTCCTCGTAGCGGATGCCCGCCTCGGTGGTGTTCGAAATGGTGATCTTCAGCTCCGGCGAGAGGAAATACGCCTCGTATTTCGCATAGTCCACATAGGGATTGAACGAATCCATGATGCTCTTCACCAGCCGCACGTCCTTCTTGGGCCGTTTGTTCTCGATGCCCTCCAGATAGACGTGGTACATGTTGTCCTGCCGGTGCATCAGGTCGATCATCCCCAGCACCTTGCGCTCGGGGTCGATGATCGGCTGGCAAACGGCCACGCCTGCATCCATGACGCCCTTCTCGTTGGCGATGTCGATCTGCCAGTCCACGAAGGCTCTCAAGAAGTTGCCTTCGCCGAATTGCAGGATGCGAACGGGACGGCCGACCGTTTCGACGGTCGACTTGTTCAGTTGCTTGATCATTGTATGTCCGGTTTTTAAGTTAATCCAATACAATCGGTTTGTATTTCGGAACCAGCGTCTTCATCACGATCCAGCCGATGAGGTAAGCCACGGCGCAGATGCAGAAGACGACGAAATATCCGGCGGGCTTACCCTCGAAACCCATGAACTGCATCGCCGTTTCGTCGGCATATACGAACAGCCAGCCGGCGAACCATTGCAGGATCATCGAGCCTACGCCGCCGGCCATGCCGCCGATGCCCGTCACGGTGGCGATCGCCGACTTGGGGAACATGTCGCCGATGGTCGAGAAGATATTGGCCGACCACGACTGGTGCGCCGCGCCGCCCAGACCGATCAGGATGATCGGGAACCACGGCGAGATCGTGCCCATGGGCTGCGCCAGCAGCACCAGCAGCGGAATGAACGCGAAGATCAGCATGGCGCGCATGCGTGCCGCATAGGGGTTCAGCCCCGTCTTGTTGATGATGATCGTCGGAAGCTTGCCGCCGTAGATCGACAGCATCGTGATGGCATAAAGCGTGAAGATCAGCGCCACGCCCAGCCCTTCGGACATCTTGATCCCGAACTGCGAATTGAGGTACGAGGGGGTCCAGAAGAGGAAGAACCACCACACGCCGTCGGTCATAAACTTGCCGAAGGCGAAGGCCCACGTCTGTTTGAACGAGAGCGTTCTCCAGAACGAGATCTTCTCGCCCTCCTGCTCCTTGCCGACCGTCTCGCCGTCGACCACTTCGTGCTGATCCTGCTCGATATACTCCAGCTCGGCGGCATTCACCTTCGGATGGTCCGAGGGTTTCTTGTACATGAAGACCCAGAAGCTCATCCAGACGAAGCCCAGGGCGCCGATCACGATGAAGGCCATCTCCCAGCCCCAGGCCTTCGCCAGCAGCGGAATGGTCAGCGGGGCGAACAGCGCGCCGATCGAAGCGCCGGCATTGAAGATCGAGGTGGCGTAGGCGCGGTCCTTCTTGGGGAAGTACTCGGCGGTCACCTTGATGGCTGCCGGGAAGTTGCCCGCCTCGCCCAGGGCGAGGATGCAGCGCGCGGCGATGAAGAAATACATGCTGACCATGGCGATGGTCGCGGCCAGGGCCGACCCGGCCTCGACGGCGCGCAGCGCGGCGGCGTCGGGAAGCCCCACCCATGCCTCGGTGGCGATGCCGCAAAGGGCGTGCATGCAGGCTCCCATCGACCAGACGCCGATGGCCCACAGATAACCTTTCTTGGTGCCCATCCAGTCGATGAAACGGCCCGCGAAGAGCATGCAGACGGCATAGACGATCGAGAAGATCGAAGTGATCAGCCCGTAGTGGTACTCGTTCCAGTGGAATTCGGGCTTGATGAACTCGTCCCACGTCAGCGAGAGCACCTGACGGTCGAGGTAGTTAACAGTCGTTGCGAAGAAGAGCATCGCACAGATGATCCAGCGATACTGCGTCATCTTCCCAGCGAGAGTCGATTTGTTGTTTGTCATTATGGGGTTTAATTAAGTAGTGTTCAGGAATTGGTGAGCCGTAGGAACGGCGTCCGGCGGCGGAGCGGGGCCGCCGCCGGACTACCGAACTTACGGAATCGGTTTTAACGCACCCGGGCGATCACGTCCAGAGCGAAACGGCATTTTTCGGTGATCGCCGCCCAGTCCTTCACGGCGACGACCTCTTTCGGGAAGAGCTGCGAGCCCATGCCCACGCAATAAACGCCGGCCTTGAACCACGCCGTGAGGTTCTCCTCGGTGGGTTCCACCGCTCCGGTGGCCATGATGTTCGACCACGGCAGCGGGGCCTTGACGTTCTTGACGAACGACGGACCGCCCACGTTGCCCGCGGGGAAAACCTTCGTCAGGTCGCAGCCCAGTTCCTGCGCCGTGCCGATCTCCGTCACCGAACCGCAGCCAGGGGTGTAGGGAACCAGATGGCGGTTGCAGACCCTGGCCACCTCGGCGTTCAGGTAGGGACCCACGACGAAGTTGGCGCCGTACTGCATGTACATCGCGGCCGTCGGGGCGTCGACCACCGAACCGATGCCCAGGATCATCTCCGGGCACTCCGCGGCGGCGAATTTCACCAGACGGATGAACACCTCCGAAGCGAAATCGCCGCGGTTGGTGAACTCGAAAGCGCGCACGCCGCCTTCGTAGCAGGCTTTCACGACCTGCTCGGCCACGTCGGCGTCGGCATGATAGAATACGGGAACCATGCCGGTCTTACCGATGGCCTCCAGAACTTGCATTTTATTGAAGCGAGCCATAATTTTTAATTCTTAATTTTTCATTTTTAATTATCTCTGCACCCGTCCGCTGGCATTGCCTCCGGCCAACGACTCGACCTCCTCGGCCGATACGAGGTTGAAGTCGCCGTTGATCGTGTGCTTCAGGGCCGATGCCGCCACGGCGAACTCCAGGGCCTCGCCCTGCGTCGGCTTGGTCAGCAGGCCGTGGATCACGCCGCCCGAGAACGAGTCGCCGCCGCCCACGCGGTCGATGATCGGGTCGATGTCGTAACGCTTCGACTCGTAGAACTCCTCTCCGTTGTAGATCATGGCTTTCCAGCCGTTGTGCGTCGCCGAGAACGACTCGCGCAGGGTCGAGATCACATACTTGAACCCGAACGTCGCGGCCATCTGGCGGAAGATGCCCTTGTAGCCCTCGGCGTTGGTCTCGCCGCCCTCGACATCGGCGTCGGGCTTGAACCCGAGGCACAGCTCGGCGTCCTCCTCGTTGCCGATGCAGACATCGACATACTGCATCAGGGGCTTCATAATCGACTGCGCCTTCTCCTTGGTCCAGAGCTTCTTGCGGAAGTTCAGGTCCACCGACACCGTCACGCCGTGACGCCTGGCGGCCTCGCAGGCCAGACGGGTCAGTTCGGCGGCCTTGTCCGAAATCGCGGGCGTGATGCCCGACCAGTGGAACCAGTCGGCGCCCTCCATGATGGCATCGAAGTCGAAATCCTGCGGATCGGCCTCGGCGATCGACGAATGCGCACGGTCGTAGATCACCTTCGAGGGACGCATCGAAGCCCCGGTTTCGAGGTAGTAGATACCCACGCGGTCGCCGCCGCGGGCGATGAAATCGGTCCTCACGCCGTATTTGCGCAGCGCATTGACCGCCGACTGGCCGATCTCGTGCTTCGGGAGCTTCGAGACGAAGTAAGCCTCGTGGCCGTAGTTGGCGCACGAAACGGCCACGTTGGCCTCGCCGCCGCCATAGACGACGTCAAACGAATCGGACTGAACGAAGCGCGTGTTTCCGGGCGTCGAAAGACGCAGCATGATTTCACCTAATGTTACGATTTTCATGGTATTATGACAGCTTAAAATTTGAAATAGTCCTTGGCGTTGCGGTAGCAGATGCCCTCGATGATCTCCCGGCCGATGAAGTCGATCTCCGAGGCGGGCAGCAGGCCCTGCTCGATGTCGTTGCCGACGAGGTTGCACAGCGTGCGGCGGAAATACTCGTGGCGCGGGTACGAAAGGAACGACCGCGAGTCGGTCAGCATGCCCACGAAGCGGCTCAACAGACCCAGCGTCGAGAGGGCGTTCATCTGTTTCTCCATGCCGTCCTTCTGATCGAGGAACCACCACCCCGATCCGAACTGGATCTTCCCGGCGCCGTAGCGGCCGTCCTGGAAATTGCCGATCATCGTGGCCACCAGCTCGTTGTCGCGGGGATTGAGGTTGTAGACAATGGTCTTCGCAAGGCGGTCGTTGCGGTCGAGCATGTCGAAGAATTTCGACATCTGCCTGCCGACCGCGAAGTCGCCGATCGAGTCGAAGCCCGTATCGGGACCCAGCCGGCCGAACATGCGGCTGTTGTTGTTGCGGATGGCGCCGTAGTGGAACTGCTGGGTCCAGCCGGCCTCATGGTCCATCGTGGCGAACTCGACCAGCATGGCGGTCTTGAACTTGCGGATCTCCTCGGGCGTCAGCGTCTGCCCGCCGTATACCTTATTAAAAATAGCGTCGATCTCGGCCTGCGTATAATCCTCGGCATAGAACTCCTCGATGCCGTGGTCCGAAAGGCGGCAGCCGACCGACCCGAAGAACTCGTGACGCACGCGCAGCGCGTCGATCACATCGGCGAACTTCGTGATCGCGACGCCCGAAACCTCCGAAAGCTTCTCCATATAAGCGCGGAAATCGGCCGAAACCTCCACGGCCATCGCCTTGTCGGGACGCCACGTGGGGAGCATCCTGGTCGCAAAACCGTCCTCGCGGACCTTGATGTGGTGTTCGAGCGAATCCACGGGATCGTCCGTCGTGCAGACCGCCTCGACGTTGTAGCGGCGCATCAGGCCGCGGGCGTGGTATTCGGGACGCTGCAACAGCGCCGTGCAATGGTCGTAGATTTCGCGGGCCGAAGCGGGGTTGAGCAGTTTCGTCACCCCGAAGGCGGTCTTCAATTCGAGGTGGGTCCAGTGGTAGAGCGGGTTGCGCATCGTATAGGGAACCGTCTCGGCCCACTTCTCGAACTTCTCCCAATCGGTCGTATCCTTGCCCGTGCAATACTTCTCATCGACCCCGTTGGTGCGCATGGCGCGCCATTTGTAGTGGTCGCCTTCGAGCCAGATCTTCGACAGGTTGTCGAAACGGTGGTCCGAAGCCACGTACTCGGGAATCAGGTGGCAATGGTAGTCGATGATCGGCATCTTGGCCGCATGGTCGTGGTAAAGACGCTGCGCAGTCTCGGTCTGCAACAGGAAGTTGTCGTCGTTGAACTGTTTCATAAAAAATAAAAGCTATCGCGGTTAAATTTCTATACGTATCAGGCTCTTTTTCATAACGTAAAATTAGTAACTTTCCGCCACTCGGAATATGAAAAATTACCGAATTAAATAGAATATTTGCCGTTTTGGTTGACCAATATACGGAAAAATTGTAAATTTGCCTACAAACAACGGAAAAACTTCAATTCTAATTTTATGAAAAAACCGATTATGTGGGTTGCAGCCCTCCTGACGGCCTCCTGCACACCCGCTTTGAAGGTCGAAGTCGCCAACACGACCCCGACCGAACGCGATGACGAAACCGTCGAAATCGCCTGGTCCGAAGTCGCCGCGCTCAAAGGCGTGACGCCGGACAACATCGTCGTCCTGAACGACGACAACGAGCAGATCCCCTCGCAGGTCCTCTTCCGCGGCGGAACGGAGCCGCAGGCGCTGATCTTCCAGACCGACGCCGACCCGATGGAAAGCAAGCGGTTCAAACTGGTCACAGGCCAGCGCGAGAACTACCCCGCCGAGGCGTTCGGCCGCACGGTTCCCGAACGTTACGACGACTACGCCTGGGAGAACAACAAGGTAGCCTACCGCCTCTACGGCCCGGCGCTCGAAACCTCTCCCGAGAAGCTCGTCACTCCGGGCATCGACGTATGGGTGAAGTGCACCGACAAACTGGTGATCGACGAGTGGTACGCCCGGGGCAACTACCACCACAACTACGGCGACGGCATGGACTGCTACAAGGTGGGCGTGACGCTCGGTTCGGGCGCATCGCTGCCCTTCGCCGGCGGTAAATTCTGGATGATGGGACACAACTACGCCACGGCCCGGACGCTCGACAACGGCCCGATCCGCACTTCGGTCGAATTGACCTACGCCCCGTTCGATGTCGACGGCACGCCCGTGACGCTCACCAAGATCATCTCGCTCGACGCCAACCAGCGCTTCAACCGCATGGACAACATCTACGAAGGAGCATTCGCCGAGATGCCGATCGCCGCGGGCTTCGTGCGCCACGACGTGAAACAGATGCAGCGCGGCGAAGGCTGGATGGCCCTATGCGAGGCCGTTTCGGACTCGAAGAACCCCGCACGCGACGGCGACATCTACCTGGGCGTGATCCTGCCGGGAGCCGAGATGCTTACGGACACGCTGGGCCACGCCGTAGCCGTCAAGGCCGTGAAACCCGGCCGGACGCTGACCTACTACGCCGGTTCGGGCTGGAGCCAGGGCGGCGTGGAGGACATGAAGGAGTGGATCGAAGAGATCGGGCAGGCGCAGGCTGCCGCCGTGACGCCGCTCAAAGTGACGGTCCTCAACTAAAAATCCATCCCAAAAAGGGCAGGCATATCATCCTGCTTTTTCCGAAAGGCCCGGTCCGACGACCGGGCCTTTCTCTATCGGAACCCTTTCCCGAAGCGGGCGCAATCCGGCTTGCGATTGTCCGGCTTTTTTTGTATATTTGATGTAGTCTGAAGGTATTTAATTGACTACAAATAGATTAAAAGAAAC
>ERZ772875.2758-NODE-2758-length-12165-cov-8.106854_pt1 | contig 12165 bp, 5 predicted proteins | sample MGYA00580585_ERZ772875 | MGnify/ENA primary metagenome ERZ772875 (study PRJEB29015, sample SAMEA2737736) | human gut metagenome | biome: human gut; feature: human-associated habitat; material: faeces | place: China | collected 2012 ... | reverse complement strand
GAAAAAGATCTTCAGCTTTCGGTTGAATCATCTATTGACGAGCTGACTTATGAACATCAACGAATTGGTGATATAACATTAGGAGCTACTTGGTTACCGGGAGAACAGGGGAAACAATATCTTAACGCCTATCTGAATCATGACAAAGTGGAAGTGATGGTGGCGGATGGTAAGCTGGTTCCAACCCAGACAGGAAAAGACAGTCTGGAAGTAAACGCTACTCTGGAGCATTTCCCGCTACGTGTAGCTAACGTATTTATTCCTGATAAAATGGCTACGCTGGCCGGTGATATGGATGGTAATCTGAATATTGCGGGTAGCACCGAGCAGCCTTTGATAAATGGCGAACTGATATTGGATAGCGTTTCTGTTCTTTCCCGCCAATATGGTGCTAATTTCAGGTTCGACGACCGTCCGGTACAGATAAAGAATAATCGGTTGGAATTTGATAAATTCGCTATCTATACAACAGGAAAAACTCCATTCACGATTGACGGTTATGTTGATTTCAGGGATATGTCCCGACCGATGGCGAATCTGAATCTGCTGGCGCAGAACTATACGCTTCTGGATGCCAAACGCACTCGTGAGAGTCTGGTCTACGGAAAAGTCTTTGCCGATTTCCGGGCAACAGTGAAAGGGCCGTTGGATGGATTGAACATGCGTGGAAACATGAGCCTGCTGGGTAATACAGACGTTTCCTATATCTTGACCGACTCGCCGTTGACGGTACAGGATCGTTTGGGAAGTCTGGTAACCTTTACTTCGTTTAGCGACACCACTACGGTTGTCCAACAAGAAGTGCCGACTGTTTCTTTAGGCGGGTTGGACATGGTGATGATGGTACATATCGATCCATCCGTCCGTTTGAAAGTCGATTTGGATGCAAGCAATGACAATCGTGTCGAACTGGAAGGGGGAGGTGACCTCTCTATGAAATATACTCCGCAAGGTGATCTGACATTGACCGGACGCTATACGTTGAGCGGCGGTTTGATGAAATATGCTTTACCTGTCATTGCTGCCAAAGAATTTGCTATCGATAACGGTAGCTATGTGGAATGGACAGGAAACCCCATGGATCCGATGTTGAACTTCAAAGCAACCGATCGTATCCGTGCTTCTGTTTCCGAGGGAGAGAACGGCGGAACACGTTCGGTTAATTTCGATGTGTCCATCGTTGTCAAGAACCGGTTGGATAATCTTTCTTTTGCATTTGATGTATCTGCTCCCGAAGATGCAACCATACAAAACGAGTTGACAGCCATGGGGGCGGAAGAGAGAGGTAAACAAGCCCTCTATATTATGGTTATGAAAACCTATCTTGGCACCGGACCGATTGGTGGCGGAGGTGGTGGACTGGGTAAACTGAATATGGGTTCTGCATTGAACTCCGTATTAAGTAGCCAAATCAACTCATTGATGGGAAATTTGAAAAATGCCAGTGTTTCTGTCGGTATCGAAGATCACGATTTGTCGGATACGGGTGGTAAGCGTACGGATTACAGTTTCCGTTATTCACAACGTCTCTTCAATAACCGTTTCCAGATTGTAATCGGAGGTAAAGTTTCTACGGGTGAGAATGCGACGAATGATGCGGAATCTTTCATCGATAACATCTCTCTGGAATATCGTTTGGATAGAACCGGAACCCGCTATGTCCGTCTGTTCTACGATAAAAACTACGAAAGTGTACTCGAAGGCGAGATTACGGAAACCGGAGTCGGTCTGGTACTTCGCAAGAAGCTGGATAAACTTAGCGAACTGTTCATCTTTAAGAAAAAGAAGTAAACATGAAAGGTATATATAGTAACATATTAATAAGTTGCCTGATGGGTATCATCTTATTCTCGGGTTGTTCGGTGACAAAGCATCTGCCCGAAGGGGAGGTACTTTATACAGGAGGAAAAACTGTCATACAGAATAAATCGACAACACCGGTAGGAGGGACAGCTCTGACAGAGATTGAGGCGGCCCTTGATAAAACTCCCAGTACGAAGATGTTGGGAGGGCTTCTGCCTATTCCTTTTAAGATGTGGATGTACAATGACTTTGTGAAATATAAAAAAGGATTTGGAAAGTGGATGTTCAACCGTCTGGCTGCTAACCCTCCGGTATTTATTTCCACTGTCAATCCGGAGGTCCGTATCAAGGTGGCTACAAACTTGCTCCGTGATTATGGTTACTTCAATGGGAAAGTGACTTATGAAACATTGGTCGATAAGAAAGACAGCCTGAAAGCAAGTATTCTTTATACGGTAGACATGAAGAATCCTTATTTTATAGATACGGTCTATTATCAGCGTTTCACTCCCCAAACGTTGCGCATTATGGAACGGGGACGTCGAATGTCTTATATAAGTCCCGGCGAGCAGTTCAACGTGGTCGATCTGGATGAAGAGCGTACCCGTATCAGTACGCTGTTGCGTAACCGGGGATATTTTTACTTCCGTCCCGATTATATGACTTATCAGGCAGATACGACATTGGTTCCCGGTGGACATATCAGCCTTCGTCTGATTCCCGTTCCGGGATTACCCGCTGCGGCACAACGTCCTTACTATGTGGGAGATGCTTCTGTTTACCTGTTTGGCAAGAATGGTGAGGCGCCCAATGACAGCATGATGTATAAGAATCTAAATATACATTATTATAAGAAATTGCAGGTACGTCCGAATATGCTTTATCGTTGGTTGAACTATCAACAGTTTGTGCGGAACGCACAGATGCGGGCTTCCAATCGTACCCGTCTTTACAGTCAGTATCGACAGGAGCAGGTGCAGGAGAAACTTAGCCAGTTGGGAATCTTCAGTTATTTGGATTTGCAATATGCCCCGAAAGATACGACAGCCGTTTGTGATACGCTGAACGTAACCATGCAGGCCACGTTTGCCAAGCCGCTGGACGCCGAACTGGAATTGAATGTCGTAACCAAAAGTAACGACCAAACCGGTCCCGGGGCATCATTCGGCGTCACCCGGAACAATGTATTCGGAGGTGGCGAAAGCTGGAACGTGAAGCTGAAAGGCTCTTATGAATGGCAAACCGGCGGAGGAGAAAAAAGTTCTTTAATGAACAGCTGGGAGATGGGAGTTTCTACCTCTTTGACTTTCCCGCGCGTGGTTTTCCCGCATTGGGGGAAAAGGGAATTTGACTTCCCGGCTACCACTACATTCCGTTTATACATCGACCAGTTGAACCGTGCCAGGTATTATAAACTGTTGTCATTCGGCGGAAATGCTACCTACGATTTCCAGCCGACACGTACAAGCCGGCATAGTATCACCCCTTTTAAACTGACATTCAACGTCCTTCAACACCAATCGGAAGAGTTCAGGGAAATTGCCGATGCCAATCCTGCATTATATATCAGTTTGAAAGACCAGTTTATTCCTGCTATGGAATATACCTATACCTATGATAATGCTTCCGCACGCGGTATTAAAAATCCGATTTGGTGGCAATCGACTGTAACCTCTGCCGGTAACCTGACCTCGGTGATTTACCGTGCTTTCGGTCAGTCTTTCAGCAAAGAGGACAAACGTTTGCTGAACGTCCCTTTCGCGCAGTTTGTGAAACTGAATACGGAATTCCGCCATTTGTGGAATATGGACAAGAATAATAAGATTGCTTCCCGTGTAGCTTTGGGCGCTCTCTTCGCCTACGGTAATGCAACGATAGCCCCTTACAGCGAACAATTCTATGTGGGTGGTGCCAACAGCATCCGCGCTTTTACGGTACGTAGCATCGGCCCGGGCGGATACCATCCGGCAGAAAGCCGCTATTCTTACCTCGACCAGACGGGTACTTTCCGTTTTGAGGCAAATGTAGAATACCGTTTCCGTATCTTTAAGAGCATTTGGGGAGCCACTTTCCTGGATGCAGGAAACGTCTGGCTGATGCGCAAGGATGAGGCCCGTCCCAATTCACAACTCGAACTGAAAACGTTCCCGAAACAGATCGCTTTGGGCACCGGTGTCGGTATTCGTTATGATATGGATATTCTTGTGTTCCGTCTTGATTTCGGTATTCCTTTGCATCTGCCTTACGATACAGAACGAAGCGGATATTACAATGTCACAGGATCCTTTATGAAGAATCTGGGAATACATTTTGCTATCGGTTATCCCTTCTAATGTTCTTTCTTTGTCTTGAAACAAAGCAAGAACCAAAGAAAATTCAAGGCTGCGTTTTTCCGGCTACTCCGGTGTTCTCTCCGGCTAAAGGGCAGAAACTCGCTTCGCTCAAACAGTCTGCCCTTTTTAACGCTGGAGAAAACGCCTGCGCTTAACGCCGGAAAAACGAGGCCGATCCCCTTTCGGCGTGTTTGCTGCATAGGTTAATGAATTACCGGATTTCTTGATTTGTCATTGATGTACTTTTGATTCTGCATAGGTTTACATACCGAAAGGTTTTCCGACCTACTTTTTTCTCCGTTAAGCGAACACCCGTAACGAAGCGTTAAAAAGGGCAGATTGTTTGAGCGAAGCGAGTTTCTGCCCTTTAGCGTAGTGAAGGGTGTGAGTAGGAGAAAAAAGTCAGTCTTGAATTTTTCTTTGTTTCTTTCTTTTGTTTCAAGACAAAAGAAAGAAAGTTTTTGTAAATTTGCAACGAAATCTGATGCCGTTGACATCACTAACCTTTTAATATTACACAATTTATGAAACCAACTTTATTCTTATTGGCAGCCGGTATGGGTAGCCGTTATGGAGGCTTGAAGCAATTAGACGGACTGGGTCCTAATGGCGAAACTATTATGGATTACTCAATCTATGATGCTATCAATGCCGGATTTGGCAAACTTGTATTTGTAATCCGCAAAGATTTTGAACAAGATTTCCGTGATAAAATTATTTCCAAATACGAAGGTCACATTCCTTGCGAACTGGTATTTCAATCAATCGACGATCTTCCGGAAGGCTTTACTTGCCCGGCAGACCGTACCAAACCTTGGGGTACTAACCATGCAGTAATGATGGGTGCTGATGTGATTAAAGAACCGTTTGCAGTGATCAACTGCGATGACTTCTATGGTCGTGATTCTTTCCAGGTAATGGGCAAATTCCTTTCTGCTCTTCCTGAAAATTCAAAGAACGTTTATTCGATGGTAGGTTTCCGTGTAGGAAATACATTGAGCGAAAGCGGTACGGTATCTCGTGGTATCTGTAGTACAGATGCTAAAGGATTGTTGACATCTGTAGTAGAACGTACGAAGATTCAACGTCTGGACGGTGAAGTGAAATATATCGGTGATGATGGCGAATGGACGGCTACTCCCGACACGACTCCGGTAAGTATGAACTTCTGGGGATTCACTCCTGATTACTTCGCTTACAGCCAGGAATTCTTCAAGACTTTCCTTAGCGATCCGAAGAATATGGAAAACCTGAAGAGCGAATTCTTCATCCCATTGATGGTAGATAAATTGATTAATGATGGAACTGCCACTGTTGAAGTACTGGATACTACCAGCAAGTGGTTCGGGGTTACTTATCCGGAAGACCGTCAGAGCGTAGTAGACAAGATTCAGGCATTGGTAGATGCCGGTGAATATCCTGCTAAGTTGTTCTAAAGAAGAGCCATTGATTAAGATAAAGAGCAGTCATTCATAAGAATGACTGCTTTTTTTGTTTTTCATAACGTATCATACTAAGTAGTATCTAATAAATATTCAGTATCTTTGCAGTCCAAAATGTTATAAATCAGAAGCAGAAGTGATTTCAGTAGAAGGATTATCAGTAGAATTTAATGCGACGCCGCTTTTTGAGGACGTCAGCTATGTAATTAATAAGAAAGACCGCATTGCGCTGGTCGGCAAAAATGGTGCCGGCAAATCAACCATGCTGAAGATATTGGCAGGTTTGCAGTCACCGACACGCGGAGTGGTAGCTACTCCGAAAGATGTAACCATCGGATATTTACCACAGGTCATGATTCTTTCTGACAACCGGACGGTGATGGGAGAAGCAGAATTGGCATTCGAACATATATTTGAGCTTCAGGCGAAGTTGGAACGGATGAATCAGGAACTGGCGGAACGGACAGACTACGATTCGGAAGAATATCATCAGTTGATAGATCGTTTCACGCATGAAAACGACCGCTTCCTGATGATGGGCGGTACGAACTTTCAGGCGGAAATCGAACGGACACTTCTTGGATTGGGATTCAGCCGGGAAGATTTTGAGCGCCCTACTTCGGAGTTTTCCGGTGGATGGCGTATGCGTATCGAATTGGCAAAACTGCTTTTACGTCGCCCAGACGTGCTTTTGCTCGATGAGCCGACCAATCACCTTGATATTGAAAGTATCCAATGGTTGGAAAACTTTTTGTCTACACGTGCCAATGCAGTCGTATTAGTCAGCCATGACCGTGCTTTCCTGAATAACGTAACTACCCGCACCATCGAAATCACTTGCGGTCAGATTTACGACTACAAAGTGAAGTACGATGAATTTGTAGTCTTGCGTAAAGAACGCCGTGAGCAACAGCTCCGTGCTTACGAAAATCAGCAGAAACAAATACAGGATACAGAAGACTTCATCGAACGCTTCCGCTATAAAGCAACGAAAGCCGTACAGGTGCAAAGCCGTATCAAGCAACTGGAAAAGATAGACCGCATCGAAGTGGACGAAGAAGATAATTCCGCCTTGCGTTTAAAATTCCCTCCAGCCAGTCGTAGCGGAAACTATCCTGTGATTTGCGAAGATGTGCGCAAAGCGTATGGCACCCATGTCGTTTTCCATGATGTCAACCTGACTATCAACAGGGGAGAGAAAGTGGCTTTCGTCGGAAAGAACGGAGAGGGTAAGTCTACCTTGGTGAAATGTATCATGGACGAAATTGATTTCGAAGGTAAATTAACGATCGGACATAATGTACAAATCGGTTATTTTGCGCAGAACCAGGCACAAATGTTGGATGAGAATCTGACTGTATTCGATACGATTGACCGGGTAGCGACAGGAGATATCCGTCTGAAGATACGTGATATACTGGGAGCTTTCATGTTTGGAGGCGAAGCTTCGGATAAAAAGGTGAAAGTCCTTTCCGGTGGAGAACGTACGCGATTGGCGATGATTAAACTTCTGCTGGAACCCGTAAATCTACTGATTCTGGACGAACCGACCAATCATTTGGATATGCGTTCGAAAGATGTTTTGAAGGAAGCTATCCGCGAATTTGACGGAACAGTGATTCTTGTCAGCCACGACCGTGATTTTTTGGATGGACTTGCGACTAAAGTATATGAGTTCGGTGGTGGACTTGTAAAAGAACATCTTGGAGGTATCTATGAATTCTTGCAAAAGAAAAAGATAGATAGCTTGAACGAGCTTCAGAAAGGAGCGGGATTGTCGGCTTCTCCTACGGCTTCAGCTAAAGGTAATGAACCTGAAACCGGTCAGCCTTCGGAGAATAAGCTCTCTTACGAAGCCCAGAAAGAACTTAATAAGAAGATTAAGAAACTCGAACGCCAGGTGGCGGACTGTGAAGCTTCAATAGAGGAAACCGAATCCGCGATTGCTATCGTAGAAGCGAAGATGGCAACTCCCGAAGGAGCTTCGGATATGCAGCTCTATGAACGGCATCAAAAACTGAAACAGCAGTTGGATACAATCGTTGAAGAGTGGGAGCGGGTTTCGATGGAACTGGAAGAAACGAAAAACTAGAACAAAACGCATACTTCCGAGCACTATGTGAGAGAAACGCTATACCTCGATAGAAGGTATTCCTGGCGGGTATCTGTTTCTCGGTGTCGAAACAGGTGTTTCTCGTTGAGGAACGAGGCGTTCCTCGGTGTCGGTCACCTTCTTCCTCGGTGCCGGACTGCGGGTAGGATGATTGTTGATTAGAGAGACTATTTAATTATTTATACAATATGAAAGTAACCAAGTATTTACCAATTCTTGCCGTATGCCTTATGACAACAGGATGTAACAGTAAGAAAGAGGCCGTGCTGACGTCCGGTATCGACCTTGCTAATCTGGATACCACGGCTATGCCGGGTACAAGTTTTTATCAATATGCCTGTGGAGGTTGGGTGAAAGATCATCCGCTGACAGACGAGTATTCACGTTTCGGTACATTCGACATGTTGCGCGAAAACAGTCGTGAACAACTGAAAGCATTGATTGCCGAATTGGCAGCGAAGAAAGATAATGCACCGGGCAGTGCTGCGCAGAAAGTAGGCGATCTTTATAATATCGCAATGGATAGCGTGAAGCTGAATCAGGAAGGTGTAGCTCCGATCAAAGCAGAACTGGCAGCCATTGACGCTCTCAAGGATAAAGGAGAAATCTACGCATATATCGCAGAGAGCCAGAAGAAAGGCATCCGTCCTTACTTCACCATGTTCGTAAGTGCGGATGATATGAACAGTTCCATGAATATCGTACAGACCTATCAAGGTGGTATCGGAATGGGACAGCGTGACTATTATCTGGAGAATGACGAGCAGACTAAAAATATCCGTAATAAATATCAGGAACATATCGCCAAAATGTTCCAGTTGGCAGGTTATGATGAGGCTACTGCACAGAAAGCTGTGAAAGCAGTGATGAACATCGAAACTCGCCTGGCGAAAGCGGCTCGTTCACAAGTGGAATTGCGTGATCCTCATGCTAATTATAACAAGATGGATAGGGCGACGCTGAAAAAGAACTTCCCTACTTTTGACTGGGATACTTATTTCACTGTTTCCGGTTTGAAAGATTTGGAAGAAGTGAACGTAGGTCAGCCTGCTGCCATGAAGGAAGTAGCCGATGTGATTAATACCGTATCACTGGACGATCAGAAATTGTACCTCCAATGGGGATTGATAGATGCTGCCGCTTCTTATCTAAGCGATGATTTTGAAGCACAAAACTTCGATTTCTACAGCAGAACAATGTCTGGAAAGAAAGAAATGCAACCTCGCTGGAAACGTTCCGTGAGCACCGTAGATGGTGTTCTTGGCGAAGTGGTAGGACAGATGTATGTAGAGAAGTACTTCCCGGCTGCTGCCAAAGAACGTATGGTTACACTGGTGAAGAACCTGCAAACTTCTTTAGGAGAACGTATCAAAGGTTTGGAATGGATGAGTGAACCGACCAAAGAAAAAGCGTTGGAGAAACTGGCAACCTTCCATGTAAAAATAGGTTATCCTGATAAATGGAAAGATTACTCCGCACTGGAGATCAAAGATGATTCTTACTGGGCAAATATCGAGCGTGCCAACGAATGGGATTACAACGAAATGATTGCCAAAGCCGGCAAACCGGTAGACAAGGATGAATGGTTGATGACTCCTCAAACAGTGAACGCTTATTATAACCCGACTACCAATGAAATCTGCTTCCCGGCAGCTATCCTGCAACCTCCGTTCTTCGATATGAATGCGGACGATGCTATGAACTACGGTGCAATCGGCGTGGTAATCGGCCATGAGATGACTCATGGATTTGACGATCAGGGACGTCAATATGACAAAGACGGAAACCTGAAAGACTGGTGGACAGAAGAAGATGCTAAAAAGTTCGAAGAACGGGCACAGGTGATGGTTAACTTCTTTGACAGTATCGAAGTTGCTCCGGGCGTACACGCAAACGGTAGCCTGACACTTGGAGAGAACATCGCCGACCACGGAGGTTTGCAAGTTTCTTTCCAGGCATTCAAGAATGCAACAGAAGCCGCACCGCTGGAAATTGTTGACGGATTTACTCCGGAACAACGTTTCTTCCTGGCTTACGCTAATGTGTGGGCAGGAAATATCCGTCCGGAAGAAATTCTCCGATTAACCAAACTTGATCCTCACTCATTAGGCAAATGGCGTGTGGACGGTGCTCTTCCTCATATCCAGAATTGGTATGAAGCATTCAAAATCACCGAACAGGATTCGATGTTCGTACCTAAAGAAAAACGAGTATCTATCTGGTAATAGTTTTTGAATAGATAGCATATATGCGAAGAGGCGTTGATTTTCCGTTGAGGAGAGTCAACGCTTTTTTTTATTAATTCACACCTTATTTATTACGTACGATAAACAATATTTCGTAACTTTGCACACCAAATACTTAATAAGCAATTCAATGTCAGAGTCTAAAAGAATAAAAACTGCATTGGTATCTGTATACCATAAAGAAGGTTTGGATGAAATTATTACCAAACTTCATGAAGAGGGAGTAGAGTTTTTGTCAACAGGCGGAACTCGTCAGTTTATTGAATCATTGGGATATCCTTGCAAGGCAGTGGAAGATTTGACCACTTATCCTTCTATTCTCGGTGGTAGAGTAAAGACATTACATCCGAAAATTTTCGGAGGTATTCTTTGTCGTCGCGGTCTGGAACAGGATATGCAACAGATTGAGAAATATGAAATTCCCGAGATAGATCTGGTTATTGTTGATTTGTATCCGTTCGAAGCTACTGTAGCTTCCGGTGCATCTGAAGCAGACATTATTGAAAAAATCGATATAGGCGGAATCTCACTGATTCGTGCCGCAGCCAAGAACTACAACGATGTAATCATCGTAGCTTCTCAAGCTCAATACAAACCATTATTGGATATGTTGATGGAGCACGGCGCTACTTCTTCACTCGAAGAACGCCGCTGGATGGCTAAAGAAGCATTTGCCGTTTCTTCTCACTACGATTCGGCTATTTTCAACTATTTCGATGCCGGCGAAGGTTCTGCTTTCCGTTGCTCTGTTAATAGCCAGAAGCAACTCCGTTACGGTGAAAACCCACATCAGAAAGGTTATTTCTACGGAAATCTGGAAGCAATGTTCGACCAGATTCACGGAAAAGAAATCTCTTATAACAATCTTCTCGACATCAACGCAGCCGTTGACTTGATCGACGAATTCGATGACCTCACTTTCGCTATCCTGAAACATAACAACGCTTGCGGATTAGCTTCCCGTGCTACAGTTTTGGAAGCTTGGAAAGACGCATTGGCCGGTGATCCGGTTTCTGCTTTCGGCGGTGTATTGATTACGAATGGTGTCATCGACAAAGAAGCTGCGGAAGAAATCAACAAGATTTTCTTCGAAGTGATTATCGCGCCGGATTATGATGTGGATGCACTCGAAATCCTGGGACAGAAAAAGAACCGCATCATCCTCGTTCGTAAGGAAGCTAAATTGCCTAAGAAACAATTCCGTGCTTTGCTGAATGGCGTATTGGTGCAGGATAAAGATACTAATATTGAAACGGTAGCCGACCTGAAAACCGTGACAGACAAAGCTCCTACTCCGGAAGAAGTGGAAGATATGTTGTTTGCCAACAAAATTGTAAAGAACAGCAAATCCAACGCCATCGTATTGGCAAAGGATAAACAACTTCTTGCAAGCGGTGTAGGACAGACTTCACGTGTAGACGCATTGAAACAAGCAATTGAAAAAGCCAAATCATTCGGTTTCGACCTGAATGGTGCAGTCATGGCTTCCGATGCCTTCTTCCCGTTCCCCGATTGTGTGGAAATTGCGGATCAGGAAGGTATTACGGCTGTTATCCAACCGGGAGGTTCGGTAAAAGACGATTTATCATTTGCTTATTGCAATGAGCACGGTATGGCGATGGTGACTACCGGTATCCGTCATTTTAAACACTAATATTAATGAAGAATGAAGAACTAATAATGAAGAATGACTGTACGTGACAGCATCCTCATTCTTAATTCTTCATTCTTAATTCTTCATTTAAAAATATGGGATTATTTTCTTTTACACAAGAGATAGCAATGGACTTGGGCACAGCCAATACTATCATCATCACGAACGGAAAAATCGTGGTGGATGAGCCTTCGGTTGTAGCTTTGGATCGCCGTACAGAAAAGATGATTGCCGTGGGGGAAAAGGCGAAGTTGATGCATGAAAAAACCCACGAAAACATACGTACCATCCGTCCGTTGAGAGACGGAGTGATTGCCGACTTCTATGCTTGCGAGCAGATGATGCGCGGTTTGATAAAGCAGGTGAATACTCGCAACCATTTGTTTTCACCTTCTCTTCGCATGGTGATTGGCGTTCCTTCGGGAAGTACGGAAGTCGAACTCCGTGCTGTCCGTGACTCTGCGGAACATGCCGGCGGTCGTGATGTTTATTTGATTTTCGAGCCGATGGCTGCGGCAATCGGTATCGGCATCGACGTAGAAGCTCCGGAAGGAAACATGATTGTCGATATAGG
>ERZ772875.2751-NODE-2751-length-12189-cov-4.899538_pt1 | contig 12189 bp, 12 predicted proteins | sample MGYA00580585_ERZ772875 | MGnify/ENA primary metagenome ERZ772875 (study PRJEB29015, sample SAMEA2737736) | human gut metagenome | biome: human gut; feature: human-associated habitat; material: faeces | place: China | collected 2012 ... | reverse complement strand
TTGCAAGAGTTATGAGATATGAGCTTAAAAAGCGCAAGGTTCGCAAGCTCAAGGTAGTTTATTCAAAAGAAATTCCGATTAAACCGATGGAGGATACGAAAAACAGCTGCAAACACCATTGCGTTTGCCCTCCGGGAACTGAGAGAAAATGCACTGCAAGAAGGCAGGTGCCCGGCAGTAATGCATTTGTTCCGTCAACAGTCGGATTAATTATCGCAGGCGAGGTTATTAAGGACCTTATCAAAAAATAAATTGTTCAGGTAAACATTATGAAAAAATACGAAGAAATAAGCATAAGTGAAATGCTTGAATTAAAAAGTGACGAATATGTTGTTATTGATATCAGAGACGAAATAGCATTTACTTACGGCACAATAAACGGAGCAATTAACATTCCGCAAAATCAGCTTAAGGAAAGGCTTGATACTCTCCCAACAGATAAGCTTCTGATTATCTGCTGCAAAAGCGGAATTATCAGCGACCCCGTCGCAGAAAATTTAAGAGAGCACGGCTTTAATGCAGCTAATTTAAAAGAGGGCTACTACGGCTATATGCTTGCAAATCTTAAGAGCGGTAACGACAGAGCCAAGGATGTTGAAAGAAGCATAAACAAAAAATTCCACAAAGGAATTTGGAGCAAATTCACCGCCGCAATAAACGATTATCAGCTTGTTGAGGAAGGCGATAAAATTGCCGTTTGCATTTCAGGCGGCAAGGATTCTATGCTTATGGCAAAGCTGTTTCAGGAATTAAAAAAGCACAACAAGTTTCCGTTTGAGGTGGAATATCTGGTGATGGATCCGGGATACAGTGAACTGAACCGGAAACTGATTGAACAGAATGCAAAAATGATGGGGATTCCGATCAAAATTTTTGAGTCTGATATTTTTGATGCGGTGTTTGATGTGGAAAAATCTCCGTGTTATTTATGTGCCAGAATGCGAAGAGGGCATCTCTACAGTAAGGCAAAAGAACTTGGATGCAACAAGATCGCACTTGGACACCACTATGATGATGTGATTGAGACAATCCTGATGGGAATGTTGTATGGTGCGCAGGTACAGACCATGATGCCGAAGCTGCACAGCACGAATTTTGAGGGGATGGAGCTGATTCGTCCGCTGTATCTGGTAAGGGAAGATGATATCAAGCATTGGAGAGATTACAATCATCTGCATTTTCTGCAGTGCGCCTGCCGGTTTACCGAGACATGCAGTACCTGCAGTGTGGATGGAAGCAGTGCATCCAAACGGATGGAAATCAAGCACCTGATCGCAAAACTGAAAGAAACGAACCCGTATGTAGAGGGAAATATTTTTAAGAGTGTGGAAAATGTCAATTTGAGTACGGTAATTGCATACAAGGAAAACGGAGTCAAACATCATTTTCTGGAATCCTATGATGAGAAAGCATAAAAATGGGATTTGAAAAAAATACAAAAAATCAAAAATAAAAACTTGAAAAATAGAACATGGAGATTATAATAAGTAACAAAATACAAAGTGCAAAGGAGAAAAAAAGATGAGTATTAGAATTGGTATTTTAGGATATGGAAATCTGGGACGCGGAGTGGAATGCGCGATCAGACAGAATCCGGATATGGAACTGGTGGCTGTATTTACCCGCAGAAATCCGGAAGACGTGACAATATTGACAGAGACAGCAGCAGTGTGCAACATTGCAGATGCTGCTGACTGGAAAGATAAGATCGATGTGATGATCCTGTGTGGAGGAAGTGCGACAGATCTTCCTGTACAGACACCGGAATATGCGAAGATGTTCAATGTAGTAGACAGTTTTGATACTCATGCAAAGATTCCGGAGCACTTTGCAAACGTAGACGCAGCTGCAAAAAAAGGCGGACACATCGGAATTATCTCTGTGGGCTGGGATCCGGGAATGTTCTCATTGAACAGACTGTATGCAAATGTAGTACTTCCGGAAGGGAAAGACTATACGTTCTGGGGAAAAGGTGTCAGCCAGGGACATTCTGACGCAGTGCGTCGGATCGCAGGTGTAAAAGACGCAAAACAGTATACAATTCCGGTAGAGTCTGCACTGGAAGCAGTAAGAAACGGTGAAAATCCGGAGCTGACTACACGCCAGAAACACACAAGAGAGTGCTTTGTTGTGCTGGAGGAAGGCGCAGATGCTGCAAGAGTGGAAGAGGAAATCAAGACAATGCCGAACTACTTTGCAGATTATGACACAACGGTACATTTTATCAGCGAGGAAGAATTAAAAGCAAATCACAGTGGAATCCCGCACGGAGGATTTGTACTCAGAAGTGGTGTGACAGGCTGGGAAAAAGAAAACAAACATCTGATCGAATACAGTCTGAAACTGGATTCCAATCCGGAATTTACTTCTTCTGTAATTCTGGCATATGCAAGAGCAGCATATCGCCTGCATAAAGAAGGACAGACAGGATGCAAGACGGTATTTGACATTGCTCCGGCATATTTAAGTCCGAAGAGTGCAGAAGAACTGCGTGCAGAAATGTTATAAAACGACTGTAAGAAGGACAGGCAGATGCTTTTTTGAAGTGTCTGTCTGTTTTTCTGTACATTTTTGCAGGAAATGAGTATAATAGATAGCATCATGTATTTGGAAATGTTACGAAAGAAGAGGTGAATCATGTTTGGCTATGTGACGATCTGCGAACCGGAGCTGAAGATGAAAGATCTGCGAAAATATAAGGCATATTATTGCGGACTCTGCCGGAAATTAAAAGAGGATTACGGGACGATGGGACAGATGACGCTGACTTATGATATGACATTTGCGATTATTCTGCTGGCATCCTTGTATGAGGCAAAAAACCGGATGAATCAGCACAGATGTAAAGTGCATCCGGTGAAGAAGCAGGCGATGATCGAGAATGAGATTACACAGTATGCAGCAGATATGAACGTTCTGCTTGCATATTACCATATGAAAGATGACTGGGCAGATGAGAAGAAAGTAAGCGGTCTGTTAGGGGGCGGACTGCTCAAGAAAAAGGCAGAAAAGATTGCGGAGCAATATCCAAGGCAGAGTAAAGCAATCAGGGAGTCTTTGCAGGAACTCTCAGACTGTGAAAAAGAGAACAGTCAGGAGATCGACCGATCAGCAGGCTGCTTTGGAAGACTGATGGCAGATCTGTTTGTATATAAGGAAGATATGTGGGAAGAGACACTGCGGCGCATGGGATTTTTCCTGGGAAAATATATTTACATTATGGATGCTTATGAAGATCTGGAAGAGGATCTTCGTAAGCAGTGTTACAATCCACTGAAAAGTCTGCATGAAAGAGCAGATTATGAAGAACAGATCCGGCAGATCCTCTGTATGATGATCGCAGAGTGCAGCGCCGAGTTTGAGAAGCTGCCATGCCTTTTGGATGTGGACATTTTAAGAAATATCCTGTATGATGGAGTCTGGAATCGTTATAATAAAATTCAGAAGAAAAAGTTAGAGGAAGGAAATAAAAAGAATGAGCAAGAATCCTTATGACGTGCTGGGAGTTCCTCAGAATGCATCAGATGATGAGATAAAAAAAGCATACCGGGAGCTGACAAGAAAGTATCATCCGGATGCAAATGTGAACAATCCGCTTGCAGATCTGGCGGAAGAAAAATTCAAAGAAGTGCAGGAAGCATATGATGAGATCATGCGCCAGAGAGAGCAGGGAGGAGGATATTCCTACGGAAATTCCTCCTATGGCGGGAATTCTTACAATAACACATACAACGGACCACAGGACGCAGAGATGCAGGCAGTGTTCAATTATATCAACAGCAGAAACTACAGGGAAGCGCTAAATCTTCTTGACCGGATGCCGAACCGCAATGCGATGTGGTATTATGCCAGCGGGTTTGCCAATGCAGGAATCGGAAATAACGTACTTGCAAGAGAGCATGCGGCACAGGCAGTCAATATGGAACCGAATAATGTACAGTATCGTCAGTTGTTGAACCAGCTGGACTGGAACAGCAGAAGATATCAGAGCAATCCATACGGAGGCGGATATGGAGCCGGCGGACAGAGCTGTGGAACGGGGAACATGTGCTGTGATCTCTGGTGTGCAGATACGCTGTGTGAATGTATGGGAGGAGATCTTTGTTCATGCATGTAAAAGCGAGAATGACCGCATTTAGCGGACTGCTTCTGGCACTTTCTGTTGTCTGTATGGCACTGGGAAGTGTGATCGAGACCAATACGCTGTTTTTACTGGCGGCAGCTTCCTATTTTGTGGGGATCATCATCCGTGAATTCGGGATGAAAGCGGGAGTGGCTTTTTATCTGGCAGATATCCTGCTCGGATTTTTGGTCACACCGAACAAGTTTTATGTAATTTCATTTGCCGCTATGGGATTTTACATCCTGGCAGCGGAAGGCAGCTGGCGATTTTTGGGTAAAAGCAGTGAAAAGATGCAGAAATCCTGGATTTTCTGGGTGATGAAATATGTGGTGTTTAATTTGATGTATATTCCAATGGTTCTGATATTTCAGGAACTTCTTTTCGTGAAAGAACTCTCCGGTGGACTGCTTCTGGCTGTTCTGGCAGCAGGACAGGTGGGAGTCTGGATTTATGACCGGGCTTATGAATATGTTCAGGTTCATATATGGAATAAGTTCCGGGGAAAGCTGTTGAATTAGTGTAGTTATTTGATAGGATATTGCCCAAGTGTGGATTTTCTGGTATACTATCGACATTACGCATGTTCAAATGTGACAGCGAAATAGAAGAAAAGGAGGAAATATATGTTAAATGACATCTTAGGGCAGATCAATGATCTGATGTATACGTACCTGCTGTTGTTTCTGTTGTTGGGAACCGGACTTTACTTTTCAATCCGTTCACGGTTTGCACAGGTGCGTCTGATGAAAGAAGGATTTCGGATTCTTACGGAAAAAGCGGAGGTGGAAGATGGGAAGAAACAGGTCTCATCTTTTCAGGCGCTTATGATTTCCACAGCATCCCGTGTCGGAACAGGAAATATCGCAGGAATCGCGACTGCTATCGCGGCAGGCGGACCGGGAGCGGTCTTCTGGATGTGGGTGATGGCTGTAATCGGAGGTGCTTCTGCATTTATCGAAAGTACACTGGCACAGGTATATAAGACAAAGGATGGAAAAGACTTCCGTGGCGGTCCTTCCTACTATATGGAGAAGGCGCTTGGAAAACGTTGGATGGGAGTGCTTTTTTCTGTGCTTCTGATTATTTGTTTTGCTTATGGATTCAATGGTCTGCAGTCTTATAATATGTCTTCTGCTCTGGAATATTATATTCCGGGATACAGTGAGAGCAGTTATCCGATGATTGTAGGTTTGATTCTGGCAGTCGGAACCGGTCTGATCATTTTCGGAGGCGTGCATCGTATCGGATTTATTACGTCTGTAATGGTGCCGATCATGGCAGGTGCATATCTTCTGATCGGACTTTTTACGATCGTGACACATCTTCCGCAGCTTCCGGGCGTACTGGCAATGATCTTATCAGAAGCATTTGATGTTCAGGCGATTATGGGCGGCCTGGCTGGAAGCGCAGTTGTGATCGGAATCAAGAGAGGTCTGTTCTCCAACGAGGCAGGTATGGGAAGCGCGCCGAATGCTGCAGCAAGTGCATCTGTAAGCCATCCGGCAAAACAGGGGATGGTACAGGTAATTTCTGTATTTATCGACACGCTTTTGATCTGCTCGGCAACTGCAATGATGCTGCTTCTTTCCGGTGTTCAGGGAGAGGCGGGCGTTCTGGATGGAATTCCGTTTGTGCAGAAAGCGATTTCTGCAAATGTGGGAACATGGGGAATCCACTTTATCACGGCATCCATTTTTGCGTTTGCATTCAGCAGTCTGATCGGTAACTATTATTATGCAGAATCCAATATTTTGTTTATCAAGAATAATAAGGTTTTACTGTTCGTGTTCCGCTGTACATGCCTTTTGGCAGTATTCTTAGGCGCACAGGCAGATTTCTCACTGGTATGGAATCTGGCAGATATTACGATGGGATGTATGGCGATCGTCAACATTATCGCAATTCTGCTTTTGGGCAACATTGCTCTGAAAGTATTGAAAGATTACGAAACACAGAAAAAGGCCGGAAAAAATCCAGTATTTAAAGCAGAGAATGTAGGAATTAAAAATACAGACTGCTGGAAATAATCGAACAAGCAGATGCATCAGAAGAGTGATGCATCTGCTTGTTTTATATGTGGATAAAATAAGGAAAAACGCGCGTTAAGAGAGGGAATACTACGTAAAAATAAAAGAAACATAAAATAAAAATGAAATTTCAGAAAGGTACGGGTTTCTTGCTTGACTTCTGAAAACAGCTCGACTATACTACATTCTAACTTAAGTTACCGCGGCAAAACAGACGGATTCCGCACCGGTTCAGAAAATTACCATTATTCCACGTACTTCCGGTGCGTTGGGATACACCATGCAGGTGGATGAGGGAGAGCATTTCCTTATGACAAAATCGGAATTGCTCAACAAGATCACTACATTTACCGGCGGGCGGGCAGCGGAAGAGTTGGTTTTCAAAGAAGTGACAACAGGCGCATCCAATGATATTGAGCAGGCCACCAAGCTGGCAAGAGCCATGCTGACTCAGTTCGGTATGAGTGATGAATTTGATATGGGGGCGATGGAGACGATCCAGAATCAGTATCTGGGAGGGGATGCATCCCTGACCTGTTCTCCGGAGACGCAGACGAAGATCGATGCCAAGGTAGTAGAGATCGTGAGAGAGGCACATACAAAAGTACTTCAGATTTTAAAAGAAAATGAGACGAAGCTGCATGAACTTGCCAAGTATCTGTATGAAAACGAGACCATCACAGGAGAAGAGTTTATGCAGATCTTGCAGAGGCAGGACATCGATTCAAAAGAACCTGCTTTGGAAGTGAAAGAAGAATAGAAATTCACAGAAAAATAATATGTAAAACCGTACAGTGGCTGCAAAAATCTGCGGCCACTGTACTTTTTTCTTCTACAGTCCCATTTTAGGCTGTGTCAAAATGGATTTTACATGATCAACTTCCTGCTGGGTTGCTTTTGCAGCAGGCACGTAATAGCTTTTTTCCCGTGCTACCTGATACAGTTTTTCCTGTGACATTTCACACTGGTTTCGAATCTGTTTGAGGCACTGTTTCAGTTCTTTGTTTTCTGTCTGCGGTATCATATCTCCGAACATTTTCAATTCTCCGTTTACTCCGACCAAGGCGTCGGATACCATTGTCTTTTCATCCATTTTCAAATCCCCCTTATAAAAATTTCATCAGATCCTGTTTGTTTTTGAGTGCGGAATCGGCAGCTTCCTGAAATAACTGCTTTACCTGCGGGTCTGTTGCCTGTGCGGCGTAATCTGTCATTTTACAGTGAGTCGTAGAGTATCCTCCGATCAGATGACGGAGATTCTGCAGATCTAAGATTGAAATTTCTGTCATGGTAATGTCTCCTTTGCATAAATTTAGATTTGTGTTTCGCGAAATAGTATGTTCCGGATCGGGAAAAAGTATGTATTTTACAACACGCTTTTTCTTTTTGTTGTGCAGTTCCCCTGTTTTATGTTATTATAAATATACATATGTGATTTTTTCAGTGAAGGGAAATTCGCTCTTTAGAATCAACAAAGAAAGGAAAGTACTGTATGAAGATTTTAATTCAGAATGGACATGTTGTGGATCCGTTGACAGGTGTGGATGAAGTATGTGATGTGCTTGTGCGTGATACTGATATCGAAAAAGTAGAAAAAAATCTGCAGGCTGAAGCTGACAGAGTGATCGATGCGTCAGGCTGTTATGTAATGCCGGGATTTATCGATCTGCATGTGCACTTGAGAGATCCGGGACTGACTCAGAAGGAAACACTTTCGACCGGAGGAATGGCAGCAGCCAGAGGCGGTGTGACGACAGTATGTGCGATGCCGAATACGAAACCGGTAATCGATACAAAAGAAAAAGTAGAAGAGGTTCACAGACGTGCAAAGGAGGAATCTCTGGTACACGTGATACAGCTGGGCTCCATGACTATGGGTGAGTGCGGCGAAGAACTCTCGGATATCGAAGGGATGGCACAGGCAGGCTGTTATGCACTCAGCGAAGATGGAAAATCTGTCATGAATGCCTTTTTGTTCCGAAAAGCCATGCGAAAAGCAAAAGAGAATGATCTGCTGATCTTCTCACACTGCGAAGATATTTCCATGGTAGAAGGCGGCGTGATGAATGCCGGAAAGCGTGCAGAGGAACTGGGCGTAAAAGGGATCACGAATTCGGTGGAGGATGTGATCGTGGCACGAGACATCCTGATTGCAAAAGAGCTGGATGCCACATTGCATCTGTGCCATTGCTCGACAGCAGACAGCGTCCGGATGATCAAAGATGCGAAAGAAGCAGGGCTGAAGGTGACAGGAGAAGTGTGTCCGCATCATTTTATTCTGACAGATGAGGATATTCCAGAGAACAATGGAATCTGGAAGATGAACCCGCCGCTGCGCTCCAAAGCAGATGTGGAAGCGCTCAGACAGGGATTAAAAGACGGAGTGATGGATGTGATCTCCACAGATCATGCACCGCATATGATGTCTGAGAAGGATAAGCCAATGGAACAGGCAGCATTTGGAATCGTGGGCCTGGAGACCAGTGCATGCCTGACTTATACAGAGCTGGTGGAAAAAGGAGTGCTCACAGTGATGCAGATGGCAGAAAAGATGAGCTATAATCCGGCAAAGATCCTGGGACTGAAAGACAGAGGAAGTGTTTCAGCCGGTAAAAAAGCAGATATTGTAGTATTTGATCCGAGAAGAGAATATCAGATCGATGTGGATACGTTTGCATCCAAAGGGAAAAATACACCGTTTGACGGATGGAAAGTTAAGGGAGAAGTCTGCTGTACATTAGCAGACGGAAAGATCGTATACGAAAAATAAGGAGACAGACAGCATGTTCTGTCCCTTTTTAGAGAACAGGGAGGAAGAAAAAATGATCAACAAACTGGTAGCAAAAATCAAAGAAACAAAGGCGCCGATCGTGGTGGGACTGGACCCGATGTTAAACTACATTCCGGAGCACGTGCAGAAAAAAGCATTTGCTGAATTCGGAGAGACACTGGAAGGGGCGGCAGAAGCAATCTGGCAGTTTAACAAAGAGATTGTGGACAAGACATATAATCTGATTCCGGCAGTGAAGCCGCAGATCGCGATGTATGAGCAGTTCGGAGTTCCGGGAATCGAGGCGTTCAAAAAGACAGTGGATTACTGTAAATCCAAAGATCTGGTGGTGATCGGGGATATCAAACGTGGAGATATCGGTTCTACTTCCGCAGCGTATGCAGTGGGACATCTGGGAAGCGTTAAAGTGGGAAGCAAAGAGTACGTTCCATTTGATGAGGACTTTGCAACAGTGAACCCATACCTTGGTTCTGACGGGGTGAATCCGTTCATCGATGTCTGCAAAGAACACAAAAAAGGTCTTTTTATTCTTGTGAAGACATCCAATCCGTCCAGCGGAGAATTTCAGGATCAGCTGATCGACGGAAAACCACTGTACGAGCTGGTTGGAGAAAAAGTAGCACAGTGGGGCGCTGACTGTATGGGTGACGAGTACAGCTATATCGGAGCTGTTGTAGGAGCCACATATCCGGAGATGGGAAAAGTGCTTCGCAAAGTGATGCCAAAATCTTACATTCTGGTACCTGGATATGGTGCACAGGGCGGACAGGGCAAAGATCTGGTACACTTCTTCAATGAAGACGGACTGGGTGCGATCGTAAACTCATCAAGAGGAATCATTGCGGCTTACAAGCAGGAAGCTTATGCAAAATTCGGAGCAGAGAATTTCGGAGATGCTTCCAGAGCTGCAGTTGAAGCGATGGTTGCAGATATCCAGGGCGCATTAGAAGCAAGATAAGTACCGGGGAGGAAGATTCATGTCTAAGAAACAGAAAATGACAGCAGTGGTCATCTCGCAGGAGAAGATCGCAGAAGATATTTACAGTATGTGGCTGAAAGCAGAGCCTGTGGCTGCAGAAGCGGTTCCGGGACAGTTTATTTCCATGTATACAAATGACGGAGCAAAACTGCTTCCAAGACCGATCAGTCTGTGTGAGATTGACAAAGAAAAGGGCGCTTTGCGCGTGGTGTACCGCGTGACAGGAGAAAAGACCGGAACAAAGCAGTTTTCACAGATGAAAGCGGGCGATCCACTGGAGGTCATGGGACCGCTTGGAAACGGTTTTGATCTGGAAACGGGAAAAGAAAAAAAAGCGCTGCTTTTTGGCGGAGGAATTGGTGTGCCGCCGATGCTGGAGCTGGCAAAGCAGTTAACAGCCGGATATCAGACCGAGTGTCAGCTTGTGATGGGATATCGAAGTGAGACGTTTCTGACAAAAGAGATGGAAGCAAATGGAACAATTTATATTGCGACAGAAGATGGAAGTACAGGAACAAAAGGAAACGTTATGGATGCAGTTGCGGCAGATAGTCTGGAAGCAGATGTGATCTATGCCTGCGGTCCGACTCCGATGCTGCGTGCGATCAAGCAGTATGCACAGGAAAAAGGAATCGAGTGCTACATTTCCATGGAAGAGAGAATGGCGTGCGGAATCGGAGCCTGTCTTGGATGTGTCTGCCAGTCGAAGGAAGTGGATGATCACAGTCATGTACACAACAAACGTGTCTGCAAAGACGGACCGGTATTTTTGGCAACGGAGGTGGAACTGTAATGGATATGCGAGTAAAGATTGCAGGGGTTGAGTGGAATAATCCGGTGACAGTAGCGTCCGGAACATTCGGTTCCGGAGAAGAGTACAGTGAGTTCGTAGATCTGAACCGCCTGGGAGCAGTGACTACAAAGGGGGTTGCAAATGTACCGTGGCCGGGAAATCCGACACCGAGAGTTGCGGAGATCCACAGCGGAATGATGAATGCCATTGGACTGCAGAATCCGGGAATTGATGTATTCTGTAAGAGAGATATCCCGTTTTTGCGTCAGTACGATACGAAGATTATTGTCAACGTATGCGGAAGATCCACAGAGGATTACTGCGAAGTGGTAGAACGCCTGGCAAATGAAGATGTGGATATGCTGGAGATCAATATTTCCTGTCCGAACGTCAAAGAAGGCGGAATTGCATTCGGACAGAACCCAAAGGCAGCAGAAGAAATCACAAGAGCAGTGAAAAAATATGCAAAACAGCCGGTTATCATGAAACTGAGTCCGAATGTGACCAGCATTTCTGAGATGGCAAAAGCAGTGGAAGCAGGCGGAGCAGATGCGATTTCTCTGATTAATACACTGACAGGAATGAAGATTGATATCAACCGCAAGACATTTGCACTGGCAAATAAGACCGGCGGTGTTTCCGGTCCGGCCATTCATCCGATCGCGGTCCGCATGGTATATGAGGCGGCCAATGCAGTGAATGTGCCGATCATCGGCATGGGCGGAATCGAGACTGCAGAGGATGCTATCGAGATGCTCTTAGTCGGGGCGAGTGCAGTATCCGTGGGAACTGCGAATTTCTACAATCCGAATGTGACCATGGAGATTGTGGATGGCATTGCGAGATATATGGAACAGAACCATTTTGCAAGCGTGCAGGATATGGTTGGAATTGTAAAATAGCAGAACGAAAAAGGATGTGAAAAAAGTGACACATCCTTTTTTCATGTGTGCGGACATTCCTTAAAGGATGCCGTAATTTGTTGTGACATAGTCGTAAAAGTTCTTTACGACAGGTGTCATATGGTGTGTTTTCAGAGCAGCCATATAAAACTTTCGTTCCCAGTCAGGGTAGGAGATCTGAATGATTTTTACATCCATTCTGAGAAGGTCTGTCATATATGGAACGACTGCCACCCCGAATCCTTTCGAAACGAAACCTGCGATTACGATGTCCTCGTCTATTTCATACGCAATCTGGGGCTTCACCTGTATTTTTTGAAACAAATTGTCAACAATACCTCGCAGACCGGAGGCCTGAGAAAAATAAATCTGGGGATAAGGAGCCAGTTCCTTCAGATTTATTGATTCGTGTCCGGAAAGCGGATGATTTTTCGGAGCGATCACAACAAGATCTTGTTTAGAAACAGGAATAAAATGGATATCAGGTTCATTCTCGCGTTTTGTACAAAAGACAATATCATATTTTTCATCTTTATATCCATTCCTTTCGCGCTGCTCAAGGCACAAAACGTCA
>ERZ772875.2747-NODE-2747-length-12220-cov-4.359721_pt1 | contig 12220 bp, 9 predicted proteins | sample MGYA00580585_ERZ772875 | MGnify/ENA primary metagenome ERZ772875 (study PRJEB29015, sample SAMEA2737736) | human gut metagenome | biome: human gut; feature: human-associated habitat; material: faeces | place: China | collected 2012 ... | reverse complement strand
AGAAGAGTATAAGCCCCCCCTACCACCCAGCCGGGAGACCGGCGCAAGGAAAGTGAGGAATCCCCTATGAAGAAGCGACTACTCAGCCTGTTGGTGGCAATCAGTATGGTGCTGACGTTCCTGCCCGTGTCGGCATTGACCGCAGCAGCGGAGGATAGCAGCAACGGCGAACTTAAAATCGGACAAGACTGTTATCCTGTTCTGGATCATATCCCTCACCAAACAGTCAACGAGCATGATATCTACACTGGTGATGGCTGGACTTACGATGCCGATGAAAATTGTAAAATTCTGACCCTGTGCCCCAGTGCCCCAACAAGCTATGATTTTTTTGCCATACACACAGGGTACTCCATCACAACCGACTGTAACCTGGTAATTGGCGAAAATGCAACCGTTACGGATGGAAATTTTATAGCCTCTGTTACGAACAATGGCACTGTCAAGGGCAGCATTTTTAAGGGTGCTGTTACAAACCATGACACAATAATCGGTGGCCGTTTTTTCTCTTCGGTCACCAATGAATCGAATGGCATCATTGAAAATGGTCAGTTTGGTATTGATTTTCCCCCGTGCACCGTTACAAACAATGGCGGCAGGATCAACGGCGGCACTTTCAAAGAGATGTCAGGCATTAGCGGCACCGGTCCCGTAGCATCAGGTTATACCCTCTCAGCAACAATGCCAACTGGTTTTGATTCTGTTTCGGTCAATGGGTATCGCAATTCATGCTATATCATCCCGAATCAGGCATCCGTTTCTGTTGATATAAGCTATCGTTTTGATGATACTATGTACGATCTTCCACCCCTTGTTGTAACCATTGATAGTGCGCAGCACATGCTTCTTTCCGACTGGTGTGGGAGTGATCTCAAGATTGAGTTCGAGGATATCCGCGGAGTTTATGAAGTCACCTTCACCGCACCGCTTACAAATGATGCAGATACAGTAACTATCCGCCCGCTGACCTGGCTGGTGATTGACAAGGACGGTTACCCGGCCACTGCACAGGATTTGAACGGCAACCGGGCAAATTATACCGGCGAGGGCTGGAAGTTTGAAAACAACAGCCTGATTTTGGAGCCTGCCGCTAAGACGAACTATGATTTTAACAGCCCCGAGCTGAACCCCCATGGGGTGGCAGTGAACTGCCCGGTTGCGGTGGGCGAAAATGCCAGCATTGCAAACGGCATTTTCCTGAAAGAAGTTACCGGCAGCGCCAGCGCCCTGAACGGCGTGTTCCTGAACGTTCCCAATGGCTGTGAGAACAGCACCAAAAAGATCACGGTTTCGGATAACGGAACCATTACGGCCCTGAAAAACAGCGGCGATATCACCACACTGGAAAGCTCCGCCAAGGAGATTTATGTGGTCGGTCAGCCCACCGGTACCCTGTATGTGACGCTGAGCAGCGGCAAGGTACGGGAAGTACAGCTGCCTCTTACGGCTGACCTTGAGCTGCGATTGAACGACCCGAAACCGGAACCCAAACCCGAGCCGGAACCCGAACCGAAGCCTGAGCCGAAACCTGAGCCGAAACCAGAACCGGAACCGGAGACCTACACCCTGAAAGTGGTGGGCGGCAGCTTTACGACCGGCGAAAGGGATGCGCTGACCAGCGGCACCGTGCCGGTGGATGCAGAAGCAAAAGTGACCCTGACCCCGGATGCCGTACCGGAGGGCATGGTGTTCGACCAGTGGGCCATCAGTGAGGAAAGCCTGCTGGGCAACCCCAATGTGGCCTACAACGCCGAAAGCTTTACCATCCCGGCCAATGCAGTGGAAAAAGGCAAGACCGTTACCGTGGAAGCCCAGTACCGGGAAGCCACCATGGAAAGCGAAGGCCCCGGCATCCTTGGCACCGCCGCCATAATCGGCACGGCGAGTGCTGGCGCTGCCGTGCTGGGCTACACCGGCTACATGATCGGCACCGAGCTGTACCTGAACACCGTCCTGCCTGCCGGTGCGGCCATCCCCAACAACGCCGGGGAGCTGGCCCTGCTGCTGTGGGAAGCCGCCGGGACCCCGGCCCCCGCTGCTCTTCTCCCTGCCGATGCTGCCCCGATCCAGCAGGCCCTTGCATGGGCCATCGAGAACCAGCTCCTCGCCCCGGATGCGTCCGCGGAGGATTCCGTCAGCCGCTGGGAGGTTATTCGGAGCTGGAATCAGATGAAGGGGTAAGTGGCGAACCCTTTAGCATCCTCACCCTCTCAGTCAAAGCCTGACGGCTTTGCCAGCTCCCCCAAAGGGGGAGCCAAGGGCAATCCCAGATTTAGCAGCATCTGCCCTCTGTGATGTCTTACCTCTCCCTTCGGGAGAGGTGGCATTGCACAAGCAATGACGGAGAGGGTGAGGATGCCAACTAAACAGCGAACCCCCCGGTGCGATCTGCACTGGGGGGTTCGCTGTTATTGTTGCTTCAGGAAATATGTACCGCTTCCAGCACCCTGATGCCCTCCTGCTCCATCACGTCGCGCAGGGCCTCGAGGTAGCCGGGCTTGTCCACCTTGTTCTCAATGCAGCAGGTCAGCACGCCGTGCAGGCTGGTGACCTCCATTGCAAGGGACGCACCGTCCGGCAGCACCCAGGTCTGGAAATCGGTCAGGTATGCTTCCAGCTCCGGGCTGTGCGGCAGCAGCGGGCTGCCGATGTAGCTGACCCAGAAATCTGCCGGGAAGCCGCTGATGTACTCGCCCATCTGGAACACACGCTTCTTGATCTTGAGTGCGGCCTTCTGCCGGAACACCTGATACACCCAGCCCATCTGTTCGGCCATGCGGAACAGGCGGCGCTCCGGGGTCAGGCTTTCTCGGATCTCATGGTCGAGCTGCTTTGCAAAGCTGTGGAGCCTGGCCTGCGGTTCCAGCCGCAGGGGCAGCTGAAAGGACGCAATGCAGTTGTACAGGGCGTGCGGCACCCCCAGCGCCGCGCGGGTGTCGGCGGCATAGCTGTACGCAAGGTCATTCTTTTCCAGATACCGCTGCGCTGCCTGGCAGGTCAGCCCCATGAGGGCGCTGAAGGGCTTCACGCCCTCCTTCTGCGCCAGATCCACAAGGCTCTGTCTGTCCAGCCGCAGCCGCTGAAAATGGGGCGTGCCTTCGTGGATCTGCAGCACGTCCTTCTGCATGTTGTTGGCCACCTGGCTCTCCGGGTAGCGGGCCAGCAGCTGTTCCACATCGTAGGGCGGGTCAGAGGCAAGGGCCTCGCACACAAAACCGGCGTTGGAGCGCAGGTTGCAGTAGAGCTTGAGCAGCAGGGTGAAAAAGGGCGAGCCGCCCCGGCCATCGGCCAGGAAGTGGAACCAGTCCAGATAGACCGTGTTCCCCTCACAGCCCAGCGAGAAGAGATAATCGTTCGTCTCCTCGGGGATCTTTGGCTGGGTGCTGCCCTGCCGCACACGGCAGGGGGCGGTGTTGGGTTCCAGATGGGCTTCCCGCTTTTCCCACACCACATGGCAGAAATAATATTCTGCCAGCGGGCGGGCCGCATCCAGCGCCTGCTGCAGAAGAGCCGGGTCAACGGCCTCCTTCAGCGTGGCCTGATAGCGGCAGAGGACCTGATTTTCACGGTAGTAGTAGACGATGCCCTGAAACACCGCACGCTGCTCTGCATTCATCCGGAATTTACCCCGCGTTCTCGGCCAGATAATCGGTCAGATCGCCGATGGTCACAAAGTTGCGCAGCTCCTTTTCGGGGATGCGCAGGCCAAAGGTCTCTTCCAGATCGGCCACGACGGTCAGGATCTCCATAGAGGACAGATCCAGATCATCCATCATCACGCTGTCTTCGTTGACATCCTCGGGCGAGATCTCTGCCACATCCTCCAGAATTGCTAGGATCTGAGACACGATTTCTGCTCTTTCCATCAAAAAATCTTCCTTTCCGTGAGGGATTTTTTATCGCCTGTAAGGGCGCAGTTTCAGTATGCCACGCGCCGGGCCGGTTTAGCCAGCCGGGCGGGGCATTCCTGTGTTTTATAATACCTGTTTTATGGAGGAAATGCAACACACAGGCCGCCCGGTTTCGCGCTTTTTTCGCAATTTCCGCGCTTACCTGCGCAGCAGCTTGCCCATGGCGTTGCGGGGCAGGGGCTCGGCGCTGAACTCCACCGCCGTGATCCGCTGGTACAGCGGCAGGGTACGGTTCACCCCAGTAATAAAGGCCCGGACCTCTGCCTGCTTTTCCTCGGCACAGCAGATCAGCGCGCCGATCTTTTTGCCCATCTCTTTGACCACGCACTCCTGCACCTCAGGGCAGGCGTAGAGCTTTCTTTCCAGCTCCTCGGGGCTGACGTTCTCGCCGGTGCCCAGAATGATCAGGTTCTTCTTCCGGCCCACCATGTAGTAATAGCCTTCCTCGTCCTCACGGGCCAGGTCGCCGGTGTGGAGCCAGCCGTCCTTGTCGATGATCTCGGCGGTGGCTTCGGGGTCCTTATAGTAGCCCAGCATCACACAGCCGCCCCGGATGCAGATCTCGCCGGTCTCATCCAGCTTGTACTCGCAGTGGCCGTCCGGCTTGCCCAGCGCCCGGATATGGGGCTCTGCCTGGGCGTAGTTCACCAGACCATCGCCGCAGGTCTCGGTCATGCCGTAGCACTGGGTGATGTACATGCCGTTTTCCACCAGACCCAGCAGCAGCTCGCTGTCGAACATGGCAGAGCTGCCGCAGGGATTCCACAGGCCGTTCAGCTTATCGGCGCGGCCGCGCTTGACATCCTTGTAGATGCTCTCCATCAGCACCGGGGCCACGGCAATGGAATCGCTGTGCATCAGGCCCAGATCCCGGTAGAAATTCCGCAGGTCACTGCAAAGGTTCAGGGCCCAGCCCTTGAAGGGCCAGGAGAACAGGCAGATAAAGGAGCCCAGATGGAACAGGGGCAGGATGGCAAAGTTGCTCAGGACATCGTTTTTGTCCTCGGGCAGCTGCCGGTGCTTGAAGTCCAGCATGTGGTCGCCCATGGCAACGTGCATCTGCATCACGGTAAAGAAGTTCCGCTCTGCCAGCATCACGGCCTTGCTGCGGCCGGTGGTGCCGGAGGTGAACAGCATGACCATCAGGGCATTGGGGTCGATCTTCTTTTCCAGCCCGCCGGGCGCGGTGTCCTTCCAGACATCCATCGGCCGCAGGCGCTCCCCATACGCAGCCTCCAGCTGGTCACGGCAGCCGTAGTCCACCCCATCGTTCAGGATGAGGGCAGGCTCTGCCAGCTCCAGCTCCCAGCTCAGCTCATCCCAGGTCTTTTTCTGGTTCATCGTTACCAGAACAGCCCCGGCCAGCACAGCGCCAAAGGTATTCACGCCGTACTCATAGCAGTTCCGGCTCAGCAGGACCACCCGCTTGCCCTCCACCTCCGGGATGTTCCGGGCAAACCAGGCAGCAGCGCGGCGGATATCCTGTGCATACTCGGCATAGGTCTTTTCCTTCACGGTACCGGTGGCATCCTCTACCCAGCGGAAGGCCACCCGCCCGGGGAATTCCTGCTCCATTGTCCGGGTGACAAGATCATAGACATTGTTTACCATGGTCTGCTCCTTTTTCTCCCGTTTGATTTTACTTGCGCAGCAGCTTGCCCAGCGCGTTGCGGGGCAGGGGCTCGGCGCTGCATTCTACAACGGAGATGCGCTTATACATGGGCAGGGTGCGGTTCAGCTCGGTGACAAAATCCTTCACCTGCTGCCGCTTGTCATCCTCACAGCAGACCACGGTGCCGATCTTCTTGCCCATCTCCTTGACGATGCACTCCTTGATGGCATCGCACTTGCCCAGCAGCTTTTCCAGCTCCTCGGGGCTGACATTCTCGCCGCTGTCCAGAATGATGAGATTCTTCTTGCGGCCGGTCATATAGTAGTAGCCTTCCTCGTCCACGCGGGCCAGGTCGCCGGTGTGGAGCCAGCCGTCCTTGTCGATGGTCTCGGCAGTGGCCTCGGGGTCCTTATAGTAGCCCAGCATCACGCAGCCGCCGCGGACGCAGATCTCGCCGGTCTCGTCCACCTTGACCTCACAGAAGCCGTCCGGCTTGCCCAGGGCACGCAGGTGGTCGCCCTCCTGGGTCACGTTCAGCAGGCCATAGCCGGCCAGCTCGGTCATGGAGTAGCACTGGTTGATGTAGAAGCCATTCTTCACCAGCTCGCTCAGAATGGCGGGGTCAAGGATGGCAGAGCTGCAGCTCAGGTTCCACAGACCGTTCAGGCGGTCGGCATGGCCGCGCTTGACCTCGTTGCAGATCATCTCCACCAGCACCGGAGGGGTAGACATGGCATCGCTGTGCATCAGGCTCATATCCCGGCGCAGGTCGCGGGCATCACAGCAGAGGTTCAGCGTCCAGCCCTGTATGCCGTAGACAAAGTAGCAGATGAAACCGGCCAGATGGAACATGGGCACCAGCGTAAAGTGGCTGAAGATCTGGTCGAGGTACTGGGGTGCCAGCCGCTCCTCCTGGTCAAGGATGTCCTTCTGGCCATCGATGTACATCTGGCAGGCGGTGAAGTAGTTCTTCTCGCTCAGCATCACGCCCTTGCTGCGGCCGGTGGTGCCGGAAGTGAACATCAGCATCAGCAGACCCTCGTGGTCGATGCGGTTGACCATCTCAGCCTCAGGGGCAGCGGTCCAGGCATCCATGGGGCGGAGCTGAGCGCCGTAAAGCGCTTCCAGCTGGGCGCGGTAGCCGTAATCGATGCCATCATTGAAGATGAGGTCCGGCTCCACCATGCCCAGCTCATGCTCCAGCTCGGCCCAGGTCTTGCCCTGGTTCAGGGTCACGATGACAGCGCCTGCCATCATGGTGCCGAAAACGACCGCGCCATACTCATAGTTGGTTCGGCTCAGGATGACGATCTTCTTGCCCTTGGGCTCGCCCAGCTCCTGCTGCAGGTAGCCGGTCACTTTGCGGATATCCTGCACATACTGAGCGTAGGTCTTTTCCACCACCGTGTCCTTGCCCTCCACATAGCGGAACGCCACACGGTCAGCATACTTATTCCGCATCGCAGAGATCATGTCAAAAACGGTCATCGGCATATTTGCCACGGTCACAACTTCCTTACAAGCCTTGTTTGCCATTATTTTACACTCCCTGTTTATTTTTGTTAAATTATTCCCTTTTGTTTCCGCCAAATGGAATCTTCTGGGCACTCTAGCCTAGAGTATACCGCATAGAGGGCTTAAATGCAAGATTTAATTGCACAAATATGCAACTTAAACTTGCAGTCAATCTGTGCACCCGGATGTAAATCCTGCCTTTTGTTGCGGGCAGGCCGTGAGTGTGGTACACTTTTCCCGGTATCCGCCTACCGTGCTTTCTCCCTGGGTTTGATTGACAGCAAGGGCAAAAAGCATTATACTTATTATAAATATCTCTAATTTTTAACATGATGCGCCAAAAATCCGGCAATTCTGCCATCCCGGGGCGGGGTGCGGCGCAGAGGAGGACCTTTTTATGGAGGGAACCAAACGCCGTGCCGCAAATTCGCTGGGCATGTTCGATCTGCTCAAGGGTGTCGGCATGCTGACCATCGTCTTTGCCCACACCGGTGAGCTTTACCCCATGGGCGATGCCAGCCACATCAACCCGCTGACCTTTTTCATGTTCGCCTACCGCGAATCCCTGATGGCGGCCTTTTACATTGCCAGCGGCTACGGCTTCCGCAAGCGCTCCATCGGCAAGTGCATCGACCAGCAGTTCAAGACGCTGCTCAAGCCTTACATCTATACAGGCATTGCCACCACCGTGTTCCATTTTATCATCCATTACAGCCTGTTCGGCAGCCTGCACAACGCCACCTACGAGACCTACAAGGTGCTGGGCGGCTTTGCACTGGGCCTGCCCCACACGGCCACCTATTTCGGCCAGCTGTTCTTCTCCTGCGGCCCCATGTGGTATCTGCTCTCGCTGATGATCGCATGGATCCTGCTGGATCTCATCCTGAATATCTTCCCGGAGCAGTACATAAACTGGGCGGTGCTGGGTACCATGCTGTTAGGCTGGGGCATTTGCATCACCTGGGAGGCTCCTTTTTGCATCGGCCAGGGTATGGTCACCGTTCCGGCTCTGTATGTGGGCTACCTTGCCAAGAAGTATAAGATCTTTGAACAGCCTCTCTCGCCCCGTCTGCGCGGCGGGATGATCGCGGCGGCTCTGGCCGTGGCCGCACTGGTGCTTCTTACCAAGAGCACCGACTGCGTCTCGATGGCCGAGTGGACCTTCGGCCCCGTGAGCATCCTGCTGGATGCTGTAACGGGCCTGGGCATCCTTTCCATCGTCATCTGGTTCCAGCGCAGGGTGGAGAACGTTGTCACCCACGCCATCCAGGCCATTGGCCGCCGTTCGCTGTTCATCTTCTGCGTCCACACCGTGGAGCTCACGGCCATTCCCTGGTACCTGATGCCCCAGAAGTTTGCGGCTCACCCGGTGCTGGGCATGGTGCTGCAGTTCACACTCTCGCTGGGCTCCACTCTGCTCATCTGCGAGCTGCTGGTGCGCCGCCGGGACCTGAAGTTCTGGCTCGCCTCTCGCCGGGAGCAGAAGGCGGCGGAAGCGCCCCGCCGGCGCAGCGCCCGTGCCGAAGCACCCGAGCGTCATTTTGCGGCAAAACACTGATTTTTTGCGGAGGGTGCCCCCCTCTGCTGAAGTGAAATAATATTATGAGGAGAATCCGGTTATGAACAACGCAGCTCCTGAGAACACTGCGGCTCTGCAGGAAAAGATCGCCGAGCTGGAACAGCAGCTCAAGCTTTCGGACGAAGGTGTTTCCCATCTGGCAGAACGCTGCCTTGCCCTGGAACAGAAGGTGCAGTCCTACCTTGCGGCACACCCCCAGCGCGAGATGCATACCGACTCGCCCACTCTGCTGCAGCCGCTGCTCTATTATGACGCAGGCTTCGGCTTTTCGGAAAAGGACACCCTGACCGCACCCGACTGCACCACTGACGAGCTGACCGGTGCCGTGACCGCGACCTTTGAGCTGCCGGTGGCTGCACAGGCCCTGCGGTTCGACCCGGGTGAGCTGCCCTGCTGCATCACCAACCTGATCTTTTCAGATGACCGCATCATCTGCGCACCCACCAACGGCCTGAACCTTTCCGGCGGCAGCACCCTGTTCCTGGGCGATGACCCCAACTACCGGCTGGAGGGCACCACACACTATCCCGCCGGGATGAAGCTGGTGGTGAGCTACGGCTACTTCCCGCTGGAGACCCTGACGGACGAGCCTTTGTTCTGCGCCGTGCTGCAGGGCGTGCAGCAGCTCCAGCTGCGCAAGGACAGCGAAAAGCAGCATATCCAGCAGCTGGAGCAGAATGCCGCGGCCCAGCAGCAGATGGTGGCCGCCCTGCAGCAGGAGATCGCGCAGCTGCACCAGAAAAACGCCGCTCTGCAGGCCCGGAGCAATGCCTACGAGACCTCGCTGGAAAGCGTGTTTTCCAGCAAAAGCTGGAAGCTCACTGCTCCCATCCGCAGCCTGATGCGTCTGTTCCACCGTGGAAACTGAGAAGCGGAACGGAGGAACAGCTATGTATAACTATTACACCCCCCTGCAGCAGCGTCAGCTGGCCCTGCAGGAGTACAGCAACACCCAGAGCACCTACCTGCTGGTCTGCGCACCGGCCCGCAGCACGGCCCTGAAAGCCACCCTGACTGACCAGCTCCACCGCAAGTTCCGGCTGGTGGACCGGCTGGACGGGGAACTGACCGCAAGCGTGGACGGCGTGCTTCTGGCCGCTGAGGACGTGGAGCTGATGTCCACCGCCCTGATGTTCTTTGCCAAAGCCCTGCAGGATGGTGCGGATTACGCCGTCTGCAATGCTGTGTTCGGTTTTGGCGGGGCGACCGCCCTCTATCAGAGCCAGCCGCTGCAGGCGCAGAACCGCTGCGCCGTGGTCAGCCGCACCCTGCTGGAGCGCTGCCGCGCCGCCGCCCATGACCCCGAAAATGTGCCTGAGCTGCTGGCGCTGGCCGCGCAGCTCTGCACCAGGCCCACCCTCGTTCCGCAGGCCCTGCTCCACTACGAGCGCGGCATCTGCGCCGAGGATGCGTTTTCGGCCCACGGCAAACGTGCCTTTATTATGAGCCATGTGCTGGATATGACCGGCGCGCCCATCGTGCTGGTGAGCGCCGTGCCGGTGCTGCGCAGCATGGGGTATGAGGTACTTGTGCTGGGCCCCAGTGACGGCGGCTCCCTGCATCTCTTCCTGGATGCCGGGGCCTCGGTCATCACCCGGTCGTCCTGCCGCAATGTCTCCGATGCCTGGGGCATGGCCCTCTGTGCCGACTTCGTCATCGTCAATACGGTGGTCATGGCCCGGGCCGTCCGTGCCCTGAGCGGCACCGCCGTGCCGGTGCTGTGGTGGCTCCACGATGCCTTTGCAGGCTATCCCCACATTGCCCACCAGATCCCCACCCAGCTGGGAGAGAATGTCCGGGTCTACTCGGTGGGCAGCCACGCCGCCAACGCCATGCACGCCGTGCGCCCCGAATTCGAGATCCGGCCGCTCATCTACGGCCTGCCAGATTACGCGGCAGAGAACTTTGTCCGCACCGATCTGGGCTACAACCGCGGCCGCCCTCTGTTTGCCACGGTGGGCTCCTTTGAGCGCCGCAAGGGCCACGATATCTTCTGCAAGGCCATCCGCCTGCTGCCGCCCGAGGTACGGGAGAAGGCCTCCTTCCTCTTTGTGGGCCAGGCCGCTGACAAGGAGATGATGGATTCCGTCCGCACCCTGACCGCAGACTACCCGGAAAACGTGTTCTACTGCAAGCGGCTCACCCGTGACGAGATCAAGAGCCTGATGGAGCAGTGCACCGGTCTGGTCTGCGCCTCCCGCGACGACCCCATGCCCACCTTTGTCACCGAAGGCCTGATCTTCGGCAAGCCCTCCATCGTATCGGAGCACACCGGCACCGCCGGGCTCATCTCCGAGGGGCGGAACGGCTTCGTTTACCACAACGACGACCCGCACTCTTTCATTTCGTTGTAAAGGTCGTTGCCCTCGCGGGTACGCTCTCCCACGCCCGTGAAAACGGAAAGACCGCCGTGTTCTTTTGCAACGTTGTTTATAAGTTCCATTATAAGAACGGTTTTTCCGACGCCCGCGCCGCCGAATAGACCTATCTTACCGCCTTTTGCGAACGGGCAGATAAGGTCGATGACCTTTATACCCGTTTCAAGTATTTCCGTAGAAGTCGAAAGTTCGTCATATTCGGGCGCGGGACGGTGTATACTGCGTCTTTCCGCATTTTTCGGTTCTTCACCGTTATCCACAACGTCGCCGAGGACGTTGAATATTCTGCCGAGCGTTTCTCTGCCGACGGGAACGCTTATCGGACTTCCCGTATCGGTAACAACGGCATCTCGCTGCAAACCGTCCGTTGCGGACATGGCGATACATCTTGCGGTATTGTCGCCGATGTGCTGCGCCACTTCGACTGTCAGCGTTCTTTCGCCTATCGGAACGGTCAGCGCATTATATATTGCGGGAAGTTTTCCGTCGTCAAAGCGGACGTCAACGACAGGTCCCATGACCCGGCAAACCTTTCCCGTATGTGTCTGTGCCACTTTTATCTCTCCTTTCAAGCGTCGCTGCCCGCGACTATCTCGGTTATTTCCTGTGTGATAGCGCCCTGTCTTGCGCGATTATACTTCAAGCGCAGGTCTTCTATCATCGCTTCGGCGTTCTTGTCCGCATTGTCCATCGCCATACGGCGGGAGGCAAGTTCGCAAAGAAAGCCCTCTCGAACTGCCGAGGTTATAAGTCCCGCAACATATTCGGGGATAGCCGTTTCAAGTATCGTACTTTCATCCGGTTCGAATATCGCGGACGGATTTTTTTTGTTTTTGCTCTTTGTAAGCGGGAATACAAAGTTGACGTACGGTTCCTGTTTGAGAACTGAAACGTAATGTGTGCCGACAATGCCCAAAATATCGTAATCGCCGCTTACAAAATCCGCGCACAGTTTTTTTGCAAGCGCGTGTGCGTCCGCCGCCGTAAACGTTTCGGCAAAGAGTTTGTCTTTCTCGTATCGGTCGCAGGCGCGTTTTCCGACAGGAATTATTTCGGCGTCGGGATAATTGCGGACAAGACGGAAAATATTTGCGTTGTATCCGCCCGCAAGTCCCCTGTCGCCCGCTATTACGATAAGTCTCGTTCTGTCCGTTTCCGAAACTCGCAGATACGGGCTTTTCGAACATTCGGGGCACGAAAGAAGTTCCTCTGTCACAGCGGCAAG
>ERZ772875.2741-NODE-2741-length-12240-cov-6.841855_pt1 | contig 12240 bp, 12 predicted proteins | sample MGYA00580585_ERZ772875 | MGnify/ENA primary metagenome ERZ772875 (study PRJEB29015, sample SAMEA2737736) | human gut metagenome | biome: human gut; feature: human-associated habitat; material: faeces | place: China | collected 2012 ... | reverse complement strand
TGACAGAACTGGTGTTCACTCATGAAGGTATTACCTAACTGTTGCATCAGATAAAGATGTTTGGCTGGGTTGTAGTTACTGAAAAGTTCCAATGCTGCACGATATAGCTCTGTAGTGTTACTTACTCTCAAATCATCCTTATATCCGTCTGTAAAGATGCACATGTTACAACATACTTGATTCTTAAAACCTATAGCCAAACGGAACAACTCTGGAACTTTCTTGGAATAAAGATTCATCTGGTTGTAAGCTCTCACTCCTACAATAGAAAGATTCAGTTTATTTCCACCAACAGTTTCATAAACGGTAGGAATATCAATGCTGAAAGCACATCTTTCATAATAAATGGTCTTGTCCGATTCAAGAAGCTGGTTGGCAGGCTTGTGTATCGCTTCGGGGATTCTTCCCTTTATTACGTGGGAAACTCTGATGTCTGCCTGCTCCACACGTTCGCCATTGAAGAAAGAAACGGCAGCATCCTGTATGGTTTCAATAAATGACGCATGGTTAATCGTCAGCTCGTTATCCTTTGAAAAGACTGGAGTAATGCAATCGTGTGAAAGATGATAAAGCGTAACTTCCTGCGTGTTCGCTTCTATAAAACGGTTTGCATTGACTGGTCTTACAGACTGTTCGTTTACAACGGCAGCTTCTTCCGCATAGTCATTCAAGGACATCCTAACTCTGTTCTGTGCCTGTGGCATAATAATCAAATTTCTCATAACGGTTAATGTTTAAATGGTTATTGATTGAAGTTTACACAAACAAAAAAGCCTTGGAATGTGACTGAACACAATCCAAGACTTAAATTGTATGCCGAGAATGACACTTATTGTCTGTTATGCCTTATTATGATTATATTATTCGCCTTCTATTATACTTTTCACCAGTTTTAACGAATCACCGTCTACTACATATTCTTTATATTTATCATTTCCAAGGTCATGCCAGTATTGTACTTTAACGGGCTTAAAATAAGGAACATTCTCAATATAGTCACATCCTGTCATGACCTGTCTGTAATGTAACTGATATGTATGGCTCACTGCACATCCAGAGATACGACTTCCCTCATAAAGTTTTATTGTTTTATTAACTGTATCGATTTCAGTCATGTGGTCATATTTATCAAAAGGCGGTTCTGTTAGCTTCTTTAGGTCTGGCTGTAAAACATAGACATCAAAACTACTATGTCCTTTGGGTCTTGTTTGCCATTTATTTATCAGAAGCTCTTTTTTCCCATCAAAATTCACATCTTGAAAGAAAAATGGAGTTGAACAATGGCAAACATCGCTATCAGATATAGGGCGATAGTCTGTATAGATAACCTCCTTGTCTTTTACTTCCCTTTCCATACCATAGTAAAGTATACTATCGGAAAATGAAGAATTATAAACATAGAAATGAGTACTATCATTCTCAAACCGTAGCAAGGCTTTACCGCTTATTCCATTGTTTTCTGAAAAGATAATATCCAATCCATCCATTGTACAAAGAGCAGTGACTGTATATCCCTCCACAGGCTGTTTGTAGCGAATATAGATATGCTTTTTCTGTTCTCGGTATTCCTTGAAAAAAACGGAATCCATTTGCTCAAAAGATAGTTTGCTATTAGTCCTATTTATTGGGCTGAAAATATTTTTATTTGTTTTATTAGATTTACATGAAGTGAAAAATAAAGCTAATAAAACATAGACCAATGCTTTAAGCATAATTCATAGTGCTTTTTCTGATTCTATAATTGCGAATATATTATATATAAGATTTTTACTGTACTTCAAAATAGAATCAAAACGCATTTTATCCCCAAAAATAGTATATACAGTAACTCTTGCCACACTACTTTTAGCAAATGTATCTATTAGTTCTTGGTGAATATGTTTATGAACATTTAAACTATTTTGTAATGTTTCAATAAGCGCATTGTTTTCTACTTGACTTTGTGTAATAAGCACTTGGTTTTCTAAGTCCTTTAATAACTTATTTATTTTGTTAATTGAAGAAATAGCATTAAGCAGTCCCATATCAATAACAATTATTTATACTATATGCCAAACGTTTAAATGTGTTCATAAAATATTCTTCCCACACAATAACCGGAACATTTTCTCCATTCCAAACATCTACATTTCTACCATAAAGAAATAAATTTACTCCATTAGATTTCTCTAATTCTTCTTTAGCTCTTAAATATTTCTTTACATATTTATCTATATTAGAAATATGTGGCAATGATTGCTCTCTTATATAAACATTAGCAACATCCCCATTCTTACCCATTAAAACTCTTATTGCTCTCATCTCTGCATTAATATTATTGATTTGCTCAATAGCTTCTTCTTCAAATGAAATAAAACCCATAATTAAAATATAATTTTGTGGAAACCTATATTTCGGCATCATAGCCCAAATGATTACATATATTCTTTGGTAATCAATCGCATCATCTATACAATATGGCGATAAGTTAATAGTTCTTGCCTTAATAGGTTTGTTAATTAAACAATATTTTCATCTATCGAATATAAATTGATTAATCTATTTTAAGTAGACTAAAGACCATATTCATTTTATCTACAAGTTGTTCAAAGGAACATTTTGAAAAGTCTGCATTATAATTATTATGCCATATTCTAATGACTATAAGTGCAGCCATTGCACAAGTATAAGAACTTTGAAAAATAAAATATGGAATTGTATGTAAACACGTTAATATATCTCGGGATGTTGGGACTATTCCTCTTTGTTCACAACCTGAAAGCAAATTCGCAATTTTTTCAGATTTATATATCTTATTCTGAATTTTCTCATATTTTTCCTTTCCATTCAGGCTTATGTATCTTTTTGAATAATCGTTTATCATATTATTAAAATAGTTACCGGCTATAGAATTATTTTCGCTCATCATTTTTGTCATATTAATAATTAAGAATTAGTAATAGTGCAATAAACGCAGGTCATTACTTTTTAATATTAAACAATTACATTTAAGCGTGATTTATCGAGTCTGCAATTTCAACACATCAAAACTATAAATCAAGGTTAACCATAAAATTTCACATCCAATTACTTATATCAGAACCTTGATTAGAATCTCTGCACTAGAAAGAACAAGCTTGATTACCATCGATTATCAACAGAACCTTTCTATCATTTCAAGTTAGAATATAAAACGCTCTTTAGCGCAATTTATACCAATAACTCTTATCACACCTATGGTAGTTTAGAATAAAGAATTTTAGCTGTATTAGAATATCCTCTTACTTGTTGAACTGCCAAAAGTATCTGCTGCAAAACAAAATCAGGCAATCCATTTTTAAATGCCAAACCTATAAGATAGGTTAAGTATTCTTGACATATAGATTTATTGGAATAATTGATTTCATAAATCGCTTCCATATAGTTAATAACCTCAGCACCTAATTGTGCGAAATCTATTACTCCTGCATTAGGCTTAGTCTGTTTCAGATAGTCATAAATTATCGGTATCAACTTTTCTAACTTTTGTTGTATTAGTTTATCCATAGTACAATTGTGTGCTTTAAGTTCCCATAAAAGCATTTAATAGTTAATCTTAGGCATACAGAAAAAGCGTGGAAACTTCTGTATTACTAATCTGGGGCTCTGGACTGCCCACCTTCAAGTAATAAACAGAAGCCCACGCCAAACGATATATAGACTGCCCCATAACATGAAACAGGTATATAACATCAGCGTGAGCGTCTTGTCTATCATCCTTGAAGGTTGAAATTGTCCAGATTTCAGATTAAGGATAATATCTAAAACGCTCTTTCGTTTAATATGTCTGTTCCCCATTTTGAGGAACGTTGCAAATGTAATAATTATTAGCTTGTAACACAAAAGAACAATAGGTTTTTCATTATATATACTTTTGTTTTCAGTGTTGAAAATATGCCTATTAAGTCACTTTATCTGTATAATTAATTCACATTATATTATGAACCATAATTAAGAAATATCATTCTGAATATCAATTCCAATGATTGGTTCGCAAATTAAAAAAATAAAAAAGCAACTACGGAGGGGGAGTAATCCACTGGTGTACATGCGATTAAGCAATATACAAGTATTCAAAAAGTAAAAACAATTACAAGAATTATGAAGTAGGCTGCAAGAAGAGCACGGCAGATTTATGTCTACGCCTTTATAGGTTTGAAAAAAGGATAAGAATTCTTATCCTCTTTTGTTCAAACTCGGCAGCCAAAACAATCAGACTATCGAAGAAAAGTAAAACCAATGAAAACAACCAAAAACACATAAACAACACATCTATCATTCATCTATTAACGGCAAACTGGAATCATTACGATTAGATAACGGAACGCCAATATTATCATGATTCATGTACATATCACAAAAAAGCAATGACAACAAGGCAGCCATTATCATCAGTATTGAATCATACCACAGGTGATTAGAGAAGTTTAACATTCACTACAACTGATAACAGAACAAGAAATAAGATAAAGGCAGCAATCTTGAAACGACATATCAAAAATGTTTCAGTTATGTTTCAGTGAAAAAACAGAAAACCCTCGCAAGTTATTCACTTACAAGGGTTTATCTTCTTTGTTTAGTACCCAGACCCGGGGTCGAACCGGGATGGATGTTACTCCACTGGTGTTTGAGACCAGCGCGTCTACCGATTCCGCCATCTGGGCATTTGTTTTTCGTTTGCGTGTGCAAAGGTAAACACAATTTTCTGAATACACAAGAAAAAATGCTGATTTTTATCAAAAAAATCTCTTGTTGTCCTTATATTACACAAGTAGCAACAAGAGATTATATAGTTTCACCGTTTATTTCTGACGAATAAAGATGTTTATCGGAGTCCCCGAAAGTTTCCAGCGTTCACGAATCTTATTTTCAAGGAAACGACGGTAAGGCTCTTTCACGTATTGCGGCAAGTTGGCAAAGAACACAAATGAAGGAACCTGTGTATTCGGCAACTGAGTGATATACTTAATCTTGATATACTTTCCTTTATTTGAAGGTGGCGGATAAGCCTCAATCAGCGGCAGAAGTTCCTCGTTCAGACGAGCAGTCGGGATTCTTGTCGTACGTGCCTGGTAAACTTCCTTCGCCAGTTCAAGTACTTTCAGAATACGCTGTTTTGTCAATGCTGATGTAAAGACAATCGGAAAGTCAGTAAAAGGAGCCAGACGATCACGAATCGCATCTTCATATCCTTTCATTACCTTAGCCGTTTTATCCTCAATCAAGTCCCATTTGTTGACAACGACCACAAGTCCTTTCTGGTTTCGTTGTACCAGAGAGAAGATGTTCAAATCCTGACCTTCGATACCACGTGTAGCATCCAGCATCAGAATACATACATCCGAATTTTCGATTGAGCGGATGGAGCGGATTACAGAATAATACTCCAGGTCTTCGCTCACTTTATTCTTTTTACGGATACCGGCTGTATCGACCAGATAGAAATCAAAACCAAACTTATTGTAACGGGTATAGATAGAATCGCGCGTAGTACCCGCAATTTCTGTCACAATATTACGGTCTTCTCCAATAAAGGCATTGATAATAGACGATTTTCCGGCATTCGGACGTCCTACCACGGCAAAGCGAGGTATATCATCATCCAAAATTTCAGGAGTCTCCTTCTTGAATTTACTCAATACCAAATCCAGCAAGTCACCTGTACCACTTCCACTCAAAGCAGAGACACAGTAAGGATCACCCAAGCCTAAGGAATAAAACTCAGCCGCATTATACTGCAGGTCATTATTATCCGTTTTATTTGCAACTAAAAGTACAGGAGTCTTGGAACGGCGCAAGATTTCGGCTACTTCCATATCCAAATCGGTAACTCCATTCATTACGTCTACCACAAACAGAATGACATCGGCTTCATCAATTGCCAGCATTACCTGTTTGCGAATTTCCTCCTCGAATACATCATCCGAGTTGACTACCCATCCTCCGGTATCTACTACTGAGAATTCCTTTCCCAGCCATTCCGACTTACCATACTGTCGGTCGCGGGTTGTACCGGCCTGTTCATTCACAATCGCCTGACGGCTTTTGGTCAGACGGTTAAACAGTGTCGACTTTCCCACATTGGGACGTCCCACAATCGCAACTAAATTTCCCATAATTATCTTCATTTACGGCTTCGCAGCCGATATTAATCCAATTGATAACCAAAATTTTTCAATTCCTTGTCAGAGCTTCTCCAATCCTTATCCACTTTGACAAATGTCTCCAGGTAAATGGATTTACGGAAGAAGTGCTCCAATGTCTTACGTGCTTCAGTAGCTACTTTCTTCAAGGCTTTTCCCTGACGACCGATAATAATACCTTTCTGAGAATCGCGTTCCACATAAATTACTGCATTGATATGGATGCTTTTCTCGTCTTCCTTGAACTGTTCTACTACGACCTCTACTGAATAAGGAATCTCCTTGTCATAATACAACAAAATCTTTTCACGGATAATCTCTGTCACAAAGAAACGGGCAGGCTTATCCGTCCATTGGTCCTTTCCAAAATAAGGAGGAGAATCCGGCAACAGCTCCTTAATGCGCTTCATCACCACATCCACATTGAATTTGGCCATTGCAGAGATAGGAATAATTTCCGCTTCAGGCAGCATCTCGTGCCATTCATCCACCAATTTAACCAAATCCTCCTGATTGGTCAGGTCAATCTTGTTAATCAGCAACAAAACCGGCACCTTCAAGTTGCGCACCTTTTCCATAAACTCCGCATTCTTGTCCGGTTTTTCCACCGTATCAGTAACATACAGCAACACGTCTGCATCCACCAATGCCGATTCCGAGAAGTTGAGCATAGACTCCTGAAGCTTATAGTTAGGCTTCAATACTCCCGGAGTATCAGAGAAGACAATCTGCATATCCTCCGTATTAAGAATACCCATAATACGATGGCGAGTTGTCTGAGCCTTGAAAGTCGCGATGGAGATACGTTCCCCCACCAGCAAGTTCATCAAAGTAGATTTTCCGACATTCGGATTACCTACAATATTCACAAATCCGGCTTTGTGCATAAGTAAATATTAGTTCACAGACAAAAAAACGCATCGATTGGGATGCGTTTTTTGTCTGTAGTGTTAATTCTTTCTTTATTTATTTCCGTCATAACCCCACTTCACATAGCAGGCACCCCAGGTAAATCCTGCACCAAACGCAGTGAAGATGATATTATCGCCCTTCTTCAGTTGCTTTTCATAATCCCATAAGCAAAGTGGCAGAGTTCCGGCACTGGTATTACCATAACGCTGGATATTAATCATCACCTTATCCAATGGAACTTCCAGACGAGAAGCAACTGCATCAATGATTCGCAGATTTGCCTGATGAGGTACAATCCAGTTGATGTTGTCCTTATTCAAGCCATTACGTTCTGCAATCTGAGCCGTTACGTCAGACATATTAGATACAGCATATTTGAATACCGTTCTACCTTCCTGATACAGATAATGCATCTTATTGTCAATTGTAAAATAAGAAGGAGGACAAACCGAACCACCTGCTTTCATGTGCAGGAACGGAAGTCCTTTACCATCTGTACGCAAGATAGAATCCATGATACCATAGTCTTCTGTAGTAGCTTCTACCATGCAAGCCGCAGCACCGTCACCGAAAATCGGACATGTAGCGCGGTCTCCATAGTTCACCATTGAAGACATCTTATCTGCACCTACAATGATAATTTTTTTATGACGACCAGACTGAATCATGCTGGCAGCAGTTTCCATGGCATACAAGAATCCGCTACAAGCAGCCTGCAAGTCAAATGCATACGCATTCTTCAATCCCAGTTTGTCACAAAGAATAGAAGCAGTAGAAGGGAAATGATAGTCAGGAGTTGTAGTAGCTACAATCACGCAGTCAATAGAAGCCGGATCCGAGTCCGTTTTCTGCATCAACTGCTTGGCAGCCTTACGGGCCAAATATGAAGTTCCCAAACCTTCTTCGTTCAGGATACGTCTTTCTTTCACCCCGATACGAGTCATAATCCACTCATCGTTGGTGTCAACCATTCTCGACAATTCTTCGTTTGTCAGGACATAATCAGGTACATATCCACCGACTCCTGTAATTACAGCATTTATTTTTTCCATCATTTCTTAATTTCGTGGCTTATAAAAAAACAGCCGAAGAGCCGAAATGGCTCTCCGGCTTTAATTTCCCTGGAACATGCAAAGATGTTCTACAAAGCGTCAAGTTATTAAAGAGCAGCTTCCTTTTCGATAGCTAATTTACCTCTATAATAACCACAAGCCCCACATACTGTGTGATAAACATGCCATTCGCCGCAGTTCGGACAAATAGCTAAAGTAGGAGCAACTGCCTTGTCATGAGTTCTTCTCTTCGCAGTTCTCGTTTTTGATTGTCTTCTTTTAGGATGTGCCATTTTTCTAAACTTTTATTTAATTATTATCTAATATTTTCTTCAATTCGTTCCATCTCGGATCTATCTCACGTGCTTCTGAAGGCTCATCTGTCATTTCCCCCTCATCCAGGAAGTCATCCATTTCATCTTCTTCATCTGCAGAAGTACGCAAATGTTTGTTCAAGGCCCCCATCATACCTTTATTACATTTTCCGGGAGCATGCACATGCTTCATCGGTATGCTCAATGCGATAAACTCGTACATAAACCAAGCGACGTTAATATAGCCGTCTTCTTCCGGCACAATCACCATATCGTCTTCATCCGAGAATTCGAATCCGAGTTTCACCTTCAATGTGTCATCCGTTTCTACCGGCAACTCCATGTCATCCAGGCAGCGGTCGCACGGCACAACTACGGAACCCTCAATATGGAAATTCAAGACATAAATGCCCATTGTTTTCTTCACATCCAACTGCACCTGCAGTTTTCCTTTTTGAATCTCCGGAGCATCAATATCCGCGAAGAACTGATTTGTCAGTGAAAACTCATAATGAGCCGAGTTTTCCTTCATGTTCTTCAATTCTATTTTATATGTAGCAAGTTTTCCCAAGTCGCAATACTATATAAATCGGGCGACAAAGATACAAATAATAATTCATTTTATCTAGTCTTTCTACTTTTTATTTATTAAAAATACTTGTTTCACTTCGAATCTGCCTTCTTAATACCTATTTTAATATACCCATATTTCCTAATCATTAAGACCAGAACGCTATTGCTTTCCTCTCCTTTATCTTTAAAGAAGTAACATTGCACCCTGATAGAGTAGAGTTTTAATATAATTAACCCTAATATCGTAAATAAATATAGTATTAATAGCACATTTAATTAGTAAATTAAGTAACTTTGCGGCACATATCAAAGAAATAAAACCTTATCTGTATGTTAACTCAAATAATTAATGCCCGTATTTTAACTCCACAAGGTTGGTTAAAAGACGGTTCTGTACTAATCAGAGACAACAAAATCCTGGAAGTAACTAATTGTGACCTGGCTATCGTCGGGGCGACACTTATTGATGCAAAAGGAATGTATATCGTACCGGGAGGAGTCGAGATCCATGTACATGGTGGAGGTGGACGTGACTTTATGGAAGGATCTGAAGATGCGTTCCGCGCAGCTATCAAGGCTCACATGCAGCATGGTACCACAAGTATTTTCCCGACGCTTTCTTCGTCTACCATTCCTATGATTCGTGCGGCTGCTGAAACTACGGAAAAATTAATGAGTGAACCTGACAGTCCGGTACTTGGACTCCATTTGGAAGGACATTATTTCAACATGAAAATGGCAGGGGGACAGATGCCGGAAAATATCAAGAACCCTGATCCAGAAGAATACATTCCACTTTTGGAAGAAACCCACTGCATCAAGCGATGGGATGCTGCTCCCGAACTTCCGGGTGCTATGCAATTCGGTAAGTATATCACTTCAAAAGGTGTATTAGCCTCAGTAGGACATACACAAGCTGAGTTTGAAGACATCTATACAGGATTCTACGCCGGCTATACTCATGCCACACATTTCTATAATGCGATGCCGGGATTCCACAAACGTCGTGAATACAAGTACGAAGGAACCGTAGAAAGTATCTACCTAATGGACGACATGACCGTAGAAGTAGTAGCCGACGGTATCCATGTTCCTCCTACCATTCTTCGTCTGGTACACAAAATCAAAGGAGTGGAAAAGACAGCTCTGATTACTGACGCATTGGCATGTGCTGCCAGCGACAGCAAAGAAGCCTTCGACCCTCGTGTCATCATTGAAGATGGGGTTTGTAAACTGGCCGACCGTTCCGCACTGGCAGGTAGCATCGCCACCATGGACCGCCTGATCCGTACCATGGTACAAAAGGCTGAGATTCCATTGGAAGATGCAGTCAGAATGGCTTCAGAAACACCTGCCCGCATTATGGGTGTGCTCGACCGCAAAGGTACACTGGAAAGAGGAAAAGATGCAGACATCATCGCTCTTGACCGCGACCTGAACGTTCGTGCTGTATGGGCAATGGGAAAACTGGTGGAAGGTACCAACAAACTTTTTTAACGACTTAAATACTCGACAATTATGTTGACTCAAATCATAAATGGTCATATCCTTACCCCACAAGGATGGTTGAAAGACGGCTCTGTCCTCATTAGCGACGGAAAAATCCTGGAAGTAACCAACAGCGACCTGGCTGTTATCGGTGCAACAGTAATTGACGCCAAAGGCATGTATATCGTACCAGGATTTGTAAGCATGCACGCACACGGAGGTGCCGGACACGATTTTACAGAAGGTACTACCGAAGCTTTTCAGAAAGCTACACAAGCTCACCTGGCCCACGGAGCAACTTCTATCTTCCCCACACTAAGTTCTACCAGCTTTGATAATATCAAACGTGCAGTAACTACATGTGAGGAATTGATGAAAGCACCTGGAAACATTATTCAAGGACTTCACATTGAAGGTCCGTACCTCAATAAGAAAATGGCTGGTGCACAGTGGGAAGAGTTCCTGAAAGATCCAGATCCGGAAGAATACATTCCCCTGCTGGAAAGCACACAGTGCATCAAACGCTGGGACATCAGCCCGGAGCTTCCTGGAGGACATGATTTCGCAAGATACACTCGTTCTAAAGGCATTCTGACTGCAGTCACTCACACTGAAGCCGAATATCCGGAAATCAAGGCTGCATTTGAGGCTGGATTCACTCACGCAGCACATTTCTACAATGCAATGCCGGGATTCCACAAACGCCGTGAATATAAATATGAAGGTACAGTAGAAAGTGTATACCTGACAGACGGAATGAGCGTAGAAGTGATTGCCGACGGTATCCACCTACCTGCTACTATTCTGAAATTGGTTTACAAGCTCAAAGGAGTAGAGCAAACCTGTCTGGTTACCGACGCTCTTAAATATGCAGCCAATGAGGGAGGAGTCATTGATGATCCCAAATATATTATAGAAAACGGAGTATGTAAATTAGCCGACCACTCTTCATTGGCAGGAAGTCTGGCAACCATGGATGTATTGATTCAAACCATGGTGAAAAAAGCCGCCATCCCATTGGCCGATGCTGTTCGTATGGCTTCCGAGACTCCAGCCAAGCTTATTGGCATCGAGTCACACAAAGGAACTCTCCAGAAAGGAAAAGACGCCGACATTGTTATTCTTGACAAAGACATCAATGTTCGCTGCGTATTCTCTCATGGAAAAATTGTGGAAGGCACCAATACAATGATTCACTAACCTAACCTAATTATATTATAGAAATCAATCGAGAATTCCCTGGACTGTGAAGTCCGGGGATTTTTTATCCTTATACTTTAGAAAAGTTGACACAATACAGCCTTCCATCTCCCCTCCATAGTGCCTTCTACATTCCACCAAACATGTCAGAAAGTCCTAGAAGGACAACAATCCTATGGCGAATAAATATATCTTCAGTATGATTCCCTTTTCAAGCTGTTTTTCGTGTGTTTTGAGTGCATCTGAAAGTTCTGGTGAAGAATGAACTCTCCTTTCCGGAGAAAACGCCTCCAGGCGCATTTCTGAAGGCCGCCCGGGGTAAGGGTTAGGAAACAAAGGAAAGCAAGGGGAAAAAGGAAGGAAAGAAAGAATCCGGCAGCAAAAAGAAGAAGCGGCCTGCCGCGGAAGGTAAGGAAACGGACACGGACGCAAACGTACGGACAGTACGGACACAAAAAAACCCTGAAGCATTTCCGCCTCAGGGCCCTGTTAAAACGGCGACTACCTACTCTCCCACTTGCGCAGTACCATCGGCGTGAC
>ERZ772875.2738-NODE-2738-length-12253-cov-6.666667_pt1 | contig 12253 bp, 10 predicted proteins | sample MGYA00580585_ERZ772875 | MGnify/ENA primary metagenome ERZ772875 (study PRJEB29015, sample SAMEA2737736) | human gut metagenome | biome: human gut; feature: human-associated habitat; material: faeces | place: China | collected 2012 ... | reverse complement strand
TTTCTTGCGTTTGTCCATCTCGCTTCCATTTGGATTTTGTTGAAATAGTACAAGAATACTTTGTTTTCAGATACGCTCTAAGTGATAAACCTACTTCTACTAAATTGTGATTGGCTAATTAGCACAAAGTCTAGCCGGATTTCATATTCAAATTGACGGTTTTATGCGGTATATATTGACAACTAAAATACGGAAAGTTATAATGCAAAAAAGGGAATCGATTTCACACGAGGGCAAGCCATGGAGAACGTTAATATAAGTACAATTGCACAAGAAGCCGGAGTATCACAAGCAACTGTATCCAGGGTGTTAAACAATTCTGGATACGTAAGCATAAAGACTAAAAATAAGGTTAACCGTGCAATAGAAAAGTATGGTTATGCACCGTCTGCTTTAGCGCGAAGTTTACATAAAGGGTATTCTGACATTATTGGTGTTTTGGTTCCAGAAATTGAAAATCCGTTTTTTGGAGAAATATTAAAAGTTATTTCTCTCGAGGCAGAAAAACATTCGCTTTCAATGATTTGCTTTAATTCAGATAATATTGGAGATAGAGACCTTCTCGCATTAGCAACAATGAAGAACTATCGCATTAAAGGCCTTATTTATACACCCGCAGTCGATTATCAGAGTGATTTAGATAGAAAAAATATAGCTATAGCTCTGGATAGTCTCAATGCTCCTATTGTTTTTCTTGACCGGAGATTATCTTTTTATAAAAACGCGGACGGCGTTTTTTTTGATAATGCAGGTGCTGCTTACCAAGCGACGAAAGCTTTAGTTGAAGCTGGCCATAAAAAAATTGCGATCATTAACGCAGAGATGGACCGTGTTCTAGCAAGAGAGCGACAGAGCGGTTATGAAGCAGCACTGAAGCAATCATCAATTCCGTATAGAGATGATTATGTGTTTTTAGGAGATTTTTCAATTGAGAGATCATATATATTAGCGCAAAAATGTTTAACAATGGAGGATCGCCCTACTGCAGTTATTACTTGCAACAACTTTACGAGTCTTGGATTTTTAAAAGCACTTTCAGAAACTTCGCTTGTTTTAAATAAAGATATTACATGCATTGGTTTTGATTGCCTGTCTGAGTTAGAAACCGTTGGTATGGTTTTTAACTATATTGAAAGAAATACTAGTGAAATGGCGAAAATGAGTATTGATTTGTTGTTAGAAAAGCTTAAATTTCCTACCAGCCCTTTTACTGAGCAAATTATTAAAGGAGATCTTATTTTACATAACCTATAAAAAATATCTGCTTATCGACTTAACTCCGCAAGCCACCATATCTTGTAACTGTCCGAGATATTGGACAGCACTTATGCGATAATGGACCCAGAAAGCAAGGGGGTAATCATTATGGCAAAGGCTACAGCGATTAGTTTCAAAGAGTTTCGGGTTCGGTACAGCACAGAAGAGGCTTGCAGAGAAGAACTGTTCCGGCTGCGATTTCCCAACGGCTTCGTCTGCCCTGTCTGCGGATGCCGGGAGTATTATCCCATCCATGGCCGTAATACCTTCCAGTGCCGCACCTGTCGTCATCAGGCCTCTGTCACTGCCGGTACCGTTATGCACCGTACCAGACTGCCCCTGACCGTCTGATTCTGGGCTATCTATCTGTGTGCTACTGACAAGCGGGGAATCTCCGCTGTTCAGTTGAGCCGCCCCCTGGGAATCTGCCACGATTCTGCCTGGCATTTACTGGACATGATCCGTACCGCCATGGGTCAAAGAGATGAAAACTACCTGCTTTTCGGTATTGTTGAGTTGGATGACGGATATATTGGCGGTAACAGCCACAATGGCAAGCGTGGCCGTGGAACTGACAAATCTAAAATCGTGGTTGTTCTGTCCAAATCTGCCAACGGTGCCGCTTTATACGCACGAATGAATGTTGTCGATAACATCCAGGGAAAGACCCTGCAGCAGTTTGTTGACCAGTATTTTGCCCCAGATATCAAAGTCGAATGTGATGGGTACAGAAGTTATCTGAATTTAGAGGGCATACAACTGCAGCCCAAAAAGTACGAAGTTGGCGATCTGCATTGGCTGCACAAGGCAATCAGTAATCTGAAAACGTTCCTTTTGGGAGCCCACCATGGTAGATGTACCAAGTTACAGGCATACCTGGACGAATTCTGCTTCCGTTTCAACCGCCGCATGACTGGAGATCAGGTATTCCAGCGACTTGTTAGAGCGGTTGCTACATCTTGTGGTGTGCTGAGTTAAGTCGATAAGCATTTTTATGTTTTTATGAAAACGATACCACATAAGAAAATGGGTATCCTCAGATATCCACCAAGGCGGCTTTATATGTAATGTGAGATCGATTCCATGTTTGGCCCATTTTAGTGCTTAACTGTCTTCTGTAACTGATGTCACCCGAAAATAATAGATAGTATCATGTGATGCGCAGCGTGGTAACATCTATTCCTGAACGGAAGCGTTGGTTTTGATGGCAGATAAAGTGAAAAAATTTTGGAGGTTATAACAATGAAAAAATGGAGATTCTTGAGTTTAGCACTAATTTTTACGATGCTTCTTTCTCTGGTAGGATGCGGTGGCAATGGTAACAACACGTCAACTAATGGGGGTTCTGTTAATTCAGATGGCACAGGCGGTGGCTCTGCAGAGCAGACTGAAACTGTTATTACATTTGCAATTAATGTCGGCAACTGCAAGGAACAGAATCCTGAATACTATTATGCCATTCAGGCTTTCATGGACCAAAATCCTGATGTCAAAATCAAACTGATTGAAAATGCAACTGAGGAACACAATGCACAGATGCAGCTGTATGCTTCTACCAGCGAACTTCCCGATATTTTCTGGTTGTTTGAAGGCGATGCCCCATCATTCCAGGAAAACGGATATTTGCTGCCGCTGAATGACTTTTTGGATGCAAATCCCGAGATCTCTGAGGCAATTGCCGATCCGATTGAAAACGCCTATCGCGCAGATGACGGTAGCATTTATGGTTTGGCATGTAGTTCTCTGATTACTGGCATGTATTACAATAAAGCTATCTTTGATGAGTGTGGTGTTGCATATCCCACTGATGAGACCACTTACGAAGATATGTTGAACATGATTGAAAAGTTCAACGAAAAGGGTTACGTAGGTATCGCTCAAGGTGCTCTTACTAATTACAGCTTGTGGTGCTGGCTTGGTAGCTTTAACCGTTATGGTTATTCTGAGCAGATTGATGCCGTGATGGCTGGTGATGAGAGTTTTGCTGTATTTAAGCCTTTGTTGGAGAAATTCGAGGAAATGGGGCAGAAGGGTGCTTTCCCCGAAAACTATGCAACAATCGACTATTTTGAAGCAAAAGATCTTTTCAAAGCAGGTTCTGCCGCAATGTTCAACGCTGGTGCTTGGGACGCTGCTACTGTAACCGAATCTTTGGGCGAGAATACTGGTTTCTGGTGGGGACCTGTGTTTAATGACTCTGATTATTCTCAGGCCACGATTAATCAGTTTGCCAACGCTCCTTTTGTTGTAAGTTCTTCTGTTGGCGATGATGCCGCTAAGAAGGATGCTGTCTACCGTTTCCTTCAGTTCTTCTATGGAAAAGAAGGCGCTACCATCATGAGCAACTACTCTACTTTCTCTATTGCAAATTATGCAGATATGGAAAGTGATAACGAGACTGTTGGCTTCCAGGAGATTATCAAGGCTATGGGTAACGGTAATGCCTCTGCATCGGCTGCTCAGCCTGTTTCTTCTCTGCCTAGTTCTGTATCTGAAGTCATGTATGATTCTGTGCAGAGTTTGATTACTGGCAGTATTGGCGTGGATGATGCAATAAGTGATGTGGATGCTGCGATTGCACGTCAATAATTAAAGTAACAATTACGAAATTTGGGCCGCCGGAGCTCATGGTATCTTGTGTGCTCCGGCTGCCATTTCATTGATTTGCAATTAAATAGAAAGGGGAACTGAACATTGAAATGGTTTCGTAGGACGCGCAATAAAGTTGTTCTGCTTGTTCCTACTTTGCTCCTTTATCTCGTTTATATGATTATACCTGTATTCTTAGCAATAGGATATAGCTTTACTAAATATTCTGGAATTGGAAAACCTAAATTTAGTGGTATTGAAAACTACAGCCGAGCTCTATCTGATCCTTATTTTATAATTGCGGTGAAAAACACAGGGATCTTGCTTTTAGTCTCTTTTGTTCTGTTGGTTTGCGGAGCGTTTTTTGTAGCGCTTTTACTCAATCAAAAGTTGAAGTTTTCAACATGTTCGAAAGCTTTAGTGTTTTCACCAGCTATAATAGCAAGCATTATAGTAGGTATTTTGTGGGGATATATTCTTGATCCTGCTACAGGTTTGATTAATAACGTATTACAGGCAGTAGGGCTTGAGTCGCTTTGCAAAACTTGGATAGGTGATAAAGTGTGGGGAATTTATAGCATTGCTTTTGTGTATGTTTGGCAACAATGCGGCTATTTTGCCACTATTTATTTAGCTGGCCTCGGTTCATTACCCGGAGATGTCTTGGAAGCAGCATCTATCGACGGTGTTAATTTTTGGCAACGTCTGTTTTATGTAACGATTCCTATGCTGAAAAGAACTTTTATCTCTGTAGGGGTGCTTGTTATCACCGGCTCACTTAAGGTTTTTGAAATTGTTCAGCAATTAACAAATGGTGGTCCAGCGCATTCTTCTGAGACTCTAGTTACCTATTCTTATTCACTCACTTTTTCAAGCAGAGAATATGGTTATGGAATGACTCTGGCAACATTGACTGTGATTATCTCGTTTGTTTTTATGATGCTGTATTTGTATTTGACAAGGGACAATGAGACGGGGGAAATGGCATGAGACATTCAAAAGGGAAAAAAATCGCGCTGCATATAATAATGTATACATTTGTCTTGATCATGATGATTCCGCTACTTTGGTTGGTGGTAATTTCTTTCAAGACAAACAGAGAAATTCTTACAGAACCATTGCAATTACCAGATGTTTGGTCCTTTCAAAACTATATTGATGCTCTTCAACAATTAGATATAGTTAAATTATTTTCCAACACAACAATCATTTCTGTCATTGCAGTAATAATCCAATTAGTAATTACTATTTCGAGTTCATTTGCCATTTCAAGAATGCCCTATAAAAATAAGAAATTTCAAAACGCCCTTTATAGTTTTTTTCTTATAGGACTATCTATAAGCCCCTTTGTTTTGCTATTCCCCATTTATCGTATCAATTATGCATTAGGGGTAGGCGGAAAATGGGCACTTATATTGCCATATATAACAATGGGCATCTCCTACAATACATTAATTTTTTCGGGATTTATGAAAGGCATACCTCGTGAATTAGATGAGGCCGCTCTTATTGACGGGGCTAATCTATTTCAATTGATTACTAGGATCATTGTTCCTGTTATAAAACCGGCAATCGCCACGGTAGTCATTTTTAATCTATTGTATTTTTGGAATGAATATCCCTTCTCATCAATTATGTTGAAAGATGCTGCTGACTACACACTGGCAAGAGGTATTGCATACTTCAAAGGCACATTCAACGTTAATTACGCTGGAATTGCAGCATATAGTATGATGATCATCATACCAGAATTGATTGTCTATGCTTTATTCCAAAAGAGTATCGTAGAAGGCATGACCGCAGGTGCTGTGAAAGGCTGATCTGAATGCAGATCAATATACCTGTTGTTGATTTTTGCGAAGCGTTTTACCAGAAAGATGGCTCAATAAATAAAGAACTGTTCTTGGATGGCCTTCACCCAAATGCTCAGGGTCACCAGGCCATGGCCGATGTGTTGTGTAAGACCTTGGAAAAATCAAACTGAGCGGAGTAAACCAGCAGGATTTTCTAAAGGGTAAGCATCTAAAATCCATAACTGGTGTTGACACGCAACTTACTAGAACTCTGTTGACGAACCATTTATTGAAAGGAACCAGTTGTACATGAATAAACACAAACAAATGTTGGAGAAAGCGCAGTGTGCAGTTGAAAAGAATCGCGAATTAGTACGTCAGTACGCAAAAAAAAGGCAATGGTATCATTTCATGCCAGAATGCGGATGGATGAATGATCCCAATGGTTTGGTCTTTTTCAAAGGAAAGTACCATCTGTTCTATCAGCATTACCCATACGGTCCTTATTGGAGTGCTATGCATTGGGGTCATGCTGTCAGTACGGATCTTCTGCATTGGGAGTATCTACCAATAGCGTTGGCACCAAGCGAGCCATACGACGATTATCAGAAAGGTGGCATCTATTCTGGCGGAGCTGTAGTTGGTGATGATGGAAAGCTGTATTTATTTTACACCGGCACACTGGTAAAAGAGGGTAAGGTGATTAAATCGCAATGTGTTGCCTTTAGTGAAGACGGTGTAAATTTTGAAAAATTTATAGGAAATCCAGTTGTCCCGCCAACAGATTTAGTAGAAAGTGATCCTAAAGTATGGAAGTATAAGGATAAGTGGTACATGATCGTCGGTGGAGAGCTCGACAAAAAAGGGAGAGCGATACTATATGTTTCAGATAATCTGACAAAGTGGGAATTGTTCGGGACAATTTTGGAAAGCGACGGTTCGCTAGGTGCGATGTGGGAATGTCCAGATCTTTTCCATGTGGATGGCTATGATATTTTAGTAATTGGGCCAATGCATCTGAATGAGCAAAAATGCACTTATTTAGTCGGAAATATGGATTATGAAAATTGTCGATTTGAACCCGAAATCACGGGTGAAGTTGATTTTGGTTTCGACTATTATGCACCTCAAAGTTTTGAAGCCCCCCAGGGACGTCGCCTTCAGTTTGCTTGGGCAAACGCTTGGGACTGGATGCCTTGGTGGAAAGGTTTTGGGACAACTGCTCAAGAGGGGTGGTGTGGTTCTCTTAATATTCCGCGCGAAGTACATGTAGTGAATGGAAAACCAACATTTACTCCAGTAGAAGAGTTGAAGTCACTGCGATATAACCACCGGGATTATGGTTCTCTTCATATTAATGAACAGAGGCGTGTATCCATAGAAGCTGGAGATGGTGTACATTTTGAACTTTTAGCTAAGCTTTCTCTGCAGAATACTACAGCTCAGCAGGTGGTATTCCAAATGCGTTGTGGTGAGCAAATCCAAGGATGTAATGACCGTCACACAGATTTTATTTTCGATTTGAAAGAAAAACGCCTAACGGTTGACCGCAATTATTCGGATGACTGGAGTGTCGGAACAAAATATTGCGATATAGATTTGAACGACGCCAGTGACCTTATCATTCATTTTTATTCCGATACAGTTTCGATTGAATTGTTTACCGAAAAATATCAAAAAGCATTTTCCTTGAACATTTATCCCGAGGAGGTGTGCAATAAAATTTACCTAAGCGCTCAGAAAGGCGAAGCCACGTTCATTTCTTTGGAGACATGGGGACTAAAACAGGTTTGTATTTAAATAGAAAGGAGCCAACCGATATGATTGAAAAAATTTTGCTGGATACGGATATTGGAACAGACATTGACGATGCAATTGTAATGTCTTATTTGCTCAAGCAAAAAAAGTGTGAAATTGTTGGAATCACCGTTACGGGAGGGGAAACAGAAAAACGAGCTGCACTTGCCAGTGTCATGTGCCATGCAGCTGGGAAACCTGATATTCCTATTTATCCCGGTCCAAATCAGCCATTATTTGTGAAGCAAAAGGAATGTTTTGCACCGCAATCAAAAATCCTTGATTCCTGGGAGCATCAAAGTGTTTTCCCAAAGGGACAGGCAATCGAATTTATGCGCAAGACTATCCGAAAAAATCCTGGAGAAATAACCCTACTTGCAATTGCCCCCTTGACTAATGTTGCGTTGTTATTCGCAACAGACCCCGAAATTCCTTCCCTTTTAAAAAGACTCGTGTTGATGGGTGGAAGATTTTCTAATTTTGAATCGGTTCTTACGGACAACGTTGATAAAGCTTTCGTTCCGGAGCATACGGATCCTATTATTTGCAATGGTGCGTTGGAAATGAATGCTCTGATCGATCCTCATGCTACGGCAATTGTATATAAAGCAAATGTTCCGGTACATCGCTCTATTGGTATTGATATGACACATCGCGTCACGATGCCTATGGAAGAATTTAGATCGCGTTTTACAGATCCTCTGCAAAAGCCAATTGTTGATATGTCTAAGCATTGGATTTCCGAACGGACATCTGTAACATTCCACGACCCCTTGGCTGCTTTGACGATATTTAATGATAAAATCTGTACATTTACACGGGGTGACATCGCTGTTGAGCTTGCAAGCGAAAAACTTCAGGGTTATACCTACTGGAATAAATCCATTGATGGAAAGCATGAGTGGGCAGATTCTGTCGATACTGATGAGTTTTTCAAAGAGTATTTTTCTGTGTTTGAATGAAAAGATTTGTTTATCGAATCTATTATTTTAATTTAGGAGGATAAATTATGGGTCACTTTGATGGAGCATTTGCGAATCTTACTCATGTGAGAGATGCACGTAATGGAAGAATTTCAAGTTGGGATCAAAACGGAAAGAACCATGATTATTGGCTGATTCCACCGAACGAAAGTGTTACTCTTGGAGAAATTTTTGGACCTGGTTGCATCAAGCACATCTGGATGACTTCTTTCTGTAGGAAAAGCGCCTTCCCTGGACTTATTACGCCGGAAGACAATAGTCGCGTGGCGCCTGTAAATGAAATTGCTCCTCCGCTTGGAATCGTGTGGGATGCTCGTGATCCAGATTATTACCGTAAGGCGTTGATCCGAATTACTTGGGATCATCAGGACTGTCCCAGCGTTCTGGTCCCCTTTGGAGATTTTTTCTGCATTGGCCACTCCATGCCTGTTACGTTTAATTCTTTGCCTATTCAAGTTTCCGTAAATCCGGCCGAAGAAAGAGTTTTTGGTGGTGCAGCTTCTGTCAGCAGTTATTTCCCGATGCCTTTTAACGAACACGCAAAAGTGGAAATTGTGAACGAAAACGATAAACCTTTTGGTCTATATTTCCATATTGATTACGAGCTATATAAAGAGAGTCTGGGAAAAGATACTGCATATTTCCACGCCTGCTGGAAACGATGCCTGCCGTGTGAGGGTTGGGGAAATGATTTGCAAACCAATTCTCCCGAAGTAAATTCTGTTTCCAATCTTTCCGGTGAGGACAACTATGTGTTGTTGGAAACTGAAGGAGAAGGCCACTATGTTGGTTGCAACCTTTCAGTAAAGCATTTCCAGGGTAGCTGGTGGGGTGAAGGTGATGATATGTTCTTCATCGATGGCGAAAAATTCCCCAGCATCATTGGTACTGGTACCGAAGATTACTTTAACCATGCTTGGGGTATGCAACAGGGAAATCATTCTCTCTATTGCGGTTCCATCCTGCATGAAAGAGATTTACCCGAAGCTTATCAAGTTGCTTATCGTTTCCATATTGAGGATCCGGTACACTTTAAAAAGAGTATTAAGGTAACCATGGAGCATGGACATGCAAACCATCTGTCTGATGATTGGAGCACAACAGCATATTGGTATCAGACTTTGCCCACTAAACCGTTTGGTATTCAGAGCGTAGAGGAACGCATTCCCCTTAAATTGGGCGAGGTTGCATTGCAAAAGAAAACCCTCAATGAAAACGACGAAATGAAAGCTGCTCATAAGTCAATGAGTGATAGAGGTGACATTTTCTATCCCGCGCAAAAGGCAGTCCATGAGCGTTATCAGGAAATCACTCGCAATTATTCTCGTGGAAATATTGAATACGGAAAAGATCTCCGGGAGAAAGTCGGAAAATAACGGTTTTGGTAAAAGGATATGAAGTACGGAATTTATTATGCGTATTGGGCGAAAGAATGGGGAGGTAATTTCCTACCATACATTTCAAAAGTAAAGAAGCTCGGTTTTGACATTCTGGAAGTAAATTGTGGTGGGTTTCCAGAAATGGAAATACAGCAATTGAAGGAATTAAAACTGGCTTCTCAGGAAGAAGGAATTATACTTACTGGTGGTTATGGTCCACGCCCAGAACACAATCTAGCGTCCAAAAATCCTGAAGTCATAAACTGTGCATTCCAATTTTGGCGGGAAACCCTTAAGAAAATGGAGATTGCAGGTATTGATCGAATAGGTGGAGCTTTGTATTCGTATTGGCCAGTGAATTTTAGAGAAGGATTCAATAAAGGTGAAGACACCGCTCGTAGTATTGAAAATGTCATAAAATTGGCCGACATTGCAGCTGATTACGGAGTTACGCTCAACATGGAAGTTTTAAACCGTTTCGAAGGATATATGTTGAATGTATGCGATGAAGCTGTACGCTACGTAGATGCAGTCAATAAACCTAATGTGAAAATTATGCTGGATACGTTCCATATGAATATTGAAGAAGACTCTTTGGTTGATGCCATTCGCAAAGCCGGAAACCGTCTGGGGCATGTTCATGTAGGTGAGGCCAATCGCCGTCCTCCAAACAAACAGGGGCGCATTCAATGGGATATCCTTGGAAAGGCACTGAAAGAAATTGGTTATGATCAGTATGTTATCATGGAACCATTTGAACGCATGGGCGGTCAGGTAGGTAAAGACATTTCCATTTGGCGCGACTTGTCAAATGGCGCTTCAGACGCGCAGTTGGATACTAGTGCTGCAAACTCTGTTGCGTACCTTCGTTCCCTGTGGGGATAAAGAATAACGTACAACCGCTTTGGAGGGTACGATGAACATGAAGCACCTAGAAGCCATGGAGCAGGAGCCGCAGGTGGGCTGATAGCAGCCAGGTCACAAAGCGTCAAGGGCAAAACAAGCGGCGTACCGCCGCCCTTGACCCTTTGCGCCCTGCCTGCTGAAAAGTAACCAAGGGGCGGTTAAGCCGCCCCCTGTAATAGATTTCTACCAGAGCCGTAAACAATTTTGCGTATATCTCTTGACACTACCTGAAAATCCTTTTTGAAATTTTGGAGAAGCGATGCGAAGTTAACCTGAGTACTATTATCTGCTCGCAACGGGAACCGGCGAGTTGGAGTTCCATGATTCTTAATGATGAGGTCTCCGCAAACGCCATCCTAAAGCGTGTAACCAAGCACTACACTGTGGTGATTAAACCCCGAATGACCGTTTAAATTTTCCCGGCCACTGCGGCGCAAGGTGGCCACTCATTACCGCTCCAGCGGCCACTGAGCGCCGCAGAATGCAGTTACATACAAAACAGAAAGGTATCTAGATAAAGCTGTACAAATATTTAATTGTTTAAACTGGAAAGAGAAGATGGATGGCATGAAGTGTACTACAGCAGTAGAATTAGCAACTTATCTTAGAAATCTTTGCAAGGTGGAAGGACTCTCAGTCGATAGAATTATTGTTGGTGACCCTAACGTGGTAATCCAAAAGGTGGGCACATGTTGGCTGCCTTATTTTAATATTCTTCAGCAGGCATATGACGTGGGGGTAAATGTATTAGTTTGCCACGAACCCACTTTCTATGCTCATTTTGACCTGGAAAAAACAGAGGATTGCGAATATAAAAAGCATTATATCAGCCACGGCGAAACAACTGCGTTACAAGCGTATAGTTCTATGGTGGAGAAAAAGAAGCAGTGGATTCTTGAGCATGGAATGACAATTATTCGCTGTCACGATGTCCTGGATGCTTTACCTGATTTCGGTGTTCCTTTTGCTTTGGGGAAAATATTAGGTTTCAGGAAGGATGATCTAATACGAAGCAGAAAATACGTGAATGTTTATCGTACAACTCCGACAACCGCAGGATTAGCGGCAAAGTATATTGCAAAACAACTGCACACCATAGGTCAAGCTGGTGTTGCATTCTACGGCAATCCGGAACGGACAGTGAAAAGCATAGCCCTTGGTACCGGATGTTTCAGCGATCCGCTTGATATGATGGAGTTGAGTGCGGACCTCTATATCACAATAGATGATAGTATCCACACATGGGTTCAACCGGTTTTTGCAGCGGACAGTGGCATGCCTCTTGTTGTGATTAATCACGGGACCTCTGAAGAACCTGGAATGCAAAGACTGTGCGAGCATTTGCAAACAGTCTTAGAACAGCCAGTGGAGCATTTTTTTGTGGCTGCGGATATAACTGGGTTACAGGGGAGTGAAATTATATTGTCTCGCAAAGGGAAATCAAAAGACATATGGAAACCATGGAGCAGGAGCCGCAGGTCGGCTGATAGCAGCCAGGTCACAAATGGTCAAGGGCAAGACGAGCGGCGTACCGCCGCCCTTGACCATT